>Ga0209262_10000090_pt1 | contig 61912 bp, 64 predicted proteins | sample Lowcelwee11metaG_FD_187171 | JGI IMG/M metagenome (GOLD analysis project Ga0209262, IMG submission 187171) | Freshwater pond sediment microbial communities from the University of Edinburgh, under environmental carbon perturbations - Low... | ecosystem: Environmental > Aquatic > Freshwater >... | reverse complement strand
GGTATCGGTATCGGTATCGGTATCGGTATCGGTATCGGTATCGGTATCGGTATCGGTATCGGTATCGGTATCGGTATCGGTATCGGTATCGGTATCGGTATCGGTATCGGTATCGGTATCGGTATCCGTATCGGTATCCGCGTCAGTATCTGTATCGTCGTCACCCTCTAATGGGCGACCGATCGGGGGCACTTCCTCAATCGGAGGCTTGGGTGGTTCAATATCCGCTATTGGCGGCAGGGGCTCGAATACCACCTCGGCAGCAGGCAACGGCTGATCCACAGGAGGCACTGGTATCTGCTCACCAACGCTATTCGTGTCTTGCGGAGGCACCCTAACACCACTCTCGACTTCACGTTCGGGTACGGGCTCGTTGGTAGACGCGATCGGGCCTTCGTCTTGCGGTGAGGTAATACCTTGATTATTTAAACGAACATCCGTCTGAATGTTCTCATTTCCGGAGCCATCCACTCGATCAGGCGAGGGGAGATTGCTCTCAATATTGCTAGCGACCTGCTCCGTCGGTTGCCGACTCAAAACCGTCAGATCATCAAGAATTTGCGCTTCTTGGTTCGTATCGACGCCACCATTGGGCGGAACCACTTCCTGCGGCTGTGCAGGTGGCACGGTATCGCTTCCAGGCTGCGATGGATCGAAACCCACTTCGGCAGCAGGTAAGGGCTGATCTACTAGAGGAACACCTTCCTGAATGCCAACGCTATTCGTATCTTGGGGCGGTACGCCCACGCCACCATCGACTTGGCCGCTCTCCACCGAAACGCCGCCGTCGCCTATCGCCCCTTCTTCCGAGACTGAGCCAATGCCCTCGTTACCTTGACCGGCATTGCCTTGCAAATTCTCATTGTTGGAATCTCCAACTTGATCAGGTGCTTGCGTACTATTCGCATCACCCAAATTAGCCGTACTCTGACCCTCGTTCAAGCCTGTCAGATCATCAAGAATTTGCGCTTCTTGACTGGCCGGTGTGCTTTGTTCGTTGTTTGCCATGACCATACTCCTCGCAGTAATACTATCCTGACATGATGGTATTCCCAGCCGGGGCGGGAAAGTAGCCCGCCAGAGGTTATAGCCCTATTCGCGTGAGGTGCGCTGCACGCGACCAGCAAGCTGGCCGGCCTGCATTCAGGGGAACCAGCCTCATAACATGAGGCCACTCTTTTCAATAAATTCAATTACTTCAGCCAGCCCCTGGCCGGTCTTCATGTTTGAGAACAGGAAAGGCCGCTCGCCGCGCATCTTCTTCGCGTCACGCTCCATCACTTCCAGCGAGGCGCCAACCATGGGCGCCAAGTCGATCTTGTTGATGACCAGCAGGTCCGACTTGGTGATGCCCGGCCCGCCCTTGCGCGGAATCTTGTCCCCGGCGGCAACGTCGATCACATAGAGCGTGAGGTCCGACAACTCAGGGCTGAAGGTCGCCGCCAGATTGTCGCCGCCGCTTTCGATGAAGACGATCTCAAGACCAGGGAAGCGCTGGTTGAGCCGCTCCACGGCTTCGAGATTGATCGAGGCATCCTCGCGGATCGCCGTGTGCGGGCAACCGCCGGTCTCGACGCCGATGATGCGCTCCGCCGGCAGGGCTTCGTTGCGGACGAGAAACTGGGCATCCTCCTCGGTGTAGATGTCGTTGGTGACGGCAGCGATGTTGTACTTGTCGCGCAGGGCCTTGCACAGGGCCAGGGTAAGGGCGGTCTTGCCGGAACCGACGGGACCGCCGATGCCGACTCTGAGAGCTTGTTTCATGATCGGAAGAGTCTCGAATATTGGGTTTCGTGGCGCGCGCAGGCGATGGCGAAGCCTGGCGCGAAGTTGCTGTAATTGTCGTCGTCCAGCATCAATACACGCTCGACGACAGCCGGGATGCGGCGACCGATTTCCAGCAGGATGCGCTGGCCGGCTGCCTGACCCAGGGGCACGGCTTTCAGTGCCGCCATCACCTGGTTCTCGGCCCAGCTCCAGAGCCAGGCGGTAAGCGCTTCGGCGGGAGGGATCTGCCAGATGGTGGCGACGCCGCTCCACACATACGCAAAAGTCGGCGCTGGTAGAACGGCGATCTGGGCCATGAATTCCACCGGGAAGTCGTCAAGCTCGCCGAGCAGGCGGCGTAGGGAATAGCCCATCTGCAAGGTTTCGGAGCGCAGCTCGGCGGTTTCGCGGCTGGCAAGGTAGCGGGCGTCGATTTCCATGTCACCGGCACCCTGACTCCACGCCGCCATCATCCGCGCCAGCAGCGGCGCCTCGAAGCGCCCAAGATTCCACTCCAGTTGGTCGCCGATCCACACCAGCACCGTCGCTTCGTCCTTTACCGTGCCCGCTTCCACCGCCCATTCGAAGCCCTGCGAGTACGTATAGGCGCCGACGGGCAGCGCCGGGCTGGCGAGTTGCAGGAGGCGGGCGAGATTCACGAGCGTTGAAAGTGATCGTGGATGCGCGGCCCTCGGCCCTCGCCGTCGGCACTATGGCCGTGGCCGCCATGCGCGCCATAGGCACCACTTTCGGGCTCGAAAGGCGCTTCGATCTCCGCTACCTTGAGTCCAAGGCCGCGCACCATTTCGCCCAGCACATGATCGCTGGCAAAGCGCAGCCGGCCGGGCTTCAGCTCGATGGCGACATGGCGGTTGCCGAGGTGATAGGCGGCCTTGGTCAGCAATAGCGGATCGCCGCTCACCGCTTCCATCAGCATCTCCGGCGCCGCTACCACTTCGATCACGGTGCCATCGTTGGCCGCCAATTTGTCGCCGCCGCGCAGCACGGTACCGCGTTCGAGGAAGAGGCCGACCTCTTCGCCGGAGAGCAAACGGGTGCGCAGACGGCTCTTGCAACGGGCGTCGAAACTCAACACCAGATGCGCGGTCGCTTGTGCGTTGCTCGCGGCTTTTTTCTCGATGACAAACATGCTCAAAACAGGAAGTAGCGCTGCGCCATGGGCAGCACCCGGGCCGGCTCGCAGACCAGCAACTCGCCATCGGCACGTACCGCGTAGGTTTCGGTATCGACGTCAATCACTGGCGTGGCGCTGTTGTGCAGCATGTCGGCTTTGGTGACACGGCGGCAATCCTTCACCGCTTCGAGGCGTTTGTTCAGGCCGAGCGCCTGCACCGCCGGATTCTTCAGCGCGGCCTGCGAGACAAAGGTCAGCGAGGTCTTGAGGCCGCCGCCGAAGCTGCCGAACATGGGCCGGTAATGCACCGGCTGCGGCGTCGGGATGGAGGCATTGGGATCGCCCATGGCGGCGGCAGCGATCATGCCGCCCTTGATGATCAGGCTCGGCTTGACGCCGAAAAAGGCCGGCTTCCACAGCACCACATCGGCCAGCTTGCCGACCTCGATGGAGCCGACGACGTGAGCGATGCCGTGGCTGACGGCCGGGTTGATGGTGTACTTGGCGATGTAGCGTTTGATGCGCTGGTTGTCGTTCTTCGCCGTGTCTTCCTTCAGCGCGCCGCGCTGCACCTTCATCTTGTGCGCGGTCTGCCAGGTGCGGATGATCACCTCGCCGACGCGGCCCATGGCCTGGGAATCCGAGCTCATCATCGAGAACGCGCCCAAATCATGCAGGATGTCCTCGGCGGCGATGGTCTCGCGGCGGATGCGACTCTCGGCGAAGGCGATGTCCTCGGCGATGGCGGGGTCAAGGTGGTGGCAGACCATCAGCATATCGAGATGCTCGTCGATGGTATTCACCGTGTAGGGCATGGTCGGGTTGGTCGAGCTGGGCAACACGTTGGGCAGGGCCACCGCCCGGATGATGTCGGGCGCATGGCCGCCGCCCGCGCCTTCGGTATGGAAGGTGTGGATGGTGCGGCCCTTGAAGGCGGCCAGGGTGGCTTCGACGAAGCCCGATTCGTTCAGCGTGTCGGTGTGGATCGCCACCTGGACGTCCATCTTCTCGGCCACCGACAGGCAGTTGTCGATGGCTGCCGGCGTGGTGCCCCAGTCCTCGTGCAGCTTCAAACCGATGGCGCCGGCCGCCACCTGCTCCTTGAGCGGCCCCGGCAGGGAGGCGTTGCCCTTGCCGAGGAAGCCGAGGTTCATCGGGAAAGCATCCGCCGCCGACAGCATCGAATGGATGTGCCACGGCCCCGGCGTGCAGGTGGTGGCGAAGGTGCCGGTGGCAGGCCCGGTGCCGCCGCCGAGCATGGTGGTGACGCCGGACATCAGCGCCTCCTCGATCTGCTGCGGACAGATGAAGTGGATGTGGCTGTCGATGCCGCCGGCGGTGACGATCATGCCCTCGCCGGCGATGATCTCGGTGCCGGCGCCGATGGGGATGGTGACGCCCGGCTGCACGTCCGGATTGCCGGCCTTGCCGATGGCCGAGATGAAGCCGTTCTTGAAGCCGATGTCGGCCTTGACGATCCCTTGTACGGCGTCGACGATCAGGGCGTTGGTGATGACGGTGTCGGCCACATCCTTCGCCAGCTTCTGGCCCTGGCCCATGCCGTCGCGGATCACCTTGCCGCCGCCGAATTTCACTTCTTCGCCGGGGATGGTGTAGTCCTTCTCGACCTCGATCCAGAGTTCCGTGTCGGCGAGGCGCACTCGGTCGCCGGTGGTGGGGCCGAACATCTCGGCATAAGCCTGTCGCGTGATTTTCATTTCAGCGCTCCTTGAATCTTGCCCTGAAAGCCATAGACCTTGCGTTCCCCAGCGTAGTCGACGAGTTCAACCGTCCGCGTCTGCCCCGGCTCGAAGCGCACCGCTGTCCCGGCGGCGATGTTGAGGCGCATGCCGCGCGCGGCGGCGCGGTCGAAAGACAAGCCATCGTTGGTCTCGAAGAAGTGATAGTGCGAACCAACCTGGATCGGGCGATCGCCGGTATTCGCCACTGCCAGCGTGAGGGTGCGGCGGCCGACGTTGAGTTCGATCTCGCCGGCTTCGATGCGCATTTCGCCAGGAATCATGTCGCTTCCTTTCATTGCGGGGATGTGGGGGAGTCCGGCGCGAGCAGGAACTCGCGCACGACACGGATCTGGTCGGCGGCGGCCAGCGAGGGCGCATGGCCGACGTCGGGGAATTCGGCCACTTGCAAGGATGGCATGCGCCGGCGCATTTCCTCGACCACGGCCGCCGGCAGTACGTCCGAATCGGCGCCGCGCAGCACCAGCACCGGGCAGCGTACTTGCGCCCAGATGCTCCAGAGGTCGATGCCGCGCAGGAACTCGGGGCCGATGGGCAGCTCGGGATCGCGGTGCACCGCCGTGCCGCGCACGATGCCCGGGTCGTAGCGCAGGCGCAGTTCGGCGCCCACGCCGCCCTCGTTGCCATGCACCGGCTCAGCGGCGTTGCGCGCCAGGTGTGCCCACCAGTCCTCGTCCATTGCGCCGAAAGGCTCGCAGGCGCGGCGCACCCAGGCGTCCACCTCGGCCGCATCGGCAAAGCGGGTCTGGTTGCCGACATGGCCCTTGAGGCGGATCAGCGAACTCCAGGGCACGAAGGGGCCGACATCGTTCATCACCAAGCGGCGGATCGGCGAGCCGCTCTTGGCCGCCAGCAGCATGCCGATCAGGCCGCCCATGGAGGTGCCGACCCAATCCACTTTGGTGGTCGGCGGCGGACCAAGCAGGCGCGCCTGCAATTGGCCGAAAAGACCTTTCGGCGCCGGGGTAGTGACGCGAGCGATCAGTGCCGCCGCGTCGCCCAGATAGGTGGGGAAACAATAGCCCGACTTGTCCTCCAGCCACTCGCTGTCGCCGCGCCCGACCACATCCATGCAGATCACCCGGCAATCGGGCTCCAGGGCTTGCGCCAAACGGTCGAAATCGCGGCTGTTGCGCGACAGGCCGTGCACGCAGAGCACGGCATGGCGGCTGTCGGACCGCCCCCACTCGGTGTAGGCGATGCGGTGAAAACCCTCGGGGCCGAGGCTGAGAAAGCTGTTGGGCGTCATTCCCATGATGTAGGCATTGCCTCAGACGATGGGGTTATGCACGGTCACCAACTTGGTGCCATCGGGAAAAGTGGCCTCGACCTGAATGTCGGGAATCATCTCCGGCACGCCGTCCATCACCTCGTCGCGCTTCAGCAGCGTCGTGCCGTAGCTCATCAGATCGGCCACCGTCTGCCCGTCGCGGGCGCCTTCGAGAATGCCGGCGCTGATGAAGGCCACCGCCTCCGGATAGTTGAGCTTGAGGCCGCGCCCCTTGCGCCGCTCGGCGAGCAGGGCAGCGGTGAAGATCAGCAGCTTGTCTTTTTCTCGCGGCGTGAGTTCCATGGAGTCTCCTTACGTGTTCCAGATACGCGGTACAAGCATCTCGCGTCCGATGCAGACGGGACGCAGATGTTGCCAGAGTTCGATGAACCAGTTTCGTGCAGCCTCCACCGAATGGCCGAGGTAGCGCGCGACGAAGAGTTGCGGCATGGCGCTCACCCCCCATTGCGCGCCCACTTCGCTCCCCTCGACCTGGCGACAGGCTACCAGCGTTTCTTTGGCGACCGCCACGCCAGCGGCAAGTACCGTACTGCACACACTGAAACCGGCCAGGCCGGTGGGCGAATACAGCAGCGGCGAACCGCCGTCGATGCGGCCGCGCTCGTGCCACAAGGGTTGGCCGGCAAGCTGGATATCGGTGGACAGGCGCAGGGTGCCACGCGAAAACGCTTCGCCGCTGGCACGCCGGCCGAAGCAGATCGTCTCGACGCCGAGGAAGCGCGCGCCCTCCTCCAGATCGACCACCGTACACATGTGCGCATTGGCGCCGTCGAAGACGATGCTCTCCTGTGGCAGCCATTCCGCCGTCCCACCAGCGCCGACTTTAATGTTCACGCGCTGCTCCGCTGCCTGACCGGCCGAGCGATACCACTTGCCGGCGCCGGGCGTGGTGAGCAGAGCCTGCGCGCCCGCAGCAAGCTCGACATCGAGCGCCAGCCGGTCGCCGCCGACGATCCCGGCAGGCGGGTGCAGCACGATGGCGTGGCAAAGTTCGGGGCCCTCGGGGAACAGCGGCTTCTGCACACGCAATGGGCCCGAGTGACGGCTGTGCGCAAGCAGTGTCGCCGTATCGCGGCGGCGGAATTCGAGCCGCAAGGAGGCCAGCCAGGCACCATGCGGCAAGTCGCTCACAGGCGAAACTGGCTGACGGTCCGCGACAAGCCGTCGGCAAGCGAGCGCAACTCGTCGATCTCGCGCGCGATGTTGTTCATCTCGGCTTCCGTGGCTTCGCCGCGCGTCGCCATCTGGATGACGCCATCCGATATTTGTCGCTGAGCGATATATTGTTCCTGGATCGCGCTGGCGATGTCGGACAGCGCGGAGATGGTATGTTGGGCCTCGTCCGCCGCCCTGACGATCGCCGTTTGGGCTTGCCCGGTCAGCGTCTGGCTGGCGCCGACCTGGCGCGTACCGGCTTCCATGGTGCCCACCGCATCGCCGATACCGGCCTGGATGTTGGCGATCATGCCGCCGATCTCCCCGGTGGATTGGCTGGTACGTTCGGCCAACTTGCGTACCTCATCGGCGACCACGGCAAAGCCACGCCCCTGTTCGCCGGCGCGCGCCGCTTCAATGGCAGCATTCAGCGCCAGCAGATTAGTCTGATCGGCGATCTCGCGGATCGTGCTGACAATGGCCGAAATCTTCTCCGAATGTTGGGCCAGTGCCTCCACCTGGCTCGCGGAGTGCGCAACGCTTGCAGCGGTGCGCTCCATCTCCTCCGACACCTGACGGACAACCGTGCTGCCCTCGGCCGAAACCGTGCCGAGCTGGACCGCCGACTCGCGCGTTGCGCTGGCAGTTTCCGAAATGTTGCCGATCGCAGCGGTCAGTTCCTCGCTAGCGGCCGCCATGCTCTGCGCGGTATCCAGCATCGCCGTAGACATGGCCGAAACGCGCTGTGTAGCGGCAGCCGTCTGCGCGGAAAACTGCACTACGCGCTGCGCGCCTTCGCCCACCTCGCCGATCACCTGGCGCAAGCGATGTTGCATGCGTGCGGCGCCGGCCAGGATACTGATTTCGTCGCCGGCCCTGACGTTCACCGGACGCGAAAGGTCGCAATCGGCAATGGCCTTCATGACATCGGCGACATCGGCCGGTTCGCCGCCAACCTCGCGCAGGATGCCGCGCGTGATGCGCACAGCCACCGAGGCGGCCGCCACCAGCACAATGATCAGGATCGCGCCCATGCCAATCAGCCCGGAGACGATACGTGCTTGCGCATCCGTCTCATCGGCAGCGTTGCGCTTGTTGGTGAACTCCACCACCTGATCGATGGCGGCGCGATGTTCGTTGTATAGAGCCGTCATCTTCTTCAGCGCACCACCCGCCGCCTCCGCCTGTCCCTGCCGCAAGGCGGGCAGATATTCATCGAACGCGGCTTGGTAGAACCTCTCTGCCGGCTGATGGGCGCCCGTCAGGAAGGTCTGGCGCAACTCCGGTTCCAAACCTTCTTTTTCCCAAAAGCTGTGACGCGTCGCGTATTCGGCGGCCAGCGCCTTGAGGCGCTCGGCCAGCTTGTCACGCTCACCCGCATCGGCCGCGCGCAACTGGAGGGCGACGAGATAGGACTCGATGATGTATTCCGGTGGCGGCAGGATGTCGGCGATCAAATCCTTGCCTTGCACGATGCGCTGGTAGACCGGCCCACTTACCTTAAGCTGCTGCAGCGTCCAGACCGACCAAGCCCCATAGACGAACAAACCGACGACAAATACCGACGCCAGCAGCAGCAGGCGTCGTCCGAGACTCATGCGCATCAAAATTCCCCTTGTGTATTACGTAATGCTATTGTTCTCTCTCCAACAACATAGCGTAAGCGGCATTAGACGGCAAGAAGCTCCCTTACCCCGTCTTTCTCCATATCTTCACCGGCGCCGCGTTTGATGAATTCGCCGCGCTCCATCACCAGATACTGGTCGGCCAGTGCGCGCGCGAAGTCGTAGTACTGCTCGACCAGCAGGATCGCCACCTCGCCGCTGGCGGCGACTTTCTGGATCGCTTCCATGACTTCCTGACGCTCGGCGCTTTTCTTCGCTGTTTCCAGACTTGGCTGGCTGCTGGCGACGACGCGGATGGCGCGCTCGATGTCCTTGATGATCGAGGGCTGGATGCCTTCGGTGGGTTCGTCGAGGATCAGCAGGCGCGGATTCAGCGCCAGCGCGCGGCCGATGGCGAGCTGCTGCTGCTGGCCGCCGGACAGGTCGCCGCCGCGCCGCTTGAGCATGGTCTTCAGCACGGGGAAGAGTTCCATGATGCGCTCGGGCAGTTGCGCCTTTGCGCTCAGGCTGGCCATGCCCATCAGCAGGTTTTCTTCGACGGTGAGACGCGGAAAGATTTCGCGGCCCTGCGGCACGTAGCCGATGCCGGCGCGCACACGGGCGTGCGAGGGCAGGGCGGTGATGTCCTTGCCTTCGAACTGCACGCTGCCGGTTTTCGCCGGCACCAAACCCATCAGACACTTGAGCAAGGTCGTCTTGCCGACGCCGTTGCGGCCGAGCAGGGTGGTCACCTTGCCGACCGGCGCATCGAAGGAGAGGTCGCGCAGGATGTGGCTACCGCCGTAATACTGGTTGAGGTTTTGGACGACGAGCATGGCTATCTGCCTAGATACACTTCAATGACGCGCTCGTCGTTCTGCACGGTGGCGAGGTCGCCCTCGGCGAGCACCGAACCTTCGTGCAGCACCGTAACCTTGCCGCCGAGTTGTTCGATGAAGGCCATGTCGTGCTCGACGACGACGAGGGAATGTTTCCCGGCTAGCGACTTGAACAGTTCGCCCGTGCGCGCCGTCTCGTCGTCGGTCATGCCGGCGACGGGTTCGTCGAGCAGCAGCAGCTTCGGGTCTTGCACCAGCAGCATGCCGATCTCCAGCCACTGCTTCTGGCCGTGCGAGAGCAGGCCGGCGGGGCGTTCGGCTTCGGTGTCGAGACGAATCTGCTTCAAGGTGTCCGAAATTTTGTCGCGCTGGTCGTCGCCGAGCCAGGCGAACAGACTGGTGCGGGCGCGCTTGTCCATCTTCAGCGCGAGTTCGAGGTTCTCGAAGACGCTGAGATTCTCGAAGATGGTCGGTTTCTGGAACTTGCGGCCGATGCCGGCGTGGGCGATCTCGGCTTCGCGCAATGTCGTCAGATCGATGGTCTGGCCGAAGTAGCAGCGGCCTGCGTCCGGCCGCGTCTTGCCGGTGATGACGTCCATCATGGTCGTCTTGCCGGCGCCGTTGGGACCGATGATGCAACGCAGCTCGCCAGCGTCGATGGTCAGGTTCAGGTTGTTGAGCGCCTTGAAGCCGTCGAAGCTGACGGAAATGCCTTCGAGGTAAAGGATGACCTTGTGCGAGATATCCACCTCGCCCGGCTGCATGACATGGCCGGTGGAGGTGCCGCCCAGCCATTCCTGATCGTGGCGGTTTTCTGCAACCGTGTTCATTTCGCGCCTCTCCAGCGTTTCCACAGCCCGGCTACGCCGTCGGGCAGCCACAGCGTGACGCCGACGAACAGCGCGCCGAGGAAGAACAGCCAGTAGTCGGGGAAGGCTTGCGTGAAGAAGCTCTTCGAGAGGTTGACGATGGCCGCGCCGATCACCGGGCCGATCAGCGTGCCGCGCCCGCCGACCGCCGCCCAGATGGCGATCTCGATGGAGTTGGCGGCGCTCATCTCGCCGGGGTTGATGATGCCCACCTGCGGCACATACAGCGCGCCAGCCAGACCGCAGAGCATGGCCGAGAAGGTCCAGATCGCCAACTTGTACCAGAGGGGGTTGTAGCCGAGGAACATGGTGCGCGATTCGGCGTCGCGGATGGCGGCCAGCACGCGGCCGAACTTCGAGACGACGAGGTAGCGGCCAACCAGCAGCGTCGCCATCAAGAGTGCGGCGGAGAGCGCAAAGAGGATCACGCGCATCTCGGGCGAGGTGATGCTGTAGCCGAGGATGCGCTTGAAGTCCGTAAAGCCGTTGTTGCCGCCGAAGCCGGTCTCGTTGCGGAAGAACAGCAGCATCGCGGCGAAGGTGAGCGCCTGCGTGATGATGGAGAAATACACGCCCTTGATGCGCGAGCGGAAGGCGAAGAAGCCGAAGATGAAGGCGACGAGGCCGGGCAGCGCCACCGCCAGGAACAGCGCCCAGAGGAATGAATCCGACCCGGTCCAGTACCAGGGCAATTCCTTCCAGTCGAGGAAGACCATGAAGTCCGGCAGGTCCGATTGGTAGGAGCCGTCGCGACCGATCTGGCGCATCAGGTACATGCCGAAGGCGTAGCCGCCGAGGGCGAAGAACAGGCCGTGGCCGAGCGAGAGGATGCCGGCGTAGCCCCAGATCAGGTCCATCGCCACGGCCACGATGGCGTAGCACATGATCTTGCCGGCCAGCGTGATGACGTAGGTGGAGACGTGGAAGGGGCTGGTTGGCGGCACGGCAAGATGCAGCAGCGGCAGAATGACAAAGGCGAAGGCGGCGCAAACGGCCAGCGCGATCCAGCCATTGCGCGGCGTGGCCTGCAGGAAGCGGACGGTCAAAGGGGTTCTCATGACTCGACGAACCTGCCTTTCAACGCGAACAAGCCCTGCGGACGCTTCTGGATGAAGACGATGATGAAGACCAGCACGACGATTTTCGCGATCACGGCGCCGGCCCAGCCTTCGAGGAATTTGGTGAAGACGCCGAGGCCCAGCGCGGCCCAGACCGCGCCGGCCAACTGGCCGACGCCGCCCAGTACGACGACCATGAAGCTATCGACGATATAGCCCTGACCCATGTCCGGCCCGACGTTGGCGATCTGCGAGAGCGCCACGCCGCCGAGGCCGGCGATGCCAGCGCCGAGGCCGAAGGCGAGCGTATCGATCTTGGCGGTATGCACGCCGACGCAGCCGGCCATCGGGCGGTTCTGCGTCACGGCGCGGACGAACATGCCGAGGCGCGTCTTGTTCATCAACAGCCAGACCAGCAGCAGGACGAACAGCGAGAAGGCGATGATGGCGATGCGATTCCAGGGCAGCACCAGGCCGGCCATCAGGGTCACGCCGCCCGACATCCAGTTCGGATTCGCCAGTTCGACGTTCTGCGCGCCGAACAGCACGCGCGCCGCCTGGATCAGGATCAGCGACAAGCCCCAGGTGGCGAGCAGGGTTTCCAGCGGCCGACCGTAGAGGTGGCGAATGACGGTGCGTTCGAGCAGGACGCCGACGGCGGCGGCGGCGAAGAAGGCGACCGGGATTGCGGCAAGTACATAGGCATCGACCCAGCCCGGCAGGTAGGCGCGGAACAACCCTTGCACCGCGTAGGTGGCGTAGGCGCCGATCATCAGCAGCTCGCCGTGCGCCATATTGATGACGCCCATCACGCCGTAGGTGATGGCCAGCCCGAGCGCGGCCAGCAGCAGGATGCTGCCGAGACTCAGGCCAGTGAACACGCGGCCGAGGTTCTCGCCGACGGCGAGGCTGGATTCGACTGCCCGCAGCGACTGGATCGCGGCGACACGCACCTGCATGTCCGGCTCGCCGGACTCCTGCGTCAGCGGCAACAGGAGATTGCGCGCGTTCGGGCTAGGCGCTTCGCCCAGCGCCTTGACGGCAGAGAGCCGCGCGGCGGGCTCGGGGCTGGCGAGGTTGGCCTGCGCGTAGGCGACCACCAGCAGCGCCTTGATCTGCGCGTCGCTTTCCTTCTCCAGCGCGCGGGCGAGCAGCGGCGCCATCTCGATGCCGACGTTGGTTTGCAGTTCCTGCGCGGCGGCGCGGCGCACAGCGGCATTCGGGTCGAGCAGGCGCAGGCCAGCGAGTGCATTCGCCAATTCGCCGCGCACACGATTGTTGAGGGTGATCTCGCTGCCGTCGGCGCCTTGCAGCGTACCGTCGGCGAGCGACTGCAAGAGCGTCAGCGCTTCCGGCTCGGCGGTCTGGGCGATCTTCAGGATCGCGGCGATCTTGTCGTCGGACTCTTCGGCCGCAAGCTGCGCCACGAGCGCCGGATCGACGGCGGCGTGTGCGGCAAAACTCAGCCAACAGAAAAGTGTGAGGAGAAGATGGCGAAATGAGTGGCGCATGGGTAGGTTTGGAAAAGTCGGCGCTGGTGGGACGGCGAACAACGCCGCCGTCCCATCCAATCAGCTCAAAGAATTACTTGCCCTTATTTACCTTCGGGCTCGTCCTTCTTCTTGTCGTTGCCGGCGATGTAAGGCGACCACGGCGCGGCCTTGACCGGGCCCTTGGTCTTCCACACCACATTGAACTGGCCGTCGGCCTTAACTTCGCCGATCAGCACCGGCTTGTGCAGGTGATGGTTCTTCGCGTCCATCTGGATTTCGAAGCCCGACGGGGCCTTGAACTTCTGGCCGCCCATCGCCGCGATGACCTTGTCGGTATCGGTGCTCTTGGCCTTCTCGACCGCCTGCGCCCACATGTGGATGCCGACGTAGGTGGCTTCCATCGGGTCGTTGGTCACGACGGTGGCGGCGTTCGGCAGCTTCTGCTTGACCGCCCAGTCCTTGTACATCTTGATGAAGGCGTCGTTGGTCGGGTTCTTCACCGACTGGAAGTAGTTCCACGCGGCGAGGTGGCCGACCAGCGGCTTGGTATCGACGCCGCGCAGTTCCTCTTCGCCCACGGAGAAGGCGACGACCGGCACATCGGTGGCCTTCAGACCGGCATTGCCCAGTTCCTTGTAGAAGGGCACGTTGGAATCGCCGTTGATGGTCGACACCACAGCGGTCTTCTTGCCCTCGGAGGCGAACTTCTTGATCTTGGCGATGATGGTCTGGTAATCGCTATGGCCGAAGGGGGTGTAGTCCTCCATGATGTCGGCCTCGGCGACGCCCTTGGCCTTCAGGAAGGCGCGCAGGATCTTGTTGGTGGTGCGCGGATAGACGTAGTCGGTGCCGAGCAGCACGAAGCGCTTGGCGGCACCGCCGTCCTTGCTCATCAGGTATTCGACGGCGGGAATCGCCTGCTGGTTGGGCGCGGCGCCGGTGTAGAAAACGTTCTTCTCCAGTTCTTCGCCTTCGTATTGCACGGGGTAGAACAACAGGCCGTTGAGTTCCTTGAACACCGGGTTCACCGACTTGCGCGACACGGAGGTCCAGCAACCGAAAGTGACGGCGACCTTGTCCTGCGTCAGCAGTTGGCGCGCCTTTTCGGCGAACAGCGGCCAGTTGGAGGCCGGGTCGACGACGACGGGTTCCAGTTGCTTGCCGAGCACGCCGCCTTTGGCGTTGATCTCGGCAATGGTCATCAGCGCGGTTTCCTTCAGCGCCGTTTCGGAAATCGCCATCGTGCCTGACAGCGAGTGGAGGATGCCGACCTTGATGGTATCGGCGGCGATAGCCGGGGCGGAAATAAAGCCGGCGGCGGCAAGCGCGACGGTAACGGCGCTAACCTTGATGAAATTGCGGCGATTCTGCATGTCTGGGCTCCTGTGAAGGTAATTGGGGTGGCCGTGGTGGGGGGCACGGCGCCAATGTACGGAGCCCGGAGGAAACGGGGAATACGTCAGATTGCGTAGGTGGGGGGGCGGATACCCCAAGCAGGGCGGCGGCAGGCGTGGCGCCTGTCCGCCCGGGCGTCAAAACAACTCAGCGGGCGTGAGGAACGACAAAGGGCACACTTTCGCCCAAATGCTTCTTGGCCTGCTTGACGGCCTTTTTTTCCTTGGGGGTCAACAGCGCCTGCTTCTTTGATTCCTTGTTGCTATCCCTGGCTTTGGTCATGATCGCACTCCTTGAAGTGCACCGGCGAATGCGCAGTGCCAATCCAGTATAGGCCGCTATGCGGCATGCAACCGATCATGGGCAAATAAACCGCCAGTGCAGCAATCACGCCTCGGACGCGCCCCGACCCTCCGGCGGCGTGCCGGCGTCGCTCGCGACGGCAGCGTCCGGCGCAGCTTCGGCCAGGTCGCCGCCCGCCTTGCCTGCGAGCTTGTTCCGGCGCTTTTCTTCCTGTTTGGCTTTCTTCGCCAAATCCCTTTGGCGTTTTTCGAATTGGTAGTTTGGCTTGGCCAAGTGATCTCCTTTGCTTGAGCGGTGGGGTTACGGGTATTTCTTGAAAACAGTGCGCGCGTCCTCGTGGGCGCGATCCTGCGTGCAGATCGTCGGGTCGTCGTCGTGCCCGCTGAAGTAGTCGTCGGCCTGGGCGCGCATCACCATGCGAATTGCCGCTTCGTCTTCAAGGCCGTACTTCTCGACGATCAGCGTAGTGACCTCGTCGAGATGTTGTTCGTAAGTCATGTGGGCTTGCGCCGCCGGTCGGGGTTTGCTCATGTTGCTCGCGTCCGCGTCAAAGGTTCGGACTCTACCCGCTTCGGCGGCTGAGGTGTGGGCCGCGGGAACATGATCGTGCCCCAGCCGGTAACATATGCGGACAATAACTTCCGAGGTGGGCAATGCGTTACTGGCTGATGAAATCCGAACCCGACGTCGTCGGCATTGACCATGTGCTGGCAATGCCGCAGCAAACCGTCGATTGGTGGGGGGTGCGCAACTATCAGGCGCGCAACTTCATGCGCGACCAGATGAAGGTGGGCGACGGCGTGTTTTTCTATCACTCGAACTGCAAGGTGCCGGGCATCGCCGGACTCGCTGAGGTCGCCAAGCTCGCCTATCCCGACCGCATGCAGTTCGACCCGCAAAGCCCCTATTTCGATCCGAAGTCGACACCGGGCAATCCGCGCTGGGTGAATGTGGATGTGCGCGTCGTGCGGAAGACGCGCCTCGTCGGTCTCGACGAGTTGCGCGCGCATCCCGAGCTGGCCCGCATGCGCGTGCTCCAGCGCGGCAATCGGCTGTCGATCACGCCGGTCGATCCGGCGGAGTGGGAATTCATCGTCGGGAGGCTGTTGCAATGAGCGTCTGGTTGTTGGGTTATCTGGCGCTGGGCGCCGTGGCGGGTTTCTTCGCCGGCCTGCTCGGCGTCGGCGGCGGCGCGATCATGGTGCCGGTGCTGGCCTTGATGTTCGCCGCACAGGGTTTTCCCGAGGCGCATTTGATGCATCTCGCGCTAGGCACCTCGCTGGCAGCGATTGTGTTCACCTCGATCTCGTCTCTGCGCGCGCATCACGGCCACGGCGCCGTGCTGTGGCCCATCGTCTGGGCCATCGCGCCGGGCATCCTGATCGGCACCTTCGCCGGCGCGCAACTCGCCAGCAAGATCCCGACCCGCCCGCTGGCGATCTTCTTCACCGTGTTCATGAGTTACGTCGCTTTCCAGATGCTGGTCAACATCAAGCCCAGGCCTTCGCGCCAGTTGCCGGGCAGTCTCGGCATGTTCCTTGTCGGCAACGGCATCGGCGCGATTTCGGCGCTGGTCGCCATCGGCGGCGGTTCGCTCTCTGTCCCCTTCATGACGTGGTGCAACGTCAAGATGCACCACGCCATCGGCACTTCCGCCGCCATCGGCCTACCCATCGCCCTGGCGGGCACGGCCGGCTACCTGCTCGGCGGCCACGGCGCGACGGGCCTGCCCGACGGCAGTTATGGCTACATTTACCTGCCCGCGCTCGCCGCCTGCGTGGCGATGAGCATGCTCACCGCGCCCTTCGGCGCCCAGGCGGCACACAAGCTGCCGGTAGCAACGCTGAAGAAGATTTTTGCCGGCGTGATCCTGCTGCTGCTGGCGAAGATGGTGCACGGGCTGTTTTTGTAAGACTCGGCGCTGGCGGCACGGCGACTTGATTGCATACCGCAACTTGCGTATATTTTACTCATGAAAGCCGTGCTCGTTGAACTGCCGGCCTTCTCCCGATTCAGGGCTGATTACCTGACCGATGAAGGTTTTCGGGCCTTGCAGAATGGCCTGATGGACAACCCCGAGGCCGGCGATGTAATCGAAGGCGCAGGTGGGCTACGGAAGCTTCGCCAGGCCGATCCCAGGCGGGGCAAGGGTAAGCGTGGCGGGCTGCGGGTGATTTACTTCTGGTGGGAGGCCGGCCGGCAGTTGTGGCTCTTCACTCTGTACGGCAAGGACGAAATTGAAGACCTGAGCGCGAAGGAAAAGCGGGCGCTCAAGGACATGCTGAAGCGGGAACTGGAGGCGAGACAATGAAAAAGCGGAACCTGTTTGCTGAAATTGCCGAGGGCTTTGACGCCCTGACCGATGAGCGCGCTGGCAAGCGCACCCTGCGCACGCATGCAGTCGAGATGAAGCCCGCCCCGGATGTCAGCGCCAACGAATTGATGGCGCTGCGGGAGCGCCTGCACCTGTCCCGTCCGGTGTTTGCGCGCTACCTGCGCACGAACCCGCGCACCTTGGAAAATTGGGAGCAGGGGCGGGCGCGGCCGAATGCGCAGGCGGCCTTGTTGATCCGCCTGGTCGAACGCTATCCGGATACCGTGGAGCGGCTGGCGGCGGTTTGAGCCTGCCCATTGCCGCAGCCGGAAGTGTAGAGCCCTACGCCGTCTGACTGAAAGTCGGCGTGACCGAAGGGAATCCCTCTTGTGGGACTGGCGGCACGGCGACTCAGAACAAGTAGTGCCAGATTTCCAGCGGCCAGCGCACCGCCGCCGCCACCACGAGCGCCGCGCCGACCGATAGCACAAGCGAAAACATCGCCTCGCGCCAGCCGAGCAGCTTGAGCATCATGGCGAAGGTGGACACACAAGGCACATAGAAGGTGAGGAAGGCGAGGAAGGTGGCGATCTGCGTGGTGTCGAGTACGCCGGCAAGTTCCTGTGTGCCCAACGCCTGGAACACCATCAGCAGCGAGAGTTCCTTGCGCAGCACGCCGAAGAGAATCGGTACGCCGAGGGCGACGGGCAGGCCGAGCCACCAGACGGTGATCGGCGTCAGCGCGAGATTGATCCAGGCGTCGGCGCCGAAGTGCGAAAGCAGCGCCAGCACCACGCTGCCGGCGACGAGCAGCGGCAGCACGATGGTGACGATGTCGCGACTGCGTTCCCAGGTGTTCGCCAAGAGCGCGCGCAGGGTCGGCAGGGCGTAGGGCGGAATTTCCTGGATCATGCCCGGCGTGGTCTCGGGATAGCGGCGCTTCAAGAGCTTGCCGATCAGGCTGACGACGATGGGCGCGAGCATGAACAGCGCGAACACGCCGAAGCCGCCGAGATACTTGCCGCCGAGCGCAAGCAGGATCGCCGAGCGCGCCGAGCAGGGCAAAAAGGTGATGAGCAAGGCAGCAACGGTGCGGTCGCGGCCATGCGTGACGGCGGCCGTGGCGGCGAGCGCCGGCACGTTGCAGCCCAGGCCCATGAGAAAGGGCAGGGCGACGCCGCCGTGCAGGCCGAGTTGGTGAAAGCCGCGATCGACGACGAAGGCGACGCGGTGCATGATGCCCGACTCCTCCAGGAAGACCAGCAGCAGCACCAGCGGAATCATGTAGGGAATGACGATGCCCATCAGGCCGATGCCGCCGTCGAGCACGGCGCGGCCGACCACGCCGAAGGTATCGGTCGGCTGCCAGGGCTCCGCCCAGGCGATCAGGCGCGCGACGGTGAGACCATCGAGAAAGGCGCTGACCTCGAAGACGAAGAACAGCACGAGCGCAAAGATCGCCAGCGTGCCGACGAAACCCCAGCGCGGATGGAGAAACAGCTCGTCGGCCCAGCGTTGCCAGTCCGGCTGACGCTCCCCGCCGCCGGGACGCGTGACGGCTTCGAACAGCAGGGCGGCGCGGTGGTGGCGGTCGGCATGGATCTCGTCGGCGAGCGGACGCGGCAGCACGACGCCCGCGCTGTCGCGCGCCGCCAGCAGCGCGGCGTGGCGGAAGGGGAAATGGCAGCGCAGTTCGTCGGCGAAGTAGTCGTCGTTCTCGGCAAGTTGCAGGGCGAGGAAGGTGGTCGGCACGCCGAAGGCGGTGGACACATCGACCTGGGAAGCGATCTCGGCGAGCGGCACCAATTGCGCGGCGATGTAGGGGCTGGGCGGCTGCGGCGTCGGCGGCCGCTTCTCGCGCGCCGCGCGCACGACGGCGGTGAACAGATCGGCCAGGCCGATGCCCATGTGGGCAACGGTGGGCACCACCGGGGCGCCGAGTTTTTCGGACAGCGCACGCACGTTGATGAAGAGCCGCTTGGCGCGCGCCTCGTCCATGCGATTGAGGGCGATCACCATCGGCTTGCCGATCTGCGACAACTCCAGCGCGAGTTCGAGATCGCGTTCCAGCGCCGTGGCGTCCATGACGAAGAGCAGCACGTCGGGCGCGGCGAAGGCGGATGCGGGTTGGTGCGCCTCGTGGCGCGCAATGGCCGGCCAGCGGTCGCCCCACAGCAGGTATTTGAGCACCACGGGCATCTCGCCTTCCAGGCGGTGGAAGCTGTCGATGGGCGGCAGGTCGACCAGCGAGATTTGATCCAGGCCGACCTCGACCTGGCATTCCGCATAGGCTGGGCCGACGCCGGCGAGGCGCTCGTGATGCACCACGGTGCTCGACGCGGCACGGAAGATGCGGCTCTTGCCGGCGCGCGGCTGGCCGAGCAGAGCGACGCGCGGCTGGCGCGCGCCGCGCAGCAGGGGGCCGGCGAGCGGGAAGGTGTGCGTCTGGGGCATGGGGCGATTATCGCCGGAACGGCGGGTTCAGCAATGCAGCAGTTCGGCGAAGCTGTCGATGGCGCGGTAGTCGCGCGTGTCTTTCGGCGGCAACTGCGTATCGGGACGGCGCACGCAGACGAGATGGGCGATGCCATAGTCGCGCGCGGCATCGAGCACCGGCAGGCTGTCGTCGACCAGCAGCGTGCGCGCCGGGTCGAAGGGCTCGACTTCCCGCAACCGCTCCCAGAAGCCGCGCGCTTCCTTGGCGACGCCGAGCGCATGGGAACTGACCAGCGCGTCGAAATGCGGTTCGAGTCCGGTCCGCGCCATCTTCAGGGCAAGGCTCTTGTGATGGGCATTGGTGGCAAGTACGATGCGCTTGCCGGCAGCGCGCGTCGCAGCGAGAAAATCGACGACCGCCGGATGCACGGCGATGAGGTGGGCGACCTCTTCCTTCAGCCGCATGATGTCCAGCTCCAGTTCGGTTTCCCAGAAGTCCACGGAATACCACTCCAGCGTGCCGGCACGCGCGTGGTAGCGCGCCATCAGTTCCTCGCGGGCGACATCGGGGGGCAAGCGCTTCGCCTCGGCATAACGCAGCGGCACATGAGCTTGCCAGAAGTGGTTGTCGAAATGCAGGTCGAGCAGGGTGCCGTCCATGTCGAGCAGGACGGTGTCGATGGCGTTCCAGGCGATCATGGTCGCAAATACGTCCAGCCGCGCTGCTGGCGCCGCACGATCTCGCCATAGCCGGCAGTAACGACGCCGACGCCTTCGACCAGATCGGCCTTTTCGAAATGTTGCGCGCGCATCGAGTTGCCGCAGGCGAGGAATTCGACGCCGGTGGCAATGGCGTCCTGCACGCCGTTGGCAGCCAGCGATTCGGCCGTGACCATGCCCAGGCCGGGGCCGATGGCGACGACCGCGATAGCGACCTTGCTGCGGCCGAAATCGGTCTGGATGTTGGTGATATTGACCAACACCGCATGCCACTTCTTCGAGTCGTCCTCGTTGACCTGAATGACGATGCGATTCGGGGCCGCAGGCTTCGTCCTGGCGGCACCGGCCTTGGACGGCTCGGCGGCATGAACGGCGCCGGCCTGACACAGCGCGGCGAACAGGAACAGCAGAATACGGAACGTGAGTGGCATGGGCTTCCTCGCAGGTTATTGGCCGCCGAAACGCGGCGACCGTTTTTCGCGGCAGACCCAAGGCCCGCCCGCTAATCCGCCGTGTCCAGAAAGACGAAGGATGCCCGTTTTTCGGCCAATGTCAAAGGAGCGCCGGCGGCGCGGCGTTAGCGCGGCTTGCCGCTAAACGGATTGACGACCGCGACCCCCGTCGGATCGAAATGGCTCGTGTTGCGGGTCACCACCGAGAGGCCATGCGCCAGCGCCGTTGCCGCGATCAACAAGTCCGCCCCGTCGTGCCCGAGTTGCGCCGACAATCGGCCCCAGCGCCGCGCCACACCAGCCGTGACCGGCAGAATCCGATCGGCGTAGAGACGCGCCAGATTCTCCAGCCAGATAGACAAAGCATCCGCGAACGCCGGATCGGCCTTGCGTCGCTTTTCGATGCCGCGTTCGATTTCGCCCAGCGTCACAACGCTCAGGTGAAGGTGCTCGTCCTGCTGCCCTGCAATCCAGCGCAGCACCCCTGCATCCGGCCTCGATTTGCGCAGCTCGGAGACGATGACGGTGTCGAGGAGATACATCAGAGCTCGACCTCCCGCAACCCAACCCGCCCGACAGTGCCGTCCGCCCCGTCGTCCTTCGGAATGGCCAGCAAATGCGCGACGAATCCCGGAGCGCCGCTTCGCTCACCCTCACGCAACGCGCGATATCTCGCCTCCGACAGCACCACCACCGCCTCCCGGCCGCGCCGGGTCACATGCTGCGGCTCGCCCTGCAAGGCCAGCTCGACAAGCTGACTGAACTTCGCCTTGGCATCCTGCAACCGCCATGGGGAACCGTGCATGGCATCACCTCGATGGGCCATTAAACTGGTCTGATTATCTGACCAGCCAGAATCAACGTCAACTCTCGATGCCACACGATCCGCCCGCTCAAGCCGTGTCCGCCGCGAGCGCACCGCGCGCCTCGACCTGTCGAAGCGTTGCGCGGGACAGGCCGCGAGAGTCGGCGTTGGCGGGACGGCGATATTTCGCGTGTCGCGTGCCTCTGGTACTCGGCCGTTACAGGCATTGGACTCATCGCACCATTGCGTCGGCAATGCATCCGTCTGCTGACGTTGAAAAGTACTTTGGTCACCTTGCGCGCACGGCTTGCATTGATTACTCAATGCGAACAGTCGAATCTCTCCATCGCACGAAGTCAGCTTCGTCAAATGAGAACCAGCCGTTAGCTCTTGTCCAGAGTTGGTAAGGCGGCTTAAGGCTCTGGTCGTAGTGGTCCCACTGAACCGCGAAGTAGAGATGCCCAATGCGCTTTTGCCAGTAGGACACTGAATCCATTGACGGGGTATCTTTTCTGCTGCTGACCGATTGCGAAATACATGCAACAAACCCCCGTGCAAAATTCTGTATGTCGGTTAGCTCATTTACGTTGGCGCTCTGATATGCAAGAGCAACAAGCGGATGGTTCCTGTTGGCGGTAGGAAACGGTGTCTCTACTGCAACGGCGTTCGTGACAGAGCCTACGTAGTTGAGAAATAAAGCCGTCACGCCGACAGATTCTCCACTCAGTTTGTATCCTCCTAACGGGATATCCGGGTCGGGCTGGGCTGTCGGATTAACGACCACTTGGGCATCTCTAATATCCAAAGCGCTCATGAGCAGAACACTTGATCTCATTCGCCAAGACAGCGACGGATGTTCCTCGCCTTGTGCTTCCCAGCCCTTCAGAGATGGGTCGGGACCAACGCTAGCGCCCTGTTTGTTTCGCAAGGCAAACGCTTCGTCCTCGTCCGCACACATCAAGAGTTCGCCAAGTTCGCAAACCTTACGCCATGCAACCTCGTTGTCGTTATCGACCAAGGAAACGGAAAGCGTTTCCCATAACGATGAGGATGGAATCCATTCAACAGGTATCCTGTAAATGACTGCCAACTGCCAGAAAGTCTGAGGCAAAAGCCCTTTGGAATGGTAGGTGGCCAGTTGTTTCCATAGCATCCCTTCGCCGATATGGAAGAAGTCATTAAGTCGCCTCCAGCCAGGGAGTTGCTGCGAAAAGTTTTGCTCTGGAGGAGTCCGGCCGGGAGTGATTTCCGGTTTAAGGCCACCTCTTGTATCGATAAGTGCAGGCGATCCGCAATAGATACCCGAGTTCCGCGATCCCAAATGAAATCGAACGGTCTTCGCATCAGAATGGCGACCCGGTTCGCCTCCGACCAATATTCCGTCGACACAAACGGAAACGTCTTTGTGGCGATATTGTTCAAATGGAGTTGTTTCGGTAGAGGCCCTTAATATCCAGTTTTTGCTTGGCCCTGCAGTATCCGCTGTCCATTCCGCCTCGCGATTATCGAGGCAGGGCAATCCGGCATCGTCAATCAAGACCGAATCTCGGATGAATCCCCGTAAAGATTTTGATACTTCGGAAAGGTCTTGCTCGAAAGTTAGCGCTGCTTTGATATTGGCTAATTCGAGCATCGTTGGCGTTTTTTCGATCGTGACTGGGATTGTCACCGAGTCTTCAATTTCGTGAACTTCACATTTCCCGATGATTGGGAATTCGGTTGCGAGGGCATAGCCTCTGAGGACCGTTGTGAGTTTTACCTTGTCCGACCACTCGTCTACGAACGACGGCTTCTTGCGTGACACGATCCTTACGGTCGTGCCGATGGGTTGCTGGTCACTTCCCTTTCGAACTACGAGCAGGCCGCTCAAACCCTGGATTTCAACGACAAGCGGATCTCCCCACTGTCGGCCTTGTCCGTAGTCCTTGCGCGTTTCAATGGTGATCCTGTCTCCCAACATAAAGCAGGACATGAAGCCAATGCCGAATCGGGAGCAGGGATCGAAATCGTTGCCGGATGCTTTCAATCTCGTACGCTCGCGTTCGAATTCAGGAGACCGGTAAAAGCTTCTCCCAACTTTCACCAGGAATCGGCGAATGATGCCTTCGTCCATTCCCACTCCGTTGTCTCGGCACTCGATAACCTCGTAGCCATCGTCATCAACAAAGTGGCGAAACTCGACTTTGCCTTGGTTCCACTGTGTGTCCAAATCCGCAAAGAACGCTTGGCGATACCGGAGTGCGTCGAGCGAGTTCTGCAACAACTCGCGGATGCACAGGTGTCTTCCGCCGTAGAGCTTGTCGGTCATCAGGAGGCGAATAATTTCATCTCTGGAAAGGGAGAATTCCAGGTCGTGATAACGGTAGGAATCTCCGTGTGGCTCGATTCGAGATCGATCAACATGAGTCGGAAGCCGTAGCTCGTAGCCGTCAATATCGCGCGGCTGTCGGCTGCAAATCGAATGCGCAGCCTCAAGCTCCTGATCGATCCAGTCCATGTAAGTAAGTGCAGCTTTCTGATACGCCGGGTGTTTGCACTTCACTGAGAACCGGATCAGGTCCTCTGAAACTGTCCAGCCATCAACGGCACGGTGTTTCTCCCATTCAAACAAGCTTACGGGAGACGTGAAATGGATGCTCTTAAACAGCACCTCGGGTGTGCGTTCACGGTCGAAGTCGAGAATGTCGGCTAGCCTCAAAACCGCAGCGATGAACGGCATGTTGATGCGATAAGTTCCAACCTGCTCGTCGTATCTGAAACCTCGACTTGGATTTAAATCCTCGGCAGGAAGCGTGTGCGCTTCGCATAAGCGAGCGATCAGCGCTGAGAGGTTTACTCCTTGTACCTCAATGCGCTTGTCGTTCTGATGACGGGACATGACATACTCGGATGACCTTTTCCCGTGTCCTTGGCGCAGGAAGTCGGTAAGCATCGCTGTGTCGAGTTCAGCAATCTGCGCGCCCAATCGTTCTTTTCGTTCGATGGCAACCGTAGGGTCGGCCAGCTGCCTTGATGTTTCCGTGTAGTTTGGATGCTCGACGCGCCAGTTATCCTGAAAAAGTTTGAACTCGGCTGAGTCCCTAAGAGCGGACAAATCACTTTCGGTGGGAAGCATTCCTTGGTCGTGAAAAAACGCCGAAAGAATCAAAAGGGCCAGCTCGATCTCATTGAGTTTCTTTGCTTCGTCACCTAACAATCGACTCATTAGCTCGGTGGTTCTAAGTAGGTGACGTTCATCATGCAGCGTGTACTGCGGTGCATATCCGGGCATTGCCTTCATGCGATCAGCAGCCTCTTCACATACCGCCACAACATTGGGGGCCAAGTGCCTTGCGGTCGCTGTATCTCGACTTGATAGCTCCGCCCAGAGACTTGTATCTTCCACTTTCGTGACGCAAATTGTCCTTGTCATTGGTTCACCTTAGTTTCCCTTGTAGGCTGGACTCAATTATGGCCTCAGTTCGTGTAAGCGAGGCACGACACGAATCCAACATTGTCATAACGCAAGAATACCGCCATGCCGCAGGCTACAGTTCGAACCGGGGTAGGAGTGGAACTGATATGAGTATCCGATGGAGCGAGCGAATGGGGTGAGGCACGCCGCTTTATGAGCGCAAAGTCCCCTTCAGGTTGATGTGCGCCGAATGACAGCAGTAATCCAATTTGCGGCTGTCCGGCCTAGCGGAGTTGAGCGGCAGCACCGGCCGAGAACCGGAAATCCACCGCCATGCCGACAAGGGGTTCCTTCGGTGAGCGGTTGCGGTCGGGTGCGCAATAGTCGGCGCTGGTGGGACGGCGACCGCCGGGCTGTCATTCTCCGACACGGCGCAGGATGGTGACGATGCCCAGCGGCACGCCTAGCGCGCCTTGAAGTGCGGCGGCCTTTTTTCGAGGAAGGCCGCCAGCCCCTCGCGATAGTCCGCCGTGTCCAGAAAGGCGAAGGATGCCCGTCTTTCCTCGGCGGTCAAAGGGGCGCCGTCAAGCAGACGGGCGATCCACTGTTTGTGCCAGTGCGCGACGAGCGGCGCACCGGCGGCGATACGGCGTGCCGTGGCGACGGATTCGTCCGCCACGGCATCGTCGGCGACGATGCGGGTCAGCAGGCCTTTTTCGTAGGCCTCGCGCGCCGTCAGCAGCCGGCCTTCGAGGAGGATTTCCTTGACTACGGCGGGGCCGGCGAGCCGCAACAGGCCGGCGAGTTCGCCCGGATACATTGAGAAGCCGAGCTTGTTGATCGGCGCACCGAAACGCGCCGATTCCCCGGCGATGCGCAGGTCGCAGGCGGCGGCGATTTCCAGCCCGCCGCCGACGCAGGGTCCGTGAATCTGCGCCACGACCGGATGGCGACAGCCCGCGATGGCTTCCAGCGCTTGGCCGACCTGTTCGTGATAGGCCAATGCGCCATCGACATCGGCACGCGCGTCGCGGAATTCGGCGAGATCGCCGCCGGCGGCAAAGGCGCCGCCCTCGCCGCGCACAATCACGCAGCGCAGGCTCGCGTCGGCATCGAGTGCGGCGAACACTTCCGTCAGCCGTCGCCACATGGCGGCGGTGACGGCATTGAGCTTTTCCGGGTTGAAGAGCGTGACGGTGGCGATTTCGCCGTCACGCTCGACCAGTACGTCCGGCGTCACTGGCTTACTTGTGCAAGCGCGTCACGCCCATCAGCTTGAGCACGTACTTCTCATAGACCGGCTCGGTGTTGCCCTTCTTCATCTTGCGGATGAAGTATTTCTCGAAGCCGACCTTGGCGAGGTGCACCCACTTGCCCTTGTTGAACCAACTGACGTTGCGCGGCGGGATCTGCGGAATCGCCACGAAGGCGGCGCCGCTGTCGCCGAAGTCGGCGAGGCAGACTGCATTCCAGGTGGCCTTCTGGTCCGGCTCCTTGCCATCCATCGCCATGCGGATGTTGTGCACGGAAGCGGTGACCATCGACTCGATCATGTAGCCGGTCTTGGGCGTGCCGACCGGGATCGGCGTGGCTTCCACCGGCGGGATGGCGACGCAGACGCCGACCGAGTAGATGTTCTTGTACTTCGGGTTGCGCTGGAACTGGTCGATGAGGGTGAAGCCGCGCGGATTGGCCAGACCTTCGACGCCGAATACCGCATCCACGCCCTTGAAGGCCGGCAGCATCATCGAGTACTTGAAGTCGAGCGTATGTTCCTTTTTCGGCTGGCCGGCGTCATCGTGTTCGGTCACGTACATCTTGCCCGCCTCGACCTTGGTCACCTTGGCGTTGCAGATCCACTTGATGTGCTTTTCGCGCAGGATCGATTCGATCATGCCTTTGGAATCGCCGACGCCGCCCAGGCCGAGATGGCCGACATAGGGCTCGGCGGTGACGAAGGTCATCGGCACCTTGCTGCGGATCTTGCGGCGGCGCAGGTCGGTATCCATGATCATGGCGAACTCGTAGGCCGGGCCGTAACAGGAAGCGCCCTGCATTGCGCCGACGACGATGTGGCCGGGATCGGCGACGAACTTGTCCCAGGCGCCGGCAGCCTTCTCGGCGTGGTTCACCGTGCAGATCGACTGGGTGTGATGCTCGGGACCGGAACCTTCGACTTCCTCGAAGGCCAGCTTGGGGCCGGTGGCGATGATCAGGTAGTCGTAGTTCACCGACGCGCCATCGGCGAGTTCGATGCGGTTCTCTTCGGGATGCACCCGCTTGGCCGCAGTGGCGATCAGGGCGATGCCCTTCTTTTCGAGATAGGGCGCGAGGTCGAAGGTGATGTCGTCGCGCGTGCGCCAACTCACGGCCACCCAGGGGTTGGAGGGCGTGAACTGGAAATAGGGGTTGTCGCTGACGACGGTAACGCGGTCGTTGGGACCGACCTTTTCCTTCATGTCGTAGGCGGCGTTCAGTCCGCCGATGCCGGCGCCAAGAATGACGATATGTGCCATGTGTGTATTTTCCTCCCGGATTATTCAGCGAAAATTTTGTTGATGGCGACCACCCCTTCGTCGACCACCGCTTGCAGGTCGTCGGGGCAGTCGTCCTGCTCCAATACCAGACTGGCATAGATCGACAGCGATTTCAGCGCGCAGGCGATCTTGGCGACCTCGTCGGCGGTTTTATCGTCGATCTCGATACCCGGTTGTAATTTCCATTGTTTTTTCACTGCTGCCTCCTCTTTGGTTTTATGAGAAGGCCATTGTGACAGCCGGAATGGAAGTGCGCCAGCCCCGCAACGTTAAGGCTGCGTTAAAAGCCGCGCCAGGGCGGCGCGACCGGAGAGGATATGGTTATGCATATGAAGTGCAGCGGCGGCGGCATCCCGATTCCGGATGGCGACCAGAATCGCGCGATGCTCGGCGAGCGACTGTTTCAGGCGGCCTTCCAGCCGCAGCGAGTCGCGCCGCGTCAGCTTGAGGAATTTGCGCGTGTCGTCGATCAACTGCGAGAGCCAGCGGTTGTCGGCCAGATCCTGCAAGGCGCTGTGGAACTCCTGGTTGGCCTCGAAGAAACGGTCGGTATCGTTGGCGGCGGCATGGCGTTCGAGCGCGGCGTGGATCGTTTCCAATTGCGCAAAGTCGGCGCTGGCGGCACGGCGCGTCGCCTCTTCCGCCACGCGTCCTTCCAGCAGCGCGAGCACCGGGAAGATCTCGTCGAGGTCGCGCTCCGACATTTCCGCGACGTAGCAGCCGCGTCGCGGCTTGAGCACCACCAGCCCCTCGGAAGCCAGCACCTTCAAGGCCTCGCGCATCGGCGTGCGCGAGATGCCGAACGCGTCGGCCAGACTTTGCTCATCCACCCAGGCGCCCGGCGCCAGTTCGTGGGCGTAGATGCGCGCGCGCAGCCGCTCGGCCACCTGCTCGTAGAGCGCGGGGGTGGCAAAGGGCTTAGCGCTATCGGGCTTGGCGCTGGCGCTTGTCGTGTCTCTTGCATTCATAATTATGGATAAAGTATTATCCGCTTTGGCGAATGTCAAGCATCATTCGATTTTCGAATATCAACATCAGCCGTTCCGGGCCTGTGCCTGGGACCGGCGGGAGTGGAAGCCATGAGCAAGTACCCCGAAGTGACGGTTCCGACATTGGACGCCTGGACCAAGGCCGCCGCCAAATCCGCACCGAACGGCGACGTAACGCAATTGAACTGGACGACGCCGGAAGGCTTGAGCGTCAAGCCGCTCTACACCAAGGCCGACACCGCCGACCTGCCCTATGCCGACACGCTGCCGGGCTTCGAGCCCTTCCTGCGCGGCCCGCAGGCGACGATGTACGCGGCACGGCCCTGGACCATCCGCCAATACGCCGGCTTTTCCACCGCCGAGGCCTCCAACGCCTTCTACCGCAAGGCGCTCGCCGCCGGCGCGCAGGGCGTCTCGGTCGCCTTCGACCTGGCGACGCATCGCGGCTACGACTCCGACCATCCGCGCGTTGTCGGCGACGTCGGCAAGGCCGGCGTGGCGATCGACTCGGTGGCCGACATGAAGATCCTCTTCGACGGCATCCCGCTCGACAAGGTATCCGTCTCGATGACGATGAACGGCGCCGTGCTGCCGGTGCTGGCGGGCTACGTGGTCGCCGCCGAAGAGCAGGGCGTCAGCCAGGACAAGCTCTCGGGGACGATTCAGAACGACATCCTCAAGGAGTTCATGGTCCGCAACACTTATATCTACCCGCCCGAGCCGTCGATGCGCATCATTGCCGACATCATCGGCTACACGGCGGCGAACATGCCGAAGTTCAACTCGATCTCGATCTCCGGCTATCACATCCAGGAAGCCGGCGCGACGCAGGCGCTGGAGCTGGCCTTCACGCTGGCCGACGGCATGGAGTACGTGCGCACCGCAATGAAGAGCGGCATGGATATCGACGCCTTCGCCGGCCGCCTCTCCTTCTTCTTCGCCATTGGCATGAACTTCTATCTGGAAGTCGCCAAGCTGCGCGCGGCGCGTCTCTTGTGGTGGCGCATCATGAAGGAATTCGGCGCGAAGAATCCGAAGTCGATGATGCTGCGTACCCACTGCCAGACTTCCGGTTGGTCGCTGACCGAGCAGGACCCCTACAACAATGTCGTGCGCACCACCATCGAGGCGATGGCCGCCGTGTTCGGCGGCACCCAGTCGCTGCACACCAACGCCCTCGACGAAGCCATCGCGCTGCCCACCGAGTTCTCGTCGCGCATCGCGCGCAACACGCAGATTTTGATTCAGGAAGAAACGCACATCACCAACGTCGTCGATCCCTGGGCCGGCAGCTACATGATGGAGAAGCTGACGCAGGACATGGCCGACATGGCCTGGAACACGATTCAGGAAGTCGAGGCGATGGGCGGCATGACGCACGCCGTCGACACCGGCTGGGCGAAATTGCAAATCGAGAAGTGCGCCGCCGAGAAGCAGGCGCGCATCGACTCGAATCAGGATGTGATCGTCGGCGTAAACAAATACAAGCTCGCCAAGGAAGACGCCATCGACTTTCTCGATGTCGATAACGTCGCCGTGCGCGAATCGCAGATCGCGCGCCTCAAGGAAATCCGTGCCAGCCGGGACAGCGCTGCGGTGCAGGCCGCGCTCGATGCGCTCACCGCCGCCGCGAAAAATGGCTCGGGCAACCTGCTCGACCTCGCCATCAAAGCCACAAGACTAAGAGCAAGCGTGGGCGAAATCTCCGATGCGCTGGAAAAGGTCTGGGGCCGCCATCGCGCCACCAATCAGGTTGTCTCCGGCGTCTATTCCGCCGCCTTCGGGGCCAGCCCCGGCATCGACGAACTGCGCGACCTGATCGACGAATTCGCCGCCGCCGAAGGCCGCCGCCCGCGCATCATGATCGCCAAGCTCGGTCAGGACGGTCATGATCGCGGCGCCAAGGTCGTCGCCACCGCCTTCGCCGATCTCGGCTTCGACGTGGATATCGGCCCGCTGTTCCAGACGCCGGAAGAAGCCGCGCGCCAGGCCGTCGAGAACGACGTGCACGCCATCGGCGTCTCCACGCTGGCCGCCGGCCACAAGACGCTGGTGCCGCAACTGGTCCAGGCGCTCAAGGACCAAGGCGCCGAGGATATCGTCGTCTTCGTCGGCGGTGTGATTCCGGCGCAGGACTATGAAGCACTGTTCGCCGCTGGCGCCAAGGGCATCTTCGGGCCGGGGACGCCGATCCCGCAATGTGCCCACGAGGTGCTGCGCGCCATCCGCGCCGCGCATCTGCCGGGCAGCGCATGAGCGTGGCTCAAATCCATTGAGATCCATTGAGAAATGCGTATTTTTGCAATACAGTGAGACTGCCAAGCTGATTACGGAGCCGTCATCATGTCGCTATCTGTCCGTCTCGATCCCATTCTCGAATCCCGTCTCGACCAGGAAGCGCGGCGACTCGGCATCACCAAATCCGAGTTCGTCAAGGATGCGCTGGAACGTGTGTTGGGGATGAAAAATCCCTATGAACTGTTGCAACAGGTGCGCGATCCCGCTGCCTACGGTGTGCGTGAGCCGACCACCGCCGATTCGGAAAATGTGTCCGCGAAGCTGAAGGAAAAGCTGCGTGCAAAACATTCTGTTTGACGCCGGACCTCTGATCGCCACGTTTTCGCCGACCGACGCACATCGCGCCGAAGTCGAGGGCAAGCTCGCCGAGTTGGCGCAGGCCGGCTGTCGCCTGCTGACCACGTGGCCGTGCGTCGTCGAAGCGACCCACATGCTGGCGGCCCCGCGCCGTTTCGAATTGCTGAAATGGGTTGAAGTGGGGGGCGTAGTCGTGTATCCCTTCGACCCCAGCCACCTGAACGACATGGTGCACTGGATGCAGCGCTATACCGAGTCCGACAAGACGGAGATGGATTTCGCCGATGCCTCGCTGTACTGGCTGGCGGTCGATACGGGCATCACCCGCATCATGACCACGGATCGCAAGGACTTCGAGCGTTACCGGCTGCCGGATGGACGGAGTTTCCAGATTGTCTGAGCGTCCCGCCGCTCTCCTTCTGGCCGAGGAAGACCGCGACCTCGTCGCGGGCGTGCGCACCGGCCACCGCCGCGCGCTGGCCAAGGCCATCACCCTCATCGAATCGACGCGCGCCGACCATCGGGAGCGCGCCGCTGCCGTGCTCGATGCGCTGCTGCCGCATACGGGACGTTCTTTACGCATCGGCCTCACCGGCGTGCCCGGCGCGGGCAAGTCCACCTTCGTCGAGGCCTTCGGCCTGCACCTGATCGCACAAGGCCTGAAGGTTGCGGTGCTCGCCGTCGATCCCTCCTCTTCGGTCAGCGGTGGCTCCATCCTCGGCGACAAGACGCGCATGGAGCGGCTGTGCCAACAGGATGCGGCCTTCATCCGGCCCTCGCCCGCCGCCGGCACGCTCGGCGGCGTGGCGGAGAAGACGCGCGAGGCGCTGCTGGTTTGCGAGGCGGCGGGTTACGATGTCGTCATCGTCGAGACCGTCGGCGTCGGCCAGTCGGAAACCGTGGTGGCCGGCATGACCGATGTCTTTGTCCTGCTGCAATTGCCGAATGCCGGCGACGACCTGCAGGCGATCAAGAAGGGCATCATGGAACTGGCCGACGTGGTGATCTACAACAAGGCCGACCTCGACGCCACCGCCGCCGAGCGCGCCAGTATGCAGATGCAATCCGCCCTGTCCTTGCTGCATCCCGCCAACCCTTGCTGGAAGCCGCCGGTGCTGCGCACGAGCGCGCTGCGCGGCGAAGGCATCGCGGCGGTCTGGCAGACTTTGCAGGACTATCGCCAAACCATGGCGGACGGCGGCGAACTGCACGCCAAGCGCCGCCGCCAGGCCCAGGACTGGATGTGGCAACTGATCGACGCCGGCCTGCGCCAGCGCTTCCGCGAACATCCCGCCGTGCGGGCGACGCTGCCCGACGCCTTGCGCGCGGTGGACGACGGCGCCGTCGCACCAACGGCCGCCGCGCAGCGTTTATTGAATCTGATGAACCGGTATTTCTAGGAGAAGCACCCATGCATGAAATCATCGAGCAACTCGACCAGAAGCGCGAACTGGCCCGCCTCGGCGGCGGCCAGAAGCGTATCGACAGCCAACACAAGAAGGGCAAGCTCACCGCGCGCGAGCGCATCGAACTGCTGCTCGACGACGGCACCTTCGAAGAGTGGGACATGTTCAAGGAGCACCGCTGCAACGACTTCGGCATGGGCGACACCAAGATCCCCAGCGACGGCGTCGTCACCGGCTACGGCACCATCAACGGCCGCATGGTGTTCATCTTCTCGCAGGACTTCACCGTCTTCGGCGGCGCGCTCTCCGAGGCCCACGCCGAGAAGATCTGCAAGATCATGGACAAGGCGATGCAGGTCGGCGCCCCGGTGATCGGCTTGAACGACTCGGGCGGCGCGCGCATCCAGGAGGGCGTGGCGGCGCTCGGCGGTTATGCCGACGTCTTTCAGCGCAACGTCATGGCCAGCGGCGTCATCCCGCAGATTTCCCTCATCATGGGCCCCTGCGCCGGCGGCGCGGTGTATTCGCCGGCGATGACCGACTTCATCTTCATGGTGAAAGACACCTCCTACATGTTCGTCACCGGCCCGGAAGTGGTGAAGACCGTGACGCACGAGGAAGTGACGGCCGAGGAACTCGGCGGCGCGGTGACGCACACCAGCAAGTCCGGCGTGGCCGACCTGGCCTTCGAGAACGATGTCGACGCGCTGATCCTGCTGCGCCGCTTCTTCAACTATCTGCCGCTCAACAACAAGGAGAAGCCGCCGATCCGGCCGACCGACGACCCGGCCGACCGCCTCGACTTCTCGCTCGACACCCTGGTGCCGGACAACGCCAACAAGCCCTACGACATCAAGGAACTCATCATCAAGACGGTGGACGACTGCGACTTCTTCGAGTTGCAGCCCGACCACGCCAAGAACATCGTCATTGGCTTCGCGCGCATGGAAGGCCAGACCGTCGGCATCGTCGCCAACCAGCCGATGGTGCTGGCCGGCTGTCTCGATATCAAGTCCTCGATCAAGGCGGCGCGCTTCGTGCGTTTCTGCGATGCCTACAACATCCCCATCGTCACCTTCGTCGATGTGCCGGGCTTCATGCCGGGCACCGCGCAGGAATACGGCGGCATCATCAAGCACGGCGCCAAACTGCTCTATGCCTACGCCGAATGCACGGTGCCGAAAATCACCCTGATCACGCGCAAGGCCTACGGCGGCGCCTACGACGTGATGGCCTCCAAGCACCTGCGCGGCGACGTGAACTTCGCCTGGCCCAGCGCCGAAATCGCGGTGATGGGCCCAAAGGGCGCGGTCGAGATCATCTTCCGCGAGGATAAGGGCGATCCGGCCAAGCTCGCGGCGAAGGAAGCCGAGTACAAGGCCAAGTTCGCCAACCCCTTTGTCGCCGGCGCGCGCGGTTTCATCGACGACGTGATCCAGCCGCACGAAACCCGCAAGCGCATCTGCCGTTCGCTGGTGATGCTGAGAAACAAGAAAATCGAAAATCCGTGGCGCAAGCACGGCAACATTCCGCTCTGAGCCAGGGGAGAACCAGACCATGTTCAAGAAAATATTGATTGCCAACCGCGGTGAAATCGCCTGCCGCGTGATGAAAACCGCGAAGAAGATGGGCATCGCCACCGTCGCCGTCTATTCCGAGGCCGACAAGGATGCGCTCTTTGTCGGGATGGCCGACGAGGCCGTCTGCATCGGCCCGGCGCCGTCGAAAGACAGCTATCTGTCGATGGACAAGATCATCGCCGCCTGCAAAGAGACCGGCGCCGAAGCGGTGCATCCGGGCTATGGCTTCCTCTCGGAGAACGCCACGTTCTCCAAACGCCTAGAAGAGGAAGGCATCGTCTTCATCGGCCCCAAGCATTACTCGGTGGGCAAGATGGGCGACAAGATCGAGTCGAAAAAACTGGCGCTCGCCGCCAAGGTCAATGTCATTCCCGGCTACAACGACGCCATCGACACCCCCGAGCAAGCGGTGGAGATCGCCAAGGGCATCGGCTATCCGGTGATGATCAAGGCCTCGGCCGGCGGCGGCGGCAAGGGCCTGCGCGTCGCCTTCAACGACCAGGAAGCCTTTGAAGGTTTCGCTTCCTGCAAGACCGAAGCGAAGAACGCTTTCGGCGACGACCGCGTCTTCATCGAGAAATTCGTCGAAGAGCCGCGCCACATCGAAATCCAGGTGCTCGGCGACGCCCACGGCAATATCGTCTATCTGCACGAGCGCGAATGCTCGATCCAGCGCCGCCATCAAAAAGTCATCGAAGAGGCGCCAAGCCCCTTCCTCGACGCGGCGACGCGCAAGGCCATGGGCGAGCAGGCCGTGGCCCTGGCCCGTGCGGTGGATTACCAGTCGGCCGGCACCGTCGAATTCGTCGTTGGCGGCAAGGACAAGAGCTTCTACTTCCTCGAAATGAACACGCGCCTCCAGGTCGAGCACCCGGTGACGGAATGCATCACCGGCCTCGACCTCGTCGAGCTGATGATCCGCGTCGCCGCCGGGGAGCCCTTGTCCTTCAAGCAGGAGGAGATTGCGCTGAACGGTTGGGCGATGGAGTGCCGCATCAACGCCGAAGACCCCTTCCGCGGCTTCCTGCCCTCCACCGGCCGCCTCGTCAAGTTCATCCCGCCGGCCGACGACACCGGACATGTGCGCGTCGACACCGGCGTTTATGAAGGCGGCGAGATTTCGATGTACTACGACTCGATGATCGCCAAGCTGATCGTGCACGGCGCCACGCGCGACGGCGCCATCGCGCGCATGCGCGATGCGCTCAACGCCTTCGTCATACGCGGCGTGGCCTCCAACATCTCCTTCCAGGCCGCGCTGATGCAGCATCCGCGCTTTCTCTCGGGCAATTTCAACACCGGCCTGATCGCCGAATCGTATCCCAAGGGCTTCGACGCCTCGATGGTGCCGCACGACGACCCGGCCATGCTGGTCGCGGTCGCCGCCGCCATGCATCGCCAATATCTGGCGCGCAACGCGACGATCACCGGCCAGATGCCCGGCCACGAATACAGGCCGGGCGCGGCCTTCGTCGTGCGCCTGGAGGACGGCACCGACCACGAGGTCGTAGTCGACCCCGCGCCCGCCGGAGAGTCGGGCTGGGACATCCGCCTCGGCGGCGAGCGCTACGCGATCCGCAGCGACTGGCAGTTCGGCGAAACGCTCTACCAGGGCACACTGAACGGCGAGGCCTTCTGCATGCAGGTGGAGCGGCGCGGCCTCAAATACCGTCTGTTCCACTGGGGCACGCAGGCCGACCTGATGGTCATGTCGGCGCGCGCCGCCCACCTGCAATCGCTGATGCCACACAAGGCGCCGCCCGACATGAGCAAGTTCCTGCTCTCGCCGATGCCGGGGCTGCTGACCCAGATCGCCGTCGCGCCCGGCCAGGAGGTCAAGGCCGGCGAAGTACTGGCGAAAATCGAAGCGATGAAGATGGAGAACGTGCTGAAAGCCGAGCGCGACTGCGTCGTCGAAGCACTGCTGGCCAAGCCGGGCGAAAGCCTCGCCGTCGACCAGCCGATCATCGGCTTCAAGTAAAACTCGGCGCTGGCGGCACGGCGAATCGGGCTGACAACCATGGCAGCAATCGACCACCTCGTCGTCGCCGCGCGCGACCTGGACACGGGCGCGCGCTGGCTGGAAGAGCGGCTCGGCGTGCCGCTCGCGCCGGGCGGCGTCCATGTCGCCATGGGCACGCACAACCGCCTGCTGAAACTGGCGGGCCGGCCCGATCTCTACCTCGAAGTCATCGCCATCGACCCGGCCGGCGCACCGCCGGCCCGGCCGCGCTGGTTCGGCCTCGACGACCCGGCGCAACAAGCCCGGCTCGCCGCCCGCCCGCATCTGGTTCATTGGGTAGCGCGCAGCGACAACCTCGCGCGCGACGCCCTGCCCGCCCATGGCGACACCCTCGCCATGGCGCGCGGCGCCTACCGCTGGCGCATCACCGTCCCGGCCGACGGCCAAGCGCCCGGCGCCGGCCTCCTGCCGACGCTGATCCAGTGGGACGTGCCCGACCACCCCGCACGCCACCTGCCCGACGCGGGCTGCGCGCTGATGAAACTCGAAGGCTTCCACCCCGCGCCGGCCAGTCTGGCCGATGACCTGGAGAAACTCGGGCTGGCGCGCGAACTGGCGCTCTTTCCGACCGAGTCCGGCGAACCCGCCCAACTCGTCGCCTACCTGAAAACCCCGCTCGGCCTCGTCGAACTCGATTGAAGCCGCCGCGACGGTGGCAGAATGGCGGCCGGATTAAGCCATCGACGGGAGCAAACACATGCGGCTGGACAACGAAAACGCGAGCGACAACGTCGAGGACCGGCGCGGCATGGCCATGCCGGGCGGCCGGGCCGGCGGCGTCGGCATCGGCACCATCGTCCTGGCCCTGGTGGCGAGCTATTTCTTCGGCGTCGATCCGGGCACGGTCATCGAAGTCGCCAACCAGTTCCAGTCCGGCCAGCCCGCCGCCGTCGCCACGCCCACGCGGCGTCCGCCAGCCGAAGACGCAGCGGCGCAATTCGTCGCCAAAGTGCTCGGCTCGACCGAACGCACTTGGCATGAGATCTTCCGCGCGGGCGGGGAACGCTACGTCGAGCCCAAGCTGGTGCTCTTCAGCGGCGCCACGCCCACCGCCTGCGGCACCGGCGAGGCGGCCATGGGCCCGTTCTACTGCCCGGGCGACCGCAAGGTCTACATCGACCTCGCCTTCTATCGCGACCTCAAGACGCGCTTCCGCGCCCCCGGCGACTTCGCCCAAGCCTATGTGATCGCGCACGAAGTCGGGCACCACGTCCAGCACCTGCTCGGCATCTCCGACAAAGTGCAGGCCGAGCGGCAACGCGCGCGCAACCCGGCGCGCGCCAACGCGCTCTCGGTGCGGCTGGAACTGCAAGCCGACTGCTTCGCCGGCGTCTGGGCCGCCCGCGCCAACGAAGCGCGCCATATCCTCGAGGACGGCGACGTCGAAGAAGCCCTGACCGCCGCCTCCGCCATCGGCGACGACCGCCTGCAGCAACAAACCAACGGCCGCGTCGCCCCCGACAGCTTCACCCACGGCAGCTCGGCCCAGCGCGTGCGCTGGTTCAAGCGCGGCCTCGACAGCGGCGACATGGCCCGCTGCGACACGTTCGCGGCGACGAAGCTGTAGGGGGCGAGCCGCCAGTCCCGAAAAAGGGATTACCTGCGGTCACGCCGAGTTTCCGTTCAGGAGCGCTACGCAACTTTATCGCGCAGCGCCCCTTGCATCGAAGTGCTAGCTGCCTTCTCCGTGACTTCCTCAGCAAGTAGCTCCGCAATTCTTTCGCCGACGTGTAGGGCAGTGGAATCAATCAATTCGATGAACTGCGGAAGCATCCCATCGGAAAACAGGGTGTGATCCTTGTGAGTGCGCACCAGCACAGCCTTTGTGGCTTTCTTGGAGTTGGCTGCCCGTGCCAATTTGCTTGCGGCCTCCATGACGGTTTCTCCGGCACGCTGAACTCTTATTGGTATTAGAGCGCCATCAATCTTGACTTGCAGAAACGCATCTATTCCGGCATTGCGCTGAACTGGCAGTAAATCAAGTCCCGCAAGGAGCGACAACGCATCTTGGTCCGCATTGACATATGAGGCGCGTCCTTTCTTTAGCATCGCCGACTCGGTCTTGATCGGTACTGCAAGCCTGCGTTGTGCGAGAGCGACTGCCTCCTCCGAGACATCGATTCCAATCGACGATCTGCCGATGAGTTTTGCCGCAACCAAAGTCGTTCCGCTGCCACAGAATGGGTCAAGCACCAGATCGCCGGCGTCAGTGCAGATTTCGATAATGCGCTCAAGCAACAACACTGGTTTCTGGGTGGGGTAGCCCGTGCGTTCTTTGGCTTTTGGATTGAGAAACGGAATCTCCCATACGTCGCTGAGCGGGACACCCTTCTTATCTCCGCCATAGACAATGTTGCCATCCACGTCGGTGGCATATATGGATACGCCATGCTCATCCCGAGCGCGAAGCTGGAGTATTTGATCGATGTTTGTCGTTTCCGAGTAGGCGCCGTAGACGCGATTGAATTTGTAGCGATCCGACTTCGAATAGAAAAGGATGGTCTGATGTGCCGGCAATAATCCCTTTGCCGAGTTTGACCAGCGCCGGTATGACCATATGATTTCCGAGCGAAACTGATTGGGGCCGAACACATCGTCAAGGATTGCGCGCAACAGAAAATTCGCATTGGTGTCGCAGTGAACGAATATTGAGCCAGTGTCTTTAAGCACGCGGCGAATCTGGCGGATTCTCGCCTCCATAAATTCAGCATAATCCGCAAGTCCGTTCCACAGATCGGCGAATCTAAATTTCCTGCTTCTGTCGCGCGAGACAGAGGAATGCTGTTTGTTTGTGAAGAACGGCGGATCGAGGTAGGCAAGATCGACCGTCGCATCCGCGATCGCCTCCATTGCGTGAAGGCAGTCGCCGTGAACAACCTGACGCGGCGATGTGCTCATGATGCCGCCGCCGCCCTTTCATGCGCGATTTCTTCAAGCACTCCTTTCAGATCGATTGCCGTCCTGTCGCGAACGTAGCCCCATGCCGCATCTCCGTAGTAATACTCTCCGCCAACGCCTTCATAAAGCGTTTCGAGCGTTTCTTGTATGCGGATAGCCTGTGCTCGGTTCGGGTAGTAGAACATCACGCGAATCGGTGTATAGCCGGCATCGGATATGACCTGAATTCTCGTGTGCTCTTTCGTAATGTGGTCGCCGTCCGTCGTGGCATCCTTCCACTTGATTTCCAGGGCATCGTTTCCAACAAGGCAGTCGATCTCAAACGTCCTCGGGCGTTGGCCGCGAGTATTGGCGATTCGTAAGGAAGCGGAGTCGGGGAACGCCTCCTTAAAGCAGAGCTTTGTCGCCGCCTCAAGGAAAGAACCCGCGTACTTGTAGAGAAATCGGCCTTTGTTTTGGTAAACGTCAATCAAATGCCCTTCCTGCGCGCTGATGCCGAGTACGCGATAGATCAAGTAATGGGACAAATCGTCGCCCAGCATTTCGGCAATGCGACCTTCAATCACGGTGTTCAGGCGCTGAGCGTATTGGTCTGCAAGTTGCCTGATATTTTCTCTGGTAGTCATCATTGCTCGCGCTGGTAGTAATAGGCGAGATTATCCATGAAGCAACAAGTAAGGCGGCGGCGTCCCGCCGGCGCCGAAAAAGGGATTCCCTGCGGTCACGCCGAGTTTGCCTCTCAAACGCGTTCGAGCAAAAAACTCATCTCGCCGCCGCGCAGCAGGAAGCACCAGTCGTTTTCCCAACTGACGACGCGGCGGGGCACGCGCGTCTGGAAGGGGGCGTTGTTGATGAGGGCTTCGAGGCCGAGGCGGCGCCAGGGTTTGCGCAGTTTGACGTAGCTCATGCGCAGCGCGAGTTGGCCCTTGGCGGCTTCTTCGATGCTGCGCGTGGCGAGGTGCCAGCGGTGGGTCGGGTCGATCCAGGAGCTGGCGTCGGAAAAGTGCGGGGTGAGGACGAAGGCGTGGCCGCCGGGCCGCAGCAGGCGGGCGATTTCGCGCATGGTGGCGACGACGTCGTCGAGGTGTTCGATGACATGGCGCAGGATGACGAGGTCGGCGGCGCCCGTCTCGAAGGGGTAGGGATAGCGGTTGAGGTCGTGCGTGACATCGGCATCGGCATCGGGGAAGGCATCGACGCCGATGGCGCCGGGCAGTTTGCGCCGGCCGCAGCCGAGGTCGAGGATGGTGCGCGCCGGGTCGAAGGCGCGTGCCTTGAGGACGCGCGCGACGGCTGCCGGGAGGACGAAATCGTGCAGGATCGGGGTTTCCATCGGCGTCTTGCGGATTCAGGGCCGCGCCGCCAGCCGCCAGAGCGAGGTGACTTCGGCGGCGCGCGCGGCGTGCAGCGGGTCGGCGGGATCGGCGGCGCGTGGGTGGGTGGGGCGCGCGTCGAGCCGGTCGAGCACTTGCAGGACGGCGGCGTCGATGAGGGCCAGCAGCGCGGCGCGGGTGCGCAGGCCGAGGTGTTCGGCGAGGTCGGAGAGGATCAGCCAGCCTTCGCCGCCGGCTTCCAGGTGATCCGCCAGGCCGGCGAGGAAGCCGCGCAGCATGCGGCTGTCCGGGTCGTAGACGGCGTGTTCGAGCGGGGAACTCGGCTTGCCCGGCAGCCAGGGCGGGTTGCAGACGATCAGCGCGGCACGGCCGGGCGGGAACAGGTCGGCGGCGGCCATCGCGGTCACCGCGACCTGCCGCTCCAGCCCGAGCCGGGCGAGGTTGGCGCGGGCGCAGGCCAGCGCGCGCGCATCGCATTCGGTGGCGACGACGCGCGCCACGCCGCGCCGCGCCAGCACGGCGGCGAGCACGCCGGTGCCGGTGCCGATGTCGCAGGCCAGATTGTGTTGCTTCAGGGCGGCGGGCAGCGGGGCGCGGGCGACAAGGTCGACATATTCGCCGCGCACCGGCGCGAACACGCCGTAGTGCGGGTGGATGCTGGCGCCGAGGGCGGCGACCGGGATGCCCTGCTTGCGCCATTCGTGCGCGCCGATCAGGCCCAGCAGTTCGCGCAAGGAGGTGACGTAAGCCGCGGCGGCCGGGCCGTGGGCTTCTTCGCAGGCCTGCCGCAGGTCGGGCGCGCGGCGCAGCGGGATGAGGTGGTCCGCACCGCAAGGAATCAGCAGCATGCCGAGCGTGCGGGCGCGCTGCGCGCGCGCCATGCGCAAGCGGTTGAAATCCAGCGCCTGGTCGGCCGGCGCCGGGCGGCGCGGCGGACGGTCGCAACGCCGCGCCATGGCTTGCAGCAACTGCCGCGCGTTCTGGAAATCGCCGCGCCACAGCAGCGCCGTGCCGCCGCAGGCGAGGCGATAGGCGGCATCGGCGCTCAGCGTGTCGTCCGCCACTTCAACGCGCTTGGGCGGGGCGAGGCCCGCTTCGGAGCGCCAGACGGCGGAGCGGGTTTCGCCGTCCTCGACCCAATGGAGGGTCGGGCCAGCTGCGGCCACTTGCGGGCTACCGGCGCTCATGCCGCCGCCGTCGCGCCATAGCCGACTTTCACCCCGCCAGCGCCGGATAGTCGGTGTAGCCCTTGGCGCCGCCGCTGTAGAAAGTCGCCTCGTCCCAGGGCGCCAGGGGCGCGTTGGCGCGCAGGCGCGCCACCAGATCGGGATTCGAGATGAAGGGTTTACCGATGGCGATCAGGTCGGCGTGGCCGCGCGCCAGGATCGCTTCGCCCTTGGCGCGGTCGAAATGGCCGCAGGCGATGATGGCGCCCTTGTAGGCGGCGCGCAGCGCCGGCATCAGCGGATGCGCGGGGTCGTGGATCCACTGGCAGTCCTGGTCGAAGATGTGCAGGAAGCCGATGCCGCGCTTTTGCAGTTCGGCGGCGAGCCAAGGATAGGTGACGAGCGGTTCGGGATCGTGCGGCATCTCGTTGTAGGTGCCGAAGGGCGACTGGCGCACGACGATGCGGCGCGGGTCGAAGGCGCGCGCGCAGGCATCGACGACTTCCAGCAGCAGGCGGTAGCGGTTTTCCAGCGAACCGCCGTACTCGTCCGTGCGGTCGTTGAGTTGCGGGCAGCGGAACTGGTCGAGCAGGTAGCCGTTGGCGCCGTGGATCTCGATGCCGTCGAAAGCGGCGAGCTTGGCCATGGCGGCGGCGGCGCCGAATTCGCCCACCACGCCACGCACTTCCGCCGTGCTCAAGGCGACGGGCGTTTGGCACTGCGCCAACTCGGGCTGGCCTTCGGCGTTGATGATCCAGGTCTGGCTGTTGGCCGCCACCTGGGCCGACGCGCCGGCCGGCAGGCTGCCGTCGGCGTGCAGAGCGGCATGGGCAATGCGGCCGCAATGCCAGAGCTGGGCGAAGATGAGGCCACCGGCCGCGTGCACGGCATTGACCACCTTGCGCCAGCCGGCCGCCTGCGTGCCGTTCCACAAGGCCGGCGTGTTGAGGTAGCCGCGCGCGCGGTCGGACACCGGCACGCCTTCCGACACGATCATGCCGGCGCCGGCGCGCTGGCGGTAGTACTCGGCCATCAGGTCGTTCGGCACGGCGTCGGCATGGTCGGCGCGACAGCGCGTCATCGCCGCCATGACGATGCGGTTTTCAAAAGTGACGGCGCCATTGGAGAATTTTTCGAACAGCATGTTCAGCCTCCCAGTTGATTGAATGCGCTAACGACTTCCGGCGGCGCCTGCACCAACTCGATCAGCACGCCTTCGCCGGCAATCGGAAATTCCTCGTTCGCCTTCGGGTGAAGAAAGCAGATGTCGAAGCCCGCCGCGCCCTTGCGGATGCCGCCCGGCGCGAAACGCACGCCCTGCGCCGTCAGCCATTCGACCGCCTTGGGCAGGTCGTCGATCCAGAGGCCGACGTGGTTGAGCGGGGTGGTGTGCACCGCCGGCTTCTTCTCGGGATCGAGCGGCTGCATCAGGTCCACCTCGACCTTGAACGCGCCCGCGCCCATGGCGCAGATATCCTCATCCACGTTCTCGCGTTCGGAGACGAAATTGCCCGTGACCTCCAGGCCGAGCTTGTCGACCCACAGCGTCTTCAAGCGCTCCTTCGACGGGCCGCCGATGGCGATCTGCTGGATGCCCAGCACCTTGAATGGTCTTGTCATTGCGATTTTCTCCACTTCACGAACAACACAAGGCCGACGACGATCATCGGCAGCGACAGCCATTGTCCCATGCTCACCAGATAGGACTGGCCGAAAATCCCGTGGTCGGGCTCGCGGAAATACTCGCCGACCCAGCGCGCCGCGCCGTAGCCGACGAGGAACAGGGCCGAGACCGTACCGCGCGGGCGCTCCCTCGCAGAAAACCACCACAGCAGCGCCCACAGCATCAGCCCCTCGCCCAACGCCTGGTACAACTGCGAGGCATGGCGCGGCAGCGCATCGACCTGCGGAAACACCATCGCCAGCGGAAACTCGGTGCTGGCCGGGTTTGCCACTACGCGCCCCCACAACTCGCCGTTGATGAAATTGCCGATGCGCCCCAGCCCCAGGCCGATGGGTACCAGCGGCGCGATGAAATCGGTAAGCTGCCAGAAGCCCAGCCCGTGCCGGCGCGCGAACAGCGCCATCGCCGCCAGCACGCCGAGAAAGCCGCCATGGAAACTCATGCCACCGCGCCAGACCGCGAGAATCTCCAACGGATGCGCGAAGTAGTAGGCCGGCTCGTAGAACAACACCTGCCCGAGCCGCCCGCCCAGCACCACGCCGAGCACGCCGTAGAACAGCAGGTCGTCCACCGCCTGGGCGTCCAACCCATGCCAGGGCTGCGCGGCGACGCGCCGCTTGCCGAGCCAGAGGAAGGCGAGGAAGGCGGCGAGGTACATCAGGCCGTACCAGCGCACGGCGAGCGGGCCAAGGGAAACGGCGACGGGGTCGAACTGGGGGTGAATCAGCATGTCGTTCAAGTTTTCGGCGGGCTGCTATCCTACCTTGCCGCAATCGCTGCGCTCTCAAATAATCGAGCATTGAGGAGGGGTCATGAAAAAAATATATCGCAAAACTCCGTTGTCCGTGCGCTTGCAACACGCCCATTCCGACCGCGTATGAAGCGCCCGCTTGCGCCACCGCAATCGCCCGCAGCGGGCGACACCCTGTTCTCTGCGCTGGTCGCCGCCGCGCAACGGCACGGCCACGGCACACCCGGACAATGGGAGGATCTCAAGCCCGGCGTCTACTCCTATGGCGAGATCCTGCGCATGACCCTGGCTTTGGGTCGTCTGGCCGCCAGAGTGACCGAGCCGGGCGAACATGTCGGCATCCTGTTGCCCAATATGGCGGCCACTGTCGCCCTGATGATCGGGCTCTCCGCCTTCGGCCGCGTACCCTGCATGCTGAACTACACGGCCGGCGCCGAGGGCATGGAATCCGCCTGCCGCACCGTGGGCATCCGCCGCGTATTCACCTCGCGCCTGTTCCTGCAGAAAGCCGGGCTGGAACAGCAGGCGGCCGACCTGAGCGGCGAGGCGCTGATCTACCTTGAGGATCTGCGTTCGCAGTTCGGCCTCAAGGACAAGCTGTGGCTCATGGGCTACGCCCTGTGGTTCCCCGCCGACGCGGTCGCCGCGCCCGATCCCGAGGCGCCGGCCGTCGTGTTGTTCACCTCGGGTGCCGAGGGCAAACCCAAGGGCGTGGTGCTCTCGCATCGCGCCCTGCTCGCCAATGTCTGGCAAATCCAGCAGTACATGGCATTCTCGCGCGCCGACCTGGTCTTCAACTGTCTGCCGATCTTCCACTCGTTCGGCCTGACCGCCGGCACCCTGTTGGGCCTCGTCACCGGCGCCCGGATATTTTTCTATCCCAGCCCGCTCCACTTCAAGGAAATTCCCCGGCTGATCGGTGCCAAGGGCGCAACGCTGCTGTTCGGCACGAGCACCTTCCTGATGAACTACGCCCGCAACGCCACGCCCGAAGACTTGCGCAGCCTGCGGTTGGTGGTGGCCGGCGCAGAAAAACTCGCCGACCTGACACGGCACCTCTGGAAAGACAAATTCGGCATCGACATCTGCGAAGGCTACGGCACGACCGAAGCCGCGCCGGTGCTGGCCTGCAATGTCCCCGACACCAACCGACCGGGCACGGTCGGGCGCCTCGTGTCCGGCGTCGAGGCGCGCCTGGTCCCGGTGGAAGGCATCGACCGGGGCGGCGAACTCCATGTGCGCGGCCCCAACCTGCTGACGGGTTACTACCATCCCGAACTGCCGGCCCAGTTGGCAGCGCCCCATTCCAGCCTGGGCCCGGGCTGGTACAACACCGGCGACATTGTCGACATCGACGCCGACGGCTTTCTCAGCCTGCAAGGCCGGCTCAGGCGTTTCGCCAAGGTCGCCGGCGAAATGGTGTCGCTGGAAGTTGCCGAAATCCTCGCGCAAAACGTCTCGGCCGAAGCCGCGCACGCCGCCACCTGCGTGGTCGACGCAGGACGCGGCGAGGCCATCGTGCTCTTCACCACCGACTCCGACCTGACGCGCGATCAACTCGCAGCAACGGCGCGCGGCCTGGGCTATCCCGAAGTCGCCGTGCCGCGCAATATCCGCCTGGTCGAAACCATGCCGCTGCTCGGCTCGGGCAAGATCGACTATCACCATTTGAAACGCCTGGCGATGGCGCACCTGCCTGACGACGCGGCACAGCAACGGGAGCCATGACAAACGCGGCGTAACCAAAGGGAATCCCTTTTCGGGATTGGCGGGATGAAATGCCCCGAATGGGGTACAGCGCTAGAATTGCCGCTTTCCATCGCACCGCTGGAGTTTCCCATGCCCGCCTACCGTTCCCGCACCTCCACCCACGGCCGCAACATGGCCGGCGCGCGCGCCTTGTGGCGCGCCACCGGCATGCAGGACGGCGATTTCGGCAAGCCGATCATCGCCGTGGTCAATTCCTTCACCCAGTTCGTGCCGGGCCATGTGCATCTGAAGGACATGGGCCAACTCGTCGCGCGCCAGATCGAGGCGGCGGGCGGCATCGCCAAGGAGTTCAACACCATCGCCGTCGACGACGGCATCGCCATGGGCCACGGCGGCATGCTGTATTCGCTGCCCTCGCGCGAACTCATCGCCGACTCGGTCGAGTACATGTGCAATGCGCATACCGCCGACGCGATGGTCTGCATCTCCAACTGCGACAAGATCACCCCCGGCATGCTGATGGCCGCGCTGCGCCTGAACATCCCCGCCGTGTTCGTTTCCGGCGGACCGATGGAGGCCGGCAAGGTGAAGTGGCACGGCGAATACCGCATGGTCGACCTGATCGACGCGATGATCGAGGCGGCCGACAGCAAGAACTCCGACGCCGAGGTCAACGCCATGGAGCGCTCGGCCTGCCCGACCTGCGGCTCCTGCTCGGGCATGTTCACCGCCAACTCGATGAACTGCCTGACCGAAGCCTTGGGCCTGTCGTTGCCGGGCAACGGCTCCATGCTCGCCACGCACGCCGACCGCGAGAAGCTCTTCGTCAAGGCCGGCCGGCGCATCGTCGAACTCGCCAAGCGCTGGTACGAACAGGACGATGCCAGCGTGCTGCCGCGTGCCATTGCCGGCTTCGCCGCCTTCGAGAATGCCATCGCGCTCGACATCGCCATGGGCGGCTCGACCAACACCGTGCTGCATCTGCTGGCTGCCGCGCGCGAGGCCGGCGTGAATTTCACCATGGCCGACATCGACCGCATGTCGCGCAAAGTGCCCTGCCTCGCCAAGGTGGCGCCGGCGACGCAGAAGTACCACATGGAGGATGTGCATCGCGCCGGCGGCATCATGGCCATCCTCGGCGAACTCGACCGCGCCGGCCTCATCAACCGCGACTGTCCGACCGTGCTCTACCCGACGCTGGGCGAACAGCTCGACTGCTGCGACGTGATGCGCAACGCCGACAAGAAAGTGCATGAGTTCTTCCGCGCCGCGCCCGGCGGCGTGCCGACCCAGGTGGCATTTTCCCAAAGCCGCCGCTATCCCAAGCTCGACCTCGACCGCGTCGGCGGCTGCATCCGCGACCGGACCCACGCCTACTCGCAGGACGGCGGGCTGGCCGTGCTGTTCGGCAACATCGCCGAGAAGGGTTGCATCGTCAAGACGGCCGGCGTCGACGATTCCATCCTGAAATTCACCGGCCGCGCACGCGTCTGCGAATCGCAGGAGGAAGCGGTCGAGAAAATCCTGTCCGACCAGATCGTCGCGGGCGACATCGTTATCGTGCTCTACGAAGGCCCCAAGGGCGGCCCCGGCATGCAGGAAATGCTTTACCCGACTTCGTATCTCAAGTCCAAGGGCATGGGCAAGGTCTGCGCGCTGCTCACCGACGGGCGCTTCTCCGGCGGCACTTCGGGCCTCTCCATCGGCCACGCCTCGCCCGAAGCGGCAGCGGGCGGCGCCATCGGCCTGGTCGAGGAGGGCGACACCATCCAGATCGACATCCCGAACCGGACCATCAATCTCGTCATCGAAAAGTCGGCGCTGGCGGCACGCCGTGCGGCGATGGAGGCGAAAGGCGCGGCGGCGTGGAAACCGGCCAAGCGCGAACGCGCGGTCTCGGCGGCGCTCAAGGCCTATGCCGCGCTGACCACCAGCGCGGATACCGGCGCAGTGCGCGACGTTTCGCAACTGTCATGAGCGATTTCCAGGCCTTCTACAACGGCCGACTCTGGTCGGTGCTGTCCTGGGAGCAGCTCGATGCTTTTTGGCGGCGCATCGACCCGGCCGCCGGCTGGTACATCTATGCCGTCGGCGAGGCGGTGCCCGCCGCGCCTGCGCCGGCGGCGGCGGTGAGCGCCTTCATCGCCAGCATCGATGCCCTGCTGCACAAGGAACACCACCACGATTATTGCGGTATCGTCTATGCCGACCAACTGGACGCGCCGCGCTTCGTGAAGATCTTCGATCCGAACAATCTCGGCGTATCCTGCGGTTTTTCCGACAATCCGCCGCCGCCGGGCTGGATTCTCTGCCGCGTGCCGCCGGAGGATCTCAAGCCCGCCGCGCCGCTGCCGGAAGGGCGCAAGCGCTGGTGGCGCGCGCTGTTCGGCTAGACCGTGATTTTGACAAGGGGAATGACAATGGCGACAAGTGCGAAGAACAAACCCGTAAAAGCGGCACCGGCAAAAAAACCGGCGGCAAAACCGGCGACCAAACCGGTCGTGGCGGTGAAAAAGCCCGCCGCAAAACCCGCCGAGAAGAAGCCTGCGGCGAAAAAGTCTGCGGCCAGCAAGCCGCGCCAGGATACCGGCGAAGTCCTGAGCGAACTCAAGCAGCTCGCCAAGGAACTCAACCTGGCCGCCAAGGGCCTCGGCAAGCGTTCGGCGAACAACCCCAAGGAAGTTTCCGCCATCCTCGGCAATGTCGAACGCATCACCGCCGAGGCGGCCAACAAGTCGCTGCTCGAAGCCGAATTCGCCAAGGCGCAGGTCGGCGTCGCCCTGGCCTCCCTGAGCAAAGACTGGAGCCGCAAGCAGCTTGAAGAGTTGCTCACCAGCGTTAGCAAGCATCTGACCAACATCATGGTTGCGCAGGAATTCCAGGACATCGCCGGCCAGTCGCTGCGCAAGGCGATGAAGGCCCTGGTCGGCGCGATCATCGTCGTCGAAGGCGGCGGCCCGACCGAAGACCAGCGCCTGTCGCAGAAGGACGTCGACAGCCTGCTCAACGACCTGATGCCTTAAGCGGCAGCGGGCGGAATATAGCCGACCAAAACAATCGGGTATAGTCGAGCCTCCACCCCGGAGGCCGACCATGCCCGATATTCCAAGTAACCGCCTGGCGGGCGAAACCTCGCCCTACCTGCTGCAACACGCGCACAACCCCGTCGCCTGGCTGCCCTGGGGCGAGGCGGCACTGGCGCAAGCGCGCGCCGAGGACCGGCCGATCCTGCTCTCCATCGGCTATTCGGCCTGCCACTGGTGCCATGTGATGGCCCACGAGTCCTTCGAGGATGCCGCTGTGGCGGCCGTCATGAACCGCTTGTTCGTCTGCATCAAGGTCGACCGCGAGGAGCGCCCCGACCTCGACCAGATCTACCAGAGCGCCCACCAGATGCTCACCGGCCGGCCCGGCGGCTGGCCGCTGACGCTGTTCCTCGCGCCCGACGGCACGCCCTTCTTCGGCGGCACCTATTTTCCCAAGGAGCCGCGCTATGGCCTCGCCGGTTTCCCCGGATTATGCGAGCAGGTGGCGACCGCCTGGCGCACCAAGCGCGCCGAGATCGAAGCGCAGAACCGCGAGGTGCTCGGCGCACTGGCGCGGCAGGCGTCCGCGCCGGGTAGCCCGTCCACGCTCGACGCGCATCCGGTCGCGGCCTTGCGCACCCTCCTGCTCGGCAGCTTCGACCGCGACGACGGCGGCTTCGGCGGCGCACCGAAGTTTCCGCATCCGACCGACCTGGCCTTCCTGCTGCAGCGCCGGGACGATCCCGAGGCGCGCGCGGCGGCGCTGTTCACGCTGGAGCGCATGGCGGCGGGCGGCATCCACGACCAGTTGGGCGGCGGCTTCTGTCGCTACAGCGTGGATGAGCGCTGGGAAATTCCGCATTTCGAGAAGATGCTCTACGACAACGGGCCGCTGCTCGGTCTATACGCCGACGCCTGGGCGCTCAGCGGCGAGACGGCGTTCCTGCGCGTCGCGGAGGGTATCGCGGATTGGCTGCTGCGCGAGATGACGGCGCCCACGGGCGGCTTCTACTCCGCCCTCGACGCCGACTCGGAGGGCGAGGAGGGCAGGTTCTACGTCTGGGATCGGGACGAAGTCGCCGCCTTGCTCACCCCTCAAGAGTCGGCGCTGGCGGGACGCTGCTGGGGACTGGACGGCCCGCCGAATTTCGAGAACCGGCATTGGCATCTGCGCAACGCGGCAGCGCCGACGGCGGCGGAAGCCCCCTTGCTTGCGTCCGCGCGCGCCAAGCTGTGCGCCGCGCGGGAACAGCGCATCCGCCCGGCTTGCGACGACAAGATCCTGACGGCCTGGAACGCCCTGATGATCGAAGGCCTGGCCCACGCCGCCCGCGTCTGCAACCGCCCCGACTGGCTGGCCGCCGCGCGGCTGGCACTGGATTTCCTGCGCGCCACGCATTGGCGCGACGGCCGCCTGCTCGCCACCTCGCGCCATGGCCGCGCCCATCTGCCGGCCTATCTCGACGACTACGCCTTCCTGCTCGCCGCCCTGCTCGAACTGCTGCAGGCCGGCTACCGCGCCGCAGATCTCGCCTTCGCCGAGGAAATTGCCGCCGCCTTGCTCGCACATTTTGAAGATGCGCAGCACGGCGGCTTCTTCTTCACCGCCCACGACCACGAAGCCCTGATCCAGCGCCCCAAGACCGGCCACGACAATGCGCTGCCCGCCGGCAACGGCGTCGCCGCGCTGGCCCTGCAACGCCTGGGACACCTGCTCGGCGAAACGCGCTATCTCGACGCGGCGCGGCGCACGCTCGAAGTCTTCCTGCCGCAGTTGCAGCGCCAGGTCGGCGCGTGCGCAACGCTCGTCGGTGCGCTGGAGGAGGCGCTCGTCCCGCCCGCCAGCGTCATCCTGCGCGGCCCGGCGGCCGACCTGGCGACATGGTCCGGGCGCCTCGCCGCGCGGCGCGCGACGATCTGCCTGTCGCTGCCCAACGGCACGACCGGCCTGCCGCCGCCTCTGTCCAAACCGGAGTCGGCGCAGGTCAACGCCTGGGTCTGCAAGGGCGTTACTTGCCTGGCGCCGTCGGCGACTTTTGCCGCGCTTGAGAGTAATTTGCAAGCCTGCTGATTTCCGCTAGACTCCCTCTGCAAATTTTCAACCAACCACCAACCTTCGAGGAAGAACATGAAACTGATCGCTACCGCCCTGATCGCCGCCAGCGTGATGGTCTCCGCCCCCGCCATGGCCAACCTGGACCTGGCCAAGAAGAGCAACTGCATGTCCTGCCACACCGTCGACAAGAAGCTGGTCGGCCCGGCCTATCAGGAAGTCGCGAAGAAGTACGCCGGCAACAAGGATGCCGTCAAGACCCTGTCCGCCAAGGTCAAGGCCGGCGGCAAGGGCGCCTGGGGCGAAATCCCGATGCCGCCGAACGCCGCCGTCAAGGACGCCGACATCGAAACCCTGGTCAAGTGGATTCTGGCCGGCGCCAAGTAATTCCGGGTTCGCTCGGCAGCAAGACCAAAGGCCTCCACGGAGGCCTTTGTCGTTTCTGGCCGAACCCGGCCGATCAGTTCACATCTGCCTGAACCGGTGCGCGTGGCTACGGCTCACCGGAGCCGGCTGGCCGCCGCCGACGAATTCCACCCACAGCCGGCCCATCAGATCGCGGCGCACTTCCCGGATCGCGGCGACGCGCACCAGCGTGCCCCGGTGGATGCGCCAGAAAGCTTCCGGGTCGAGCTGGCGTTCGAGTTCTGCCAGGGCGGTGCGGATCAGCCACTGGCGGTCGCCGGCATGGACCAGAGTGTATTTGTCAGCGGCCTCGAAGCGCTCCACCTCGGCCACGTCGAGCAGCTTCACCGCATCGCCTTCGCCCACCCTGAGCCAGCGCAGGAAGCGCGGCGCGGCGGCGGGCGCGAGGCGCGTCAACAGTTGGCGCAACAAGTCCGGTTCCGGCGCCGGAATGGCCTCGCGCAGGCGGTCAATGGCCTGCTTCAGGCGCACGGCGGTCACCGGCTTGAGCAGGTAATCCACGGCGGCCTGCTCGAACGCCTGGACGGCGAACTCGTCGTAGGCGGTGACGAACACCACCCGGCAGGGCACGGCGATGTGCGCCGCCACTTCCAGGCCCGAGAGGCCGGGCATGCGGATATCGAGCAGGGCGGCATCGGGCCGGAGTGCCTCAATGCGCGCCAGCGCCGTGTCGCCAGCGCCGACTTTCGCCACCACCTCCGCGTCGGGCGCTACCTCGGCCACGAGGCGGGCGAGCCAGTCCAGCAGCGGCGGCTCGTCGTCGGCGAGCAGCAGCCGCAAGCTCATGGCCTCGCCTCCACCGGCAGGCGCAAGCGCGCGCTGACGCCGCCGGCCGGGTTGTCCGTCAGTTCCAGCCCGGCCCGCGCGCCGTAGAGGGCGACCAGCCGTTCGCGCACGTTGGCCAAGCCCAGCCCGCCGCCCTCGGCCGAAGCCGCCGCCAGACCACGACCGCTGTCTTCCACTGTGACGCAAACCTCCGCGCCCGCGCGTCGGCAACTGATGAGCAGACTGCCGCCCTCGGGCTGGGGTTCGAGCCCGTGGCGGATGGCGTTCTCCACCAGGGGCTGGATCAGCAGGGGCGGCAGGCGCACGCCCAGCGCCGCTTCGTCCGCCTCGATGCGCCAGGAGAGTCGCTCGCCCATGCGCACGGCCATGATGCCCAGATAGGCGCGCAGCAGTTCCAGTTCCTCGGCCAGGGCAATCTCCGGCCACCGGCTGCGGGCCAGCGCAGCGCGCAACAGGGCGGTGAGGTCGAGCAGCATGCTGCGCGCGGCCTCGGGGCGGGCGTCAATGAGGCTGACCACGTTGGACAGGGTGTTGAACAGGAAGTGGGGCTCGATCTGCGCCTGCAACAAGGCCAACGCCGTGCGGGCGGTCAGGGCCTCCTGCTCCAGACGCCGCGCCCGTTCGGCGCGGGCTTCGGCCTTGGCCTCGGCCAGCCGCGCCTCGTCGTGGAAATGCCAGGTGCCAAGGATGCCGAAGAGCAGGGCGGCGGCAGCGGAAATCGGCATGGCATGAGGGTAAACCTCCTGCACCTGGGCCAGGGTGAACCCGTTGAGCCAGGTGGCGAGGACAAAGCCGGCGGCGAAACCGAGCGGCAGGCCGACCGCGGCTTCGGCCCAGCCGATGTCCGCCCGCCCGCGCAATCGGCAGGCCAGCCGCATCGCCCCGTACATGCCGAAACCGATGCTCTGCGCGTAGACCAGGTTGACCGGCCAAGCGTATTCCGTGAGGAGGCTCAGGAACAGGGCAATGGCCGTGTTGTAGGCGGCCACCAGCAGTATCTCGCGGGGAAGCGGGGCGCGGACGGGAATGGGGGATGAGGTCACGGCCGGGGCATGATACTCAGAACAGGGCGATGCGCCACTCGGCCCAGACGGCACGCTTGATCGGAGCCTGGGCATAGGCGGAATCCGCCGCGCCACCGGTCTGGCGCAGGCCCATGGTGAAGCGCTGGCGGTTGCCCGCGTAGCTGGCGCCGAGAGTAACCACGCCGCCGCCGTCGCGCGGCGTCGCCAGCAATTCGGCATAGGTTTGAAAGCCGTCGTCCTCGTAGGACACGCGCAACAGCAGGTTTTCCCGCAGCAGATTGGGGGCGAGGTAGGCCTGGCTCGACCAGGCTGCATTGCCGGCGATGGCGGCGGCCGGGGCAAGACTGTCGAAGGCGCGCTGGCGCGCGGTAAGCTCGTCGAGCCGGCGCCAGTCGGCGCGGCGGTAGGCTTCGCCGTCGTACCAGGCCTCGGCCAGCACAGAGAAGCCGGCGGGCCCGGTCCACTGGGCGCCGGCCACCAGCCGGGCGGCGCGGCGGAATTCTCGCTCGATCATGGGATCGGCGGCGGCCAGGGTGCCGCCATCCTCGCTCAGGCGGTTCAGGCGCTGGCGGTAGCGCCCCGCCACCAGGGCGGCGGCGTGGAAAGTCCATTCCTCGCCCACCACGCGGGCGGCGCCCAAACCCGCCTCCAGACCGCGTCGGCGCGACAGTCGCAGCACGCCATGGAGATCGTCGCCCGCCGCCAGCCGATAGCCGTAGAGGGCCAGCGCTTCGTCCCGGCTGTCACGGCTGTCGCGCGCATCTGCGCCGCCGCCGGGCCGGGTCCAGGCCAGGGTCCAGGCCGTGTCGGCGGTGAAGTGCGCCAGCGCCAGCAGCGGCACCCCCACCAGGGGCGGCGGATTGAGGCCGCGCCGGTCTTCCCGCTGCACCACGTCAAGGGGTTTGAAGCCGAAACCGACGCCCCAGGACATGAGCTTCTTGCCCACCGTGTAGCCCCAGCCGCCACCCAGTTCGCCGTCGTAGTGGAACTGCTGGATGACGCCGCCCGGCTCGGGCTGGCGCCCCGCAGTCAATTGGCCGCGCAGGCTGCCCTGAGCCAGAAAGCCGCCCTCGCGCAGGCTCAATTGCAGGTCTTCCCGGTCGTTGCGGGGCGAGGCGGGGAGGGTAGGCGGAGCGACGTAGTAGGGACTGGCGCGATTTTCCGTGTCCCACTGGCCGGACAGGCGCAGGACGGCCGTCACTTCCGCCGCACGCGCCGGCAGGGCAATCAGCAGGAGCAGCAGAGCGATCCAGCGCACGCGCCTACCAACCGGCGAGGCTGTTCCGCACCAGGGCGGCCGGGTTGAAGAACTCGTCCGGCGCCGCCTTGGCCGCGAGGCTGCGGTAACGCACCAGGGTACGGCGACCCTGCTGGATGTCGTCCAGCAGCACCATGCTCATGATGCGCAGCTGCCCTTCGTAGGGACGGGCCAGATACCAGGCCTCCTTGGCCCGCTTGCCCGAGTTCACGAAGAGGTCGGCCTTCACCGGCAGCCGCGTGGCTGTTTCGAGGAACAGGTCCAGACGCGCGTAGGTGACGCCGTTGCGCGCCGCCGCCAGGTCCAGGTGCAAGCAGCGCCGGGGCTTGGCCGGGGCAGCGGCGATCTCCGCCATTCGGACCACCTCGGCCGGCGGCAGGGGACAATCCACCTCGCCCGCCACCTGGCCGTCGTAGTCCTCGCTCCAGGTCATGTTCGCGATATCGCCGGTGGAGGCCTCGCCCAGCAGTTTCTGGCTGGCGGTGATGCGCAGCGGGCGCTGACTTTCGGGCATCAGCAGCCAGAACTGGTCGGCCAGCATCAGCACCTTCTGACCCATTTCCGCCGGCGATTTCATCAGCACCAGAGAGCGCCGGCCGGGCTTCACATAGACGGTATAGAGGCGCTCCTTGTCCAGCACGCCGTTGCGATACAGCTCGACTTGGGTCTCCACCCGCACCGACTCCGCCGGCAGGCGATAGGCGTCGGCCTGCCTGAGGATTTGGGCGACGCCGTCGGCCGCCAGGGCCGGCGCGGCAAATAACAGCAGCGGCAGCAGGAACAATCTACACATGGCCCAGAGCCTCCACGATGGGTTTTTGCGCCGCATGGCGGCTGACGAACCAGGCCGCGACGGCGCACAGGGCGACGATGGCGCCGTTGGCGATCAGCGTCAGGGGCAGGGAAGCGTTCACCAGCAGCGGATAGCCAACGCTGCGCCCCGGCGGCGGCGGCATTTCCAGGCCCAGGGTCGGCAGGACGAGGATCACCGCGCCGGCCGCCAGAGTGCCGACCGCAGCGCCGGTGAAGCCGATCAGCGCCCCCTCGCGCACAAACTGGGCGACGATCTCCGCCGGCAGGGCGCCCATGGCGCGCAGGGTGCCGATCTCGCGGGTGCGCTCGACCACGGCCATGGCCAGGGTATTGGCGACCGAGAAGAACACCAGGGCGGCAATGATCAGCCCCAGGAGGCCGAAGATGCGGTTGTAGAGCGCCCGCACCGAATGGTAGTAGAAGGCCTGATCCCACCAGGGCTTGTAGGCGTGGGCGGAATCGGCGGCGGCCAGTTCGGCCCGGGCGGCGGCGGTCAGGGCGGTGTCCGCCAGATACACCGACAGGCTGCCGACGCGGTCGGTCATCAACAGCCGCTGGCCGGTGGCGAGATCGACGTGGATCAGGCGCTTGTCCAGCTCGCGCCAGCCGGTGGAGACGACGGCCGCCACCTCCACGTCGATGGCGTTCATGCCGCCCGTTGTGGTGGTGGCCAGCAGGGTCAGGCCGCTGCCGGGATGGGCGCCCAGACTGCGCGCCAGGTCGACGCCCAACAACACCGCCGTGCCGCCAGTCCCGAACAGGGGATTCCCTTCGGTCAAGCCGACTTTGTCGATCGTCCCCTCCACCACCTGGAGGAAGGGACCACGCGCCTCCGCCTCGGCGCGGATGTCCGCGCCGCTGCCGACGAAGACCATGGACTTGTCGCCGTTAGAAATCAGGCCCGAGAGCTGGAGCCGGGGCAAGACCCGGCGCACGCGCGGGTCCTGTTCCAGCTTCTCCGCCAGCGCCCGGTAGCCGTCCATACCGTACTGCATGGGCGTCTCCTCGTCGCGCGCGAAGTAGTCGGGGCGCGCCACGGTCAGGTGGCCGAACTCGCGGGCGGCGCCGTCCTCCAACGCCTCATAGGTGTACAAGGCGAAACCGCCAGCCACCAGCACCGCCGCGCAGCCGACGCCGGCAATGAGGATGGTGACCAGAGAACGGCGCCGGTTGCGTAGCACGTTGAGCCAGGCCAGACGCAGGGCGTTCATTGCAGCACCCCGTCGGTTAGACCGCGCACTTCATCGCAGTGCGCCGTCATGCGGTCGTCGTGGGTGGCGATGAGGAAGGTGGCGCCGTGACGCGCGCCGAGGGTTTTCATCAGGTCCACCACTTGGCCGGCGGTGGCGGTATCCAGATTGGCCGTGGGCTCGTCGGCGATCACCAGAGTCGGCGATTTGACCAGGGCGCGGGCGATGGCCACACGCTGGCGCTGGCCGCCGGAAAGCTGGTCCGGCCGGCGCTCCGCCAGGCCGGCGAGGCCCACCTGATCGAGAATCGCGTCCACCCGCGCGCGCGCCTCGGCATCCGGCACCTCATTCAGCAACAGCGGATACGCCACGTTGTCGCGCACGCTCATCACCGGCACCAAGTTGTAGCTCTGGAAGATGAAGCCGATGCGGCGGCGGCGGATCAGGGTGCGCGCCGTCTCGTCGAGGCCGCCCACATCTTCGCCGGCCAGCCGGTAGCTGCCGGCATCGAAACCGTCGATCAGGCCGCAGATGTTGAGCAGGGTGCTCTTGCCGCTGCCCGAGGGGCCGCGCACGGCGACGAAGGCACCGGCCGGAACGGACAGATCCACGCCCTTGAGGGCCGGGATGTCCTCCTCCCCCATGCGGTAGTGCTTGACGATGCCCGTCAGGGCGATAGCCGGTGGCTTCATGAGCGAACTCCGTTGCGAAGATTGCGCACATCCTAACCGCCCAACAAGTCGACGCCGCTGCGTGCGACGAAGCGCACCGGCGCGGCGCCGACGGTCGCCGCCCGGCGCCAAGCGCGTTCAGACGCTGAAGCGGCCGATCGACTGCTGCAACTGATGGGAAAGCACCGACAACTCGCCGGATATTTCGCCGACGCGGCCGAGGCTGGCGCTGTTTTCCGTACTCATCGACACCACTTGGTCCATATCGCGCGTGGTGCTGGTGCTGGCTTCGAGTTGGGCTTGCGTGGCGTCCGCGATCTCGCGCGCCAGTTGCGTCACCTGCTCTGCGGCCGCGACGATGCCATCGAAGGTGTCGCGCGTTTCGCGCGCGAACTGCATGCCGTCGGCCACTTCGTCATGCACGCGCGCCATGGCCTCGACCGCCGAACTGGTCTTGCCGCGAATCGATTCGACCATCGCGGTAATGTCGCTGGTGGAGGCCGAAGTGCGTTCGGCAAGTTTGCGCACTTCGTCGGCCACCACCGCGAAACCCCGGCCTTGCTCGCCCGCCCGCGCCGCCTCGATGGCGGCGTTCAGCGCCAGCAGATTGGTCTGGTCGGCGATTTCGCGGATGGTGTTGGTGATTTCGTTGATGCGGTCCGTGGCAACGGAAAGCTCCTGGATCACTGTCGCCGAATTGCCGACAGCTACCTCGACGCGCTCGGTGGCGGCGATGCTGTTCGCCATGTGTCCGTTGCCGGCGGCGGCGCGGCCGCGCGCATCGTCGGAGGCGCCGGCGGCCTGCGAGGAACTGCCGGCGATGGCCTGCGCCGCCGTACTCATCCGCTGGATCGAAGCAGACGCGCGGTCCATGTATTCGGCACGGCCCTTGCCGCGCTCGATAGCGACGGACAACTCCCGCGCCATCTGATCGGCGGCATGCGCGAGGCTATCGGCGGCGCGTTTCACGCCCCGAATGATTTCGCGCAGATGCTCCAGCGTGGTGGCCAGAGAACGCGCCATGTCGCCGAGTTCGTCCTGACGGCGGGTATCGGGCTGGGCGGAAAGATCGCCGTCGGCAACCTTCGACAAGGTCGCCTTCAGGTCGCCGATGGCGCGCGCAAGCGAGCTGGCGAGCGGCAGGGCGAGCAGCAACAAACCGACGATGCAAAGCGCGAAACTGGCGAGCGACAGGGTGTTGAGTTGACGTCCCTCGGCGGCGCTCGCCTCGAAGGTCTGCTTCACCGCATCGACGCGCGCCGGCACCAGTTGCGACAGGGGCTTGGCCAGTTTCTTCTGGATCACCGGCCATTGCTGTTGCAACATTTCCGTGACCGCCGCCTTGTCCTCCTTGGCATAGGCGGCGTCCAGCGTGTCGAAGAACGGCTTCAGCGCGTCGAGTTGCTTGCCGATGCTCTCGACCTGCTCCTTTTCCTCCGCCGTGGCGGCGGCAGTATCGAAGCCGGCGAGGAATTCCTGCCATGCCGTTGGCAAGCGCTCGCGCCTTTCCTTGAGACGGTTGCGCGCGCCGATGAAGGACGTCACCTCCAATACCGCGCCGGCCATGTCGAAGCGTATCTCCTTGAGCCGGTCGTCAATCTCCTGAACCGCGATCATCGGCTGCACCGCGCGGATCTGGACAGTCTCCAAAGCGGCGGTCGCATGGCGCTGGCCGTAGAGATTGACGCCGGCCAACAGGGTCAGAAATGCGATGGACATGCCCGCCATGATCAGCAGGCGGGTGCGGATGGAAAAAGCGTCGAACAAGATTGCCTCCTTAGGACACGCGCAGATGGCTTCCGCGACTTGTAAATTGTTAATTGTTATCTTTAAATCTTATACGTAATCTTGGGTAAAGTGTGGGGCTATTGCGTTTGCCAGCCGGCAACGCGCAAGAGTATATTTTCCCCGTCGGCATGTCCGGCCAATCGAAACAAATAGAGGAGAAAAACGATGAAGACATTGAAGCATCTGCTGTTCGCCGTGGCCGGTTTCGGCTTGATCGCCTCCAGCCAGTGCGCCCTGGCTCAGGAAACGCCGACCGCCGCACCCGCCGGCATCAAGCTGGTCGAAGCCAAGGATGTGCAAGCGCTGCAAGCCAAGGGCGCCACCGTCGTCGACACGCGCCGCGCTTCCGAATATGCCGAAGGCACCATCAAGGGCGCCATCAATGTGCCCTACGATCCCGAGAAGAGCGCCAAGGATGCCGGTTTCGATCCGGCCCAGGACAAGTTCGACGTCACTAAATTTTCCGATAAGAACAAGGACATCGTGACCTTCTGCAACTCCGGCACCTGCTGGAAATCCTACAAGGCCGCTGTCGTGCTGGCCAAGGCCGGCTACAAGAATGTGCATTGGTATCGCAACGGTTTCCCCGACTGGAAGGCGCGCAAGCTGCCGACCGAATAAGTCATGAAGCAAACCGGGGCCGCGTCGCGGCCCCGGTTTTTTTATCGCGGCTGAAGGAGGAGAACATGGTCTATACGAAAAAATCGCCCGCGCTGCTGCTGATCGGTCTCGCCATGCTGTTATGGGGCTGGCTCAACGCCAGCGGCGGCATCGACGGCATGCAGAGTTGGCTACAGAAGAGCGCCTATTCCGACCACATGAAGGTCAAGGAAAAATACGACGCCGAATTGCGCGTGGCCACCGAAATGGCCCAGGCCGAAGGCAAACCGGCGCCGCAGATGACGATGCCGAAATCGAAGTTCGACGAGGCCAAGGCAGGCCAGGCCAAGCTGGCCTACATCTTCGGCGGCATCGCCACGGTGCTGGGCCTGCTGATCCTGGCCTGGACGCCGCGCGAGGGTCAACTCGACTACTACCTGTCGATCTTTCCGGGCATGGCCTTCATCCTGCTGATCGCCTTCGTCGTGCGCTGGGGTCTCGACCCCAGCTTCGCCAACTGGGGCAAGGACGCGCAGCCGACGCTGGGCTGGAACTTCGCCACCATCTTCAACCTCAACTATGTGGTGCTGGGCATCGTCATCGGCATCGTCATCGTCAACGTCTTCAGGATTCCCGACTGGGCGGCCAACGGCGTGCGCACCGCGCGCTTCTTCCTCAAGACCGGCGTGATCCTGCTCGGCACGCTCTACAGCGCAACCGAACTCGCCCAGTTGGGCGGCCTGTCGGTGATCATGATCGGCATCTTCGTGCTCGGCTCGGTCGGCGTCGTGCTGTTCATGGGCAAGCGCATGGGCGCCGGCAACTCGATGACGGCGGTGCTCTCGGCCGGCATGGGCGTCTGCGGCGTCTCGGCCACGGTCGCCGCCTCGCCGGTGGTGAATGCCAAGGCCGCCGAGATCGCCTACACCATCGGCACCATCCTGATCTGGGGCGTCGGCTGCATGTTCCTCTTCCCGACCATCGGCCACCTGTTCAACATGGGGCCGGTACAGTTCGGCGCCTGGGCCGGCACCGGCATCCTCAACTCGGCACAGGTCGCCGGCGCGGCGCTGGCCTTCGATCCGCACGGCATCGAGACGCTGAAGGTCGCCGAGATCTTCAACATCACGCGCGTGCTGTTCCTGCCGATCATCGTGCTCTGGCTCGCCGCCTGGTACGTCAAGCACGAGGTGGGCGCGGAAAAGGTCGATCTGGGCAAGGTGCTGATCGCCAAGTTCCCGGTCTTCGTGCTCGGCTTCATCCTGCTCTTCCTGTTGTCGACACTCGGCGCCTTCACGCCTTCCGGCCACTATCAGGGCAAGTACTTCAACGCCGAGCAGATCAAGGAAGACAAGTTGCTCAAGGGCAAGGAAACCCGCGCGCTCGAAGCCGAATTGGCGCGCTTGAAGGATGCCGGAGGCGCCAAGGCGCTCGCCGACCACTTCGTCGCCAAGGCCATCAACATCGGCCAGCGCCACGCCACGCCGGATGACGCCTACCAGGCCATCGAACGCCTGATCGCCGACAAGAAGATGGCGACGCGCGAGCAGGACGAGTTGCTCAAGGCCGTGGCCAAACTGGAGGGTTTCGACGCCATCGCCAAGAGCGCCATCGACAAGGCCGACAAGGCGGCCTGGCATAGCTCGAAGGCAATCGCCGCCTTCCGCGATTGGCTCGCCTGGCTGTTTTCCTTCGGCTTGATCGGCCTGGGCATGCAGATCACCGCCAAGGCGCTCAAGCAGGCCGGCGGCAAACCGCTCATCATCGGCGGCGTGGTCGGCACGGCCAAGGCGGTCGGTTCGCTAGTCGTCGTGCTGCTGTTCGTCAAAGAGTTCATTTAAAGGAAACCATCATGTCCGAACAAAAATTCGAACGCGGCAGCAGCCTGTCGATCTTCGTCAGCGACCGCAAGGAAGACATCGGCGCGCTGGTGTTCGCGCTCATCATCGCGCTCGGCGTCGTCCTGATTGTCGGCAAGTAATCTTCCGCCACCCGCCACGCTGCTCCTGTGCCATCACGGCACGCCGGGAGCGGCGGTGGCGGCGGCGCTCGCACTGGAACTCGCCCGACCCGGCGTCACCGCCGTCGTGCATTGCCTCGCCGTGCCGACGCTGTGGGCCGGCATGCAGGGCGACGACTGGCTCAACAATGCCTCCACGCGCGACGCCTTCGGCGACTACGTCGAGAACCTGCTGGAAAACGACGCCCGCCGCGAGTTGGCGGAAATCGAAGCACGCTGCGCCGAGCGCGGCCTCGCCCACTGCGCCGTGCTGCGCTACGGCGAGCCGGTCGACGTGGCGCTGGCCGTGGCGACGGAAACCGCAGCCGAACTGGTCGTCATCGGCCCGCCGCGCCGGAAGGGCGAGGAAGGTCTGCGCTCGCGCATGGACCTGGAAAAGCTGGTGCGTGGTCTCAAGTGTCCCTTGCTGATCGCCCCGCGTCCCTAGAAGAACTCGGCGATGGTGCTCATTTGGGTGACATTGCGCGGGCGGAAACCGAACTGCCGCTGCCGCCCGCCGAGTTGGCGGATTTCCTCGGCGATGTCGAGCGCCTGATCCGGCTCAATCCCCAACTCGCCATCGCAAGCTGGCAACCGGCGGCATGGGGCTTCCGCTTCTCCGGCCACAACGAAAGCAACGACCGCGCTTTCGATCTGGGCGTGCGGGTGGAGTTCGCTGCCGACGGCGCCGCACTCGCCCTGCATTACGACGCGGGCCTCAAACAGGCGACGCATCTGGTCGTCGAGCCGACCGCGACGGGCGCCCGGCTCGTTGTCACCGAACACTATCCGCGCATCGCGGTTCCGGACGACC
>Ga0209262_10000089_pt1 | contig 62014 bp, 36 predicted proteins | sample Lowcelwee11metaG_FD_187171 | JGI IMG/M metagenome (GOLD analysis project Ga0209262, IMG submission 187171) | Freshwater pond sediment microbial communities from the University of Edinburgh, under environmental carbon perturbations - Low... | ecosystem: Environmental > Aquatic > Freshwater >... | reverse complement strand
AGGGTCATCAGCGTGACCAGTTCGCGCTTGTCGACGTAGACGGTGAGATCGCGCTCGGCGGGGATCGAGACCGAGCCCGCGACACCGCACTCGTTGGTCACGGCCACCTCGCAGGTCAGCGCTGCACGGGCCTGGGTCAGGTGGGGCAGCCTGCGACCCGCGGTGGCGGACGGCTCACCGGTGGCCGGGTCCGCGCGTTCTGGAAGGGTCATGGGTTCGGCGAGTGACATGGAGGGAAGGTTTCAGCCCGAGTGTCGCTCAAGCTTCAATTCCGCAAGCGGACGGAGGCCAAATGGCCACCAGACCAATAAAAAGGCCCTCCGGCCATTTTTTGTTGCCAGGGCACGGGGCACGGCACCGTTCTCCAGTGCCCGCCTCAGGACTTCTTGGCAGGCGCTGGTGCGACCGCAGGGGCAGTCGGTGCGGCGGGTGCTGCAGCGGCCGCGGGAGCCGGCCAGACGAAAGGCCCCGGGTCGGCGCAGGCGGGCGCAGCCTGCGCCGGCTTGACGGCCTTGCCCGAGGTGGCAGCGGTCTTGAAGTAGCTGGCGGCGGCACGGTCCATGGAAAGACAGAGCTTGTAGTTGTCGATCTTGCCGGCGTGCGCGGTCTTGGCCTTGGCTTCCTCGGCCTTGGCTTTGGCCGCGTCGTCCAGCACCGGTGCGGGCAGCTTGGCCAGTGCGCTGGCCGAACCGGCGAGCAGCAGGGAGATCAGCAGGATTCGTTTCATCACAAATGTCCTTGGAGAAATTCAAGCCTTGGCCACGGCGTCAGCGGCCGGCGCCGACTGGGCGGGCTGGCTGCGCTGGGCGGGGATCTTGCCGGTCTTGACGTCGTCGTACCAAAGCTCGTGGTGTTCCTTGGCCCAGGCCTCGTCCACGTAGCCCGTGCGCATGGCGCCGTACGCGCCCTTCACGCCGACCGTGCCCATGTAGATGTGACCCATGATCAGCGCCAACATGATCAGCGCGCCGACGATGTGCAGCATGTGCGCGATCTGCATGTCGCCACGCAGGTACAACATGCCCGGAATCAGCTTGTCAAGGAACAGGCCGGAGCCCACCACCACGATGCCGGGGATGGTCACGCCCCACCAGAACAGGCCTTTTTCACCCGCGTTGAAGCGGTGCGAAGGCACTTCCTTGTCGCCCAGCATGCCACCCGCCTTGCTGAGCCAGACGAAGTCGGCCGCGTTGGCGATGTTGTCCTTGATGAAGGTCAGCACCACGATCAGCAGCGACACGGCAAACAGCGGGCCCATGAAGTTGTGCGCGTTTTTCAGCGCAAACGTGAGCCAGCCGAACAGCGTGCTGCCGATCACCGGCAGGATGAAGAACTTGCCGAAAGCCATCACGACGCCCGAGACGCCCAGCACCACGAAGGCGATGGCGTTCGACCAGTGGGCCGCGCGCTCGAAGGGTGTGAAGCGTTCGATCTGGCGCCCGGTGTCCTTCAGGTGCCCGCCCAGCGGACCCTTGGCCTTGTAGAAGATCGCCAGCGCCAGCAACACGATGAACAGCAGCGCTCCGCCATAGGGAATCAGCCAGTCGTTGCGCACCTGGCGCCAGGCCTCGCCGGCGTTCGTCAGACGCGAGCCCGGGTACTGCACGAAGGGCTGGATCAGGTTGCCCGCTTCGGGCGCCTGGGTGACGGGCAGGCTGCTGTAGCCGGTCACGCCCTTGCCCACGTCGCGCCACATCGGCGCGTTGTTGCCAGGCTGCACCTGGCGGCGCTGCGCGTTGGTCTGGTTGGCGTAATCCGGGTCCTTGTTCGCGTCGGGCGCGATCTCGAAGATGTTGGCGCTCTGGATGCCGCCCACGGCCGCGGGCGCGGACTGGGCAGCGGGAGGCGCCGGATCGTCGGGCACGGGTGGGTTCGAGGCGGTCTGGGCGCTGGCCCAGCTGGCGCTGAACGCCAGCAGGGCAGCAACGCCCCAGCCACGCCAGGCTGCGGAGTTCAGGATCGGGTGCCGGTTCATGGCTGTCCCTTCAAGGCTTGGCGCCCATGCGGGTGTAGTCGTTCTGGCCGTACTGCGCGCGCGCCTTGAGCTGCTGTTCCCAGCTGCCCTTGTCGCCGGCCTTCCAGCCGGCCTGGGCGTACTGGCTGCCGCCGACGCCCTGGTAAGGCGCATCGTCCTGCTTGACGCCGCCACCGGCCAGGTCCTGCGGCTGCTCGCCGCAGGCGGCCAACCCCAGCACCGCCGTCAAGGCCAGCAGACGAAACATCGTGGTGGTTTTCATCATGACTTTTTCTCCTGAGCCGTGCCGTAGGCGGTGCCCCAGCCCCAGACTTCGGCGCCCTTGCCGCGGCGCAGAACCCGGGTGCGGAAGATGTCGGCCACCACATCGCCGTCGCCGGCGATCAGCGCCTTGGTCGAACACATCTCGGCGCAGGCCGGCAGCTTGCCTTCGGCCAGGCGGTTGCGGCCGTATTTTTCGAACTCGGCTTCGCTGCCGTGTTCTTCCGGGCCACCGGCGCAGAAGGTGCACTTGTCCATCTTGCCGCGCACGCCAAACGTGCCTTCGGAAGGAAACTGCGGTGCGCCAAACGGGCAGGCATACGAGCAGTAGCCGCAGCCGATGCAGACATCCTTGTCGTGCAACACCACGCCCTCGTCGGTGCGGTAGAAGCAGTTGACCGGGCAGACCGCCATGCAGGGTGCGTCGCTGCAGTGCATGCAGGCCACCGAGATGGACTTCTCGCCCGGCACGCCATCGTTGAGGGTGACCACACGGCGGCGGTTCACGCCCCAGGGGACTTCGTGTTCGTTCTTGCAGGCCGTGACGCAGCCGTTGCATTCGATGCAACGCTCGGCGTCACAGATGAATTTCATTCGTGCCATCGTGCGTTCTCCTTATGCTTTCTCGATGTTGCAGACCGTCGTCTTGGTCTCTTGCATCATCGTGACGATGTCGTAGCCATAGGTGGTGGCGGTGTTGATGGCTTCGCCACGCACCACGGGCATCGCACCGTCGGGGTAATACGGCTTCATGTCTTCGCCCTGCCAGCGGCCCGAGAAGTGGAACGGCAGGAACACCGTGTCGGGGCCCACGCGATCCGTCACGAGCGCCTGCACGTTGAGGCGCGCACCGGTGGGGGTGTGCACCCAGACGCGCTCGCCGTTGCGGATGCCGCGCTCGCTCGCCGCGGCCGGGTTGATCTCGACGAACATCTCCTGCTGCAGCTCGGCCAGCCAGGGGTTGGAGCGGGTTTCTTCGCCGCCACCCTCGTACTCGACCAGGCGGCCGCTGGTCATGATCAGCGGGAATTTTTCGTAGACCTTGTCGTCCACGTTCTTCTGCTGCAGCGACTTGTAGAGCACCGGCAGGCGCCAGCGGTTCTTCTGGTCGTCGTGGCTGGGGTACTTGGCCACGAGATCGGGGCGCGTGCCGTAGATGGGTTCGCGGTGCTGCGGAATCGCATCGGGGAAGTTCCACACCACGGCACGCGCCTTGGCGTTGCCGAAGGGGTGGCAGCCGTGCGCCATGGTCACGCGCTGGATGCCGCCCGAGAGGTCGGTCTTCCAGTTCTTGCCTTCGGCGGCGGTCTTCTCGGCCTCGGTCAGGTCGTCCCACCAGCCGAGCTTCTTGAGCAGCACGTGGTCGAACTCGGGGTAACCGGTGGTGATCTCCGAGCCCACCGAGTACGAGCCATCTTCGGCCAGCAGGCTCACGCCTTCACGCTCCACGCCGAAGTTCGCGCGGAAGTTGCCACCGCCTTCCATGACGTGTTTGGAGGTGTCGTACAGGTTGGGTGAACCGGGGTGCTTGATGGCGGCGCTGCCGTAACACGGCCAGGGCAGACCGAAGTAGTCACCGCTCATGTCGTAGCCGGTTTCCTTGTCGACCACTTTGCCCTTGCACTTGAGCGACTTCACATCGAAAGCGCCCATGTTGCGCATGTGCGCTTTCAGGCGTTCCGGGCTCTGGCCGGTGTAGCCGATGGTCCAGACCGAAGCGTTGATTTCACGCAGAATGTCTTCGGGCACGGGCTCGTCCATGCCCTTGACCTTCTGCATCTTGTAGTTCTTCGACAGCTCGGCGGCGAAGCCCAGCTTCTGTGCGAACTGGTGCATGATCATGTGATCGCTGCGGCTCTCCCACAGCGGTTCGATGACCTTCTCGCGCCACTGCAGCGAGCGGTTGGACGCGGTGCAGGAACCGCTGGTTTCGAACTGCGTGGCCGCCGGCAGCAGGTACACCGCGCGGTCCGGGTTCAGGTCTTCGGGCTTGCCGGGCATGGCCGCCATCGACGCGGTGGCCGACGGGTACGGGTCCACCACCACCAGCAGATCGAGCTTGTCCATCGCGCGCTTCATCTCCAGACCGCGGGTCTGCGAGTTGGGCGCATGGCCCCAGAAGAACACGCCGCGCAGGTTGTGGTCCTGGTCGATCAGCTCGTTGTTCTCCAGCACGCCGTCGATCCAGCGCGAAACGGTCAGGCCGGGCTTCTCCATCATGCCCTCGGCGTACTTGGCCTTGATCCAGTCGTACTCCACGCCCCAGACCTTGGCGAAGTGTTTCCACGAACCGGCGGCCAGACCGTAGTAGCCCGGCAGCGAATCGGGGTTGGGCCCGACGTCGGTCGCGCCCTGCACGTTGTCGTGGCCGCGGAAGATATTGGTGCCACCGCCGCTCTTGCCGATGTTGCCCAGCGCCAACTGCAGGATGCAGGACGCACGCACGATGGCGTTGCCGATGGAGTGCTGCGTCTGGCCCATGCACCAGACGATGGTGGCCGGCTTGGCTTCGGCCAGCATCTTGGCCACCTTGGCCATCTGGCCTTCCTTGACACCGCAGGCCTCTTCCACCTTGTCCGGGGTCCATTTGGCCAGCACGTCTTCACGCACCTTGTCCATGCCATAGACGCGGTCGTTGATGTACTGCTTGTCTTCCCAGCCGTTCTTGAAGATGTGGTGCAGCAGGCCGAACAGGAACGGAATGTCGGTGCCCGAGCGGATGCGCACGTACTCGTCGGCCTTGGCCGCGGTGCGCGTGAAGCGCGGGTCGACCACGATCATCTTGCAGCCGTTTTCCTTGGCGTGCAGCATGTGCAGCATCGAGACCGGGTGCGCCTCGGCGGCGTTGGAGCCGATGTACAACGCGCACTTGCTGTTCTGCATGTCGTTGTACGAGTTGGTCATGGCCCCGTAACCCCAGGTGTTCGCGACGCCGGCCACCGTGGTGGAGTGGCAGATGCGCGCCTGGTGGTCGCAGTTGTTGGTGCCCCAGAAGCTCACGAACTTGCGCAGCAGGTACGCCTGTTCGTTGTTGTGCTTGGACGAACCGACGAAGTACACCGAGTCGGGGCCGCTGGCTTCTTTCAGCGCGTTCATCTTGGCGGTGATTTCTTCCAGCGCGGTGTCCCAGCTGATGCGCTGGTATTTGCCGTTGACCAGCTTCATCGGATAACGCAGGCGGTACTCGCCGTGGCCGTGCTCGCGCAGGGCGGCGCCTTTGGCGCAGTGGGCGCCGAGGTTGATGGGGGAGTCGAACACCGGCTCCTGGCGCACCCAGACGCCGTTTTCAACGATGGCATCGGTGGCGCAACCCACCGAACAGTGGGTGCAAACGGTGCGCTTGACTTCGATCTTGCCGGTGCCGTCGATGGACTTGTCTTCGGTGGCCTTGGCCTTCTTCACCAGCGTGAGCTGTGCGGCCGCCAGGCCGACGCCGACCCCGAGGCCGGAGCGGCGCAGGAAGCCGCGGCGGTCCATGGTGGGCAGCGCGGCCGACAGACCTCGCTGCAGGCTGTGCACGAAGGAACTTTGTGCGCGGGTGCCGTGGGCGCCCGGCGTGGGAGATTTTTTGGTCAGCAACATGGGGTTCTCCTGCTGGCTCAGATCTGGGTGGTCTTGTAGTACTGCTTGACGTGGTCCGACAAGCTGTAACCACCACCCTTTTCGGGCGCCGGTCGGGCCACCACCTCGGCCGGTTCTTCGGTGTGCACGCGGGGCAGGAGGGTGGCCGCTGCCGCCAGGGCCCCCACGGTGGAAGCGCCGGCGAACAGCCGGCGGCGGTTCAGGCGGGTGCGGCCTTCACTGGCCTCGGGAAGGGGCTTGCTCATGCGTGTCTCCTGGTTGATCGAAAGCCCTTCGGGATGTGCTCGGACACCCCTTGTGGACTTTTTGCATAGGTGGAATCTAACGCGCGCACCGTCCCAGTGCAAGGGAGACATGACACCGGAAAAAGGGGTTTGCCTGTGTTCGGGTCATCGCTTTGATTGCGGCATTGCAGCATGCAGCAGCGCTCGCGATTTGATAGCCAAAAGCGTGCCATCAGCGTTCACTTATAGAACGACGCAAAGCCCTTTGCGGGGCAGACCGCGCCGGTGGCTGTCACCAAGGGGGTGACTCCTCGGAAGGGCTCCGCAGATTGCGGGATAACCCGCATGAGATCGTTGGCCTCGGCGGGTGTAGCGTGCCAGCTTGTCGCCGCCCTTTGCGACAACTTGTCGCAATGAAACCGTCAGGGCGCGGAACCTGCGCCGCGGCCGCGGTGTTGGATTGGGGTCAATACCCCAGTGAATTTGTAAACTTCATCCGTAGAATGCGACCCGGTGGAACCCACCTCATTCGCCCCATTCCCCGAAAAGAACCTCGAAGGCTGGCCCGACTGGTCGATCCTGATCGTCGATGACGAACAGGGCATGCTCAACTTCCTGGTCAAGACCCTCGCCCCGCGTTGCCAGTTCGTGATGAGCGCGAGCAGCGCCGAAGAAGGCGCGGAATGGCTGCGCGGCCACCACGCCGATCTGGTGATCCTGGACATTTCCCTGCCTGGCAAAAACGGCGTGCGATGGCTCAAGGAACTGCGCGAGCAAGGCTTCACCGGCGAGGTAATCCTGATCACCGCGTTTGCCGATCTGGACACCGCCATCGAGGCCCTGCGCGCCGGTGCCTCGGACTTCATCCTCAAGCCCTTCCGGGTGCCGCAGATCCTCAACGCCGTGAAACACTGCTACGAGCGCTCGCGCCTGCGTCGCGAGAACTTCGTGCTCAAGCGCGCCGTAGCACCCCAGGCCATGGGCGGTCCGGCGCTGGTGGGCCATTCCGCCGCGATGCAGCAGCTGCGCGAGGCCATTGCCCGCGTGGCGCCGGTGAACAGCACGGTGCTGCTGCAGGGCGAATCGGGCACGGGCAAGGAACTCGTGGCGCGTGAACTGCACGCACAGGGCCCCCGCGCGGCCGGTCCCTTCGTGCCGGTGAACTGCGCCGCCGTCTCACCCGAGCTGATCGAGAGTGAACTCTTTGGCCATGCCAAAGGCGCGTTCACCGGCGCCACCCGCGCCCGCGACGGCCTGTTCCACTACGCGCAGGGCGGTACGCTCTTCCTCGACGAAATCGCCGAACTGCCGCTGCCCATCCAGGCCATGCTGCTGCGCGCCATCGAAGACCTGCAGATCCGCCCGGTGGGCAGCGAGCAACTGATGCCGGTGAACCTGCGCATCATGGCCGCGACCAACCGCCGCCTGGCCGATGAAGTGGCGGCCGGCCGCTTCCGCAAGGACCTCTTCTTCCGCCTGCAGGTGGTGGACCTGACGCTGTCGCCGCTGCGCGAGCGCAAGGACGACATTGCCCCGCTGGTCGAACACTTCATGGGCCAGCTCGCGCCCGCGCTCGGTGTGGCGCCGCTGCAGATCAGCGCGCCCGAAATGGACTTCCTGCGCCAGTACGACTGGCCCGGCAACGTGCGCGAGTTGCGCAACCTGATCGAACGTTCGCTGATCCTGGGCTCGCTCAACGTCTCGGCGCTCTACCCGGGCGACACCCCCCGGCAGGCTGTCGCCCCCGGCGCTGGCCCGACCGACCTGCACACGCTGGAAAAACGCCACATCCTCGCGGTGCTCGATTCGGTGCAGGGCGACAAGACACGCGCCGCGCAATTGCTGGGCGTCTCGCGGCGCACGCTGGAACGGCGCGTGGCCGAATGGGCGGGCTTGTGAAATCACCCCCGCCGCGCTTCGCGCGACCCCCTCAAGGGGGCGGTGCCTGTGGCCTGTCGAAGCCGGTTCCACGGCACCCACTGGGTCCGGTCACGCGCTCCGGTGGAGCAACACGCCCGCCGCACTGTGCGTGGCCAGCAGCATGACGCTCTGGCGCACGCCCCGCTGGCTCGCCACCTCGGTGCGCAACAAGCTGCTGGCGATGGCGCTGCTGCCGCTGCTGGTGGTGTTTCCGCTGCTGGTGCTGGCCATCGCGGTCTGGAGCAACTTCACCTACGACCGCCTGCTCATCACCAAGGTGCGCAGCGACCTGGCCGTGGCGCGTGGCTATTTTGACCAGGTGCTGATCGAGGTGGGCAGCGGCACGCGCGGCGTGGCCGGTTCGCAGCGGCTGCTGAGCGCCATGCGGCCGCCGGAAAAGGCCCATCAGGACCAGCCCGATGCGGCGTTGCGCGAACGCCTGAGCGAGGCCCGACGAGAGCTGCGACTGGACTTCCTGCTGCTCTACGGCCCCGACGGCCAGCCGCTCGGCAGCGCCGAAGGCAACGGCCCGCATGCCGCCCTGCCGACGGAACTCCAGCGCCTGGTGCCCGAGGCCACGCAAGGCCCGGGATCGCGCTCGGCGCGCCTCATGCGCCTCGACACCATGGCCATCGCCCGCATGGCGCCCCACCTGATGCCCCGCCTGCACATCCCGCTGGTGCCCACGCGCAACGCCGCGCCCGACGCGCGCACCACCGAAGACCGCGCCATGGTCGTGATCTCGCTGCAACCGGTGCGCGACGCCGCGGGCCGCATCACCGCCCTGCTGGCGGGTGGCCTGCTGCTCAACCAGAACCTGGATTTCATCGACCACATCAACCGCATCGTCTACCCCGAAGGCGCCCTGCCCTTCGGCAGCGAAGGCACGGCCACGCTGTTCCTCGACGACGTGCGCATCACCACCAACGTGCGCCTGTTCCAGGACCAGCGCGCCATCGGCACCCGCGTCTCGCAGACCGTGCGCGACCGCGTGCTGGGACAGGGCCAGACCTGGCTGGACCGCGCCTTCGTCGTCAACGACTGGTATGTCTCGGCCTACGACCCGCTGCTCGACGCTAACGGGCAGCGCATCGGCATGCTCTACGTGGGCTATCTCGAAGCGCCGTTCCGTCTCGTGCGCCTGGCCATGATCGGCGTGATGGGTCTGATCTTTCTCGCCGTCATGGCGGTGTCGGCCTGGTTCTCGGTGCGCTGGGCGCGCAGCATCTTCAAGCCCGTGCAACAGATGAACCACACCATGCAGCGCGTGGAAGACGGCGAGAACCGTGCCCGCGTCGGCGCCCTGCCCGCGCGCGACGAACTCGGCGCCCTGGCCGGCCACCTCGACCAACTGCTCGACGTGATCGACGACAAGACGCACGCGCTGCAACGCTGGGGCGAAGAGCTCGACGGCAAGGTGGCCGAACGCACGCGCGAACTGGAGGCGAGCAACGCCTCGCTGCAGCAGGCTCAGCAGCAGCTGGTGAAAAGCGAAAAGCTCGCCGCCATCGGCCAGCTCACTGCCAGCATCGCGCACGAGATCAACAACCCCATCGCGGTGATGCAAGGCAACCTCGACCTGATGCGCGACACGTTGGGCGACCACGCACAGCCGGTCAAGGCCGAACTCAAGCTGCTCGACGAACAGGTCGAACGCATGCGCCTGATCGTCACGCAACTGCTGCAGTACGCCCGCCCCACCGAATACGCGGGCTACGTGGAAACGCTGGACCTCAACCGCACGGTCGACGACAGCCTGGTGCTGGTGGCGCACCTGCTGGCGCAGACGCGCATCGAGGTCGTGCGCGAGCTGCAGGCCACGCAGCGCGTGGGCTTCAACCGGCAGGAGCTGCAGCAAGTCATCATCAACCTGCTCATCAACGCCATCCAGGCCATGCCGGAGGGCGGCACGCTGCGCCTGGTGACAGCGGATTGGTGCACCGAGGACAGCGCCATGCCCGGTGCCGAGCTGATCGTGCTGGACACCGGACCGGGACTCGCCCCCGGCGTTCAGGAGCGGCTGTTCCGTCCTTTCTTCACCACCAAGAACGACGGCAACGGCCTGGGCTTGTGGATCAGCGTGGGTTTGCTCGAACGTTACGGCGGCAGCATCGCGGCCAGCAACCGCAGCGACGGCCCTGGAGCAGCTTTCAGCGTGCGCCTGCTGACCGAACCGCGTGCACCCGACGCCGCGTGTGCAGGCACCCGCGATGGCAGACCAGGCGCAGGCACGTGATCCGGCGCGCCCGCAGGATCAGGCCAGCATGTCAAACCCCTGCGTCTCCACCCCAACGAAGGCGCGCGTGAACCCGGCCAGCGCGGCGTAGAAGCGCGCCTTGGGGTGTGCGGCAATGGCATCGCACATCGTTGGCGCCCAGGGCTGCACGTGGGTGGTGAAGAACTTCTGCTGCTGGGTCAGGTTGGCCACCTCGACTTCTTCGCCTGCGATCAGGTAGCGCATGACCTCGCACAGGTAGGCGAAATGGTCCTCGGTTTCGGACATGGTGTCGTCGCGCCCGAGCCCGAGCGTGGCGAGGTCGCTGCGCAAGGCGGCCAGCGGCTTTTCGTTCAGGAAACCACTGAGGTAGTGCGAACCGAACAGGAAGATTTCGGGCCGACCCACGCCGCCGAACAGGGCGTCGAATTCCTTGGCAACGGTCGCGTCGTCGATCGCGCGGGCCGCCGCCACCACTTCGCGCCAGGGCTCTTCCAGGAAGCCGCCGGCGGCGGGCGCTTCGGTCACGGCCACGCGCAGCTGGGCCATGAGCTCGGACGATGGCGGCGCGTAGTACAGCGCAGCCAGCAGGCCATAGACCTCGGCGCGGGCGGTTTCTTCGTCGAGGGCGGACGACACGGGGATGGAATCGTTCATGGTCACAGGTCGGTGATGCGGGTCTCGCCCGGGTTCGAATAGATGTCCACCACGCGGCAGTCGCCGCACATTTTCAGGCGCTCCAGCGCTTCGCCCTGGAACATGGCGTGGCCGCTGAGTTTGGCCAGCATGACCTCGATGCCCTTGAGCGTGCCAAAAGGTTTGCCGCAGCGCACGCACTGGTAGGGCTGTGCTTCGTTGAGCACGCGCGGCTGGCGGCGTTCGTCGCTCAGCAGCAGGCGCGGCTGCAGGGTGATGGCTTTTTCGGGGCAGGTCTTTTCGCACAGACCGCACTGCACACAGTTCTTTTCGATGAAGCGCAGTTGCGGGCGTTCGGCGTTGTCCTGCAGCGCGCTGGCCGGGCAGGCGCTGACGCAGCTCAGGCACAGGGTGCAGGTGTCCTTGTTGACGCTGATCGTGCCCAGCAGCGAGGCCGCGGGCAGCGCGATGGCCTCGGCTTCGCGGGGGCGGGTGGCGCTGTCCTGCAGCAGGTGGTCGATGGCGAGTTCCACGGTGGCGCGCTTCTCGGCCTGCACGGCGAAGCTGGCGCGGCGCTGGACCCCCTGGGCCGGCGCTTCGCCCAGTTCGGCGTCCAGCGCCATCAGGTCGCGCGCGTCTCGGGCCTCGATCAGTTTGAAGTGGCGTCCGCTGTAGCCCAGGCCGCTCACGATGGCCTGCGCCACCGCCATCTGCTCGCGCACGGCGTCGCGGTACTGCGGCGCTTCTTCGCCGGTCATCAGCACCCAGACCTGTGAGGCGCCGTAGGCGAAGGCGGTGAGCCAGACGTCCAGACCCATGGACGCGGTGTGCCAGAGTGGCATCGGGATCACGCGCGCGGGCACGCCGCGCACCGACTTGTCGAGCGCGGCGGCACGGCCCAGGTCGCCGATCAGCGCAGCGCCGGCTTCCTGGCTGTGCAGCAGCAGGGCCGCGTCTTTGCCGCCCGCTTTGGCGTAGGTGGCCAGCAGGGTGCGCAGCTTGACGCCCTGCTCGCTGGCGCGCGGGTAGGCGTAGCTCAGCGCGCCGGTGGGGCAGACGGTGGTGCAGGTGCCGCAGCCCACGCAGAGGTTGGGGTTGACGACGATCTGGTTGCGCTTGAGATCGCTGCTGATGGCCGAGGCCGAGCAGATGTCGACGCAGGCGCTGCAGCCCACTTTTTCGTTGCGACCGTGCGCGCAGAGCTTCTGCTTGTAGGTGAAGAACCGGGGTTTCTCGAACTCACCCACCAGGTCGCGCAGCTGGATCAGCGCCTGCAGGGCGGCGGCATCGCCGAGGCCGCCGGGCAGGTGCGTGTAGCCCTGCGGCAGCGCATGCTGGCTGAAGGCCGGGGTCTTGCGCAGGTCCAGCACCAGGTCGAATTTGTCGCTGTGGGTTTGCGGTTCGCGCTGGAAGTTGATCGCCCCCACCGCTTCGCAGGCCTTGACGCAGGCGCGGTGCGAGCGGCAGCGGTCCATGTCGATCTGGTAGTCCAGGCCGATCGCGTCTTCGGGGCAGGCGGCGATGCAGGCGTTGCAGCGCGTGCAGAGGTCGAGGTCGATCGGGTTGCGGGTGGTCCACTGCACGTCAAAGGCGCCGAGCCAGCCCGTGATGTGTGGCGCATCGCCGCCGATGACGGGGTAGCGGCGCGCCTGCATGCCCGCGCCGCCCACGGCCATGAGGGTCACGTCCAGCGCGTCGCTCACCAGCCCGGCGGCGCGTTCGGCGTCTTCCAGCGCCCCGATGATCAGCAGTCGGCCTTCGCTGGTATAGGTCACCGTGGGCACAGGTTCGGCGGCAGGCAGGCGGGCCGCCGCGAGCAGCGCGGCCATCTTGGGCGTGGCCATCGTGGCCTCGCGGCCCCAGCCACCGGTCTCGCGGATGTTGACGAAGCGGATGGGGCGCACATCGAGCGACACCGCGCCTTCGGTCCGCTCCGAGAGTTCAGCGAACAGCCGGCTTTCCTGCGTGCAGGCCACCACCAGTTCGTCGCCGCTGCGGCAGGCCTTCTGGAAGGCGGGTGCGTCGCGGCGGCACAGCGTGGTGTGCAGGGTCAGGTCTTCATCCAGCGCCTCGCCCAGAGCCTGGGGGTTCAGGGGCATGGTCTGGTTGCAGTTGCAGATCAGCGTGGTCATCGTGGGTTTCTTGTGGTTCCGGCTGGGCGACCTGTTCGGGCGCATCGGCCTGGGGGGCCTGGGCCTCTTCGGGCTCTGCGGCGTGTTCTTGGGCAGCGGCAACGGGCGCTGGCGGCGGAGCCTTCACCTCGTTGGGATCGTCCACCAGTTTCAGGAATTGGGCACCCACCATCTTGGCCATTTCGGCCGCGGACAGCGGGCTGGGTTTCGAATAATCGTCGATGTAGATGTCGAGCCCGTCCATGACGTTGTAGTGCGGATCGGTGAAGAGCTTCTTCACCGCAGCGTTGCGCACCTCGGCCGGCACGCCGCGCGCCACGAAGGGTTTGAAGTCACCGTCCAGCGACAGACGGGCCACGTCGTCCAGCGTGGGTGCGGGCGGGGGTTCTGCCGCGGCGGGCACTGCAGGCCGCAACCCGGACGGAGTCAGGCCTTCGGCTGTGCCAGGTATTGCGGCCGGTGCCATCACCGGTGCCCCGGCCACCTGGGGCTCGGGCGCTGGCGGCTCGGCGGGCAATGGCTGCCCGGTGCGCACCTGCACTTTGCGGCGCGACCAGCGCGAGAAGAAGTTGTCGTCTTCGGGTTTCATGATCGCGCAGACAGGGGCATGCCAGGGTGCACCACGGCCGCGCCGCTCTGGTGGCGGTCGGCGCGCGCGCGCGCGGCGCGCAGAAAGTCCATCATCATCGGACCGCTGTCGAGCAGCCCCTGCACCTCTTCACCGGGCGTGAGGTGGAATTCGGGATGCCACTGCACGCCGAGCACATAGCCCGGGCCGGTGTGGCGGATGGCTTCGATGATGCCGTCCTTCGAGCTGAAAGCTTCCACGGCCAACCCTTCACCCAGGCGGTCCACGCACTGGTGGTGGATGCTGGTGACGCAGTGGGGCGCGCTGTTGCCATACAGCCGCTCCAGCGAAGACCCGGTTTCGAAATGCACGTCGTGTATCAGCCGGTCGTAGCGCGTGGTGTCCTGATGCTCGCTGGACCCGGGACGCTGCGAGGGAATGTCCTGCACCAGGCTGCCACCGAAATAGACGTTGATGAGCTGTGCACCGCGGCACACCCCGAGCACCGGCTTGCCCGCCTCGACAAACCCACGCAGCAAATTGAGTTCGTAGCGGTCGCGAACGGCGTCGCCGGCCCAGGCGGGGTCGCGCAGCGTGTCGCCATAGCTTTCCGGACAGATGTCAATGCCGCCCTGCAAGACCAGGCCATCGAGCAGGTCGACGAGTTCGGTCATGGGCGCGCGGTTGGCCGACAAGGGGCTTTCTTCGTCGACGAAAGGGACCATCAACGCGATCGCCCGGTGGGCCATGATCCAGTGCGCCATGGAGCTTTCGAGAAACTGCAGCCGCTTCTGCGGCAGACCCAGCCCGGGCGGCGGATCGTGCAGCAGACGGGCGCTGATGCCGATGCGGAGTGTCATGGCTTCGGACCTGTGCCGTGTTTTTCGGTGGAAATGCGAACCGGCTGACCAAAGCGGTCGGTCAGCGGCTTGAAGCTTTCAGGCCGTTTGCGGCGCTTGGGTTCGGGCTGGTAGGTGGCATCGACAAAAGCGCGCAGCCAGTCCACCACCTCATCGGCCGCCGCGACCTGGTCCACCCGCTCCTGCGCGTCGAGCCAGCGCCCGGCGTCGTGGTAGCTCAGCGTCACGATCTGTGGCACCGCCATGGGCTCGCCATCGAGCAACTGCTCTTCATCCGCGCGCCAGAAGACCCAGAAACAGGGCTGGGGGCTGTTCAGGTTGAGGAAGTAGCCTTCGGCGTCATCGCGGAAGAGTTCGACGCGAAAGCGCGGGAACAGCCAATGGGTGGAAGCGCTGTCGGCCACGGGCTGCAACGGCTCGACGGCCTGCGGCTCGTGCAGCGTGTCGGGCGCTGAGGAGCCGGTGTCTTCGGGGCCGCCGCAGGGCAGCACATCGGCCAGCACCCAGCGCCAGGGCTGCCAGCGGCTCATGGGACCACTCACGGGTTCGCGGCGCATGATCACGTCCACCTCGATGGCGGGGCGGTGCCGTGCAGCGGTCAAGGTATGTTCGGTTGTCATACGTAGCCCGCAATGTAAGCCATCCCATGGCGGCCTCCCATTCGCCCCCCGGTTCACCCTGACTCCCTCCGTGTTTTCCGGGGCCGGGCCGCGGTCGGTGGGTGAACCCGTCGTCCCGTCAGTAGGTTTCGAGGTGCAGGCGCCCTTCGCGCTTGAGCGCGGCGCCGATGGTGTCCCAGTTCAGGCCAGCCTGGGTGGCGACGTCGCGCAGCGCCAGCACCACGCCCTCTTCCATGCTCTTCAAGCCACACACATAGAAATAGGTGTTGCCGTCCTGCAGCAGCGCGGCGAGGTCGGCGGCGCGTTCGCGCATCGCGTCCTGCACGTAGCGTTTGGGGGCGCCCGGCGTGCGGCTGAAGGCGAAGTGGATGTCGATGAAGTCCTTGGGCAGGTTCTGCAGCGGCCCGAAGTACGGCAACTCTTCCTGCGTGCGCGCGCCGAAGAACAGCATGAGCTTGCCGCCTTCGAACTTGCCACTGGCGCGCAGGCGGCGGCGCCATTCGGTCATGGCGCGCATGGGCGCACTGCCGGTGCCGGTGCAGATCATCACGATGTTGGACTTCGGGTGGTTCGGCATCAGGAAGCTGGTGCCGAACGGGCCGATCACTTCGACCTTGTCGCCCACCTGCAGGTCGCACATGAAGTTGCTGGCCACGCCGCGCACCGGCTGGCCCGAGTGGTCTTCGAGCACGCGCTTGATGGTGAGCGAGAGGTTGTTGTAGCCCGGGCGCTCGCCGTTGCGCGGGCTGGCGATGCTGTACTGACGCGCGTGGTGCGGTCGGCCCTTGGCATCGGTGCCGGGAGGGACGATGCCGATGCTCTGGCCTTCGAGTACCGGGAACGGCATGCTGCCGAAGTCGAGCACGATGTGGTGGGTGTCGTAGTCGTGGCCGGCCTGTTTGCCGACTTCGGTGACGCGCACATTGCCGGTCACGGTGGCGGTGACGGTCTTCTCTGCGGCCTTGGGGCCGTAGAGGTTGGTGTAGGCGTGGGCTGCGCTCCAGGGCGGGATGGTGGCGCCGTAGGCGGCGGACTTGAAAGGCTCCTGGCCGGTCGGGTCGGCCGGCGTTTCGACGGCCGGTTCGGGCTCAGTCTCGGTGGCCGGTTCGGCTGCGTCATCGCCGACGAGCGCTGCGCGTTCGGCCGCCGACAGCTCGACGGGCAGCGTGTCCCAGGTGAGCTGCTCGGCCAGCGAATAGGCCTTGATGCGCGGCATGGTGCGGTAGTTGTCGATCGAGCCGGTGGGGCACGGCGAGATGCAGTCGTTGCACCAGTTGCATTTCTCGGCATCCACCACGTAGTTGCGCGAGTCGTGCGTGATCGCCTGCACCGGGCAGATGGCTTCGCAGGTGTTGCAGCGGATGCAGATTTCAGGGTCGATCAGGTGCTGCTTGATCACAGCCGCTTCAGCAGGCACGTTCATGGGGTGTCTCCGGTGGTTTTTTGGCAGTGTAGTTCTGAGTTCGGCAGAAGGTTCGAGGAGGTGTTTTTGCGTTGGCGTGGGTTGTTGGGTTTCGCTTTGGCCCCTGCTCTTGCTCTTGCTTTGGCTTGGCGGAGCGCGACACGGCGCGGCTGACTCCGTTCGTGTCCCCCGCCGGCCTGCGGCCGGCTCCTCCTTTACCTCACTGCGCCAGCCACACCGTGCCGCGCTCGTGGGTACTCGCGCAGGGTAAGAAACAGCTCCCCCTTGTGTGCGAAGTCTGTCGCCTCTCCGGAGCACGTGTCCCATCCAGGGATGCCGCGGAACTGGCTTCGCCAGGCCGCAGGGCATCGTCCCCCTTTTTAAGGGGGAAGCCGCGTCAGCGGCGCAGGGGGTTAGCCAAAACGTACATATTCGAAGTCCACCGGCTGGCGGTTGATGCCCATGACCGGCGGCGCGATCCAGTTGGCGAACTTGCCGGGATCGACCACGCGGCCCATCAGGCTGGCCACAAAGGCACGGTCGCCCTCGCTCGGGAGCCAGTTGTCGCGGTTGGCGGCCCATTCGGACTCGGAAATCACGCGGCCATCGGGCGCGACCTTCACGCCCTTGAGCAAGCCGATGTTGCGGTGGAAGGCTTTGTGCGGCACGGTCAGGCGCACCGGGATGCCGGCCTTCTCGATCACCTTGTTCCAGCGCTCCACGCCGCCGATGCTGTCCTTGATGTAGTCGTCGCGCAGCACTTCGTTGAGTGCGTTGAGCATGGGCACTTCTTTTTCGACCAGCTGGCCGTTCTGCACGTTCAGCACTTTGTAGAACTGGCCACGCAGCTGGTGGTCGTCGGCGCGTTTGCCTTCTTCGTAACGACCTTTCAGGCCGGTGCTGTAGAAGGTGGCGGCGTTGCTGGATTCGTCGGCACCGAAGAGGTCGATGGTCACCGAGAAGTGGAAGTTCAGGTAACGCTGAATGGTCGGCAGGTCGATCACGCCGGCGGCGCGCAGCTTGGCCGGGTCGTCGGTCTTCAGCTCGTTCATCACCTGGCAGGTGCGGTTGATCACGCGGCTCACGCCCGACTCGCCCACGAACATGTGGTGGGCTTCTTCGGTCAGCATGAACTTGGTGGTGCGCGCCAGCGGGTCGAAGCTGCTCTCGGCCAGGGCGCAGAGCTGGAACTTGCCGTCGCGGTCGGTGAAGTAGGTGAACATGAAGAAGCTCAACCAGTCGGGCGTTTCTTCGTTGAAGGCTTCGAGGATGCGCGGGTTGTCGGCGTTGCCGCTGTTGCGCTCCAGCAGGGCTTCGCCTTCTTCGCGACCGTCCTTGCCGAAGTACTTGTGCAGCAAATACACCATGGCCCAGAGGTGGCGGCCTTCTTCCACGTTGACCTGGAACAGGTTGCGCAGGTCGTACTGGCTCGGGCAGGTCAGGCCCAGGTGGCGCTGCTGCTCGACCGATGCCGGCTCGGTGTCGCCTTGGGTCACGATGATGCGGCGCAGGTTGGCGCGGTATTCGCCAGGGATGTCCTGCCAGGCGGCTTCGCCCTTGTGGTCACCGAAGTGGATCTTGCGGTCTTGCTCGGCCGGGTTCAGGAAGATGCCCCAGCGGTAGTCGGGCATCTTCACGTGACCGAACTGTGCCCAGCCCTGCGGATCGACGCTGACCGCCGTGCGCAGGTAGACGTCAAAGTTCTGCGAACCGTCCGGACCCATGTCGTCCCACCACTTCAGGTAGTTGGGCTGCCACTGCTCCAGCGCGCGCTGCAGCGTGCGGTCTTCGCTCAGGTTGACGTTGTTCGGGATCTTGTCGCTGTAGTCGATGGTGGACATGTTGGTCTCCTGCGGGTGGGTGGAACGGTGGGGGTGAGGTGTCTTCTGTCGGGGATGCGGTGGAACCGGCTTTGCCGGGCCGCTCGCATCGCCCCCTGGGGGTGACGCGCGCAGCGCGGCGCGGGGGGAGCGTCAAACCCGGTTCATGTCGAAAGCGGCTTTGTCGCCCTTGCCATAGACCTTCAGAGCGCCCTTTTCGCCGACAGCGTTGGGGCGCTGGAAGATCCAGTTCTGCCAGGCGGTGAGGCGGCCGAAGACGCGGGTGGCCATGTTTTCTTTCTGCGCGAAACGCAGGTTGGCTTCGAGGCCGGTCAGTGCATCGGGTGACATGGCGGCACGCTCCTCCAGCGCCATGCGCACTTCGTCGGCCCAGTCGATGTCGTCGGGCGCGGCGGTCACGAGACCCAGCGCGAAGGCGGCGTCGGCGTCGAGCGCCTTGCCGATGGCGCCGCGCGCGGCTTCCATTGGGGCCACCTCTTCGTAGAAGCGGCGCTGCAGGCGCGACTGGTCGTTCACCATCGGCAGGAAGCCGAAGTTGAACTCGCTCAGTTGCAGCTTGGGGGCCTTGTCGGCGTCGTCGGGCAGGGCCAGCATGTAGGCGCGGTCGGCGCAGAAGGCGAGTTCGGCGAGCGTGCCGGCGAAGCAGGAACCCGCTTCGATCAGGGCGAACAGGCTGCGCGAAGACACATCCAGACGGGCAAAGGTGCGGCGCAGCGCGCCGATGGTTTCGCGCACGAACCAGTGGTCTTTGTTCGCCAACATCAGGGCGTCGTTCGTCAGGACCGCAGCGGCATCACCCTCGGTCTTGAGCACCCAGGTGCCGATGTCGAGCTCGTTGGTGCGCAGGTTGAGGATGGCGTCGTCGAGCTCGCGCGCCATCTGCAGCGGGTACCAGGAAGCACCAGCGGCCTCGATGCCGGCGATGTCGGTCGGCTGCGCGCCGCTCGGGGCCTTGAGCGTGATGGTGGCGTTGCGTTTGGCGCGGTCGATGGCTACGTTCACATAGGTATAGGCGATGCCGTCGGCGCTGTCGGTGCGCTCGATGCGCGGCAAGGCCACGCCCTTCGCACCTGCCGGGCGGTCGCTCTGCGCGGCCAGTTTGGCAGCGCGCTCGCTCACGGCGGCGGCGAACTGCTGCGGCTTGGCCACGGCGTCCACCAGTCGCCAGTCCACGGCCTTGCTGCCGCGCACGCCTTCGCTGGTGGTGCAGAAGATGTCGGCCAGGTCGTGGCGCACGTGGCGCTTGTCGGTCACGCGGGTCAGGCCGCCGGTGCCGGGAAGCACGCCGAGCAAGGGCACTTCGGGCAGGCTCACCGCGCTGGAGCGGTCGTCCACCAGCAGGATCTCATCACAGGCCAGGGCCAGCTCGTAGCCGCCGCCAGCGCAGGCACCGTTCAATGCAGCCAGGAATTTGAGGCCCGAGTGTTTGCTGGTGTCTTCGATGCCGTTGCGCGTTTCGTTGGTGAACTTGCAGAAGTTCACTTTCCAGGCGTGGGTCGAAACACCGAGCATGAAGATGTTGGCGCCGGAGCAGAACACGCGGTCCTTGCCGCTGGTGACCACCACGGTGCGCACTTCGGGGTGCTCGAAGCGGATGCGGTTCAGCGCGTCATGCAACTCGATGTCCACGCCCAGGTCGTAGCTGTTGAGCTTGAGCTTGTAGCCGGGGCGGATGCCGGCGTCTTCGTCGATGTCGATCGCCAGCGTGGCGGTCGAGCCCTCAAAGCTGAGTTTCCAGTGGTGGTACTGGCTGGGGTCGGTGCGGTAATCGACGGTGCTGATGGCGGTGGTCATGGCGGTCTCCTGTTTGTGTGGCGGCGCGGGGCGGGGGAAACAAGGGGGTGCCCACCTGCATGACATGGCCGGTGGGCGCCGAGTGATGTGAATAATAATTCACATTGTCCGCATCGTCAATGCACTTTTGTGCATCTTTTGTAAAATCAGGCCGGCAGACCCAGCTGTTCCCGCACCTGGTCGCGCAGCGCGGCGAAGGCCTCGTCCACGTTGTCGCGGTAGGCACTGGTATTGAAGTGCATGTCGGCCTTGGAATAGAAGGCCGAGCGCCCGGCGAGGATGCGCTTGAGGTCTTCCATGGCTTCGCGGCTGGCGGCCATGGGCCGCATGTCGCCCTGGGCCGCGACGCGGCCCATGTGGTCGGCCGCGTCCGCCTGCAACCAGATGGTGGTGCAGTGCGAGAGCAGCAGGTTGAAGTTGGCGGCGTCCGACACCAGGCCGCCGGGCGTGGCGATCACCACCTCGGGGTAGATCTGGATCGCTTCCTCCAGCGCACGGCGCTCGTAACGGCGGTAGGCCGGCGTGCCGTAAAGCGCGTGGATCTCGTTGATGCTGCAGCCGGCAAATTTTTCGATTTCTCGGCTGAGTTCGATGAAGGCGTAGCCCAGGTCGTCGGCCAGGCGCTGGCCCAGCGTGGACTTGCCCGCGCCGCGCAGGCCGATCAGCGCGATGCGCGCATGGCGGCTGGCGTCTTCTGCGCTGGCGCTGGCACCCCCTCCGAGCAGCCCGCCGATGGCGATGCGCGCGCGGCGCAGGTCGGCCTCGTTGCGGTGCTCCAGCAGCTCGCGGATCAGCAGCCATTCGGGCGACGAGGTGGTCACATCGCCCAGCAGCTCGGTGAGCGAACACTGCAGCGCCTGCGCCACCTGCAGCAGCACCAGGATGGAGGCGTTGCCGGTGCCGTATTCGAGGTTGGCCAGGTGGCGCTCGGACACGTCGGCCGCCACCGCCACGGCCTTGCGCGTCATGCCACGGCGCGAGCGCAGCGTGCGCACCCGCTCGCCCAGGGTCACCAGAAACGGGTGGCGCGGCGGCTCGTCGGCCTCGGCGGATGGGGCGGTGGCTTCGGGCGCCAGGTCCAGGGTGGCCGGTTCTTTCATGGGCATCGGTGATTTAAGGGTTATCCCTGCTGGGGCTTGCTTTCCGGACAAACATGCACTTTAATGCATGAATCACAAGACGCAAGATAGTGCATTTATAGCGTCAATCACGCCCGGCGACCAGCCCTGTTGATCAACCCTCATCCCGACCCGACATGAATTCCACCCCCCTGCTCCCCAACTTCCTCGCCGGCCGCTGGCAAGACGGCACCGGCCACGGCGCCACCCTGCTCGATCCGGTGCTGGGCACGCCGCTGGTGCGCGTGAGCAGCGCCGGGCTGGACCTGGCCGAAGGTTTCGCCTTCTCCCGCGAACAGGGTGGCGCTGCCCTGCGGGCCCTCACTTACAAACAACGCGCCGCGCTGCTGGGCGAGATCGTGAAGGTGCTGCAGGCCAACCGCGATGCGTATTACGAGATCGCCACCGCCAACTGCGGCACCACCACCAAGGACTCGGCGGTGGACATCGACGGCGGCATCTTCACCCTCGGCTACTACGCCAAACAGGGCGAGGCCCTGGGTGACGCCAAGCTGCTGCTCGACGGCGAGCGCATCCGCATGGCCAAGGACCCGGTGTTCCAGACGCAGCACATCATGAGCCCCACACGCGGCGTGGCGCTGTTCATCAACGCCTTCAACTTCCCGAGCTGGGGCCTGTGGGAAAAAGCCGCGCCCGCCCTGCTCTCGGGCGTGCCGGTGATCATCAAGCCCGCCACTGCCACCGCCTGGCTGACCCAGCGCATGGTGAAGGACGTGGTGGACGCCGGCATCCTGCCCGCGGGCGCGCTGTCGGTGGTCTGCGGCTCGTCCGCCGGGCTGATGGACCAGCTCGGCCCGTTTGATGTGGTGAGCTTTACCGGCTCGGCCGAGACGGCGCGCATCATCCGCAGCCACCCGGCCGTGGCGCAACGCTCGGTGCGCTGCAACATCGAAGCCGACAGCCTGAACAGCGCCCTGCTCGACCCGGCCGCCGCCGCGGGCGACGAGGCCTTCAACCTGCTGGTGAGCGAGGTGGTGCGCGAGATGACGGTCAAGAGCGGCCAGAAGTGCACCGCGATCCGCCGCATCTTCGTGCCGCGCGCGCTGTTCGACGCCACCGCGCAGGCCATCGGCGCCAAGCTGGGCAAGACCACCGTGGGCAACCCGCGCAATGAAACCACGCGCATGGGCGCGCTGGTGAGCCGCGAGCAGTTCGACAGCGTGACCGCCGGCATCGTCCACCTGAAAACCGAAGCCGAAGTCCTGTTCGACGGCAGCGCCGCCGCGCTGGTGGACGCCGATCCTGCCGTGGCCGCCTGCGTGGCGCCGGTGCTGCTGGGCCACCGCCAGCCGACGCAGGCCAAGGTGTTGCACGAGGTGGAGGTGTTCGGCCCCGTCGCCACGCTCATGGCCTATGACAGCCTGGAGCAGGCGCTGGAGCTGATCCGCCGCGGCGAAGGTTCGCTGGTGAGTTCCGTCTACAGCAGCGACCCGGCCTTCATCGCCCACGCCGCCGCCGAGCTGGGCTCCAGCCACGGCCGCGTGCACGCCATCTCGCCCGACGTGGCAGGGGTTCAAAGCGGCCACGGCAACGTGATGCCCATGAGCCTGCACGGCGGCCCGGGCCGCGCCGGGGGCGGCGAAGAACTGGGTGGCCTGCGCGCGCTGGGGTTCTACCACCGCCGCTCGGCGGTGCAGGGCAGCACGGCGGCACTGGACGTGCTGGTCACCCAAGGCGTACCGTTGAAGTATTGATCCCCCCCGCGCCGCAAAGGACGAGACTTCCCCCGCGCCGCCTTCGGCGTCACCCCCTTGAAGGGGGCAACACCAGCGGCCCGGCAAAGCCGGTTCCGCGGTGTTCTGAAGCTGAGACACCATGCTCCGGACACCGGATCATTCCCGATAAAAGCAGGAGACAAACCATGAGCCACACCGAAACCGCCGCCCCACCCGAGCGCTTCAATTTCGCGCGCCACCTGATCGCGCTCAACGCCGGCCGCGCTGGCAAGGCCGCGCTGATCGACGACGCGGGCACGCTCACCTACGGTCAACTGGCCGACCAGGTGCAGCGTTTTTCGGCCGCGCTGCAGGCGCTGGGTCTGAAGCGCGAGGAGCGCGTCTTGCTGCTCATGCACGACTGCAGCGACTGGGTGGTGAGCTTCCTCGGCGCGCTGCACGCGGGTGTGGTGCCGGTGTGCGTGAACACCTTGCTCACCGCCAAGGACTACACCTTCATGCTGGCCAACAGCCGCGCGCAGGCGGCCTTCGTGTCGGCCGCGCTGCTGCCCACGCTGCAGACCGCGCTGGACGCGGGCGGCAATGAAGTGAAGCACCTGATCGTCTCGCGTGCCAAAGACCCGCTGCCCGCGGGCGCGCACGACCTGGCGGCGCTCACCGCGGCCCACGCCCCGGGCAACGGTGCCGATACGCACGGCGACGAACCCGCCTTCTGGCTGTATTCATCCGGCTCCACCGGCAGCCCCAAAGGCACGGTGCACACGCAGGCCAGCCTCTATTGGACGGCCGAGCTCTACGGCAAGACGGTGCTGGGTCTGAAGGAGAACGACACCGTGTTCTCCGCCGCCAAACTGTTCTTCGCCTACGGCCTGGGCAATGGCCTGTCGTTCCCGCTGAGCGTGGGCGCCAGCGTGGTGCTGATGGCCGAGCGGCCGACGCCGCAGGCCACCTTCAAGCGCCTGGTGGACCACCAGCCCACGGTGTTCTACGGCGCGCCCACCGGCTACGGCGGCATGCTGGCCGCGCCAGACTTACCCGCGAAAAGCGCGGTGTCACTGCGCCTGTGTTCATCAGCTGGCGAAGCGCTGCCGCGCGACATCGGCGAACGCTGGACCGCGCACTTCGGCTGCCAGATCATCGACGGCATCGGCTCCACCGAGATGCTGCACATCTTCCTCTCCAACCGCCCGGGCGACGTGCGCTACGGCACCACCGGCAAACCCGTGCCGGGCTACGAGGTGCAGCTGCGCGACGAAGACGGCAGCGTGATCAGCGGCCACAACCTGATCGGCGACCTCTACATCCAGGGCCCGAGCGCGGCGCTGCTGTACTGGAACAACCGCGCCAAATCACGCGACACCTTCCAGGGCAACTGGACCAAGAGCGGCGACAAGTACACCCGCGACCCCGACGGCTACTACACCTACGCCGGCCGCAACGACGACATGCTGAAAGTAAGCGGCATCTATGTGTCGCCGTTTGAAGTGGAAGCCACCCTGGTGCAGCACCCGGCGGTGCTGGAGGCCGCGGTGATCGGCAAGACCGACGACGACGGCCTGACCAAGACCAAGGCCTACGTGGTGTTGAAGAATGGCGCACAGGCGACCGAGGCCGAGCTGCAGGCCTTCGTGAAGGAAAAACTCGCGCCCTACAAGTACCCGCGCTTCATCGAGTTCGTGGCCGAGCTGCCCAAGACCGCCACCGGCAAGATCCAGCGCTTCAAGCTGCGTGAGCTGGAAACGCAGCGGATGTTCAAGCGCTGAACGGTGGTGTGGACCGACCGGCGCCGTCAGACGGCGTCGGTGCCAGCGACCGCCTGAGCCGATGCCGGCAAACCGAACACGCGGTCAAACACCCAGGTGAAGACCACCGTGTAGACCAGGAAAAACAGCAACAGGCCCAGATCGGCCACCAGCGCCGCCCACCACGAAATGCCCAGCCAGCCGGCCATCACCGGCACCAGGATCAGCGCCAGCCCACCTTCAAAACCGATGCCGTGGGCGGCCCGGCGCTGCCAGGATCGACCCTTGACGGTCTGGCGCGCCTCCCAGCGCTCGAACAGGGCATTGAACCCATAGTTCCAGGCCAGCGCGATGCTCGACATCGTGAGCGTGAGCCCGAGCGACGACAGCGGGGCCTGGCCATACACAAGGGTGAGGACCGGCGCGACAAAGGCGACGGCCAAGGTTTCGTAGAGGACCGCCTGGACGATCCGGCGGGTGCGGGGGGCAAGTTGAATGGGCATGGTGAGGGCGCGATTGTGCCGCCTCCTGCAAACACCGCCCGGGCGGCTGCCTCCAACAAACCGCGGAGATAGCGCCAGAATGACCGCTTAATCCCCCCGCCGGCGGGCCACCCTCTGCCTAGAATTTCCCCACGGCCCCGAACGCTTCGGGGCGTCTCTTTCTTCTTCTCAAGCCGGCGCAACGCCAAGGATGGGCCTTTGAAATCAGTACTGAACGTGGGTGGCAACAGCAAGGCGATTCCCCTGCCGGCGCCGTATGCGGGGTTCGAGCACCTGCTGCTGGACATCGACCCCACCGGAAAGCCCGATATCTGCTGCGACGCGCGCCAGCTGGCCACGCTGGAAGCCGGCCAGTTCGACGCGATCTACTGCTCCCACAACCTGGAGCACTACTACCACCACGATGTGGCCAAGGTGCTGGCCGGGTTCCGCCATGTGCTGAAGGACGAGGGTTTTGCGCACATCCGCGTGCCCGACGTGGGCGCGGTGATGCGCGCCAGCGTGGAGCGCGGCCTGGACATCGAGGATGTGCTCTACCAGTCGTCGCTCGGCCCCATCACGGTGATGGACGTGCTCTACGGCTACGGCAAGCAGATCGAGAGCAGCGGCGTGGAGTTCTTCGCCCACAAGACCGGCTTCACACAGAAGTCGCTCTCGAAGGCGCTGGTGGCTGCAGGTTTCGGCAAGATCTATTGCGTGGCCGACAACCTGGAGGTGACGGCCTGGGCGTTCAAAGGCACGCCCTCGGCCGAGACCCGCGCGCTGTTCAACCTGGCGGCCTGAACCGGCCGGGCGGCGCACTGCGCGACCCCGCCTGATCCACAAACAAAAAGCCCTCGCGGTGCACACCGCGAGGGCTTTTTGCTGTGGCGCTGATGCGACCCGCCAGCGGCTCAGCCGCGCAAGGCCACCCGCTCAACCGCGTCGCTGAAATCGTTGACAAAGCCGGGCATGTCGAACACCGGTGAATGTTCTTTGCCGTGTTGCAGGCGGCGCTTGAGTCCGGCGCACAGGGCCGGATCGCGGCCGATCTCGATGGCGCGGGCTTCGTATTCGGCCGGGTTGTGGGTGATGAGATCGGGCAGGCCCAGGCAGCGCACCAGGCTACCGGCCATGCGCGAGGCGAAGGCGCGGCCCAGGCGAGTCAGCACGGGCAGGCCCATGAAGAGCGCGTCGTTGGCGGTGGTGCCGCCGTTGAAGGGGTAGGCGTCGAGGAACAGGTCGGCCGCGGTGTAGCGTGCGAGGTACATGTCGGGCGCGACACGCGGCGCGAAAAACAGACGCGCGGGGTCCACGCCCTGCGCCTGCGCGCGGTCGGTGAGCTGCTGCTGCGACCAGGGGTTGTCGGCCAGCAGCCAGAGCACGCTGCCCGGCACGGCCAGCAGGATGCGCATCCAGCTGTCGAACATCTCGGGCGTGAACTTGTGGTTGTTGTTGAAGCAGCAGAAGACGAAGGCGTCTTCGGGCAGGCCGCACTCGGCGCGCGTGGGCAGCGCGGCCACCGGGCGCAGGCGGTCGCTGCACTGGAAGATGTGCGGCAGGTAGAGCGGCTTCTCCGTGTAGTACGGCATCTCGCTGTCGGGGATGAGGAAACGGTCGGCGACCACGTAGTCGATGCAAGGGTGGCCGGTCGGGCCGGGAAAGCCGAGGTAGGTGATCTGCACCGGCGCCGGGCGCCAGGCGATGATGTTGGGGCGGGCACCGGAGGTGATGCCCTGCAGGTCAACCACCACATCAATTTCACGCTCGCGGATGGCCTGGGCGGCGGTCGCATCGTCCATGTCGACGATGCGCACGTAGTGGTCAAAGGCCTTGACCACGCGCGCGCGCAGGGCTGAGCCGTCTTCGCGGCTCCAGCAGAAACCGTAGACCTCGAAGCGGTCGCGCGGCAGCAGTTCGAGCAGCTGCACCGTCAGCAGCGAGACGGCGTGCAAACAGAAGTCGGACGACAGAAAGCCGATGCGCAGCTTGTCGTGGCGGTAGCCCTTTTCAGGCGCTAGGCGCGGCACACGCAGGTTGACCTTTTCATTGACGAAGCGGATGGCGGCAGCGAGCTGCATGCCGGGGTCGTCGCTGGCCGAGAGCATGGCCAGCGGCGAAGTGCCCTTGAGCATCTCGCCGCGGCTGAGGCCGGGCACCTCTTGCAGAGCGGGCCAGCGGCACTGTTTCTGCCGCAGGTGCACCCAGTGCTGGATCACGGCGGGCTGGTGCGGTTCGGTCTGCAGGCTGAGCAGCAGCATGGCCTCGGAGCGCTCGAACTGGCGCAGCTCTTCGAGCAGGCGGCCCATGCCGTTGACGACCATGAGGAAGAGCTCGCGCTGGTGCGCGGGCGTGACCAGGGGCTGGTCGAGCATGGATTGCCAGATGGTGAGGGCGTGGTCCTTGCGGCCGGCGCGCTCCAGCACGGCGCCGAGGTTGAACCAGGCCTGGGCGAAGTCGGGTTTGGAGTTGATGGCTGCTCGGTACTGGGCCTCGGCCTGATCCAGCTGCCCCAGCTGTGCGTAGATCACCCCCAGGTTGAACTGCACCACGTGGCGCAACGGCGACTGGCTTCTCGCCAGCCACTGCTGGTAGAGCGCCGCGGCCTGCTGCGGGGCCTGCGCGGCGCACAGCCGGTCGCCGGCCGCCAGCAGTTGCAAGGCATCCACCGGCGCGGTTTCAGGCACGGGAGCAGGTGTGATCGAGACGGGGGTTGGAAGAGTGGTCATGGCGGTGTCCAGACGGAAGCGGTCACCGGTCATGGTAGTCAGCGGCCGGCACGGCAATGGCCCGAACAGGCAGGGAAAAGCCGGGGTTCTTTTCAGAACCCCGGCTCTGGTGCCGCAAGCGCCTCGTGGCGCTTCAGGCTCAGCCCAGCAGCGGATCGACCGGGTCGGCCTGGCCCACCACCTGAACGTCAGCATCCTGCGTCAGGAACCACACGTCGGCCACTTCGTGGGTCTGGCCGTCGGCGGTCTGGTAACCGGCGGTGAGACCGATCCAGTTGCCGTTGTCCACCACCGAGGTGGCCGTGGCGTTCACGCCGATGGACACGATGCCCAAGTCGGACAGGCTGCTGAGTTCATCAGCCTGGCTCACGCCGTCACCGTTGACGTCCTGCCAGACGCGCAGGGCAGCGAAGTCCAGGTCGGACAGGCTGATGCTGCCATCGCCGTTGCTGTCGAGCGCGGCCAGGGCGGCAAAGCCGTCGTCGGCGGTGCTGCCGTCGGCCAGACGGGTGGCCGTGCCGAACAGCTCGGAGCCGTCGTTGATCAGGCCGTCGCCGTTGCGGTCGAACACCAGCAGGCCATCGCCATCGCCCACCCAGCCGGTCTGGTCAAGCGTGCCGTCTGCGTCGATGTCGAACACCACGCCATCGGCAAGACTGGCTGTGTGGATGCCGTTGCCATCGAGGTCGAGGACCAGAGGCGACGCCAATGCACCGTCAACCGCCGCTTGTTGAGTACCGCTCATGGCGTTGTATTGGCCGATCGTGATCGCCCCGGCCTGGGTCATGTCCATTTCCACGATCTGGGCCACGGTCAGGGCCGCTGCCTGGTCGGTGGTCAGCGCAGCGATCTGTCCAGCGCTCATGGCCACGATCTGATCGGTGGTCAGGTCGTCGATGTCCACCGCCTGGATGGCCTGGATCTGGGTCGTGCTCATGGCGCCAAAATCGCTGTCGGTGATGCCGGCCAGTTGCGCACCGGTCATGGTGACGATCTGGGTGACCGTCAACGCCTTGACCTGATCTTCCGTGAGCACACCGAACTGGCCAGCACTCAGGGCCTCGATGTCTTCGTTCTGGATCACCTGGATCTGGGTCGTGCTCAAAGCAGCCAGGTCGGCGTCCTCCATGGCCTGGAACTGCGTGGCCGTCAGACCCTGGATCTGTGCCGTGGTCAGGCTGGACATTTGCGTGTCTGCCAGCGCCGCGATCTGCGCACCGCTGAACAAGACCAGGTCGCTGACCTCGATGGCCGCGATTTGTGCACCGGTGAGGTTGGCGATCTGGCTGTCGGTCAGCGCAGGGATCTGCGTCGCCGTCAGCGACACGATCTGGGCCGTGGTCAGCGCCGCGGTCTGCGTGGTGGTCAGCTCGGCAATCTGTGCCGCGCTCAGGGTGCCGAAGTCCAGGACCTCGATGGCCGCGATCTGCGTGGCATCCAGCGAGGCCAGCGTGGTCGTGGTCATGGCGGCGAACTGGGCCGAGGTCATGGCACCGATCTGGTCCACCGTCAGGCCATCGGCCTGGGTGCTGGTCAGGGCGGCGATGTGACCGGCCGTGAAGGCCGCCACATCGGCGTTCTCCATGGCGCCAAGCTGGGTCGAGCTCAGCGCAGCGAACTGACCGGCCGTGAGCGCGGCCACCTGGGCCGTGGTCAGGCCGGGCAGTTCAGTGGAGGCCAGTGCGGTCACCACAGCCGGCGTCAGCTCGACCATCTGGGCTGTGCTCAGCGCCGCCAGTTGCGCCGCGGTCAGCGACGGTGCCTGGGTGGCGGTGATGGCGGCCACCTGGGTAGGCGTCAGGGCGGCGATGTCGGCGGTTTCGATCACCGCGATCTGGGCTGGCAGCAAGGCGGCCAGATCGGCGGGCTCCACCGCCGCCCACTGGGCGGGCGTCATGGCCTGCAGCTGCGCGGTGGTGAGTACCGGCATCTGTGTCACCGTCAGCGCAGCGATCTGCGCCGCGCTCAGCGCCGCAATGACCGTTGGCGCGATCTCCGGCAACTGGGTGACCGTGATGGCCGCCACCTGCGCCGTGGTCAACGCCGCCGCCTGCGCCGCAGTGAGCGACGCGATCGCGGTGTCGGTCACGACCGCCAGGCTGGCCGGCAGCAGGCTCGGAATCTGGGCCGGTGTCAGGGCAGCGAACTGGGGACCGGTCAGCGCGGCGACCTGCGCATCCGTCAGCGCGGCCAGCTGTGTGCCTGTGAGCGCAGCGATCTGGGCCGTGCCGAAGTAGCCGATCTGCGTGACCGAGATCACGGCCAGGTCGGCCAGCTCGATGGCGGCGACCTGGGCCGACGTCATGGCACCAATCTGACCGGACTCCAGTTCGGGGGTCTGGGTGAGGGTCAGCGCGGCGATCTGCGCCGGCGTCAGGTGGGCAAAGTCACCGTCTTCGATGGCTTGCAGCTGGGTGGTGACAAAACGAGCCAGTCCGGCCGTGGGCAAGGCGCTGATCTGCGCGGTGGTGAGCGCGGCGATCTGGGTGGCGCTCAGTTGATCGGTCTGGGTGGTGGTCAGTGCTGCGATCTGGGCGCTGGTGAACGCCGGGATCTGGGCGACCGTCAGCGCCACGATCTGGGCCGTGGTGAGCTTCTCGACATCGGTCGTCTCCATGGCCGCGATCTGGGTCGTGGTCAGGGCCTGGATCTGCGCCGTGGTCAGCGCCGCCACCTGGGCGGTGGTCAGGGCCTGGATCTGCGCCGTGGTCAGGGCATTCACGTCGCTGCCCAGCGCCTGGATCTGTGTGGTGCTCAGATCGTCCAGGTCGGCCACCTCGATGGCGGCGATCTGGGTGCCGGTCAGCGCCCCGACCTGGCCCGCCGACAGGCCTGCCAGCTGGGTCGAGCTCATGGCTTCGATCTGGGCGGTGGTGAAGGCGGCCACCTGGCTGCCCGCCAGACCCTGCAACTGGGTCACGCTCAAGGCAGCCACATCGGTCAGCTCCAGGGCCGCCAGCTGCGCGGTGGTCAGCCACGCCATCTGGGCCTGGCTGATGGCCTGCACCTGCGTGATGCTCAGAGCGGGAATGACCTCGGGCGAGATGGCCGCTAGCGCGGTGGGGCTCAGGGCTTGCAGCTGTGTCGCGGTCAACGCGGCCACCTGGTCAGCCGTCAGCGCTCCCACCTGGGCTGCCGTCAGCACCTCCACCTGATCGGGTCGCAAGGCGGCCAGATCGACTGTCTCCAGCGCACGCACCTGGGCGGTGGTCAGCGCCGCGACCTGGGTGAGGCTCAGGGCCTGGATCTGGGCCGTGGTCAGGCTCGGGATCAGCGTGGGCGTGATGGCGCGCAGGTCGGCCGTCTCCAGCGCCGGGATCTGCACGCTGGTGAGCGCAGCCACCTGGGCCGCCGTGAAGGCGGCCACCTGGGCGGTGCTCAGGGCAACGATCTGAGCGGTGTTCAGCGCGGCCACGTCGGCGGCTTCGAGCTGTTCGATCTGGCCCGTGGTCAGCGCAGCGATCTGGGCCGTCGTCAGGGCACGGGCCTGGGCCGTCGTCAAGGCCTGGAGCTGTGCGCCGGTCAGGGCCGGGATGTCGGCCGCGTCGATGGCGGCGATCTGGACCGTACCCATGCCGGCAATCTGCGCGGCGGTCAGCGCGGCGATCTGCGACGAAGTCAGGGCGATCACCTGGGCAGTGCTCAGCGCAGCGACATCGCCCACTTCCATGGCTTGCAGCTGCTCGGCGCTGAGCTTTTGCAGCTGGTCGCTGGTCAGCTGGCGCACCTGCGCCGTGCCCAGGGCCACCATGTCGGCGGTCTCCAGCGCGGCGATCTGGGCGGTGGTCAGCTTGCTGATCTGGTCGGTGGTCAGCGCGGCCACCTGGGCCGTCGTCAGGGCCAGGATCTGGCCGGTCGTCAGGGCCGCCAGGTCGGCGGTTTCGAGCGCGGCGATCTGGGCCGTGCCCAGGTTGGCCACCTGGGTGGTGGTCAGGGCCTGGGCCTGGGCGACGGTCAGGGCGGCGATCTGGTCGCTGCCGAGCTTCACCAGGTCAACTGTTTCCATGGCCGCGACCTGAGCGGTGCCCAGCGCAGCCACCTGGGCGGTGGTCAGCGCGGCCGCCTGGGCGGTTGTCAGGGCCACGATCTGGCCGGTGGACATGGCCGCCAGGTCGGCTGCATCCAGCGCTGCGAGCTGGGTGGTGGTCAGGCCTGCGACCTGGGCGGTCGTCAGCGCGGCGGCCTGGGGGCCGGTCAGCGCAGCGATCTGGGCCGTGCTCATGCCGGCCAGGTCGGCCACATCGATGGCGGCGACCTGCGCCGTCGTCAGCGCGGGCACCTGGGCTGGCGTGAGGGCAGCGATCTGGGCGCCGGTCAGCGCGGCGACCTGCGCGGTGGTCAGCGCGACCAGGTCGGCGTTCTCCAGCGCGGCCACCTGGGCGGTGGTCAGGTCGTCAATCTGCGCGGTGGTCAGCGCGGCGGCCTGCTCCGTGGTCAGGGCCGCGATCTGGGCCGTGGTCAGTGCGGCCAGGTCGGTGGTTTCCAGCGCAGCGATCTGGGCGGTGGTCAGCTTGGCGATCTGGCCCACCGTCAAGGCGACGACCTGGGCTGTGGTCAGCGCAGCGATCTGCGCGGTGCCGAGCGCGACCAGGTCGGCCGTTTCCAGCGCGGCGATCTGCGCGGTGGTCAGCTTGGCAACCTGCGCAGCCGTCAGCGCCGCGGCCTGGGCTGTGGTCAATGCGGCGATCTGGCCAGTGCTCAACGCGGCCAGATCGGCCGTCTCCAGCGCGGCGATCTGCGCCGTGGTCAGCTGGGGCACCTGGTCGGTGGTCAGCTGCGTGGCCTGCAGGGTGCTCAGCGCGGCGATCTGCGCCGTGGTCATGGCCTGCAGCTGGACGCTGCTCAGGCCTTGCAACTGGGCCGAAGTCAGGGCCGAGACGTCGCCGGCCTCAATGGCCGCGATCTGTCCGGTGCTGAATTTGGCCAGGTCGGCCAGTTCCAGCGCGACGATCTGGTTGGTGGTCAGCGCCACGATCTGGTCCGTGGTCAGACCGGCGATCTGGTCCGTGGTCAGCGCCACGATCTGGGCCGAGCCCAGTGCGACGATGTCGGCGGCATCGATGGCGGCGATCTGCGCCGAGCCCAGTGCGGCCAGTTGGGTGGTGGTGAGGCCACCGACCTGGGCACTGGTCAGTGCGGCGATCTGCGCGGTGCTGAGCGCGACCAGGTCGGCCACGTCGATGGCGGCGATCTGTGCGGTGGTCATGGCAGCGACCTGCGCCGGCGTCAGCGCGCCGATCTGCGTGCTGGAGAGCGCGGCGATCTGCGCCGTGCTCAGCGCAGCCAGGTCGACGCCTTCCAGGGCGGCGATCTGTGCTGTGCCCAGCGCGACCAGTTGGCCATTGGTCAGGGCCGTGGCCTGGCCGGTGGTCAGGGCGGCGATCTGCGCCGTGGTCAGCGACGGGATGTCGGCGGCTTCGATGGCCGCAATCTGCGGCTTGGTCAGCACCGCGATCTGCGGGGCCGTCAAGGCGGCCACCTGGGTGGCGGTCAGGGCCTCGATCTGCTCCGTGGTCATGAACGGCAGGTCACCGAGCTCGATGGCCTGGATCTGCGCGCTGGTCAGCGCCGCGACCTGGCCCAGGGTGAGCTTGTCGATCTGCGCCGTGCCCAGCGCCGCGATCTGCCCCGCGGTCAGCGAGGGGATGTCGCCTGCCTCGATGGCCTGCAGCTGGGTCGAACTCATGGCGGCGAGGTCAACCGTCTCGATGGCGGCGACCTGGGCGACGGTCAAGGCGGCGACCTGGGTCGGCGTCAACGCGCGGGTCTGGGCCGTGGTGAAGGCGGCGATCTGGATCGGTGTCAGCAGGGCCAGCTGGTCCACATCCAGGGCTGCGACCTGCGCCGTGGTCAAACCGGCGATCTGGCTGCCAGACAAACGCGCCAACTGCTCGGCAGTGAACTGGTTGAGCTGGCTGGCGGTCAGGGCAGCGATCTGGCTGGCGGTCAAGGCCGCCACGTCGTTTTCTTCCAGTGCCTCGATCTGCGTGTTGGTCAGCGCGGCGATCTGGGCCGTGGTCAGCTTCTCGACCTGGGCGCTGCTCAGCGCAACGATCTGGGCGGCGGTGAGCGCGGTGATGTCGGTCGTCTCGATGGCGGCCACCTGTGCGGTGGTCAGCAGTTCGATCTGCGCCGTCGTCAGGCCGGCGAGCTGGCTGCCCGAAAGGGCCACGATCTGATCCGTCGTCAGGCGCACCAGGTCTTCATCGTCCAGGGCACGCAGCTGCGTGGTGGTCAGCGCGCCCACCTGGGCGGTGGTCAGGTCGTCGATCTGGGCCGTGGTCAGCGCCGCGATCTGCGCCGCGGTCAGCTTGGCCACATCGGCGGTTTCGATGGCGGTCAGCTGGGTCGTGGTCAGGGCCGCGACCTGGGTGGTGCTCAGGTCGTCGATCTGGGCCGTGGTCAGGGCGGTGATCTGCTCGGTCGACAGGGTCACCAGGTCGGCGGTTTCGATGGCCACGAGCTGGGCGGCCGTGAGCACGGCGATCTGCGCCGGTGTCAGGGCCTGCAGCTGGGTCGCGGTCATGGCTTCGATCTGGCCGGTGGTCAGCGTGACCAGGTCGGCCGTCTCGATGGCCGCGACCTGGGTGGACGTGAGCTTGTCGATCTGCGCGGTGCTCAGGGCGCGGAACTGCGCCGTGGTCAGGGCGACGATCTGGTCGGTCGTCAGTGCTGCGAGGTCGGCGGATTCCATGGCCGCCATCTGTACCGTGGTCAGTCGGGCGATGTTCGCTGGCGTCAGGGCTTCGACCTGTGCCGTGGTCAAGGCCTGGATCTGGTCGGTGGTCAGCGCCACCAGATCGGCGGTCTCCAGCCCGTTGAGCTGGGTGCTGGACAAGGCTGCGATCTGTGTCGGCGTCAGCGCGCGGATCTGCGAGGAGCTCAGCGACTGCAGTTGCGCCACGCTCATGGCGGCCACATCTTCGGCGTCGAACAGGGCGATCTTGGCTGGCGTCAGCGCGGCCAGTTGAGCGTTGGTGAGTGCGGCCACCTGATCCGACGTGAGCGCGACGAGCTGGGCGTCCGAGAGTTGGGTCAGGTCGGCTGTTTCAATGGCCTGGATCTGGGCCGTGCCCAGTGCAGCGACCTGTGCGTTGGTCAGCGCCGCCATCTGGGTGCCGGTCAAGGCCGCTATCTGGCCAACCGTCAGTGCACCGATGTCGGCCACCTCGATGGCGGCCAGCTGTGCGTTGCTCAATGCCGCCATTTGTGTGTTGGTCAGCGCGGCCAGCTGGGCCGTGCCCAGGGCCGCGATCTGGTCTGGCGTCAAACCGCTCAGCTGGGCCGCCGTCAGGGACGCCAGTTCGGCCGGCGCGAGCGCAACCATGTCGCCGGATTCGATGGCGCCGATCTGCGCAGCCTTGAGCACGGCGATCTGGCCCATGCCCAGACCTTCGATCTGTGCCGAGGTCATGGCTTCGATGAATTCGGACGACAGTGCGGCGACCTTGGTGGTCGACAGGCTTGTCAGATCGGCCACATCGATGGCGGCCACCTGGCTGGCCACCAGTGCGTTGAGCTGGTCGGTCGTGAGAACGTTGATCTGGCTTCCGGACAGCGCTGCAATTTGCGAGGTCGAGAGGCCCTGGATTTGTTCGGTGGAGAGCTTGTCGAGGACCGCATCGGACAGCGCGGTGAACTCGGCTGTACCGATTTCAGCCAGCTGGGAGCCGGTCAACCCGAGCACTTGTTCGGACGTCAACGCGCCGATCTGTGTGGGGGTGAGGGTGCCGATGTCCTCGTCGGACAAGGCTTGCAGAACCGACGCATCGATGGCGCGGACCTGATCAACCGTGAGAACGACCAGCTGATCGGAGGTGAGCGCGCCCAGCTGCGTGGCGTCCAAAGCTGCGATCGCCTCGGTCGACAACAGGCGGAGGTCACGCGTTTCCAAGGCAGCCAATTGCGCACCGGTCAGCACGTCGGCCTGCGTCGCGGTGATGGCCGAGGCTTGAGCGGTGGTGAGTCCCACGATGTCGTCGGTGCCCAGGCCCGCCATGGCCGATGCGGAGAGGCTGGCAAAGTCGGCCGTTTCCATGGCCGCGATCTGGGCGGTGCTCATGGCGCCCACCTGCGGACTCGTCAGGACCGCAGCCTGCCCGGTGGTCAATGCCACGATCTGTGCCACCGTCAAGGCGGCAATCTGGTCGTTGGCCAGCGACTGCACGACGGTTGTGGTCAGCGATGGGAGATCGGTGGTTTCGATCGCGCGGATCTGGGCCGTACTGAGGCTTCCCGCCTGCGCGGCGGTCAGGGTGGCCACCTGGTACGGTGTCAGGCCCGTGATTTGCGCGTTGGTCAACGCGGAAATCTGGGGTGCATCGAGCTGGCCAAACGCGGCGGTGGTCAAGCCGCTGAGCGCGATGGGCGTGATGGCAGCCAGCTGCGTGGGTGTGACGGCATCGATCTGGGCCGTCGAGAGCGCGGCCACCTGATCGCTGGTGAGCGCGGCGTACTGTGCCGTGGTCATGGCCACCAGGTCGGCCGTCTCCAGCGCGGCAACCTGGTCAGGCGTCAGGACCGCCACCTGGGTCGCGCTCAGCTTGGCCACCTGTGCGGTGGTCAACGCGGCGATGGCCGCGGTCGAAAGACTGGTCAGGTCAGCGGTTTCAAACGCTGCAATTTGCGCCGTGCTCATGCCCGCAACCTGAGCGGTCGTCAGCGCGGACGCCTGGTCCGTCGTGAGCGCCACGATCTGCGCCTGCGTCAAGGCCTTGACCTGGTTCACGCTCAAACGGGCCACGGTGTCGGCCGCAATTTCCTGCAGGTCTTCAATTTCAATGGCCGCAATCTGGGCCGTTCCCATGGCCGCCATCTGGGCGGTGCCCAAAACCGAGAAATGCTCGGCCGTGAGTGCCTGGATTTGCGCTGTGCCCAGTGCACCGACAGCAGCGGTCGAGAGGGCAGTCACCTGCTCCGTGCCCAGCGATTCGATCTGCTCGACGGTCAGCCCGACGACCTGGGCCGCGGTCAGCTGTGCGATGGTGGTCGCTGGAAGGTCAACCAGATCGGCGGTTTCAATCGCCGCGATCTGAGCCGAGGTGAACGCGGCGACCTGGCTGGATGTCAAGGCCAGCAGCTGGTCAGCTGACAGACCATCGATCTGCGCCGTGGTGAGCGCACGAACCTGCGCCGTGGTCAGCTTGGCCATGACGTCCGGTGTGAGGGCCACCAGGTCTTGCACTTCGATGGCGGCAACCTGGCTGGTGCTGAGTGCAACCACCTGGGCGGTTGTCAGGGCGTCAATCTGCTGCGAGGTCAGACTGACCATCTGGCCTGTCGTGAGGCCGCGCACCTGTGCCGTGGTGAGCGCAGCGACCACTCCAGTGGACAAGGTGACCAGGTCCGCCGTTTCGATGGCCGCGATCTGGCTGCTGCTCAGGGCGGCCATCTGTGCGGGGCCAAAGGCTGCGATCTGGGTCGCACTCAAAGCTTCGATCTGTTGTGAGGACAATGCCGCGACATCGACCGTCTCCAGGGCGCGGATTTGCCCACTGCTCAGTGCGACCAGACTTTCGTTGGGCAGCGCGCGGATTTGCGCCGTGGTCAATGCGCCCACTTGTGCCGACGTGAGTGCCTGCACCTGGTCAGAAGACAGCGCACCAACCTGCGCCGTCGTCATGGTGGCGATCTGGGCGGTCGTGATGGCCGGAATGACGGTGGGATCAATTTGTGCCAACTGCGAGGACGTCAGTTGCGCGAAATCCCCGTTTTCCATGGCCGCCACCTGTGGCGCCGAAAGCGAAGCGATCTGTGTCGGCGTGAGCGCGCGCACCTGCGCCGTGGACAGCGCCTTGATTTGTGCACTGCCCAGGCCATCCAGCCCATCTGCGCTCAGTTTTGCCACATCTGCGGTCTCCATGGCCGCCATCTGGGCCGTGGTCAACTTGGCGACCTGGGCTGAGGTGAGCGCGGCGGCCTGTGCGGTGGTGAGCGCCCGGATCTGGGCGGTGGTCAACGCCGGCACGCTGCCCGTCGGCAAAAGCGCCAGGTCAGCCGCGTCAATGGCCGCAAACTGCGAAGTGCTCAGTGCTTGCAACTGGGTCGTGCTCAGTGCGCCCAGCTGGGCGGCATTCAGCCACTGGATCTGGGTGGTGCTGAGTGTCGCCAGGTCGTCGATGGCCATGGCACGCAACTGCGCGCCGGTGAGTGCGCTCACCTGGGCTTGTGTCAGCACCGAAACCTGTTCGGTGGTGAGGGCGACAACGGCCGCTGTGCTCAACCGCCCGATATCGGCCGCATCCATGGCCACCAGCTGCGTCGTGCTGAGTGCGGCCACCTGGGTCGTGGTCATCGCGGCCACCTGGTCGCCCGTGAGGGCGGCCACTTGTGCTGTGCCCAGTCGCTGTAGATCCTGTATCTCCAGGGCGCGAACCTGTGCGGTTCCCAGCGCCGCGATCTGCGAACCGGTGAGCGACGGCATCTGTGCCGTGGTGAGGGCAGCCACTTGTGCGGTGGTCAAACCGGCCACGGCGCCCACGGACAGACTGGCCAGATCGGCGGTCTCCATGAAGGCCATCTGGGCTGGCAAGATTTTGGACACCTGGGCCGCGCTCAGTTGCGCCGCCTGTTGCGGCGTGAGCGCAGCAATCTGCGCGTTGGTGAGGCTGGCAATGGCGGCTGTCGACAGACTGGCCACTTCCGATGGAGCCAGTGCGGCAAATTGCTCCGGCGAAAGACCCACCACTTGCGTGGAGGTCATCGCGCCGACTTGGGCATCGGTCAATGCCGCGACCTGCTCCAGGGTCAAGCTTCGAATGTCATCGGTGCCCAGCACCTTGATCTGCGCGGTCGTGAGCGCTTCAATCTGCGTGGTCGTGAGCGCACGGATCTGGGTCGTGGTCAACGCATTGACATCGGCCGTTTCCATGGCCGCGACTTGCTGAGTGGACAAAGCCGCCACCTGATCGGGTGTCAATGCCCGGGCCTGCAAAGTCGTCAAGGCCGCGATGGTGGCGTTGGGGAGTTTGACCAGGTCCGCGGTCTCGATCGCCTGGATCTGTTTGGTGCTCATCGCCGCGATCTGCGCACCGGACAGGGCCGATGCTTCGGTCGTGGTCAAGGCGGCGATATCTGCCGTGGTCTTCGCAGCAACTTGCGCAGGGGTCCATTGCGTCACGGCCCGGATGGCTTCCTGATCCGCGCTCAAGGGGGTGCTGAGGGCGGCGATCTGGGCGGTGGTCATCCCGCCGATCTGGATGTAGGTCAAGGCGCCCACCTGATCGGCGGTCAACGCAGCCACATCGGCGGTCTGCATGGCCGTCATCTGGGTGCCTGACAGGGCGGCGACAGCGGCGGTACCCAGCGATGCCACCTGGGCCGTGCTCAGCGCCACCACCTGGGCGGTGGTCAGACCCTTGACCGCGGCGGTGCCGAGGCTGGACATGTCGGCCGACTCGATGGCCGCGAGCTGTGCGTTGCTCAGCGCGGCGATCTGGGCCGAGGTCAGCGCGCCCACCTGGCTACCGTTCAGCGCTTCCATCTGTGCGGTGGTCATGGCTTTGACCGCCGTCGGGGACAGCTTGGACAGGTCGGCTGTTTCCAGCGCCTGTATCTGGGTGGTGGTCAGCGCGGCAACCTGTGTGGGTTTGAGCGCGGCCGCCTGCGCTGTGGTCAGCGCCTCAATCTGGGCCACGCTCAGTGCGCGCAGATCGTCCGTGGCCAGAGCGCCGATCTGGGCGGTGGACAACGCGGCAATCTGGCCGACACCCAGGGCCGAAACCTGCTCGGTGGTCAGCGCCACAAGCTGGGCCGAACTCAGGCCCTTGAGCGCATCGGTGCTCAGGCTGGCGATGTCGGTGGAGATGGCGGCCACCTGGGCGGTGCTCAGCGCAGCGACCTGGGCCGAGGTCAGGGCGCCCACCTGGGCGCCGGTAAGCGCTGCCGCCTGTGCGGTGGTCAGGCCCTTGATCGTGGCCGGGGCGAGCTTGGCCATGTCCGCGGCGTCCAGTGCCGCCACCTGCGTGGTGCTGAGCGCGGCCAGCTGGGTGGGCTTGAGCGCCGCGGCTTGTGCGGTGGTGATGGCGCCGATCTGGCCAACACTCATGGCCTGCAGGTCGTCGGTGGCGAGGACCGCCACCTGGGCGGTGGTCAGGGCCGCGATCTGCGCGTTGGTCAGCGCGGCCACCTGGACGGTGCTCAGGCCCACGATCTGGGCGGTTGTCAGGCCTTGCAGCGCGGCGTTGCTCAGGCTGGCGATGTCTGTCGAGAGGCCGGCGACCTGTGCCGCGCTCAGGGCAGCGATCTGGGGCGCGGTCAGTACCTCAACCTGAGCGGCCGTCAAGGCCGTGAAATCGTCGGCACCCAGCCCCTTGATGGCGGTGGCCGTGATCCTGGCCAGATCGGCGACCTCGATGGCCGCCACCTGATCGGTGCTCAGGGCGGCCAGCTGGGTGGACTTGAGCGCAGCGGCCTGACCGGTGGTCAGGGCCGCGATCTGGTCGGTGCTCAGGGCCGCCACGTCAACCGCTTCCATCGCACCTATCTGGGCGGTGGTGAAAGCGGCCACCTGGGCTGGGCTCAGGGCAGCGATCTGGGCGGTGGTGAGTCCCACAATCTGGGCCGTGGTCAGACCCTGAAGGGCCGAAGGACTGAGGCTTGCGATATCAGACGACATGGCGCCGATCTGGGCAGCGCTCAAGGCGGCGAGCTGCGTGGAAGTCAGGGCTTGCAACTGCGTGACGGTCAGCGCATCAATCTGGGCCGTGGTCAGGCCTTTGACGGCGGTGGCACCGAGTTTGGCCAGGTCGGCGGTCTCCATGGCGGCCATCTGGGCGTTGGTCAGCGCCGCAACCTGGGTTGAAGTCAGCGCTGCGGCCTGGGCGGTGGTCAGCGCCGCGATCTGGGCTGCGCTCAAGGCCTGCAGGTCATCGGTGGCCAGAGCGGCGATCTGGGTCGGCTTGAGGGCGGCGATTTGCGCTGGCGAAAGGGCCGCCACCTGGGCCGTGGTCAGACCGACCACCTGGGCAGCGGTCAGGCCCTGCAGGGCGGCGTCGCTCAGGCTGGTGATGTCGGTGGAGATCGCGGCGATCTGGGCCGCGCTCATCGAAGCGAGCTGGGCCGAGGTCAGCGCATTGAGCTGATCCACCGTCAGGGCGTCCACCTGGGCGGTGCTCAATCCCTTGAGCGCCCCGGCACTGAGCTTGGCGACATCAACCGCTTCAAGCGCGGCCACCTGTGTGGTGCTCAGAGCCGCCATTTGAGCGGAGGTCAGGGCCGCTGCCTGGGCCGTGGTCAGTGCGGCGATGCGGTCGACAGCCAGTTGCTGGATGTCGTTGGTGGCGATGGCGGCCACCTGGGTTGGGCTCAAGCCGGCGACCTGCCCCGCGGTCAGCGCGGCCACCTGGGCCGTGCTCAGCGCCACGATCTGGGCCGTCGTCAGCCCCTTGATGGCTGTCGTGCCGATGCTGGGCACATCGGCCACGTCGATGGCTGCGATCTGCGCGGTGCTCAAGACAGCGAGCTGGCTGGATGTCAGCGCACCCACCTGCCCGGCCGTCAGCGCGACCACCTGGGCCGTGCTCAGGCCCATGAGGGCATTGCCGTTGAGTGCACCGACGTCGCCCGACTCGAGTGCGGCGATCTGGGTGGTGCTCAGGGCCTTGAGCTGGTTGATCGTCAGCGCAGCCGCCTGGGCCGTGGTCAGCGCGGCCAGCTGGGTGGCGTCAAGCTGCTGGATGTCGTTGGTGGCGATGGCGGCCACCTGCAAAGCGGTGAGTGCAGCGACCTGAGGTGCTGTGAGGGCAGCCACCTGGTCTGCGCTCAGGGCCACCACCTGTGCCGTGGTCAGACCCTTGATGGCCGCCGTGCCCAGGCTGGCGATGTCGGTGGAAATGGCCGCAATCTGGGCGGTGCCCAGCGCCGCGACCTGTGCGGAAGTCAGTGCTCCCACCTGGCCCGCGCTCAATGCATCCATCTGGGCCGTGGTCATTCCCATGACGGTCGTGGCTTTGATGGCTGCGAGATCGGCGTTCTCCAACGCGGCGACCTGCGTCGTGCTCATGGCCGCCATCTGGGTCGAGGTCAACGCAGCGGCCTGGGCTGTGGTCAGCGCCGCGATGCGATCGGCACCCAGTTGCTGCAGGTCATCGGCGGCCATGGCCGCCACCTGCACCGGCGTGAGCGCGGCCACCTGTGGTGCAGTCAGCGCGGCCGCCTGGGCGGTTGTCAGGGCCACGATTTGAGCGGCGCTCAGTCCCTTGATGGCACTGGTGGACAAGCTGGCCAGATCGGCCGCCTCAATGGCTGCCACCTGCCCTGTACTCAGGGCTGCGATCTGGGTCGAGGTCAACGAGCCCACCTGGCCGGCGCTGAACGCAGTGATCTGCTCGTTGCTGAGTTTCTTGATGTCATCGACCGCGATAGCCGCGATCTGGGCGTTGGTCAGAACGGCTATCTGGCTGGTCGTCAGTGCGGCGACCTGGGCCGTGGTCAAGGCCACGATGTGCGCCGTGGTCAGTCCCGGCAGGGCATCGGTCGAAAGACTGACCAGATCCGCTGTTTCCATGGCCGCCAGCTGCGCAGGCGTCAGTTTGGACAACTGCGCAGCGGTCAGCGCGGCCGCCTGTTCCGTGGACAGGGCGGCGATCTGCACATTGGTCAGACCCGAGATGGCGGCCGTCGAGATGCCAGAAACGTCTGTGCCCATGGCGGCAAGCTGTGCGGTGGACAAGGCGGCCAGCTGTGAGGCCTTCAGACCGCCGATCTGGGCGGGAGCAAGGGCATCGATCTGCGCCGTGCTCAGCACCTTGAGATCGTCGACGGCAATGGCGCCGACCTGAACGGACGTCAAAGCCGCCATCTGGCCGGCATTCAGGCTCGAAAACTGGGCGGTGCCCAAGGCGACGATCTGGGCGGTGGTCAACCCCTGGATCGCAGCGTTGCTGATGTGCGAAACATCGGCGGTTTCGATCGCAGCGATCTGTGCGTTGCTCAGGGCGGCCAGTTGGGCGGCCGTGAGCGCGGCGACCTGGTCCGACGACAGTGCTGCAACCTGGAGACTGGTGAGCCCCGTGACGGCGAGCGTGGAGAGGTTGTCCACCACGCTGGCGTCCAGCGCCGCCAACTGCACCGTGCTCAGGGAGGCAACCTGAGACGAGGTCAGGCCACCGACCTGCGCCGAGCTCAGTGCGGCGAAATCTTCAGCCGCCAGGCCGTCGATGGCCAAGGTGGTGAGCTGGGCCAGGTCCTGGCTTTCAAGGGCCTGAACCTGCGTGCTGCTCAGCGCCGCCAGCTGCGCCGAGGTAAGCCCGCTCGCCTGGGCGGTGGTCAAAGCACCCAGTTGTGCGGCCGTCAGCGACGCCATGTCACCCACTTCAATGGCGGTGATCTGCGCCTTGGTCATCACCGCGATATCAGCAACCTCAATCGCCGCCACCTGGGTACCGGTCAGCGCCGCAATCTGGGCGGTGGTGAAAGCCGGGAACTGCTCGGTCGAAAACTCGGCGATGTTGGCTTCGGTGATCGCCCGAATCTGGTCAGCGGTCAGCGCCCGGATCTGGGTGCTCGTGAAAGCGGCAATATCTTCGGTGGTCAGTGCGGCGATCTGGACCGTGGTCAGGGCGACGATCTGCGACGCAGTCAGGCCAGTGATGATGCTGCTCATGGGGGCACTCCTAAGGGGCGTTAATTGACGTGAATTGAGAAAATCAATCGATTCGACCGGGCTCAATTCGGTAATCGAAGGCCGGCTGCTCCTGAGGAATCGGCAAATTCCTCACCAACTTGAGCAGCCCGGGGCTTGGTCAAATGTTAGGAACGCGCCTGTTTTCCAATAGACCGAAGTGAGCCCCCTTTACCTGTCTGCTCGGGTCTTCACCCGGTGGGGGCAGCGTGCGAACTCCGGCCAAAGTGCAACATCGCCAAAGCGCCACGGCACTGGCGCCAGACGGCCGCCCGCTCACGGATCCGGGGGTGGAAAAGGCACCAGAACTGGGTATTTCTCACGATGGCAGATCAGCGCGGATGGATTACAGTGCGTCAGAACCGCGTCCCAAACGCCCAGAGATACCCAGCGAGGAACCCCGAACCCATGTTTTCCAGCCTGAAATTGCCCAACAACGAAATCGGACAGGCCCTGGCGGGTTTTCGGGGCGCCTTTCGCAGCGTGGGGGTGTTCAGCGCCATCATCAATTTGCTGATGCTGGTCCCGTCGCTCTACATGCTGCAGGTGTACGACCGCGTGCTCTCCAGCCGCAACGAAACGACGCTGGTCATGCTCACCGTGATGGTGCTGGGGACCTATCTGTTGATGAACGGGCTGGAGTTCGTTCGCAGCTTCGTGCTGATCCGCGTCGGTGCCCAGCTCGACATGAAGCTCAACAAGCGGGTGTACACCGCCTCCTTTGAGCAAAACCTCAAGAAGTCGGGCGGCAACGCCGGCCAGGCGCTGCAAGACCTGACGACCATCCGCCAGTTCGTCACCGGCAATTCCCTGTTCGCCTTTTTTGACGCGCCCTGGTTCCCGGTCTACCTGCTGGTCATCTTCATGTTCGACTGGGTTCTCGGCGTGTTCGCCGTGGCGGGCACCCTCATTCTGGTGATCCTGGCCTATATCAACGAGGTGGTGTCACGCAAACCGCTGGCCGAAGCCAACGGCATGGCCGTCACCGCCGGCACGTTGGCCACCAACAACCTGCGCAACGCCGAGGTCATCCAGGCCATGGGCATGTTGCCCAACCTCATGACGCGCTGGTTCAAGCTGCACGGCCGCTTCCTGCAGTTGCAGGCCGAAGCCAGCGAAAAGGCGGGCATTGTGACCGCCACCAGCAAATTTGTGCGCATCTCACTGCAATCGCTGATCCTGGGCCTGGGCGCCCTGCTGGCGCTCGAAAACCGCATCACCCCCGGAATGATGATTGTTGGCTCCATCCTCATGGGTCGGGCACTGGCGCCGGTTGATTCACTGATCAACGTCTGGAAGGGCTGGTCGTCCACCCGCAGCGCCTACCAGCGCCTGAGCGAACTGCTGTCCAACAACCCGGCACGCCGCGAAGGCATGCCCCTGCCCAAGCCTCAGGGCAATCTGGCGCTGGAATCGGTGACGGCTGTGCCGCCCGGCTCCAACGTGCCGGCCCTGCGCAACCTGAGCCTGTCGATTTCGGCGGGCGACGTGGTGGGCGTGATCGGCCCGAGCGGATCGGGCAAGTCCACGCTGGCGCGGCTGCTGGTGGGGGTCTGGCCCGCCGCGGCCGGCAAAGTCCGCCTCGACGGCGCCGATGTCTTCCTGTGGAACAAGGCCGAACTCGGGCCCCACATAGGCTACCTGCCGCAGGATATCGAGCTTTTTGGCGGCACCGTGGCGGAAAACATCGCCCGCTTTGGTGAGGTGGATTCCGACAAGGTGATCCAGGCCGCGCAGCGCGCGGGGGTGCACGAGATGATCCTGCACTTTCCGCAGGGCTACGACACACCGCTCGGTGACGGCGGTGCCGGCCTGTCGGGTGGTCAGAAGCAGCGGCTCGGTCTGGCCCGCGCGATGTACGACGACCCTTCGCTGATCGTGCTGGACGAACCCAACTCCAACCTCGACGACACCGGTGAACAGGCCCTGCTCTCGGCCATCAACGACCTGCGCAAACGCGGCAAGACGCTGGTGCTCATCACCCACCGCACCAACGCGATCGGCATCACCAACAAGCTGTTGTTCCTGCGCGACGGCGTCCCCCAGATGTTTGGCCCGACCAAACAGGTGCTCGCCGACCTGGCCAAGCTCAGTCAACAGGCGCAGCAAGGCGCCAACGGCGCTGCGCTGCCGCGTCCGGCGACGCCGTCTGTCGCAGCCGCCTCCACGGCTCCAGCTTCGACACCCTCCACCAACCCATCTACCGACCATCCAGCGCCCACCGCTGGCGAGATAGCCTGAACCCGCTGCAGCAGACCCGAACGCTTCCAGAGTGACCACAAGATGACGACAAACGCCTTGGCCGTGACCGACGCCACCATCCGGCAGGAAGACGAAAACCCCGTCAAGACCGACGCCCGCTCCCATGCCCGTCTGGGCTGGTGGCTCGTGCTCGTGGGTCTGGGCAGCTTCCTGATCTGGGCCTTTTTTGCCCCACTGGACAAGGGCGTTCCCATGGGCGGCACCGTCACCGTGGCCGGCAACAAGAAGGCGGTGCAACACCTCACGGGCGGCACGGTTGAAGAAATTTTCGTCAAGGAAGGCGACACCGTCACCGCCGGGCAACCGCTGGTGCGCATGAACAGCGTGCAGGCCCGAGCCAATGCCGAAATCACCCGCATCCAGTTTCTGGCCGCGCGCATCACCGAAGCCCGGCTGTTGGTCGAACGCGACGGGCGCCCCAGCCTGGTGTTTCCGCCCGACATCCAGGCCAGCGGCAGCGATCCGCGCGTGGCCACCACACTCGCTGTGCAAAAGCAGCTCTTCGAGTCCCGTCAGGGCGCGCTGCGCAGTGATCTGGCCGCTACCGAGCAAAACATCTTCGGTCTGAATGCCTACGCCGCCGGTGTCGAAGAGTCGCGCCAGGGCAAGTTGCTGCAACTGCGATTGCTCAAGCAGCAGATCGACGGCATGCGCGACCTGGCCAAAGATGGCTACATGCCACGCAACCGGTTGCTGGAACTGGAGCGCAATCACGCCCAGATCGAGGCCTCCATCGCGGAAGACTCGGGCAACCTGGGCCGCAACCAGAGCCAGGTCAGCGAGCTGCGCCTGCGGGCCCTGTTGCGACAGCAGGACTACCAGAAAGAAGTGCGCACCCAGCTCACCGAAATCCAGCAGCAGGTGGATGGCCTGCGCAGCCGGCTGGAAGGGCTGGACTACGAACTGAACAACGCCGAAGTGAAGTCCCCGGTCAGCGGCATGGTGGCCGACGTCAGCATCTTCACCGAAGGCGGCGTGGTCGCGCCCGGCTTTCGCATGATGGACATCGTTCCACTGGACGAACCCCTGGTTGTCGATGGCCAGGTGCCGGTGCACCTCATCGATTCGGTGCACCCGAATTTGCCAGTCGAACTGATCTTTTCGGCCTTCAACCAGAACACCACACCGCGCATCCCCGGCATCGTCACGCAAGTCTCCCCCGACCGTCTGGTGGACGAACAGACCGGCATGCCCTACTACCGCATGCGTGCCGAGGTCACACCCGAAGGCCGCAAGATGCTGGCCGAACTGCAGGTGCGCCCGGGCATGCCGGTTGAACTGTTCGTGCGCACCGGTGAGCGAACACTCATGAACTACCTGCTGCGCCCCCTGCGCGACAATTTCCGCATGTCCATGACCGAGGAATGAGCACCGTGGTCGTTAACCTGATTCGCCCCACCTCCCGACCCGCGCAGCTGCGAGTGCGCCTGCTATGCGTGAGCGTGGCGCTGGCCTGGATCACCCCGGCCGGCGCCGAAGCGCTGAACCTGGCCCGCGCCTACGAGGCCGCGCGCCTGAACGACCCCACCTTCCGCGCGGCGATCGCTGCGCGCGATGCCGGCAAGGAAGAAAAAATACTTGGACGGGCACAACTGCTGCCCACCATCGCCGCCACCTACACCACCAACCGGAACACCACACGATCGACCCAGGGCCAGATCACCGCCTCCACCGAAACCACCCAGACCAGCACGGCCACCAGCACCAGCACGACGACCAATGACCGGCTGCAGACGGCCAGCGCGTTCACAGGGCCGCTCTCCAGCCAACCCCGGGAAACACAACGCCGGGTTACGGATTCGGAGACCGACACCCACACGGACAGCGCCGGGCACTCAACCGTTGACGAAACCGAGATCGAAACCAACAAGTTCCGCGACACCAGCACAGCCCTGCAGCTGCGCCAGCCCCTGATCAATTTCGGAGCCATGGCCGGCTACCGCCAGGGCAAGGCCCTGACCGCTGCCAGCGAAGCCCGGTTCCGCAGTCAGCAGCAAGAGCTCATGGTCCGCGTGGCCGAGGTCTACGCGGGGGCCCTATTTGCCGAAGAGAGCCGGCGGCTCGCGCTCACCCAGCTCATCACCCTGACTGAGCAACAGACCACCAATGAGCGCATGCTCTCCAGTGGCGAAGGCACCTTGACCGATGTGCTGGAAACTCGGGCCAAGCGCGAGCTCGCACAGGCCCAACTCATCGAAGCCGAAGACGCGCTGCTCGTCGCCCGCAACCGCCTCATTGTTATGACGGGCCTGCGAGCGACCTCTTTCGCCCCGCTGAAAACCGACATCGTCACCACCTCGACCCTGGCGTCGACCCCGGAAGAATGGCGCGAACTGGCGCTGTCGCAAAACGGATTGCTGGAAGCCCTGCGCTACCAGGTCGAGGCCGCCAACCAGGAAGTCAACAAGGCCGAAAGTGGCCACTACCCCCGGCTGGACCTGGTGGCCACCCTGAGGCGCGAGAACTTCCGCTCCAACGTCAACCCGATCTCGAACACCACCACAAGCGTCAGCGACTCCAACAGCACGAGTTCCACAACCGGCTCCACGTCCAACGTGCATACCGGCTCGGCCCCCATCCTGAACGAGAGCTCCAACTCGAACTTCACCACCACATCCCTTTCGGACACCACCTCCAACTCCCGTTTCAACGCCGAGCAGAACCTCAGCACCCGCCGGCGGACCACCAACCATGTGGTGGGCGTGGAGTTCAACATGCCGCTGTTTTCGGGCGGTGCCGTGTCGTCCAGAACCCGGCAGGTGGCCGCCCGCCTGATCCAGGCCCAGGCCGAGATGGACGCCCGTGTGGATGAGGTGTTGCTGGAACTGAACCGCCAGTTGCGCCTGCAGCAGTCCACCACCTTGCGCGTGAAAGCGCTGGAACAGGCCGTGGAGTCCAGTCGCATTGCGGTCGACGCAACCATCAAGAGCACGGCCGCCGGGGTGCGCACCAACCTCGACGTGCTCAACGCCCGCGAGCGTCTGGTGACGGCCGAAAGCGAACTGGCTGAAGCCCGCTACGCTCACCTGCTCGCCTTCCTGCGCTTGCGTTTCAACGCGGGTGTGCTCACTGAAGACGACCTGATGCAGCTGGCGGGTCGCTAGACGCCGTGAGCCCCAAGCTCCCCCAACAAAAAGGGCCCGCAGATGCGGGCCCTTTTTGTTGGAGTGACACCCACCGGCTTCAGGTTTCTTTGGAAATCTTGATGCTCGGAAACTTCGACGAAAAGTCCTTGGCCTGCTTCGCGATCTTGATCGCCACCTGGCGCGCCACCGACTTGTAGATCTCGGCGATCTCCCCATCGGGGTCGGACACCACCGTGGGCATGCCGCTATCGGCCTGCACCCGGATCGACATGTTCAACGGCAGGGCGCCCAGGTAGTCCATGCCGTACTCGGTCGCCATCTTCTTGCCACCATCGGCGCCAAAGATGTGTTCGGTGTGACCGCAGTTGGGGCAGCAGTAGACCGCCATGTTTTCCACAATGCCGAGGATGGGCACGCCCACCTTCTCAAACATCTTGATGCCCTTGCGCGCATCGAGCAGGGCGATGTCCTGCGGCGTCGTGACGATCACCGCGCCGGTGAGCGGCACGCGCTGGGAGAGCGTGAGCTGGATGTCGCCGGTGCCGGGCGGCATGTCGACGATCAGGTAGTCGAGGTCTTTCCAGTTGGTCTGGCGCAGCAGCTGCTCCAGCGCCTGCGTGGCCATGGGGCCGCGCCAGATCATGGCCTCGTCCTTGTCCACCAGGAAACCGATCGAGATCACCTGTACGCCGTAGTTCTCCAGCGGCTCCATGGTCTTGCCATCGGCGCTTTCGGGCCGGCCTTCGACGCCCATCATCATCGGCTGGCTGGGGCCGTAGATGTCGGCGTCCAGGATGCCGACCTTGGCGCCCTCGGCGGACAGCGCCAGCGCCAGGTTGACCGCTGTGGTGCTCTTGCCCACGCCACCTTTGCCCGAGGCCACGGCGATGATGTTCTTCACGCTGGGCAGCAGCTGCACACCCCGCTGCACCGCGTGCGGAATGATCCGGCTTGTGAGGTTGACCGACACGTTCTCCACACCGGCCACCGTCTTGGCCGCCGAGATCAGGGCGCGGCGCAGGGCCGGCATCTGGCTCTTGGCCGGGTAGCCCAGCTCGACGTCGAACGACACGTCGCCGTATTGTTCGTTCAGGTTTTTCAGCGCCTTGGTGGACACGAAGTCCTTGCCCGTGTTCGGATCGGTCACCGCTTGCAGGGCGGTGAGCAGCGCTTGGGAGTCGACGGCCATGAAAAATATCTCCTGTGTGGGGTATGTCTGGGTGTGCAGAAGTCGCCCGAAGTCTAACGCCCTGCCGTCGGGTTGACCGGGGGGCGGGCAAACACCCGGCGCAGGTGAGGACTTGGCCCCATGGGCGCGCCCGGCCCGGCCCGCCTAAAATCATGGGTTCCCCTGCCAGAAAGCCCCAGTCATGAGCCCGCGCCGCCTTTTCGTCACCACCGCCCTGCCCTACGCCAACGGCCACTTCCACATCGGCCACATCATGGAATACATCCAGGCCGACATTTGGGTGCGGTTCCAGCGCATGCAGGGCCACGAGGTGCACTTCGTCTGCGCCGACGACGCCCACGGCGCGCCGATCATGATCGCGGCCGAAAAGGCCGGCAAGACACCGCAGCAGTTCGTGGCCGACATCGCCTCGGGCCGCAAGCCCTACCTGGACGGTTTCCACATCGGATTCGACAACTGGCACAGCACCGACGGCCCGGAGAACCACGAACTCGCGCAGGACGTGTACCGCGCGCTCAAGGCCAACGGCCTGATCGAAACCCGCACCATCGAGCAGTTCTACGACCCTGAAAAGGGCATGTTCCTGCCCGACCGCTTCATCAAGGGCGAATGCCCGAAATGCGGCACGAAAGACCAGTACGGCGACAACTGCGAGAACTGCGGTGCCGTCTATGCACCCACCGAGCTGAAGAACCCCTACTCGGCCCTCTCTGGCGCCGCGCCGGTGCTCAAGCAATCGGACCACTTCTTCTTCAAACTCTCCGACCCGCGCTGCATGGCCTTCCTGGACCAGTGGACGCAGAGCGGCGCGGTGCAGCCCGAGGTGCTGAACAAGATCAGCGAATGGATCGAGCCCGGTGAAGACGGCAAGCCCAAGATGGGCGACTGGGACATCAGCCGCGACGCGCCCTACTTCGGCATTCAGATCCCGGACGCACCGGGCAAGTACTTCTACGTGTGGCTGGACGCGCCCATCGGCTACCTCGCCTCGCTGAAGAACTACTTCGGCAAAACAGGGCGTGACTACGACGCCTTCATGGCCGACCCGACCACCGAGCAGTTCCACTTCATCGGCAAGGACATCATCACCTTCCACACCCTGTTCTGGCCCGCGATGCTCAAGTTCAGCGGCCGCAAGGTGCCCAACGCGGTGTTCGTGCACGGCTTCCTGACCATCAACAACGGCGAGAAGATGAGCAAGAGCCGGGGCACCGGCCTGAACCCGCTGAAGTACCTGGAACTCGGCATGAACCCCGAGTGGCTGCGTTATTACCTCGCGGCCAAGCTCAGTGGCAAGAACGAAGACGTGGACTTCAACCCCGAGGACTTCATGGCCCGCGTCAACAGCGACCTGGTGGGCAAGTTCATCAACATCGCCTCGCGCGCGGCGGGTTTCATCGCCAAACGCTTCGACGGGAAACTGGGCGAAGTCTCGGCCGACGGCGACGCGCTGCTCGACCACCTAGAAGTGGCCGCCCCCAGCATCACCGAGTTGTATGCCGAGCGCGAATACGGCAAGGCGCTGCGCGAGATCATGCTGCTGGCCGACCGCGTGAACGCCTACGTGGACCAGAACAAGCCCTGGGAACTGGCCAAGAAGGAAGGCATGGAAGGCCGGCTGCACGACGTGTGCACCACCTGCATCGAAGCTTTCCGCCTGCTCACGCTTTACCTCAAGCCCGTGCTGCCCGCGCTAGCGAAAGACGTGGAAGCCTTCCTGAACACCGAGCCGCTGCAGTTCGCCGACGCCACCCGCTTGCTCGGCGCCGGCCACACCATCGGCGCCTACCAGCACCTGATGCAGCGCGTGGACGTGAAGCAGCTCGACGCCCTGTTTGAACCACCGCCCGCGCCCGCCGTGGAACTGGTGGTGCCCGGCGGTGAACCGATCGCCGACACCATCTCCATCGACGACTTCGCCAAGATCGATCTGCGCATCGCGTTGATCGTGAACTGCGAAGCCGTGGAGGGCTCGACCAAGCTGCTGCGCCTGACGCTGGATGTGGGCGAGGGCAAGACCCGCAACGTCTTCAGCGGCATCGCCAGCGCCTACCAGCCACAAGACCTGGTCGGCAAGCTGACCGTGATGGTGGCCAACCTGGCCCCGCGCAAGATGAAGTTCGGCGTCAGCGAAGGCATGGTGCTCGCCGCCAGCCACGCCGACGACAACGCCGAACCCGGCATCCACATCCTCAACCCCTGGCCCGGCGCCACGCCGGGCATGCGGGTGCGCTGAGAGGCTGAGCGTCTTTCACCCATGTTCGAACCCATCCGCGGTTTCACCAGCCTGCAGCGCACGCCGCAGGCCGACCTGAAGCTCGGCACCGTTCTGGCCTTTGTGGCCGGCGCAACCAATGCGGGCGGTTTTCTGGCCGTGGGCCAGTACACCTCGCACATGACGGGCATGGTCTCGGCCATGGCCGACAACCTGGTGCTCGGCCAGTTCGTGCTGGCCGGTGCCGCGCTGGCGGCCGTGCTGGCTTTTCTGCTCGGTGCCATGAGCACCGCCTGGCTGGTGAACTGGGGCATGCGCCTGCAGCTGCGCAGCGCCTACGGCCTGCCGCTGCTGATCGAAGCCGCCCTGCTGCTGGTGTTCGGCCTCTTCGGTGCCGCCATGAGTCTGTGGCACACCGTGTTCCTGCCCGTCACCGTGGTGCTGCTGTGTTTCATCATGGGTCTGCAGAACGCCGTGATCACCAAGATCTCGCAGGCCCGCATCCGCACCACGCACGTGACCGGGCTGATCACCGACCTCGGCATCGAGCTGGGCAAGCTGCTCTATGTGAACCGCCACCCCGAGATGCAACCGGTGCTGGCCGACCGTGAGCGCCTGCGGGTACATGCCCAACTGGTGCTGAGCTTTCTGGTGGGCGGTATCGCCGGTGCCCTCGGCTTCAAACACTTGGGCTACATCAGCACCGTGCCGCTGGCGATCACGCTGCTGTTGCTGGTGATGCGCCCGGCGCTGGACGACTGGAAGCGCCTGCGCCCCGCCTGATACGGTTTTGCATTCAAGCGTAGAACAAGGCGGGAGCCGCAGACAGTGCTGTAGCACGGCAAGGCGAACCAACGCAGTTATGCGTTTGAATGCAAAACCGTATGAGCGGGCTCAGCGGCTGCGATCGAGATCCGGATCACGCACCGACATCGTGGAAACCACCCGCAGATCGGGGTTGAAGACCACCGTGAACAGCTTGGTGTCGCCCTCGTTCGGGCCGTCCCGGTAACGCCAGTCGTAGTGGGTCTCCTGCTTCAGCGCGTAAGGCGTGATCTTCATCGGCTTGCCCAGCATGCGCCGCACCTGCTCCATCGGCATGCCGGGCTGGATGCGTTCGAAGTTGTGCGGTGCGAGCACCTGGCGCAGCGCGACCATCTTGCCGTCGGCCCCGATGGTGATCTGGTAGTTCTGGTGACCCGCGGGCTGCCGGTTGTACTCGTAGATCTGCGCGCCGTCGTCGCCCTCCCACACCGCTTCGGGTGCCCCGAACCGCTCGCGCACATCGGCCTCGGTGGAGACACCTTCTTCCAGCTCGCTGATGTTTTGCTGATCGCAGGCCGCCTGTCCCAGCAGGATGCCCAGAGCCAAGGTCAGCGCAGCGAATCGGTGGTGTTGGCTTTTCATGCTTGTTTGCCTGTTCATGCCGCTTGCGACGGAAAAATCAGTGTAAACCCCCATTCGCAAGGGTTCTGCCTGTAAGTTCCGGTCATCTTTGCCAAAGGTAACATTTGCACATGCTGAAAAACCTGCCTCCACTGGCCCCGTTCCGTCCCCGGCTGCTGAACGACCTCAAAGGCTACAACGGCGAGAAACTGGTCAAGGACATGGGGGCCGGTGCCACGGTCGGCATCGTGGCGCTGCCGCTGGCCATGGCCTTTGCCATCGCCAGCGGGCTCAAGCCCGAGGCCGGTTTGTGGACCGCCATCATCGCGGGCTTCCTGATTTCGGCGCTGGGTGGCACCTCGGTGCAGATCGGCGGCCCGGCCGGCGCCTTCATCGTCATCGTCTACGGCATTGTCGAACGCTATGGCGTGGCCAACCTGCTGATCGCCACCGCCAGCGCGGGCGTGCTGCTGTTCCTGCTCGGCCTGTTCCGGCTGGGCACCCTGGTGCGCTATGTGCCGGTGAGTGTGGTGATCGGGTTCACCAATGGCATCGCGGTGCTGATCGGCCTGTCCCAGGTGCGCGACTGGCTCGGCCTGGACATCACCAAGATGCCGGGCGACTTCTTTGGACAGATCGGCACGCTCAGCCAGCATCTGCACAGCTTCAACGCCTACGCCTTCGGCCTGGGCACACTGTGCGTGATTGGGCTGTTCGTCTGGCCGCGGCTGTGGGCGGTGGACTCGCAGTTCCGCCGCCAGCTCGACCAGATTGACACCGTCAGTGCGCTCAAGGCCACCTCGCGCCTGCCTGCGCCGGTGGTGGCGCTGATCACACTCTCCCTGCTGGCCTGGGCCCTGAGCATGCCGGTGGAGACCATCGGCAGCCGCTTCGGCGGCATCCCGCAAGGCGTACCGGCTTTCGAGTTGCCCGATTTTTCCTGGGACACGGTGCGCCTGCTGGTCACACCCACACTCACCATCGCGCTGCTCGGTGCCATCGAGTCGCTGCTGTGCGCTCGCGTGGCCGACCAGCTGAGCGACACCCCCAAACACGATCCCAACCAGGAACTCATGGCGCAAGGCGTTGCCAACCTGGTGGTCCCCTTCTTCGGCGGCATGCCAGCGACCGGCACCATTGCCCGCACCGTGACCAACATCCGCTCGGGCGCGGTGTCGCCCGTGGCCGGCATCGTGCACGCGGCCACGCTGGCCGCCGTGGTGCTGATCGCCGCACCGCTGGCGGCACACATTCCGCTCGCCGTGCTCGCTGGCGTGCTGCTGTTCGTGGCCTGGAACATGGGCGAATGGCGCGAATTCGGCCGCCTCAAACAGTTCACCAACCACTACCGGATCATGATGGTGTCCACCTTCCTGGTGACCATCATCTTCGACCTGACCGTGGCGGTCGAGCTCGGCCTGGTGCTGGCCTGCTTTCTTTTCGTGCGGCGACAAAGCGACATCTTCCGGGCCGATCCGCTGGCCAGCAACGAACACCAGCTCACCTACCGCCTCTACGGTTCGCTGTTCTTCGGCGCCGTGGCCAAGATCGATCCGATCGTGAACGCGGTGGAGCAGGGCCCCGCCGGCCTGAACGTGATGCTCGACGCCACCCAGCTGATCTCGCTCGACACCACCGGGCTCGACGCACTGGAGCAGTTGCACAAGGCGGTGGAAAAGCGTGGCGGCCACATGGGCATGGTGGGACTGAACACACAACCGCGGTCGCTGATCGAACGCTCAGGCTTTGCCCAGCGCCTGCACACCTGTCAGTAGGTCCCAGCGCCAGGGTGCTTCGGACGGCGGGCACAACCGGAAGCATCGGCCCGGTAAAATCGGCGCTTTCCCCCATCCTGCGCCGCACGCGCCCCCACCATGTCCTTCTTTGCCCGCCCGCACTACTCGTCTGACGCGACGCAGTTCCTCGACAAGCTTAAGGCCGACAAACCGCAGCTGGAGCAGGAGCAGCGCGAGGGCCGTTCCCTGCTGTGGGACAAGCAGATCGACCGCGAATTCCAGTCCCAGGCCACGGCCTCCACCGTGGCCCAGCAGCCCTACGTGTACCAGACCGTTTCCGACCACACCTGATCGCTGATCGCGCCCGCGGGTCGCCCCCATGAGCAACGAGGCCAGCACACTCGACGTCGCCCCCGACGGGCTCGACGCGGTGATGCCCGCCGTGGTGGACCAGGTGGCGCTGGCCCGTCTGTACGGCGAACCGCTGTTCTCCATGCCGCGGGACCTGTACATTCCGCCGGACGCGCTGCAGGTGTTCCTCGAAGCCTTTGAAGGCCCGCTGGACCTGCTGCTCTACCTGATCCGCAAGCAGAACTTCAACATCCTCGACATCCCGATGGCGGCAGTGACGCGCCAGTATCTGAGCTACGTGGACGAAATCCGCGCCAGCAACCTGGAACTGGCGGCCGAATACCTGCTGATGGCAGCGATGCTGATCGAGATCAAGTCGCGCATGCTGCTGCCGCCCAGGAAGACGGCCGAAGGCGAAGAAGCCGAAGACCCGCGCGCCGAACTCGTGCGCCGCCTGCTCGAATACGAGCAGATGAAACTGGCCGGTCAGCGCCTGGCCGAGATGCCGCAGTACGGCCGCGATTTCCTGCGTGCACAGGTTTTCGTGGAGCAGGCGCTGGCACCGCGTTTCCCGGACGTGGCTGTGCTCGACCTGCAAAGCGCCTGGCGCGACATCCTCAAACGCGCCAAGCTGGTCCAGCACCACAAGATCAGCCGCGAAGAGCTCTCGGTGCGCGAGCACATGAGCATCGTGCTGCGCCGCCTGCAGGGCAAGAAGTTCGTCGAATTCGGTGAACTCTTTGACCCTTCCAGGGGCCAGCAAGTGCTCGTGGTGACGTTCATTGCCATGCTGGAGCTGGCCAAGGAAACCCTGATTGAACTCACCCAGGCCGAGGCGTTTGCCCCGATTTATGTGCGCCTGGCCTACACCCCCACACCATGAGCCCCCATGCTCCGCCGCTTCGCAAGTGGCAGCCCTTGATGGGGCTGATCCGCCCAGGCGGCGGCCCGGCATGGGCTCTTTGATCGATCCCCAATGACCACCACCCATTCGTTCGACGTTCTCATCATCGGCAGCGGTCTCGCGGGCCTCACGGCCGCCCTGCGCCTGGCGCCCACCCACAGCGTCGCGGTGGTGACCAAGCGCGGCATCTCTGATGGCTCCAGCAACTGGGCCCAGGGCGGTATCGCCGCCGTGCTGGCCGAAGGCGACAGCTATGCCTCGCACGTGGACGACACGCTGGTCGCGGGCGCAGGCCTGTGCGATCTCGAAGCCACCCGCTTCACGGTGGAAAACGCGCCGGCCGCCATCGCCTGGCTGCAGGAACTGGGCGTGCCATTTTCCACCGAAAACGGTGCCCTGCACCTCACCCGTGAGGGGGGCCACACCCACCGCCGCATCGTGCACGCCACCGACGCCACGGGCGCGGCCGTGCAGACCACGCTGAGCCAGCTCGCCCGTTCGACCCCCGGCATCACGTTCTTCGAGAACCACATGCTGGTCGACCTGATCACCGACAGCAAGCTGCCCGACCACAAACCCGGCGCGGCGCCCATGCGATGCCACGGGGCCTATGTGCTCAACGTGGACCGCGACGAGGTCGAAACCTACAGCGCGCCGCACACCATACTGGCCACCGGTGGCGCGGGCAAGGTCTACCTGTACACCACCAACCCCGACACCGCCACCGGGGACGGCATCGCGGCCGCCTGGCGCGCCGGCTGCCGCGTGGGCAACATGGAATTCATCCAGTTCCACCCCACCTGCCTGTACCACCCCAACGTCAAGAACTTCCTGATCACCGAGGCGGTGCGTGGTGAAGGCGGTCAGCTCAAGCTGCCACCCCATCTGGGCGCCCACCGTTTCATGCCCGACCACGATCCGCGCGCCGAACTGGCACCGCGCGATGTCGTGGCCCGCGCCATCGACTTCGAGATGAAGAAACACGGCCTGGACTGCGTGCACCTGGACATCTCGCACCACAGCCCCGAGTTCCTGCAGGAACACTTCCCGAACATCCTGGCCCGCTGCGCCGAACTCGGCATCGACATCACCCGGGAACCGATCCCCGTTGTGCCGGCCGCGCACTACACCTGCGGCGGCGTCGTCACCGACCTCGAAGGCCACACGGACCTCAGCGGCCTGTACGCCGTGGGTGAAACCACCTGCACCGGCCTGCACGGCGCCAACCGCCTGGCCAGCAACTCGCTGGTGGAGTGCATGGTGTTTGCCCAAGCCGCCGTGGGTGCGATACGGACGGCCGATGCGCCCCCGGCTCCAGAGCTTCCACAGTGGGACGAAAGCCGCGTCACCGATGCCGACGAACAGGTGGTGATTTCCCACAACTGGGACGAACTGCGCCGATTCATGTGGGACTACGTCGGCATCGTGCGCACCGACAAGCGCCTGGAGCGCGCCGCGCACCGCATCACGCTGCTGCAGCGAGAAATAAACGAGTTCTACTCGCAGTTCCACGTCACCCGCGACCTGCTCGAACTGCGCAACCTGGTGCAGGTGGCCGATTTGATCGTCATGTCGGCCATGCTGCGACACGAAAGCCGTGGCCTGCATTTCAGCCGTGACTACCCCGATCTGCTGCCCGAAGCCAAGCCCACCATCCTGGTGCCACCAGCCCGCTGATCAGGCGTGCCCAAGCGGGCTTTCTAGCCTGCGCGCACCCTAATGGGGCCCACGTACCGCCAGCGCCGACGACGACTCTGTTCTCGCGCTAAAGTACAGGGATGCCCACAGCCGCCGATCCGGTCACCTTCAAACACGCTACTGCCCAGGCCAGCCCTGCGGCGAGTGCGGCTGCGGCCAGCTTTGCCGCGCTGGTCGGCAAGCTGGACTATCTGAGCGCGGGCGAGATCGAAAGCGTCCGTCAAGCCTACCGATTCGCTGATGAAGCCCATCTGGGCCAGATGCGCAAGAACGGGGACCCCTACATCACCCACCCGATTGCGGTCGCGGCCCAGTGCGCCGAATGGAAGCTCGATGCCCAGGCCCTGATGGCCGCGCTGATGCACGATGCCATCGAAGACTGCGGCGTCACCAAGCAGGACCTGGTTGAACGTTTCGGCGCTCCGGTGGCCGAACTGGTCGACGGACTGACCAAGCTCGAAAAACTGGAGTTCGACACCCGGGAGCAGAACCAGGCCGAATCGTTTCGCAAGATGCTGCTGGCCATGGCCAAGGATGTGCGCGTCATCCTGATCAAGCTGGCCGACCGCACCCACAACATGCGCACCATGGGCGACATGCCGCGCAGCAAATGGAAGCGCATCAGCAGCGAAACGCTGGAGATCTACGCCCCGATCGCTCACCGCCTGGGCCTGAACTTCACCTACCGCGAGCTGCAAGACCTCGCCTTCCGCTTCCTGAACCCCTGGCGCTACGAGATTCTGTCGAAGGCGTTGAACAAATCGCGCAACCGTCGCAAAGACCTGATCGCCCGCGTCCAGGGCGAAGTGGACGCCGCGTTCCGGCAATTTGGCCTTGCCGTGCGCATCATGGGCCGCGAAAAGACGCTCTATTCTGTCTACCGCAAGATGGACAGCAAGCACCTGTCTTTCTCGCAGGTGACCGACATCTACGGCTTTCGAATCGTCGTGCCCGAGCTCACCGATTGCTACACCGGCATGGGCGTATTGCACCAGCTCTACAAGCCCTTGCCCGGAAAATTCCGCGACTATGTGGCTATTCCCAAGGTCAACGGCTACCAGTCGCTGCACACCACGTTGATCGGCCCCTTCGGCACCAACATCGAGTTTCAGCTGCGTACCCACGCCATGGACGTGGTGGCCGAATCCGGCGTGGCCGCCCACTGGCTCTACAAGGCCAGCGACCCCAACAGCGACACCTCGCAACACCTGGGCACCCAGTGGCTGCAGTCCCTGCTCGACATCCAGCAAGAAACCCACGACGCCAGCGAATTCTGGGACCACATCAAGATCGACCTGTTCCCGGATGCGGTCTATGTGTTCACCCCCAAGAGCAAGATCATGGCGCTGCCCCGGGGGGCGACGGTGATGGACTTCGCCTATGCGATCCACAGCGGCGTGGGCAATCGGACTGTGGCGGCCCGGATCAATGGTGAGCAGCGCCCTCTGCGCACCGAGCTGAACAACGGTGACATTGTCGAAATCATCACCAGCGACAACGCCGAACCCAATCCGGCCTGGCTCTCGTTTGTGAAGACCGGGCGCGCGCGCTCCAAGATCCGCCACCACCTCAAGACGCTGGCCCAGGAAAAGTCGAACGAGCTCGGTGAGCGCATGTTGGGGCAAGCATTGCGCTCGGAAGGCATCGCCACCCTGCCGACCGAAGACGGTCCCTACAAGGCCACCTGGGAAAAACTGCTGCGCTTCACCGGCAACAAGTCGCGCAGCGAACTGCTGTCAGACATCGGCATGGGCAAACGCATCGCCAGCATGGTGGGCAAAAAACTCGCGGTGCTGCTGGCAGAGACCGGACTCAAGCCCGACGCTTTGCTGATCAGCACCGAACGCTACGCCAGCGGAGAAGACGAATCGGTCTCCCAGGGCGTGGTCAGCCTGGACGGCAGCGAGGGCCTGTCGGTGCAATACGCCCCATGCTGCAAACCCATTCCCGGCGACCGCATCGTGGGCTACCTGGGGCGCGGCGAAGGTCTGACGGTGCATGCCGAAGACTGTCCCACGGGCAGACGCCTGCTCATGCGCGACAGCGAGCGTTTTCTGCAAGTGGAGTGGGCCGACGAAACGGTGCGCCCGTTCGAGACCATGGTGGTCGTCACCGTGACCAACGGCAAAGGCGTGCTGGCGCGCGTGGCTTCAGCCATCGCTGCGGCCGAAGCCGACATCACCCACGTGGACATGGGTGACGAACCCGCCCAGACCGCCACCGACATCCGCTTCTCGGTTTCGGTGCGCGACCGCCTGCACCTGGCCGACGTGCTGCGCAGCCTAAAACGCACCACTTCCGTCCTCAAGGCCCAGCGCTTCAAGCCCGCCAAGACCTGACCACCCTGCGGGTCTCAGGGCGCCGTCGGAGCCACCGGGTAGTCCACCGACAGGATCTCAAGCTCCTGCACGCCGCCCGGCACGACCAGGCGCACCACGTCCCCCACACGGGCCTTGAGCAGGGCCCGAGCCACCGGTGAAACCCAGCTGATCTGGCCTTGCGCGCTGTCGGCTTCATCGACCCCCAGGATGGTGACGGTGGTTTCAGCGCCCGCTCCATCGGCATAGCAAACCGTGGCGCCAAAAAATACCTGCTCACCCCCGTGGTGCATCGACGAGTCGACCACCTCGGCAATCTCCAGGCGCTGGGTCAGAAAGCGGATGCGGCGGTCGATCTCGCGCAGGCGCTTCTTGCCGTAGAGGTAGTCGCCGTTTTCGGAACGGTCGCCGTTGCTGGCCGCCCAATGCACGATCTCCACGATCCTGGGACGCTCGTCATCGATCAGGGTGAACAGTTCGCTGCGCAGGCGCTCGTAACCGGCGCGCGTGATGTAGTTGATGCCTGAGGGTGCGGGGGGCGGTGGTGCAATGGCACCATCTTCATCACCGTCGGCATCGGACTCGCGGGTGAAAGCCTTGCTCATGAATGCCGGGCTCCTGATCGATGGGTGCGACAGAAACGAAAAAGCCTGCAGCTTTTGGCTGCAGGCTTTCCATTTGGTGCGGCTGGCAGGAATTGAACCCACGACCCCTTGGTTCGTAGCCAAGTACTCTATCCAGCTGAGCTACAGCCGCTAAGCTTTGAATTATAGCACGGTTTTTTTGGTAGGCCGTGTTGGACTTGAACCAACGACCAAAGGATTATGAGTCCAATTTTTGGGTCTAAATGGGACGTCCTGGGACGATCCGGGACACAACTCCGCTTGTAACGCCTTGTTTTTATTGGTTTTTTGTCTTCCAACGTTCCACGTCGTCCCGTAGCATTTCCTCCTGAACTGGTACGAAACTGGTACGGAGAACGAAGATGGCAACACCGAATACACCGTTCAGCAACTACACCCCTGGAAGGTTCTATACCTTGGAGAAGGTCCATCCAGCGGGAACGCTGCAGGCACGCAGATACGCAACCGGGGTCACAACCTTTTTCTGGCGCTGCACGATCAACAAGCGGGACTTCCGAGAGCCCATCGGCATATTCGATCCCAAGTGCCCGCCACTCGCACAGGCGCCGACATCACTCGGCTTTTCAAAGAGAGCCGCCGCAATCGAAGCCGGCAAACTGGCAGAGCTCCACAAAAAGCACATCGACATCGGTGGGCTGCCAGGACTTCGCAGCGTGCAGGCCAAAGAGAAAGACAAGGCCGAACTGGCAGCGGTCGAAGCAGCACGTGTGATCGAACAAGGGAAGCAAGCTGCGATCAAGGCTGAGCAAGACCGTGCTGAACACAATCTGAAGGCACTGCTGCTCGCCTATGTGAACCACCTGCA
>Ga0209262_10000088_pt1 | contig 62203 bp, 50 predicted proteins | sample Lowcelwee11metaG_FD_187171 | JGI IMG/M metagenome (GOLD analysis project Ga0209262, IMG submission 187171) | Freshwater pond sediment microbial communities from the University of Edinburgh, under environmental carbon perturbations - Low... | ecosystem: Environmental > Aquatic > Freshwater >... | reverse complement strand
TTCCTGTCGAGCAAACCAGAATCTTTTCGCAGGAAACTTCAGTCTGCCAAGAAGTATATTCTCTGTTCGAAGCCAGAAATAAGGCATTTCCATTAATAGCCCGGGCAGTTTTCTCGACTCTGCCGGGATCGCCGGGAAGAATGGCGATTTTCACACCCTTAATCATCTCTTTAGATAATTTAATATGATATTTCATGAAAACTCCGCTATACTTTTGATTTATTGTGTATTACGGCAAGAACACCGCTGTTGAATTTAATCTTCTGCAAATCGTCAGTACAAACATTACTTAGACCGACAGACTCAAGCCTGTCAAGATCAAGTCCGATTGCCGGAAATTTAAAGCCATTAATTGTCAGAGCTTTTACAGACTGAGTTCCGGAAAAAATAGACACCGTCGAACCTTTGCGAAAGTTAAATTCATATTCCCGGGGAGAAATGCACGGCAGAAAATGAATATCCTCTTTCGTGCCTGAAAAAATTATCTTCATACCTTTTCCGGCAAAATAAACAGCCGAATCGTAATTGGATAAAAAATGATCCTGTCTTCCTCCCGCCGCTGCGAAAACGGTAACTTCAGCAATATTCTTTTTATGCGCATATTCAAGCGCGAGACGGAAATCGGAATGATCTTTATCTATAGGAAATATCAGAGTATCTTTCACAGGCACATCAATATCAGGAGCCGACGAATCCATATCGCCGATATGAACCACAGGCGGAACCGGCAAACCTTCAAGATGTTTCAGACCTCCGTCAGCCGCTATGATCAGATCAGGTTTTTGTTCAAGTTCGGATAAAAATCCCTTCCGGCAGAAGTTTTTCCCGTTAAGTATTATCAGAGCAGATTTTATTTTCATTTCATTCACAGGGATCATCTATTTAAAGCTGAATTTTTTAGTACCCTGAACAATTTCTTCATCTATTACGATCTTTTTTGTGTTCTTATGCTCCGGAAGTTCGAACATGATATCGTTCATAGTGTGTTCGATGATGCTTTTTAATGATCTTGCGCCTGTTTTTCTCTTTATTGCAAGCTGAGCTATTGCTTTTATGGCTTTATCTGTAAAAACAAGCTCGCAGCCCTCAAGTTCGAATAATTTCTGGTACTGCTTGATTATGGCGTTTTTCGGTTCAGTGAGTATATGCTCAAGAGCGGTAATATCAAGGCTGTGCAGCGCTTTTATCACGGGAAGCCTGCCTATTATTTCGGGGATCAGGCCGAATTTGAACAGATCGTCATAAGCGATATTTGACAAAACTTCATCAGTATGCATGGCTTTAATATTAACCTTATCCGAACCGAACCCGATAGTCATTTTACCGAGTCTGCTCCTTATCATATCTTCGATACCGTCAAACGCTCCGCCGCAGATGAAGAGGATGTTCGTTGTATCAACTTCTGTAAGTTTCTGTTCGGGGTGCTTTCTTCCACCTTTGGGAGGTACCTGTGCTTTTGTGCCTTCGAGAATTTTTAGAAGCGCCTGCTGAACTCCCTCTCCCGAAACATCCCGTGTTATGGAAGGATTAGAGCTTTTTCTGGCAATTTTATCAATTTCATCAATATAGACTATACCCATTTCTGTTTTCGGGACATCATAATCCGCAACCTGAAGGAGTCTGACAATAATATTCTCGACATCTTCCCCGACATAGCCCGCTTCGGTCAGTACTGTAGCGTCAGCTATCGCGAACGGAACCTTTAAGATCCTCGCAAGCGTTTTTGCGATCAGGGTTTTTCCCGTTCCGGTCGGTCCGACCATCAGAATATTGGATTTATCTATTTCGACTTCATTTTTTGACGCGAAATGCCTGAGCCTTTTATAATGATTGTAAACCGCAACAGATACCGCCACCTTTGTTTCATCCTGGCCGATAACATATTTATCAAGCTCATTTTTGATCTCTTTTGGAGTCGGAAACACATCCGGCAAGCTGTCTGCCGCTTTTTTCTTTATTGTCGCATCAAGATAGTCTTTCGCGTTATCAATGCATTCGTCACATATATATGCGTTTTCGCCAGCAAGAAGAGCTCTGGTATTCTTTTCTTCTCTTCCGCAGAAACTGCATCTTGAAATTCTGTACTGTGATTTATTCATCGCAATAGCCTATTTATTTGAAGAATATATTTTATCGATCAGACCGTACTCAAGAGCTTCTTTGGCCGAAAGAAAATAATTTCTGTCGGTATCTTTTTCGATCTTTTTTAAAGGTTTTCCGGTAGTATCGCAGAGGATCTGATTAAGCGTTTCTCTGGTTTTTTTAATTTCTTCCGCCGCTATCATTATATCGGAAGCCTGACCCTGCGCGCCGCCCCAGGGCTGATGGATCATGATCCTTGAATTGGGAAGGGCGATCCTTTTTCCTTTTTTGCCTGCGGTCAGAAGTATAGCGCCCATGCTTGCCGCCTGACCTATGCAGATGGTAGAGACATCGGGTTTGATGTAGTTCATCGTGTCAAAAATAGCCAGTCCCGCCGTAACAACTCCGCCCGGACTGTTTATGTATAAAGATATGTCTTTATCTGTGTCTTCGGCTTCCAGAAAAAGAAGCTGCGCAACCACAAGGCTGGCCATGTTGTCGTCTATCTCGGAATTAATAAAGATAATCCTCTGTTTAAGAAGAAGAGAATAGATGTCATAAGCTCTTTCCCCTCTGCCTGTCTGTTCGATAACCATCGGAATTAAAGTCATTATTCCTCCTTTGCGGGTTGAGGATCAACCAGATTTACCGTGTTATTTTCTTTAAGAAAATCGCGTAATTTCTTATCCAGCAGATCTTCTTTCATCATCTGCTTTTTTTCTTTTGAAGAATAATATTTCTGGATCTTATCAAAATCGATCGAGCGTTCTTCGGAAATCTGCCTGATCTTATTTTCAACATCATCATCCGAAACATCAAGTTTCTCGATCTCAGTGATTTTATGTCTGATATATTCCCATTTCAGGGAGACTTCCGCATTCTGCTTATAAATATCTCTTATCATGTTCCTGTCAATGCTCTTTCCGTATTGTTTCTGAGCGTTTGAAACAAGATCGTCAAGATATCTATTGAGTATAGAAGGCGGCACTTCGAAATTGTCATGAGAATCAATTATCTTCTTTGCGAATTTATCGAATATTTCAAGTTCCTGAGCTGAAATTTTGTTCTTTTCGATATCCTTTGCCATGTCTTTTCTAAAATCATCCACGGTTGAATATTTAGAATCGTAAGTTTTTACGAAGCTGTCATCTAACTCGGGCAGTACTTTTGTTCCGACTTTATCGATCTTTATTTCCAGTTCAAACATAGCGTCAGGCTTACCTGTCGGGTTTAAATTGATAATTTTCGATTCCCCTTTTTTCATCCCGATTATTTCATGATCTATCTGCTCATTCGGATTTTTACCGACTTCGACGGTCTGAGACTCCCATTTTGAGTCCGGAATATTCACTGCTTTAAGAGAAACATCAACAACATGACCGGAAGCAACAGGCTCGTCAGTCTCTTTTGAAGAAGAGTGCTTTTCAAGCACTTCATTAATTGCCGCAGTAATATCACCGTCCGATACAGCAACCTTTTCCTGCTCGATAGTCAATCCCTTATACGGTTTCAAGTCAAACTCAGGAAATGTTTCGAAAATTGAGGTAAAGGATAGTTTTTCATCTTTCTTATCGATATTCTCAATTACCGGTTCCGATAAAGGATAAATTTTATTTTCGATCAGAAAATTTTTGTATGATAAATTTATAGCGTCGTTTATAGCTTCCGCTTCAATGCCTGCGCCGTACTTTGCCTTAAGCATGCTTTCGGGTGCTTTTCCGGCTCTGAATCCGTCTATTTTCGCTGTTTTTCTGAATTTATCGAAAGAAGCTTTCCTGTAAGTATCCATTTCTTCTTTTTCCAGTACGAAATCAATTATTTTCCTGTAGCCTTTTTCAAGCCTGGATTCTGTTTTCATTTAGTCTCCTCATTTATTTGCATTTCAATATTATTGTCTATTCTATCGATCTTTACCCATCCTATCCGCTGTTTCTGAACGGAAAGGATAGTGAACATAAATCCGTTAAAAGTTTTTTTATCCCCCATTTCAGGCACTTCTCCGAAAAGGTCGTATAAATATCCGCCCAGACTTTCATAATCCTCATTTTCGGGTAAATTGATCTCAAGGATCTCATTAAGATCATCTATCGGGATCTTTGCGTCAAATTCGAAAGAATTTTCGCTGATCTTTCTGTAAAGTCTCTCCTCCTCGTCGAATTCATCCTGTATCTCTCCGACGATCTCTTCAATAATGTCTTCAAGCGTGATCATTCCTGATGTGCCGCCGTATTCGTCAACGACAATAGCTATATGGGTTTTTTCTTTCTGGAACATTTTTAACAGATCCGCCAGATCTTTGGATTCGGGGATAAAAGTCACATCCCTGAGGATCTTTGTGATATTCAGGCTGTCTTCCATTGATTTTATATGATGAAGCAGATCTTTTATATAAAGTATTCCGATCACATTGTCTATATTATTCTTATAAACCGGAATTCTGGAAAAATTATTTTCATTAATAAAGGCGAAAAGTTCTTTTGTTGTTATATCTGCCGGAATGGTCATCATATCCACTCTGGGCACCATTATTTCTTTTGCTGTTTTCTCGCTGAATTCAAAAATCGAATTTATCATGTTCTTTTCATCTTCCTCAAGCGCTCCGTCCTCACCGCCGGCTTCCATCAGATTCTCAATATCTTTTCTCGTATATTCGGAAATAGTATCTATGTTTTTTAATTTACCTATGAACAGATTTACGATCCGTTCTATTATAAAAGATAACGGATAAAGAATAAAATAAACCGTAAGCAGCAGCGGGGAAAAGCTTTTTACGAATTTTACTTTATTTCTGATCGAATATGATTTAGGCATGATCTCTCCAAACAGAAGGATTACCATACCGATCACGATAACCTCAAAGAACATTCCCGCGGTTTCGTACGGGGTATCCAAAAACAGATTTCTTGTTATGAGCGCCGCGATCGTAGCGATACTCACATTAGCTAGATTATTTCCTATAAGAAGGGTAACAAGAAGGAATTCAGATCTGTTGGATATCAGGTGGATCAATTTGTCAATCCCGCCTTCTTTTGAACTTTTGAGTTCATTGAGATCATTTTCAGATAAACTTACAATCGCTGTTTCCGATGCGGAAAAAAACATGCTGAAACAAAGAAGTATTGCGAATCCGATCATCTGAAAAATAATCAGGTAACTACTGGGGGGCACCTCGGCAAGAGAGCTGTCCATTTTTTTTACTCCAAATATATTATTATTTTTTTAAATTGTACTGGTTCCATAATCTCAATACCTCGTCTTCACGGTTTTTCATGATCTTGCTGTCTTTAGGTTTTACATCGTCATAACCGGTCAGATGAAGAAGTCCGTGAAATATAAGTCTGTTAAGTTCCTCGATAAGAGGGACTTTATAAAATTTTGACTGCCTTTTCGCTTCATGAACGCAAATTATTATTTCACCGTCGATCTTTGTTTTATCCTGCTCTTCCGAATAATCAAATGTGATAATGTCAGTACTGCCTTTATGGGAAAGATGTTTCTGATTCATCTTTACCATTTCATCATCACCGACGAATGAAACGCATAAAGATTCCGCTTTACACTTCGAAAGTTTCTGATAAAATTCAATAACTCTGAAAACATTCCTCAGCGTTATTTTTGACTGCGTATAATTATCTGCGATTATATTGTTCTTCTTCATTTGATTCTCTTATTTTTCTTCAATATTATCAGGTTCGGATCCTTCAATAATTTTTGCCGGATATTTTATTCTCTGATGATACATTCCGGTTATTACGGGTACCATAGCCTCTCTAATTTTACTGAGATCGTTCAGTTTGATATCGCATTCATCCAACTCTCCCGAACGCAGTTTGTCAAGGATTATGTCACTTATGATCTGCCTGAACCTGTCGGTATTTGCCGAAGATTCGGTTCTGCATTTCGCCTCGACGACATCGGAGATCATCACTATAGCTGTTTCTTTTGAATTCGGTTTCGGTCCCGGATATCTGTAGATTGATTCATTCACTTTTTCCTCGGTTCCCTTAGCAAGATTTACTGCTTTATTGTAAAAATATTCCATTCTTGAAGCGCCGTGATGCATTCTGATAAAATCAATTATAACTTCAGGCAGATTGTTCTCGTAAGCGAGCTTTATGCCTTCTTTTACATGGGCTGAAAGAACGAATGCGCTCATGTTGGGAGCCATTTTATCATGTTTGTTCGGAATATTCTGCTGATTTTCAATAAAGTAGGCTGCTTTAAAGGTTTTACCGATATCATGATAATACGCGCCGACCCTTGCCAGTAAAGAGTTGGCGTTGATCGCTTCCGCTGCCGCTTCGGCAAGATTGCCCACAGTAATGCTGTGATGATAAGTTCCCGGAGCTTCGATCTGAAGTTTTCTTAAAAGCGGTTTGGACAGATCAGAAAGCTGGAGAAGCGTAATGTCCGTTGGCATTTTAAAGATCCGTTCTATGACCGTAAGCAGAGTTAGTGCGAGCAGAGGAGAAATAACAGCGTTAATCGCGCTGTGATTTGCGGCAGAAAACAAATCGCTGTATGAGGAATTGAATATTAAGTAAAATCCGACGGCAGGTAAAATAAGCCCCAAAAAGGAAAACAGCATCATTTTGTATATAAACTGAAAAATGTCCCTGATCTTGTGCACCGCATACATAGTGAAAAGACCCGAGAACATCGGTATGAAAAGAAAAAGAAAATTATTGCCGATGAGCAGAGAAGACAATACAGAAGTTACTATTGCCGTTACGAACGCAACTCTCATGTCAAAGAAAACGGAGACTAAGACCGAAGTTACAGAAATGGGAATAAGATACGGTGAGAAATTGTCAATATGCTTAAAAGACAGATAAACAATAGCCAGCTGTATTAAAATAATTAGAAAGATCACGGTCAGGGCTTTAAAGCTGTAGAAGAATTTCTTCCTGTTAAAATAAAGCATAAAAATCAGAATGAAATAAAATAGAGATGAAATGATCACTTTTCCGGATACTGCTTTAAAATTGATCCTGTACATAATGGAACTGTTTTCCGCTTCGCCTGACTCTTTAAGTTTCAGATCGAGTGATCGGAGTACATTCAAAGACTGTTTTGTGACCAGTGTATTTTTAGAAATTAACTCATCACCCTTTTTAACAAGCCCTTCCGCTAATGGAACTTCGTTCTGAACTTTCTGAACAAGAGAATCGGTTAACTGTTTATTAAAGATAAGTGAAGGTTTGGAAAAATTATTAATTATTTTTTTCCAATATTCAGCAGAATCGTTGCCTGCGGTTTTGTATAATGAGGCAATAAAGTCGGCGTCTCTCCGGTTTTTATTAATAATATCCGGAAAATCGTTTAATGAAACATCGAAAGCTTCTTTACCGCTGCGTAAAATAATTTTACCGAGATTTTTATTAAAGATATCCTTTTTTGGAATATCGAGGATCCTGTCTTCAGTATTATTTTTTATGTAATGCCCGACATTTTTTCGTGTAACTATATCCGAAAGCAGAGGGGGTTCGGTCAATTCATCAATGTTTATACCGTATGTCTGATTAAAGGCCGCTTTTTCTTTGATATATATCTTTTTAGTTTCCTGTAAGAGTGAATCAGAAGATGTTTTAGGGTCAGAAAATTCTGTTAATCTGTTTTTTACAGTCAGGATTTTATCATAATCGGCAAGGAACCGTCCGAATTTTTTATTAAGGTGATTGTTAAGCGTATCGTTTAGGTCGAAGACAGGAATAACATATGATTTGACTTTCTCTCTCACATTGAATAACTCGTCATCTGTCCTCAGGATTTCAAAATCAAAGGGAGCGGTAATACTTTTGGGAGCCGGAACGCCTTCCCTGTAATCGGTATATTCGCTGACCCTCTCTCTAGGCATCATCAGAACTGTAGAACCAACAGCGATTATCATTAGTACGGCGAGGTAAAGGAATATTTTATTGTTTTTCGTCATTCTTTTGTGTCTGCATGATTTATATCTTCAGATAAAAAAGGCGCATATCGGTGTACGCGCCTGATTATAAAAGATATTAATTCCGCATTGCTAAATTACCCTTAATATTTTTTCCTTTAAAGAATTACCTGGGTATCGTGAATTCCTGCTCAGGATAAATCAGATCCGCTTCTTTTTGACCTTCTTTGAGAACGGCATTATATTTTCTGTGCCACGAACTGATCGTTTCTTTGTTGGCTTTGTAAATGTCGGTCCATTTAAAAGGATCATTATAAATGTCTTTTTTCCCTGAAATTCTCCACAGGCTGTCGCCTTTTTTTACAACATAAGAAGTAACATAAGGAACGACGATAGAGCTGCGGATTGATTTTATCTTCTGATCCACTCTTTCAAGTTTGTTGATAAATTCAGCCATTGCCGAAATTTTATTTGATTTCAGCTGATCAAGTTCATTCTGAAATCCGTCAAGTTCAGATTTTCTCTTATAAAGCTCTTCGGCAGGTAAAGCTCCGAAGCTTCTGACCTTGCTGTCGAGAGCATCAAGCTGAGCCCTGTAAGCGTTCACTCCAGCTTCATCGGATCCTACCAGCTGATAAATTTCAGCTTTTTTCTGCGCTATTCTGGCGTCAATATCGCTGATCTGGCTGTTTAAAGCGCTGATCTGTGATTGCTCTTTGGCTAAATCAGCCTCGATCTGGGCTAATTCCGCCTGCGCTTTCTGCAGTTTGGGTATATATTCTTCTTCATAGTTTACTTTATCTTGAGAAAAACTTAAGCTTAAAAAAGTCAGTACTAATAAAGTAAAAATTGTTTTTTTCATATCTGATTTCCTTTTTTAATTTATTTTAGTCTGCTTTCAACAGCCGATTTTTCTTCTTCAACGAGCTTCAGTTCTTTCTGTTTATCCGCAAGTTTCGTTTCCAGATCCCTTCTCTCTTTCTGAACATCAGCCAGTTTGGTTTCCGCTTTTTTTACCGCAGTCTGCTGATCGTCAAGAGCTTTCAGTTCGTCTTCGCTGGCGTATCTGGTACAGCCTATGAGAAGAAATGAAACCACTACTGAAACCAAGGCAAACATTTTAATTGTTTTAGACATTTAACCTCCGAAAATTTTGTTAAAGTATTTTTATTCCGCAAAAGAATAATTCATTCGCATTGTAGTTTATCAGCGCCTCATTCTTTTTCAAGGCTTAAATATACATGAAATAGGAATTTTAGTCAAGTTAATATTATTTGTTAAAATTTGTATTGATTTTATCGGAGAATTGGGATTGTATAAAAAAAACGAAACTCATCCTTCATTTATACATATTGATACAAGAGGTTTTAAAGCCCGTTGGTAATTTATCTCACTTCAATCATCTTCTAAAATTCATTTTAAAAATATTATTTTCATAAAAAATGAAATAAATTGTATTGCGTTTTTTTCAAAAAACATTTAATTACTTCATTGGAGAATTTCAGAAAGAAAAACCATAGATGAATAATGTTAATTGAAGCAGGATATAAAATGAAAATAGAAAAAAAACATCCGAAAAAATATTTGACACAGTCTAAAGAGCAGGGTAAAATATCTCTTCCAGGTGATTTATTATGAAACTGAAAGAAATAATAGAGATACTTGAAGCTGAAGTTCTTACCGGAGAATACGATTCAGAAATGGAAATAAAAATAGGATGCTCATCTGATCTGATGAGCGATATTTTAGCTTTTGGCAAACCGGAGTCCGTTTTGTTAACAAGCTTAACTAATGTTCAGGCTATCAATACTGCAAATATCGCTGATATAAAAGTAGTTTGTTTTGTTCAAAGTAAAATCCCTGACCAAAATATTATAAATTTAGCAAAAAAAGATGGCATAACTGTATTAACAACAAAACTTACAATGTTTGTAAGCTGCGGAAGGTTATATCAAAGCGGTCTTGAAGGTTGCAGCTACACAAATTTTGATGATTTCAAAACTTATATTATTTAAAACGGTGGGATAATTTTCCTTGACTATGAATAATTTAATAAAAACTACAAGCAAAATTCAAGAGCTGACATATGAGCTGAAAATCAAGGATGCAATGGATGTAAATTACACAACTGTAAATTCTTCAACAAAGGTAAGTTCATTAAGAGAAATTTTGCGCAAAAAGCGAATATTGGGAGTTCCGGTAGTAGATAATGACGAACTTGTCGGAATCGTAAGTATCGAAGATTATATTAAAAGTGTGGAACAAGGTAATTCAAATGATACTGTTGAAACCATAATGACAAAAGATGTTATAACTTTGTTTTCAGATGAGCCTCTTATAAATGCTATAAATAATTTTGAAAAGTATGAATTTTCCCGTTTTCCGGTGATTTCTAGAAAAGAGAATAAATTAGTTGGTATTGTTTCAAAAATTGATATTATTAAAGGGATATTAAAAAAACTGGAAACTGTTTACCAAGACGAAGAAGAGCGAAAATATAGAGCCAGTCACATTTTTAAGGATATTATTGCAGACGGGATTTCTATAGAATTAAAATATTTAGTTGAAGGCAAGAATTTTGATAAAGCCGGAGAAGCATCGACAAGGTTAAAAAAATCACTTAGCAGGCTTGGACTTCCTCCTGAAATTGTCCGCAGAGTAACGATCTCAACTTATGAGGCAGAGATAAATATTGTATCATACGCGGAGAAAGGCGAAATTACAGCTAATATTGATTCGAATCGAATTAAAATGCAGATAACTGATGAGGGACCCGGAATTCCGGATATCAAACAAGCTATGATACCAGGCTATTCAAATGCTCCCGGGTGGGTAAGAGAATTAGGATTCGGTGCAGGGATGGGACTTCCCAACATAAAAAAATTCAGCGACGAAATGACTCTAATATCAACTGTTGGAGTAGGAACGAATTTAGAAGTGGTTTTTAATCTAAATAATAGTGATGAAGCATAAAAAGGAAGAGGGAAAATGAATTCTTTAAAAGACATTGCGCAAAAACTTGACCTGAAAGTTGTTTCGGGGGATATTGACAGACAAGTAAGCGGAGGATATTCAAGCGATTTATTAAGTGATGTGATAGCTAATGCTCAAAAAGATAATATCTGGATTACGCTTCAAACCCATGTAAATATCGTAGCTGTGGCTAATTTGAAGGAGCTTGCCGGTATTATTTTAATAAATGGAAGACAGCCTGAAGAATCGACTTTGAATAAAGCAAAACAAGAAAATATCCCGATAATGTTAACTGAATTACCGACTTTTGAAATAGTAGGTAAACTTTATGAAATGGGTATATACGGAAATAAAAGGTAATAAGGTTCTTGCTGAATGCTAAAAAAAATCAATGCTGACCTTCATATACATACATGTCTTTCACCGTGCGGCGATATTGAAATGACTCCGCAGTCAATTGTGAACAGATCAAAATCAATAGGGCTGGATCTTATAGGTATCTGCGACCATAATTCATCTGAAAATGCGGCTGCCGTCAAAGAAGCCGGAGAGAAGATAGGTTTAAATGTTCTAGCCGGTATGGAAGTCACATCTAAAGAGGAAGCTCATATTCTGGCTCTTTTTGATGATGAAAAAGAATTATCAGAACTTCAGAAGATCGTGTATGAAAACCTGCAGGGAGTAAATGACGAGGAACTTTTCGGATATCAGATGGTAGTTAATGAGCAGGATGAGATAATTGAACTAAATTCCAAATTACTGATCGGAGCTACAGAACTTTCTGTCGAAAAGATAGTGGATATCATACATTCTTTGGGCGGCATCGCGATTGCCTCGCATGTTGACCGTGAAAGATTCAGTCTGATAGGTCAGCTGGGTTTTATTCCCGAGGGATTGAATCTCGACGGGCTGGAATTATCACCGGCATACATGGCAGAGAAGAAGAAATATGATTTTCCTATGTCTTCAGGATTCCCTCTGGTTACTTTTTCCGACGCGCATTTTGTCAGCGATATCGGAAAAACCTTTACAACTTTTTTAATTAATGAAATAACGGTAAGTGAAATTAAAAAAGCACTGGAGAATCAAGACGGAAGATCTGTCCTTGCATATTCTTGATGTTGTTGAAAACTCGATCGCAGCTAAAGCTTCAAAAATCGAAATCAGCGTTATTGAAGACAAAAACAACGATCTGCTTGTGATCGGAATAAAAGACAACGGAACAGGGATGAGCGAAGAAACGCTGGAAAAAGTACTGGATCCGTTTTATACAACGAGGACTACCCGGAGGGTCGGTATGGGTCTTTCTCTTCTGGCGCAGGCCGCAAGAGATAGTAACGGCAGTTTCGCGATAAATTCAAGGTTAGGATCAGGTACAGAAGTAAAAGCTTCTTTTCAACACAGTCATATTGACCGCAAACCTATGGGAGATATAAAGAGCACCCTGATTACATTAATAACATCTTATCCTGAAATAAATTTCATATTTATATATCAGGATGAGGAAGGGATCGAAACTCTGGATTCAAATGATTTATAACAAATTTTGAAATTTAATACTTAATAAATATTGTTGCGTTTTTTTTTAAATATGTTTAATTACTACATTTATAAAATGAGCAGTACTTACAAAAAATAGAATGTTAAATTGAAACAGGAATAAAAATGAGGATTAAAAGAAAAAATCAGACAAGACAGTGCAATCTGCCGGATGAAACGGTAGATCTTACACTGATCGACGGATTGTTAACCAAATATGCCGGAAAAAAAGGTACTATGATATCACTTCTGCAGGGAACTCAGGAGATCTACCGCTATATACCTGTAAGCGCGATCAAGAAAATAGCCGAAAAAGCTAATTTGAGTGAAAGCGATATTTTCGGAGTTGTTACATTCTATTCTCAGTTCAGACTGTATCCTGTAGGCAAGAACATTATTAAAGTTTGTCACGGAACGGCATGTCATGTTCAAGGCGCAAATGATATTACGATTGCCTTAATGAACGAGCTTAATGTTGAGGACGGTAAAACAACAGAAGACAGATTATTCACACTAGAATCAGTTTCTTGTCTGGGCTGCTGCGGACTTGCGCCGGTTATTACGGTTAACGAAGATGTTTACGGAAAACTGAAAAGAACAGATATTCCAAAAATAATTCAACATTATAAGTCACTGGAGGGAAAATAAAATGCCTAAATTAAGTATCGCTGACCTGGAAGAGATAAGGAACAAAGTTAAGAAATCAACAATCCTTCGCGAAGGAAGTTCCGTCGCAAAAATAACGGTTCATATGGGCACCTGCGGAATAGCTGCCGGAGCGAGAACGATTATGGATACAGTAATAAGAATCATTGAAGAGTCAAAGCGGAACGATATTATCGTGACTACTTCAGGATGCGCAGGGTTCTGCAGCAAGGAACCTATGGTTACAGTGGAGATCAAAGGAGAAGCGCCTGTAAAATACAGTTCGCTGAACGAAAGTAAAATTAAAAAAATATTTGAAGAGCATGTATTGAATGGTAAAATCGTGGAAGAATATGCTCTCGCAATTGGAAATGAGAGGGAACCTTAATATGGAATTCAGAAGTCATTTAATGGTGTGCGCCGGTACCGGTTGCGTATCGAACGGAGCTTTTAATGTTAAAAAATTACTCGAAGAAGAGATCAAAAAAAGAGGGCTGGAAAAAGAGATCCTTGTTGTGGCTACGGGCTGCCAGGGATTCTGCGCTCAGGGTCCAATCGTTGTAGTTCAGCCTGACGATATATTTTATCAGCTGATTTCTCCGGAAGATATTCCTTTTCTGGTGGAAGAACATTTTCTGAAAGGAAGACCCGTAAAGAAAATGATGTACACGCCTCCCGGCGAAAAAACCCAGATTCCCAGAATGAGCGAGATCGGGTTTTTCAATAAACAAAGACTGATAGCTCTGAGAAATAAAGGGCTTATTGACGCCGAACAGATCGATGATTATATCGGGAGGGAAGGATATAACGCATTGATAAAAGTATTACAGACAATGAGTCCGGACGACATAGTCAGTGAGATAAAAAAATCTGGATTGAGAGGAAGAGGCGGCGGCGGATTTCCTACCGGATTGAAATGGGAGATCTGTAAAAATTCAAAAGGTGATCCCAAATATATAATATGCAATGCTGACGAGGGTGATCCCGGCGCATATATGGACAGAAGCATCATCGAATCCGACCCTCATTCTGTTATCGAAGGAATGCTGATAGGAGCTCTTGCGATAGGAGCACATGAAGGGGTCGTTTATATAAGAACGGAATATCCGCTTGCTATAAAGAGACTTGAAAGCGCGATTGAACAGGCGAGAGAATACGGGTTATTGGGAAAAGATATACTTGGAAAAGGATTTGATTTTGATCTGAGGATAAAACAGGGCGCAGGAGCTTTTGTCTGCGGCGAGGAAACAGCTCTCATGGCTTCAATCGAAGGTAAAAGAGGCATGCCTAATAAAAGGCCGCCTTTTCCTGCCGAATCAGGATTATGGGGAAAGCCGACCAATATCAACAATGTGGAAACATGGGCTAATATTCCGTGGATCATTTTGAACGGAGCCGAAAGATTTGCAAGTATAGGCACTGAGAAAAGCAAAGGTACAAAAGTCTTTTCTCTCGTAGGAAAGATAAATAATACGGGACTGGTCGAAGTTCCTATGGGAATTACACTTAAGGAGATAATATTTGACATAGGCGGCGGAGTGCCTAACGGTAAAAAGTTTAAAGCTGTGCAGATGGGAGGACCGTCGGGCGGATGTATTCCTGCCGAACTGGGCGATACTATAATTGATTATGATTCGGTTAACGCCACCGGAGCGATCATGGGATCGGGAGGTATGGTCGTAATGGACGAAACCACCTGCATGGTTGATGTGGCTAAATATTTCCTTAATTTTACTCAGGCTGAAAGCTGCGGGAAGTGTACCTTCTGCCGCATAGGAACAAAAAGAATGCTTGAAATATTGCAGAGAATTTGCGACGGAAAAGGGGAAGAAGGAGACATTGAAAAGCTTCAGGAACTAGCAGCGCAGATAAAAGATTCATCACTCTGCGGACTGGGACAGACCGCCCCGAATCCGGTTCTTACGACCATAAAGTATTTCAGGCATGAATATGAGGCGCACATCAAAGATAAAAAATGTCCGGCTAAATCATGTAAATCTCTTGTAACTTATGATATCAACGACAAATGCATCGGATGCGGAGCCTGCGCCCGGGTCTGCCCGACTAAAGCTATTACGGGAGAGAAAAAACAGAAACACATTATCGACCAGGCTAAGTGCATCAAATGCGGAGCTTGTTACGACACATGTAAATTCAATTCAATTGACAAAAACTAAATCCAGGGAATTCAATAATGGACGGAATTATAATATATATCAACGGAAATGAGTATGAAGGTAAAGCGGGAGAAACGGTTCTCGAGCTTTGCAGAAGAAACGGTATCGAAATACCGACGCTATGCCATGACGAAAGACTGAATCCGTATTCATCATGTTTTTTATGCGTAGTAGAGATCGAAGGTATGCGTACTCTTCAGCCGTCATGTTCAACAAAGATCAGAAAAGATATGAAAGTCGTAACCGACAGCCAGAGGGTGATCAAATCAAGGAAAACAGCGCTTGAACTTCTGCTGAGCAATCACTACGCTGATTGTCTGGGACCGTGTAAACTAAGATGCCCCGCAGGAGTTGATGTTCAGGGCTATATCGCTCTGATAGAGAAAGGATTATATTCTGAAGCCGTTGGACTGATAAAAGAAAAGAATCCGCTGCCTGCAATTTGCGGAAGGGTATGCGTAAGACCGTGCGAGGTAGCCTGCCGCAGAAATCTTGTTGATGAGAACGGTGTCGGAATAGATTATCTTAAGAGATATGCAACAGACGAAGATTTTTCTTCGGGGAAAAAATATATGCCCGTCAAAAAAGCTGATTCAGGCAAGAAGATCTGCGTTATCGGCGCCGGACCGGCCGGACTTACTTCGGCGTATTATCTGTCCCTTGAAGGCCACAATGTAGATATAATTGAGGCAAATCCTCACGGCGGAGGAATGCTTAGATACGGGATTCCTGAATATAGGCTTCCGAACGATATAATTGAAAAAGAAATAGGCTCAATTACGGAATTAGGCGCAAAGATCTATTACGGAAAGAAGTTCGGTAAAGATATAAATTACGACCGTATTAAAGCTGATTACCATGCGATGATCACTACTGTAGGATGCCAGAAAGGCTCTGAAATGAAGGTCGAAGACGAAGACGCCGAGGGAGTTCTTTCAGGGATAGATTATTTAAGGACAATGGAACTTACCGGCAAAAAATTCGATTTCAAAGGCAAAAAAGTTGCAACTATAGGCGGAGGAAATACCGCGATGGACTGCTGCAGGAGCGCTTTGAGATGCGGAGCTTCGGAGTCATATATCATTTACAGAAGGACAGAGAAGGAGATGCCGGCAAATCCTATCGAGATACATGAGTCAAAACTTGAAGGCGTAGAGTATATGTTCCTGACCGCGCCGTTAAAAGTGAATAAAGACTCAAACGGAAGGCTGAAATCATTAAGGTGCATTAAAATGGAACTCGGCGCGCCGGATAAAAGCGGAAGAAGAAGTCCTGTTCCTGTTAAAGATACCGAATTCGATATCGAACTTGATTTTATTCTCGGAGCCATCGGGCAGAAAACGGATGTTGATTTCCTTGAAAACATCAATCCTTATGCTGACGGCGAATTCAAACTGAATAAATGGGGAAACATAGATGCCGACCCGAAAACCCTTCAGACAGGCGTTAAAAATATTTTCGCGGCCGGAGATGCGGTTTCAGGCGCGGCGACCCTGATCGAAGCAATAGCGCAGGGAAGGCTTGCGGCAAAAAGCTGTCATCAGTATTTAACAGGTCTTGAAGTGACCGGTGAAACTTCAGAATTCGTAAGTAAAAAAGACAATTTTGAAGATCAGGATAAAAAAGATTATATAAATGAATATTACACACAGCTGAGAGAAGAGATGCCGGTACTTCCTCCGGAAATGAGAAAAAATTTCAACGAGGTGGAGCTCGGATATTCATGCGATCAGGCGCATAACGAAACAGGCAGATGTCTGGAATGCGGATGCGAAGCGTATTTTACATGCGATCTGAAAAAATATTCATCACAGTACGGAGTCGATCAGAAAAAATACGGGGGTTCTTTTAAAAAATACAGAGTTGACTATTCGCATCCTTTTATTGAGATAGACAACAATAAATGTATCCTGTGTTCAAGATGCGTAAGAGTCTGTAAAGATATTGTCGGCGCCAGTGCTCTGGGTCTGGTAAACAGGGGAATCGAAACTTTCGTCGCTCCCGCTCTGGGGTCATCGCTAATGGACACCACCTGCGAATCATGCGGAATGTGTATAGACACCTGCCCTACAGGAGCTATCAATGAAAATAAACCGTTCAAGCCCGGACCGTTTATAACAGAAAAAATAGATTCCGTCTGCAATTACTGTTCGATAGGATGCGGAATAACGCTTCATCATAAAGGCGGTTATTTTATAAAAGCCGAAGGAAGAAAAACTCCGGCGAATCCGGACGGCAACATCTGTAAATATGCGAAGTTCGGCTACAAATATCTGAACGACAAGAACAGAATCGTAAAACCGTTGATCAAAAAGGACGGCAAATGGAAAGAAGTCAGCTACGCTGAGGCTTATAATCTTATAGCAGATAAAATCAAATCCGTTAAACCGGAAGAGAATTCATTTATGGCCGGCGGAAGGCTGACTAACGAGGAACTTTTCCTTACTTCAAGGCTCGCAAGACAGGCGGTTAAAACCGGTAATCTATCCTCATTCCTCTATCACGGAAGAGAATGCGCGATGAAATACAACTGGTTCGCCAATGTTCCGTTCGAAGACCTCGATAAAGCGGGCGCGATCTACTTTATCGGCTGCGAGATAAATAAAGATAACGCTGTTCTCGGCTTCAGGATAAATTCACTGAAGCAGTGCAAAGAAATAAAGCTTGTAAATATTCATAAAACCGACAAATCTTCAATGAATCATAAATGCAACTGCAGCGCAAAGGTGGATTCCTATTATAATTTTGTTAAAGCGATGAATTATATTGTCGTGAAAGATAATCTTGTAAATAAAATGTTCATCGACGGTAATACGGAAGGTTACGAAGCATATAAAGCCGATCTGCTTAAATCAGATCTTGCAGAATTCTGTAAAAAAGCCGGAGTTACCGAAGAGAAAGTCAGAAAGATCATAGGACATTACAACGGAGAACAGAACGCGATAATTATTTTCAACGAGAAAAATGCCGCTTCTCCAACTATAAAAGAAATATTCAATCTGGCTCTTCTGACCGGAAAACTGGGTAAGACCGCCAGCGGCGTGATAGCTCTGAAAGAGAAAAATAACGCACAGGGTATTTTCGACATGGGAATCACCTGCTGTCTCGAAGGCGAAGTTAAGGCGAATATGAAATCATCGTGGGGATTTGACGGTTCAGAATGTAAAAAATCTCACGGAGATATTAAAAATCTGTTCATTTTCGGAGAAGATCCGGTCGGATGTTCCGAGAAAGCTAAAGAAGTCAAAGATATGCTGAACGGAATTGAATTCAAAGTCGTTTCAGATTATTTTATGACCGAAACCGCAAAATGCGCCGATGTGATCCTTCCTGCATCATTCCCGATCGAAACAGGCGGCTCATTCTCCAACACTCAGAAGAAAATTGCAGTTTTTGAACCTTCTGTCAAAGCTGAAACCGAATTGTTCAAAGATCAGCTAATTGCCATCATGAACAAGCTCGGAGTGAATGTGAATTACAAATCGAACGAAGAAATCATGACGGATGCTGTTAAGATCATGACCGGCGGGCTCTGCAGCTGTGATGACTGTAAATATGAATTCGAGATCACAGCGGAAAAGTGCGACAGAGGAAGTATCAGGCACGGCGGAGACATTCTAGTCAAGATTGTTGACAATGAATTCTCTGAGAAGCTGAAGTAAAAAATTTAGGGGAAATGCGAATTTCCCCTTTTTTATTCTTTTATAATAATAAGTCTGTTGACTTTTTTTATTTTTTCAATTCTTTTAACGCCTGATGGAAAAGTAATTTCAAGCTCAAAATTATATAACTCTTTACCCAGACCGAAATGCTGAATTAGAGAATGCTGGTTTGTCGTTCCATTTCCTCCCTGAATTTCTCTTATCAGGCTAATATTTTTATTAAAAAGCCTTAACCGCGCTCCTATAGCCTCGGAATGATCTTTGCCGGTCACTTTTACCTCAAGCCAGTTGCCGGTCTTTTGAGTGTCATTCCTAAAAAGCTGTATATTGCCTCCGGCTGAAATTATATCAAGATCACCGTCATTATCTATATCGGCGTAAGCTACACCCCATCCGTTAAAATGTCTTGTGCCCGACAGGTAGGTAACATCCCTGAAAGTTTTATTGCCGTTATTCATATACAAAAATGATCTTCTTCCCTCATAAACATCATTTATATAAAGATCAAGGTATCCGTCATTGTCAAGATCCCCGAAAGCCGGTTCTGAATGGGTTTCCTCGTATCTGATCCCGGCACTTCTGCGGATATCGGTAAATTTATAGTCAGGTGCTCCTGAATTTTCGTAGAGCATTGTCATATTCGAAAAATCAATGTATCTCGGATGAGCAAGATTCGCAGTTACAAGGTCCAGATCGCCGTCATTGTCGATATCCCCCCATTCGGATCCTATCGTATGACCCCACCATCCGTCCGTTTCTACTCCGGCTACCCCTTTTTCGGCAGCAGTGTTTTTAAAATGTCCGGCTCCGTCATTTAAAAACAGAAAATTATCAGTGAGCCTGTAATTTGAAACATAAATATCGTTATCACCGTCGTTATCGAAGTCTCCGATATTGACCCCTCTTCCGGCTCTGTTTACCGAGTCGGCGGGTAAAATACCGGAAATTTCCGAAACATTCTCAAATTTACCGCCGCCTATTCCGAAGAAAAGCTGATCTTTTTCATAAACATAATTATTTTCATAGTTCGCGAAATAAATGTCGAGACGGCCGTCTTTATTCAGATCTGCCGCTCCGATCCCTTCTGTCGAAACACCATTATCAGCCATGGAATTTTTTCCGGCTGAGATTTTAAATGTACCGCCGTTATTCAGCCAGACAGCTTCCGGATCTTTTGTTACAATATCAAGATCGCCGTCGTTATCAAAATCGCCCCATATTCCGCCGTTCGCATAGATCTTATCGGGAAAAGCCTGACCCGTAATTTCGGTAAAGCTTTTTCCTTTATTATTTTTGAACAACCTTTTACCGTCAAGGAGCATGTCCTGAAAACCGTCACTGTTAAAATCGCCCCAGGCAATTCTTGATGCCGAAACATCTTTTAATCCGTAAGAATCGCTTACATCATTAAAAATAACTTCCTGAAATCCTGTTGATTTTCTGATATTTTCAAGAACATCGCTCTTTGATTTAAGCTGAGCAGTTTCGGAGTAAACAGAATCGCACAGATGCCATACATTTCTTGAATCCCCCGCTATCAGACCTTTCGCCAGGTAGGTCAGAGCTTTATCCTTATCACCTGTTATACTGTAAGCTTTACCCAAAAGATAGTAGGGACGGCATAAAGTACATTCATCGTCAATGCCCAGCAAATTATTGTCAATGGTATCGTAAAGTATATCGAAAGCTTTTTTATATTCCTTTTTGTCTATAAGAATCTCTGCAAGCCGGCTGCCGGCAGAAATTTTAGCGCTTCTTTTTTCCAGATCCCATTCCATGACCGGAAAGTAACCCAGTCTGGGATAGATCTTAGAATGATCAAAAGCTTTATAAGCATGATCAAGGGCTTTAACCGTATCGGATAGATCTAAAAAATTGTATCTGGCTGAAGTTGAATAGGGAAGATAATCCTCCGGAAAAGCATCTATAAAATCATCAAGAGCTGTTTTAAGTTCATCATATCTTTTCAGATTGCTTAGCGATGAGATGTAGTAACTGAACATTGTTCTGCGCCAGTTCGTTTCGGGATATTTTTTGAATAACTCAGGAAGAATTATCACTTTTATACTGTCATTCGTCCAGACAGGATAAATTTTATCATAAAATTCGGTGCAGGCGAAATCAAATGTTTCTTTTGATCGGGGCAGTTTGGTTATAATAGCATTTTTTACTTTTTCAGCTCCCAGCGAATCTTTCTCGGCGATTAGTTTTTCGTAATCCGATATGGAAGGTTCGATCTCCGGTTCGATTTTTATAACTTCCTTAGTACAGGACATAATCAAAAATATGGCAAGAGCTGATAAAAAGTGTTTCATAAAACGCTCTCCGCAATAATTTATATGAATTAAATATAATTTTCGTCAAAATGCAATAAAAAAGTTCAAATTTCTCATTTTGAGTACAATAAATGTGCTTTTCATCATAAGAACCTGCTGTTTCGTCAGACATTTGTTTGAAAAAAACATAATCATAATTAGATTGCAGATGTCATTTATGTTAAAAACGATCGCAGAGGTGAATATAATGGGAAGAGCAAGTTCACACGAACAACCCGGAAAACAAGAAATAGAAACTGAAAGCTTTCAGAGACCTGTATCGGGATTTAGAAAAAGCATAAAGAAATTAAAGACTAATTTCTATTTCCGTTACGATTGCCCCTTTGATTCGATTTCACTGAAATACGATAAAAACGACCGGGAAAAAACGCCTTATTTTTATGAACTCACTTTCTAAAAGTTCTTTTATTTTATAAAAGTCCGAAATAAAACGCCAGAATGCCGAAGAACATATCTATTTTCATGATGAGGCTGAGTTTTTCGTAATTGATTTCGGCGATATTTTTGAATAATGACATCAGAACATAAAAAACTACCGGGAAAACGGCGAATAGTATTACGATCGAGAAAAAGATTTTATATTCGCCGAACAGCATCAGGTATGAGAGATAGAGGACAAGGGTAAATATCAGCGCTTTTACGATGATCACAGTTCTTGTGATTCCGAGATGTATCGCCATAGTGTTCGCCCTTTGATGTTTATCTCCCTCAATGTCGGCAATGTCTTTTATTATCTCTCTTATGAAATGAAAAAGGAAAGCGGAGATCGCAAGCGGGATTATCGTAATAAAATTTCCGGTAGTAATGCTGCAGAAGTAAAAAAGGTAACCCCCCAGAAAAGCCACAACAAAATTTCCCCAGAACGGACGGCGTTTTAAAAAAATCGTGTAAAAAAGAAGGATGAAATTAACAAGAGCGACTGCTGCGAATGAATGATATCCTAAGAAGAATCCCGAAGCAAGAGAACCGGCGACCAGAACTGAATACCATGTATAAGCCGAGCTTATTTTCATGTTCTTTGAAGGTAACGGCCTCTGGGGTTTGTTGATCGCATCAATGTCAATATCAATAATGTCATTAATGATGTTGCCTGCTCCTGCGGTAAGAACGGTTGAAAGAGTAATGAAAAGAAGGAACATATAATTTATTTGCTCAGCGACAATAATGTATGCCGTTATGCTCGCGAATGCAGTTATAAGAAGATTCAATGGCCGTATTATCTGAAAATAATACTTCATATCCTGCGGATTGACCGCGGTTTAAAGTAAGATGTTTTTGCCATGATCCGGTTGATAAAAATAAGGTCGATAACACCCGAGAAAAATCCTATCGCTCCGCCTATGATCCCGGAATTTTCAGTCGGGTCAATAGCATATCCGATGTAATAACCGATCAGAAGAAAGATGAGCGGCAGTATGAAGAGAAGAAATCCCGCAGTAAGTTTAGCTTTCGGAGGAAGATCTATTTCGACTTTATCGCCCGCGGCAAGATTTATCGTATTTTCAATTTTTATAAGCGCGGGTTTATCTCCTGTCATACAGACAGCCCTGTTCTCGCAGGTCCTGCAGCCTGAATTAAGTTCCATTTCGATGAAAGCAAAATTCCCTTCTGTCCTTTTTACCAGTCCGTTGTCCATATTTTTTATTTCCACATGTAGGATAAGCTTGCTTTGTGAGTGTTGCCGAGATCTTCAAAATCCGGTCTGAAGGCATAATCGAGGATAAATCCCATAAAAGAAAAACCGCTTCCCGCAGCCCATGTATCGTCGGAGTTATAGCCGCCGCGCAGGAAAATGCTTTTAAATTTAAGTTCGAGTCCTGCCGAAAGAACAAAATCCATAAATCCCAACGAAGCCAGGGAATATTCCGAATAATTTTCGGTTCTGATCTTTGTTCCGCCGATTATCTTATAATCCGTTAGAAAGTATTCAAGCCTGTTATTATATTCAGCGCTGAATAAAACCGACGGGCTGATAAATTCATTAGTGCCGGTAGTCCAGAAAAGGGCCGAAGTGGTAATGTCCTGAAGTTTTAATCCCATCAAAATATCATCGGACAATTTGTAAAGTCCGGACGCATCAAAACCAAGTCCGGCGGCGGATTCTTCCTCGAATGTTTTATAAAGAAGTTTCGCGCTTAACCCCCAGTTCAATTTATCGCTGTATTTTTTACCCATGCTCAGAAAGAAAGCGAACTCGTTATCGCCGACCGTGCCGTCCGGAAGTATTCTGTTCTCGGGGCTGACCGCCTCGTCTTCGTTCTCGAGCCGCGTCAGAGTGATATTATCAACATTGATCCAGATGAGAGCCGTTCCTAAATAAAGTCCGTTATATTTTGTATTGTATGCGGCGAATTCCTGCTGGACGATCCCTTCGAACCTTTCGCTGTGCGAAACGATCACACCCTTTGAACTCATTTCTGGTAAAAATGAGGGATTAAAATAAACGGAGGAAGGGTTATCGAACGAAGTAAGAACGATATTTCCAAGCGAGAGGCTCCGGGCGTCAATGCTTCCGCTTATAAATTCGCCGGCATATTTTCCGCCCGCGAAACATATTCCGAGAACTGTCAGAATTATCGGAATAAACATTTTTTTACTATTCATAAAGTCTGTCAATTGGTCCCTTTCCTTCCCTTACGATTTCTATTTCATCGCCGCTAAGATCAATAACCGTTGAAAATTCCGGTTCGATCAGTCCGCAGTCTATTATCATATCCACCTGTCTTCCGTAAATCCTTTCTATGTCCTCCGGATCCGACAGCGGCTTAATATCCCCATCGATTATCTCGGAGTATTTGTTTAGACTCGAGCTGATGATAGGGTTTCCTAATCCTTCTACTAAAGCATGGTCAATATTGTTCAGAGGTATTCTTATACCGACTTTTTTCTTTTCACCCGAAACGGTTTTTGAGACGGAATTTAATGCTTTCATCAAAAAGGTGTATGGGCCCGGCAGGAACTCTTTTATTATCATATATGATTCTTTAGAGCATTCTGCGTATTCGCTGAGCTGGCTGAAACTGCTGCATACGAACGAAAATGTTTTTCTTTTATCGACTTTTTTGATAAAAATAAGTTTTTCAAGGCCTTTTTTATTAAAAAGATCACAACCGAAAGCATATCCGGTATCCGTGGGATAAATTATAACGCCACCGTTCTTTAAAATATCGACAAGAGTATCTATATCTCTTTTTTTCGGGTTTTCCTCATGCATCTGGATCATCATAAAAATTTACCGGCTGTTATTTACTTAATTCAAGCATTTTGTTTAAAGCTGTCAGCGCATTTTTTCTGACAGTTTCCTCAACAAAGACCTCTTCGACTTCATTGAACAGTGAATTATAAACTTTAAATAGATCGATCTGCTTCATCTGAAGACACATTGCATGGTCGGCGAGAGGGTAGATCCTTTTGTTCGGAAAACGCAGCTGAAGAGTTTTTGCGATCTCGATCTCGGTTCCGATAATAACTCCCGCATCTTCGATCATTTCGCCGATGTTTTCTTCAACGAATTTTACTATCTGCGAAGTTGAACCGATAAAATCCGCAAGTTCAAGGACATCGGCCGGAGATTCGGGGTGAACAAGAAGAATACAGTTGGGATGGTCATGTTTAGCGATAAAAACATCTCCCGTACTGAATTCATCGTGAACATAACAGTATCCGTTCCAGATGATCATGTCCGCGCCCGTCATTTCCCTGCAGTAGTATCCCAGATTTCTGTCGGGAGCGAATATGATCTTTCTGTTTTTGTAATGTTCGACGATCTTAACGGCATTTGCGGATGTGCAGATAACATCGCTTTCCGCTTTGACTTCCGCGGAGGAATTTATATAAGTTATAACGACTGCTCCGGGATGTTTATCTTTCAATTCTTTTAAACCTTTAACATCCGCCATCATCGCCATCGGGCATTTTGCGTTTTTATCAGGAATAAGAACTTTTTTTCCCGGTGACAGGATCTTTGCGCTTTCGGCCATAAAATCAACGCCGCAGAATACGATTATGTCCGCTTCTGTTTCGGCCGCTTTTCTGGAAAGTTCAAGAGAATCGCCCACAATATCTGCGACAAGCTGAACTTCCGAGTCCTGATATGAATGAGCGAGAATGACCGCGTTCTTTTCTTTTTTCAGTCTTAAGATATCTTCTATCAGTTTTTCTCTCGGAGTTTCTATTAATATATTATCATCAATATCAGGCATTAACTAACCTTCTTTATTTTTTTGGAATAATATAGTTAAGTTATAAGATAATGTCAAACTTAAAAAAAAGCGCCGCCAATTACACGAGTTGACTGGTCAGTACCCGATATTGTGGACACATAGTTAAGCACATTTTTTCTATCAAACATTACCAACGATAGTTCTGTACTAATCAGATGCTAAACCAATAATCTTATTTCAAAATTATTAAAGGGTTGCTTTTGAGGCTGAAAACTGTCATATACTAGGTATGTTATATGCGCAATAAAAACCGTAATAAAGTTTTGAAAGAAAATTAATTACTTGAAATAGCCCGATTCCAGATAACTGGGATTTAGACCCTTATTTTTGAAAATGTGTCACTAATGTGTCACTAAAAATTAAAAAACACCGCATTTTGTGCGGTGTCCGATGACAGTTCAATAATAGGGGGAGGATTATCTTCACTGCCAATAAGAAGATACGGATATTTTTTCTGAAAATCTAACAAAAAATTAATCAATTTGTTTGGATAAATTTAGAAAAGGGACTGCGTCCAGAGCCGAGTCAAATTTATATTCCGATATATCGCCTGACATGATCTTTTTATAAGCCGTTATTGCGACCATCGCGCCGTTATCGGTACAGTATTTCGGCTGCGGGAAATAATATTTCACACCCTTTTTTTTCGACATTTCCGCGAGTTTATTTCTTAATATCGAATTGGCCGAAACCCCTCCGGCGAGCAGAACTGTATCTGTTTTATATTTTTTTACCGCTTTAAAAAGTTTAGTGATCAGAGAGTCGGTTACCGACTCAAGAAATGATGCGGCAATGTTTTCGATATTTTTCTTTATAAATTCATCATCATGTTTTTCAATATAATACTTGAGCGAAGTTTTGAGTCCGCTGAAACTGAAATCGAGGCTGTTATGCATTCCGCGCGGGAATGTTTCGAAATCTTTATTTCCCTTTTTCGCCAGTTCATCCAGCACTTTTCCCCCGGGAAATCCGAGTCCGAGCATTTTTGAAACTTTATCTATACATTCACCTGCAGCGTCATCTCTCGTTTTGCCTATAAGCTCATATTTGCCTATATCGGGAACATAGATAAGTTCCGTATGTCCGCCTGATACAACCAGGACGATGAACGGATATTTAATTTCAGGATTATCAATAAAATTTGCAAAAATATGAGCTTCGATATGATTGACCGGCACGACCGGCAGTGAATGCGAAAAAGCCAGACCTTTCGCGAAATTAACTCCGACGAGAAGCGGTCCTACCAAACCCGGTCCGTAAGTAACTCCGACCGCATCAACTTCATTAAGTCCTATTCCGGCATCGGTCAGAGCTTTATCCAGAACCGCTGGAAAATTTTTAAGATGAGCTCTTGAAGCGATCTCAGGTATAACTCCTCCGAATTCAATATGCTCCAACTGTGTGTTGACCGCAATAGAAAGGATTTGTCCGTCTTTTAAAACCGCTACAGAAGTATCGTCGCAGGACGATTCAATACCCAGAATGATCATGACCTGTCCTGAAGAGAGATTATATCGTGAATTTTCCATCTGAAATCATCATCGAGAACCGTATAGAATATTTCCCTGACAATAAATTTCATGTCTGTTTCTTTTATAAATCCTTCAAGCTGCCTCTGAGCTTTTTCCGTTGATTCCAGACTGTCGAATGTTCCTATTGAAACATGAGGAATGAAAGGTTCTAAGTTCAGACCCTGAATGTTTTCGGGGCAGATCGCAGCCAGTTTTGAATTCATCTCGTCAAGTTCTTTTGAAAAAGCGGGAGCGATGTACAAGAAGAAAGGATCTTTAAAAAATCCCGTCTTTGTGAATTCAATATGAAAAGGTTTGAATTCTCTTGCCACATCGACGGCGTTTTTTCTGTATTTTGACCACAAATCTCTTGAAATATACGGGGGATACATAAGTGTTAAATGAGGTTTCGGCATTCTGAAATACTCTTTGAACTGGCTTTGCCAGGAATAAATCCTTCCGGTAATATCTTCCGGTAAGAATATGAACAGACCGCCGTCGCCGGGTTTTGATGCTTCCATCAATTTCCTTTGGTAAAATTCGGAATGTAATTTAAGAAAAAATAATCGCATTAGTAATTAAAATATACAAAAGGTTTCCCGGTCGGAACCGATAAATGACTTGAAAGTCTTAAAAAAAAAAATTATAATTAGCGGACTTAACGGAAATGAGATGAAAAAGATTTTAAAATACGAAGCAAAACAGCTGTTCAGGGATAAAAAAACAATATTTTTTGTGTTTATTCTTCCTCTGGTGATATTCCCGGTGATCAACGGACTTTTATCAAAAGTAATAACTTCAAAAATAGAAACTATTTCGGAAGAAAAGGCTCAGGTCGTTTCGCAGAAAGACACATTTTTAACAGATATATTCGAAAAATTCAGAAACGACAGTATTTTCACTATCGTTTATGCCGATGATGTTAAAAATACCGATTCGCTTCTGAGCATTTATCCAGCAATTATAACGAACAGATACGACGATTCGCTAAAGCTGAATTCAATAGTTGTCACTTATTCTGCGAAAAAGGATAAACAGAGCATTCAGGCGGATAATTTTATCCGGAGGCTTAAAGATATAAGGGACAGCGTTAAGGTCGAAAGATATAAAGAGATCGGAGTTGAAGATTATTTTAGAGAATCCGAGCCGGGAATAAACAACCTGGCAAGCATAAGAGAGATGGTGAATTCGCAGAACGCCAATCTGCTGCCCATAACAATAATAATCATTCTGATGCTCGGGACATTTATGATATCAAACTATATCATTCTTGGCGAAAAGGACAACAATACACTTGAATCGCTTCTGTCTTCAGGAGTCAGACGCGAGCATATAATCTACGGCAAAATGAGCATGGTGATATCAGCAGGCATAATCATGTCGCTATTGGAACTGATCTCATTTTTTCTTTACGGGAAATTCACCGGTATAATGAGTTTTGACATTTCTCTTAATCAGGTACAGGTTTATTCATTTATACTGATCGTTGTTACGGCCTCAATTCTAATCTCGTCGGTTTCGGTCTTTATTTCTTGCAAGCTAAAAACATCTGTATCTGGCCAGCTTGTTTTTCTGCCGCTTATGATAACTTATCTGGTATTAACTCTGTTCGGTACCTTCGAAGGAATAGAGATAAAAAGAGGACTTCTCCTTCTTCCTGTAATAAATTCCTCAGGAATGATAAAAGCGGTGATAAAAGACCAGTTTATCCTCTATGATGTGTTTATTGTGGCATTCTCTAACCTTTTGTATTCTTTTTTTATTGTAAAAAGCTCTTCCGATTATCTGAACGGCGAAGATATTTTAAATAAAGACACAGATATAGATGTTAAAAGAACAGGTTTCTCAAAAGCTGCAATATTCACAATTTACGCTCTTCTGGTCGTATCTTATATGGTGATCGGCGGTTATTTTCAGTCAAAAGACATTGTTTCAGGTCTGATATATTCTCAGGTGCTCATACTAGGAGGATTTGTTCTGATAATGTCAAGATCTTCAGGAATTAAATTACAAATATTATTAAAGTTAAAAAAAGTTCATATAAAATATCTCGTAATCGCCGTAATTCTCGGTCTGACCGCAAGATACCCGATCTCTCTAATATCAGACAGGCTTCTGGACATATTCCCGATGCCGAAGATAATTAATGAAATGGATATTTTAAAGACAGATCTGGGGCAGATCAATATATTTTTTATGTTATTTATTATCGGGGTTTTGCCGGCAGTTTTTGAGGAAGCCGCTTTTAGAGGCGTATTTTTATCGCTGTCGGAAAAAAAGTACTCCGCGGTAAAAGCCGCAGTTATTACCGGACTGATGTTCGGCGGTATTCATCTTAATGTTTTCACGATGTTCGAAACTGCTTTTCTCGGAATTATTCTGGCGTTATTAACCGTTTATTCAGGGTCTGTTTTTCCGGCTATGATAATGCATTTTATCAACAACGGAATGTCGGTTATTCTGATGAAATCAATGAATGACGGTATTCTTGACGAGAACCACTGGATCGCAACAAGTGAATATTTCGCTTATATAATGAGTATTACGGCAATAGCATCATTCGGATATGTTGTTTATAATGGAAAAAAGGTCAGTGTTTCCTAAAAGCGATCATTCTTTTTATTACTTTTTCAATATTGGTATTTGATTTTACAATCTCGCCTGTTGAAATGTTTTTTGTATATGTCCACTCATACTCGGTTGTTTCTCTGTGAAAAACAATATCCATATTGAAAGTTTCGATATGGGTTATGTAGAGTTTCGAAATTGTGTTCGTCATACTGCTCTCCTCAACACCGCCCATAGAAATTTTTGCGCTTTTCGGAATGCTTACAAACTCAAGAACTTTGCACTTTATAGTATCCAGTCTTGTAATTATGTTTTCGTCCGGTAAAAAACGGTACATAGCAATATTCGATTTGTCGTATCTCTTTCTAATATCTAACTTTTTCTGAATATTACTTATGTCGGAACTTATGGAATATCTATAAGATAAGGTATCCGCAGAAATTTCTTTACATACTTTATCTTCGGTAAATTCCTTTGTTTCTTTATTATGTATATCAACACCGTTGTAAGAAATAAAGGCGGATCTGTCTATATCATTCCTTAAAAGTACCGGATCGTATTTCTCAAAAAGTTTACTAAAATCGGCTGAAGAATTTTCGAGTATCGCCATTTCCGAAAGAGCTTCTTTATTCAAAAAACCTCTTACAAGACCTCCGTTTTGATTAAAATTAACTGCACAGGCTTTTAGATCGTAAATTTTATCTAAAAAAACGAGATCGCCTTTTTTCAGAGTTCCCGCCGCTGCGCCGGATAGAGTGCTGTCAAGGTAAACAACTTCAATGTCATTCTTGATCCAATGCGGGTTTACCTTTTTATTAATATCTTCATTTTTAGACAGTTTTTTGTATTTTAAAAAAGACTGGCCGTAATATTTATCATTGTTAAGTGATGTCGACCTGATCCATCCTTCGATTATTCCATGAAATTTGTCAAGAACCCTGACTTTGATAAAATTGCCTCCGTCCTCTTCCTGAACTGATTCAACGAATGACTCGGAATCAAGCGTATAGATCGCCTCACCGTTATTTTTAGGTTCATCATACAAAAATTCATCTTGCTTTAATATCTTATAAAAAACCGCTTCGGTCGAATCCGTTCTAAAATTGTTAAAAGTCTGGCCTGTTCTATCGTCCGACAGTGATTTTTTCATTGCGATATTTTGAGAAAAAACGAAAGTGAAGGATATAAAAAGAATTAAAATAATATTTTTCAGTTTTTTTGAATTTTTCATTACAGCAGTCTCCGGATTATTAAATAACGATCTGATTTTCATTTTGCCAAGATAAAACAAATTTTTATTAAAATCAACTAAAACAGACTGTTTCGAAAAATTAAGAAATCGGTAAAAAATAAAAAATAATTTTATTTGCAATTTATTTATTGAGATACTATATTACGCTTCAGTCTAATATGCAGCAATGTGTGTTTGACTGGGAGTAAAACGAGTGGTTATAAGGAGTATTATAATAGGATTTAAAAAAATAATATATTGGGAGATTGGTAAAATGAAAAAGGTTCTTTTATTTCTTGGAATCGTGAGTATGGTTACTTTCGGCTTTTTGTTGGTTACATCCTGCAGTGAAGATGACAACACAATAACAGCGGCTACTCCGGAGTTAAAAATTATATCTCCATCCACAGGCGAAATTGTGGTGCTTGGTTTTCAAAAACAGATCACTTGGGAATCAAATTTCGCAAAGAATGTAGATATCATTTTATTAAAAAATGGCATTGAACATCTTGCTATCGCAGAAAATGTAGAAAATGTCGGAAAGTTTTACTGGCCAGTGCCTGAAACATTAACTTTGGCCAACGATTATGCGATTAAAATCGTTTGTGAAGCAAACGGACTGTCAGATACTTCCGAAAAATTTGAGACAATAGCGAATATGAATCCTGACCAAGCCGTTGTTATGAACCTGGACAGTCTGATAGCAGCAGGTACGGGCGGAATAGCAGAACTGGAATTTGAAATTTCATACGAAAATGATGTAGATTGGATAAAACTTAAAGGACTGAATCCTGCAAAAACATATAGAATAATAAGCAGTATAAACAACGACCTTGATCTGCGCTTTCTAATGTTTGATTCTGATCCTGCAGGTGCTATTGATACACTTTTATATCAGGATGATGACGGAGGAGTTTATGACGGTGCAGCCAATCAAGCACTTTTGGATTTTAAACCGGTTGACGCTAGACCGCTTTATTTAAGGTCAGCTTATTATAAAAACATACCCGACAGTTTGATTAAAGGCTCTGTCGGTTCATACAAAATCGCAGTTTACAACCCCATGATTACGCTCGAAAATCTTACAGGAAATCCGCTAGAATTTCAAATTAACATGGCTCAGGTAACGCTGGAATGGGAAAGTAATTTTGAGGAAAAAGTATCGATATCGCTTTATGACGATATAAGTGGATTCAAGAAAATAATATCGTCTTCAACGGAAAATGACGGACAGTTTATATGGAACATAACAAACGATACTCCCGAAGGTGACAATTATGTTGTCCACATAGCAAAAGAAGTTAAAACAGCCAATGCGGAAATTGAAGATTTCCAAGAAAACAAATTCACTTTGATTCGGAATAACAGCTTTGATACAGCAGATTCTATAAAAGTACCTCATATCGCGGAATACGCGATAGACTATATTGGCGATTTAGACTATTATAAATTTGCCATATCGAATGATCCTGATACTTTAATAGTGTCAAATATTATTACCAATGTTCCGGATTCAATAAATGTTAAATTCACTCTGTATAACAGCGATAAAGATTCAATTGATTTTGGAGTTAATGAAATAACCGCTTCAGATCTGGTTGGCAGTATTTTTTATTTGAAAGTGCTTCCTGATATCTTGGATTCTACAGGAAATTATAACTTGGAAATAAATACATCATCAAAATAATAATTTTATGGAATTTAAATTTTAAAAAATAAAAAAGAATGGAGTGAGTTATGAGAAGAAGTTTTGTAGTCTTGATGATAGCGCTCTTTGCAACCATCATGTATTCTCAGACTACCGGAAAAATCAAGGGTGTTGTTCTTGATGAACAAGGCGATCCGCTTCCCGGTGCTAATATTATTGTAGAGGGAACTACTTGGGGTGCCGAAGCAGATGAAGAAGGTTATTTCTATATCATCGGTGTCAGGGCAGGAACTTATACTTTGAAGGCGGAATTTATTGGATACTCGCCAAAAGAAGTTAAAGAAGTTAAAGTAAGGGTAGGTCTCACCACAACTCAAAATTTTAAACTATCATCTCAGGAAATCGAACTTGCCGAATTGGAAGCCGTTGTAGATTTTACGGAAGTCAAAATCGCGAAAGATGTCACAACATCAGCAAGAACAATTGACATGGGTTCAATAGCCTCAATGGCAGTTGCCGAGGTTGACGATGTTTTGAAAAATACGGCGGGAATCAAGACAGATGCCGAAGGAGAAATGCACTTTAGGGGAGGAAGAGCCGGTGAAGTTAACTATGTTATTGACGGTATTTCGGTTGGAGATCCAACCGGCGCTAAAACAAATCCGGTTGAAATAAACTTTGCTAATATCGAAAGTTTTAACATTCAGAAAGGTATCCCCGATGCCGAATACGGAGATGCTCTTTCAGGAAGCGTCAATATCGTTATGAAAGTCGGTGATCAAGAAAAAACATCCGGACATGCCAAATACACAACCGATTTGTTTTTCGGAGATTCCAAACTTGATTACAACAAAGGTGAATTTAGTTTAAGCGGTCCCATTCCGCTGCCCATGAGCGGTTTAAAACCGACATATTTCTTAGCTACAGATTTTGCATCTCAAAACGGATATGGAAGATCTTACAGAAATAACGGAGATGAGGACGGTGAATTCTATGAATTTGATGACTACGATCTTACAGGATTCGGATTTAAAGTTCCGGAAAAGCGAGAAAATAATTTCAATATCATTTTTAAAACAGCTTATGATTTAAACGAAACAATGAAGATAAGCACATCATACACAAAATCGAGATCGCACAATTATGATTTTGATTATCTTTACAGATATACACCAGAGACAGCATCCGAACAACTCGCAGATGTAACAATATTCAACATCAATTGGAAACACACAATTAATCAGAAGAGTTATTACGATCTGATTCTTTCCTACTACAACAGGGAATTCGAGAATCTGCCGGGCGGGAAAAAACCCGATGAATTTGTTCTTCAGGATCAGATTGACGGTTTTACGGGGCAGAACATTATTGACCAGACAGGAAGGGTAACAAGACCGACTCTTTTTGATGACTTTGCTATATTCACAGGCCAGTATAACATGGATTTTATATCAAACGGTATAAGAGACGGAGGCGATGCGGAAGGTTATATAGACTATAATTCAAACGGCTTTTTTGACAGGGAGAATTTTACCGACTCGAACGGAAACAAAAACTGGGATGATGGAGAACCTTTTACAGATGCTAATACAAATGGAATGTACGACGGAGATGTCCTTTTTGATTCTAACGGAGACGGACTGTGGAATTATTGGGAAAAAGGCACCAGCTATTCAGGATACGCGGATAATTATCTTTCACCTGATATAGAAATAGTTGAAGGTTATTTTGACGCTGACGGAGATGGACATTACAGTTCGAATATTTATCGCAACCGCAATAATGATTTCCGTTACATTGAATCCGAAGGAGAACCCATTATTGACGGCGATAAATATATGGATACGGGAGAACCGTTCGTTGACCAAAAAAGATTTTATCAGACTGATGTTGACAGCACAATTTACGAGGTTGTTAACGGATACTGGGATAATGGTTCGGATGAGTACGATATAATATTAAAAAACGGAGCTGATGATTATACACTTACCTATCCGGGCGGAAAAACAGCTTTCTGGGCAAGGATAGATTATATAAAACAACACGAATTTTATAACTGGGAAGAGAGAATGTATGTAGATGTTAATGCTGATTCATCAGTAATTACATTGAAATACCCGGGAGAATATTTTGCCGATTTAAAATCAACTCTGGGTTCCAATATTCAGGAAACACCCCGCTATAACGATGTTTATAACAAATGGGACGACGGAATTTTCGACGAATTCGAAATTTACAGCTCATGGAGACGAGCAGGCAGTTCAACTGACGAGACCTTACTGGGTTGGAAAACGAGTGACCCGAATGTTAAGGAATTTGTAGGATCATATTCAGTTTACAGAGCGCGGATACAGGATTATGAAAATGTTGTAAGAATTGATTCAACTTTAGCTTTTATTGAAGGCTACTCAACATGGCTGGATAATAATTCAAACGGTTTCTATGAAAGATCTAATCAAATAATAGATGATCTTGATCATGTAGTTGACTTCAACAACAACGGCAGATGGGACGACAATTCCGGATTTTTACCTCCGGGAACTTATTCGGATGATATTAATTATAGTCTTTTTGATAACACGGTAATAAAACTTAAAGGCTCCTACACAAATCAGTTAAACAGATTTCACATGCTCAAGACAGGATTTGAATACACAGCAAATGACCTTGATTATTATAAGGTAACAAATCCTTACCTTATATATAATAAAGATGTTTCTGAAGATGATCCGTATCCTGCTCGCGGCGAGGAGAAGACTCAATATCAATATAAACCCAAAGAATTCTCATGCTTCCTTCAGGACAAAATGGAATTTGAAGATCTTGTAGTCAACGCCGGTATAAGGCTTGATATGAGAATTTTGGATGACAAAGCAGTTGACTATTATGAAGATCAGTACGATTTGGGCAAAATCGGATATGAAGAAACAGTAAACAAGTACACATCAGCAGTCAGTCCCAGATTCGGAATTTCGCATTCCATTACAGAGAATTCAAAACTATTTTTCTCTTACGGTCATTTGTACCAGTTACCTAATTACACCCAGTTGTTTGACCCCAATACAAAAGAGACGAACGAGCCTTTGTTTGGAAACATGAATCTGAAGTATGAGAGGAATGTGCAGTACGAACTGGGAATTGTTAATGAAATAGGTGACTATCTGGTAGATGTAACAGGATATTTCAAAGACATATACGATATGATTAATACAAAAAAATACGAAACCGGCGTAGAAACAGCTCATACATGGTATAACTCTGATTACGGAAAATCAAGAGGAGTAGAGATCTCTGTTGACAGAAGTCTTCGCGATCATTACATGTGGGGTATATCATATACATTCTCTTACGCTTACGGAAAATCATCAAGCCAAACTTCAAATCTTGACGAGGAAGTTTATGAAGTTAAAGAGTCTCCGCTGGCTTGGGATGAGAGACATACTCTGAATACCTATTTTACACTAATGTATCAAAAAAATGAAACTTTATTCGATTTGCCTTATACTGATGACTGGACATTAAATATCTCAACAGATTTCGGAAGCGGAAAACCCTTTACGCCAGCTAGAGAGTACTTCGATTATGCAATTGATGCCGGAGACATTGAAAACAATTCTGAAAGAATGCCGTGGACATCAAATACAGATATGAAGTTTTCTAAATCATTCGGTTTTACCGGAGATGAAAACAGATCCTACGGCGAACTCAGATTTGAATTCAATGTATTCAATCTCTTTAATAAAACTAATGTTTATTCCGTGTACACTGACACCGGCAGCTGGGCAAGAAGAAGCGATGATTTTTATGAAAACGGCAACGGGCAAAGAGATTATTTGACGGATGTTTGGGTCAATCCTGAAAACATTGCTGAGAAAAGGCATTATTCGTTTGGCGTAAGTTATGCTTGGTAAAACTACAATAATAGTTTAAGGAGTTAATAAATGAAAATTTTTAAACTGATAACCGCGATATTACTATTACTGGCTTGTGTTTCTTTGCTTTCAAAAGCTGCGCCGGAAACCGCCGGAAAAGATGATATTTCGGTTACGAGTAAGGGTGGTGCCAAAGTGGTGCTGCCGGATTTGTTACTCAGGGTTCACAGAGCAGGTATTCTTTGGATGAGTATGACAAACAACGGATGCTTCGGAAATCCTGAAAGCTTAAGAGATCCCTGTACAGGAAAAACAGCAGTTAACGGAGAGCTTCCCGGAGGAACCGGAACTGATTTTATTTTTGTCGGGTCGCTTCTGTTCGGGGGATATTTAGATTCTACAACCGTAACTATTCCCAACGGTGGTGGTAATGCAACTTTGTTTCAGGGCCCTTTGGTAACTACATCTGATGAAGGCTGGTCAGGCGTATCGGGAAGAAGACCGAGAGAATGCTGGGCGGCAAATTTTGTAAATCCGGTAGATTCAATAGGTGTTGTTAATCCGTTAAAAACCAAAATCACCGAGTGGTCTAATGTAGAAGGTAAATTAAGCTGTCTTTTTGAAGAAGTTTATGATCCTGCCGCAACAGCGGAAGAACAATTCAACATTTATTATACGGATAAATACATTGATGAAGACCCATACACAGGACAGGACGAATTTGACAAAAGACAACACATTCCACTAGGGATAGAAATAAGCCAGAGAAGCTATGCGTGGTCTTATGACTATGCCCAAAAATTTATAATAATCGATTACACTCTTACTAACCTTAATGACGAAGGCAAAGATATATACGATTTCTTTATGGGTGTGTATCTTGACTGCGACATCGGTATGAAAGGTGTGGGTGATTGGGTAGATAACCATGCCGATGATCTGGGAGGATTTATTGAAAAATGGGATAAATATATTGACCCTGCCACAAACCAGTTGAAAACCGTGGATCTGAATCTTGCTTGGTCGGCCGATAATGACGGAAGGAATTATACGGGGCAGGATTTTTATACGGGAGGCGGTCAGCCCGGAGCGGGTGCTCCTCTCGACGGAGCGACATCTATCGCAACAGTTCGAGTTTTAAGAAACCCGAATCCGAATTTAAGATATTCTTACAATATGTATGTAGCGAATTCAACTAATGAGGCGATAGACTGGGGTCCAAGATGGCAGACAGGTTTTCATGATGACTGGCAGTACGATATGACACCTATGCAGAAAGGATATGACGATACAAATCATGATCTTCTTCATCAGGACGCCGATTCTCCATCTGCTCCGCTTCTTTACGGCGGAAGGACAGAAGGAAGACCATGCGGCGATAGAGGAAAATATATGCTTATGTCAAATGATGAATTCGATTATAACCAGACAGCCATAAGAGAAGTATATAAAGGCTACGATACTCAAATGGACGGCACGCCGATACCTCAGTCCGATAAATGGCAGAAATATACAACGATTAATGATATCGGCAGCCCCGGATTTTCCGAGGATATAGCGGACGGAACTATTAGAGATCTTAACGAGCTGGCCAACGGTGCGGATACAAAGTATATTCTGTCTTTTGGACCTTTAGGAACAGAAACTGCCGTTGATGTTGCCGTAGATAGAGACGGCGACCAAGTTTATGAAAGTAAAATGCCGGCGAAAAAAGTCTGGAAATTTTCTCACGGCGAATCATTAAGGCTTACTCTTGCTTTTATCGTGAATGAAAACTTTCACACTTCACTTGATCAGGATCCTAATTATGCGGATATTGGCATTTTAGATCTTGAAGACGGAATAAACCCGGATTATTACAGCAAAGGCTGGTACGATGCTCTTTATAATGTTATATGGGCAGAAAGAGTATATGATATACCTATGTTCGACACTTTTACAACTAAAAACGGCGTAAAAAAGAGCGACGGATGGTATGGTGAAGATGTAGGTGCGGATGCTATTTTCGGCGACATTGAAAACTCTCCCACATGCTGGTGGTTGAGCACACCTACTGATTATACTGCTCCAGATACAGACGGTTCGGAAGGTGATAATAAAGTTACGAATTTTACATCTTCTATTACAGATATTTACGGGCACGAGGCTATTAGTGAAGATGAACTTTTACCTTTCGGAAGAGAAACAGCAAGTTCCGACGGTGATTACGGCATAACCGGCGATCCTGCAAACGGAGATAAATACGGTTACGGTTATATGGTAAAATACGATAAAACTGACGGAAATCCTCCGCAGGGAACATGGATCAGATTCGGTTATAAAAACGGAAAACTTGATGCGGGTGACGGTGTTCCCGATTTTACGGGACCTCCGCCTCCTCCTTCACCAAAGATTTCGGCTTCGTACAGCGGAAAAGATATAATTGTTGAATGGATGTCGCATGAATTTATAAAAACAGAAGAAGGCTACGACGCATTCATAGGTCCTGAACATTTTATCGATCCTTTCTCCAGAAACAATGATTTTGAAGGTTATCAGATTCATCTGTCACCCGACGAAAATCAGCAGAATTATGTTGAGATTTTTAGTGTGGATAAAGTTAATTATGTCTATGAAGACAGAGCTGAAACTGGAAAATACCTCGACACACCGATTACGGAAAAAGAATATCTGAATCTTGTGCTCGAGGGACAAAGCCAGATAATGTCACAGGGTAAAATATATTATTTAAAGAAGTTCGGAGACAACAGGTCGCTTGACGAAAATCATAAGAAGCCCGGTTTTTTCAACTTTGAAGTTAAAAAAGACTCTATAAATTTACAATTTAACGCAACTCTGTCTCAAAAAGTATATTACAGTAAATACAGATTTACTTTATACGACAAACTTTACGGAAAGCAGAATTATATTGCGGTTACTTCTTCGGATTACGGCGATCCGAAATCGGGAACTCCGGCGCTTCAGTCGAGTCCGCCATCAAACGCTAAATCTGTAACACCCGGAAGTGTACCGGGTACAAACAAAGTATATGTTGTTCCGAATCCTTACAGAGGCGATGTTGATTATGAGGCTATGGGAGTTGAAAACACTGTCGGAAACGATGACTGGGAGGAGCAGGACAGAAAAATAATATTTTTTAATGTTCCGGATAGATCAGTCCTCAGAATATTTACTCTTGCGGGAGATCTTGTTAAAACTATTGGTCATAACGGAAATGCAAGACAGGAAGAAAGGTATATGGCCGGACCGAACGGAATTTCATGGGATCTGATCAACGATAACAATCAGGCTGTAGCATCGGGAATTTATATCTTCAGCATTAAAGATGTTGATGATGACAGTTTTGAAGAAATCGGTAAATTTGTTATAATTAAATAAACGGAGTTAGGAAAATGAAAAGAAAATTACAGTTCCTAATAGCTATAATAGTATTCATACAATTTTTTTCCTGCTCTACTGATTACGATGGACAGACGGCCGTAAATCAGGATCCGATTTTAAACATTTACGACACATCGGATATAACAAGCAGTAAAAAAACAAAGATACAATGGTATGCCAATGATAATGACGGCATTAAAACAAAATACTATTATACTGTTACGACAGATACGACATTAACTGAATCGAATGTAAAAACAGCTCTAAATGTAGGTAGTCTGGACTCTGATGGAAAACCTTTCTGGACACAGACCGAAAACACTTATGCTTATGTAGCACTTCCGTACAGAGCATATCACAGCGAAGTTGCGTTCATGGACACAACAACTTATGAGGTTGATACATTAGCTGTTCCCACAAAAGCCGTATTCTCAAAGTTTTTCGTTTTCGGAGTTGACGAAAACGGAAAAGAAACTTTGATGCAGTCAAAACTGTTTAAAAGAACAAACAAAAAGCCAAAGTTCCCAATGGTTTTTTCCAAAAAACTGGATTTAAAAGGTTACGATCAGTATTGGATGACAGTGGGAGCTGATTCTTCGCAAATGGTTCTTGAAAAAGAAACCTCGTTCTGGAAGCGTTTTGATTTTAAGTGGATGGGCGAAGACCCCGACGGGCAGGATGTCGAGCTCGAGTTCAGATGGGAGCTTTTGGAGCGGAGAAGAGGTGATAACGGAGATGACACATACATAAAAAAAGTGGCGGAATCAATTACAATTTTAGATAACGGCGATACAATCAGATGGAGCGTAAACAATCTTAGTGCATATTTCGACAAAGTAATCAAAGACAACAATGATCAGGGCCAATATGCATTTAAAGTATGGGTAAGAGACGACGCTTTTGAAGAATCGGAAAATCATGCGACGATCAATTTTGAAGTATTTGCTCCTGAACTAAATAAAGGTATTCTGCTGATAAATGATACCGATCCGGATCTATATCCTCCTCCGGACGCACTGACTATGGGAAATCCGGACGGCACAATAACGAATGCGTTCTACGAATCGCTTTTAGAGTATTCCGGTTTTGAAAAGTACGCTATAGGCGGAGATTCCTTAAACAGCTATACAATCAAAACATTTAGTAAAGGAACCGAATTTGTCGGATGGGAATATATTTGGACAGATGATGATGATAACCCCGGAACACCGAATGTTATCACAGATTCAACAGAAGTTTACAGAGGTGTTTACGATCCGGGATTAAGAGAGATATCAAAATATAAACTCGTAATAATCGCATCCGACGACAGAGATGATAAAGATGCCGTGGATTTTAGAGCAGAGCCGCCATATACTGGATATCACAGACTTTTGGCCAGCTATCTAGATGTTGGAGGAAATGTGTTTTTAATGGGCAATTCGGTCGTTCTGGGAAAATTCTACTCAAACGGAATTCCTATAAACGGTTATGCTCCGCCTTTTAAAACTATTTATTATGAAGACGGTGACGAGGCTTCAGTATCTTTTGATGACCTTATGAGCAAATATTTCGGTATATATTCGATAACCTTTCCGGAGCAAAAAACCTATTATACTGTTCCGGGTACAAGTCAGACTCAATACTGCACAGATTCATATAATGCCAATAACTATGATTTTGTAGGTACTACCGTTTATGATCACATCAGCTCTACAGAAAACATTCTGCCGCTTAAGATCGACAATCAGAAAGTAAATGATTACTGGTTTAATGTCGGTCCGACAGTTTCGCAGCAAAATAGAATAAGAGCTCATGCTTTAAAAGAAAACGGCACAGTCTTTACAGGTGTTCCGATATTGCAATCTTTTAAAGGTGAAGTTGTTTATAAATACGAATCGATATTCGACTTAGATGAACTGGACTATAATGACGATGATTATTCTTACGATCTCGATGGAACAGATACATTGAAGCACTATTTGTGGAATAAAAAATATACTACAGAAAGTTTTGAAATATCCGCTCTTACTTCATCTTTTTTTGCTTGGACTCAGGAACCTGTAAATTATAAATGGGTCATCAAAACAACACCTTCATATTCGGGAGCTAAATGTTTAAAATCCTCGGATACTTTACATGTCGGAGACTGGATGCAAGCATCTATTGATGTTGAATTAAATGGGGCAGGATCAGTGTCATTTGCCTACAAGACATTAACTGCAGACAGTCTTGTTGAAGGAAGCGGATTGAATTTCTTAATTGATGATGTAAGCGTGATCGGATCCGATTCATTACTGTGGCGCGGAGATAAGAACTGGAGAAAAGTAACATATAATCTTCCTGCCGGAGCTCATAAACTATCATGGCGCTATGAGAAAAGCGAAACTGCTTTAGAGACGGATGCTGTCTGGATTGATTATATTGATGTTGTTGATGAACATTTTTCTGAAGTCATGAAAAGATCCGGTTCCGTCGCAACCAGGTTTATAGCTGACAACGGAGATGTTTATAACCCCAAAGTATTGTTTAAAACAGCTTTCTTCGGACTGCCTGCATTCTTTCTGGATGATGATCCGAAAGGAGACGGTTCAGTTAAACCTGTAAGCGATATGTTTAAAGCGATGATAGACTGGTTCGATATAAACGGAGGTAAAAAATGAATAAAAGGATAATTTCAGTTATACTTCTGGCGTTACTGCTTGTAACAACTTATGCTCAAGACAAAGCGGGTACAGCCGGAATGACTTTTCTGAAAATGGATACATCTGCAAGAGCAATGTCTCTCGGAGGATCATTTATCGGACTTTCAGACGATGCTTCTACACTATACTACAATCCCGCGGGACTTATGAATCTAAAAAACATGGAGTTTACGGCATCACACAATATGTATGTTGCGGACATTCAATATACATACGCAGGCGGAACCTATCCAATTCCTCAATTAAACGGTGCCGCAGGAATTCAGCTTGCTTATCTCAATACCGGAGAAATAGATGAAACTACACCTTTATATCCGACAGGGACAGGCAGAACATTCAAAGCAAGCGAAATGATGCTGGGTTTAACTTATGCGCAAATGCTGACTCCGAAATTCTTTTTCGGCGGTACAATAAAGATGATTTCTGAAAATTTGGCGGATGAAAGTGTATTTGTAGTTGCGGGAGATGTCGGAACATATTATAACACCGGCTGGAAATCATTAATATTCGGAATGTCAATAAGACATTTCGGAACTAACTTTACCTATCTTGAAGAAGACACCCCGCTGCCTATGCTGTTTGTTTTCGGGATGAGTTATAATGTCATGAATGATGATGTAAATAAAATTATCGTATTAGGTGAAGCTGCGCACCCTTCTGACAATTCCGAATATGTGACTATAGGTTGTGAATATTCGTATAATGATATGTTTTTTGCGAGAGTAGGAAGAAAGATTGACGATAACGAATATTGGATAATGAAAGATGACGGTGTGGATTTTTATGACAACGCAAACAGCGAGGACGAAGAGCTAAGTTATTCCGATTCCGGAATAAACTGGATGGGCACAAGCTTAGGGCTCGGTTTTAAGATGAGCAGCATGGGAATGAAAATAGATTACGCATGGAAACACATGGGATACATGGGTATAACCCACATGGTTACGCTAGGTTATGAACTCAAATAATTAAAATAGGAGGAATGAAAATGGTGAGGAAATTGTTGGCAATCGCTCTTGTTCTGGCAATAGCGGGTTCAATAGCCGCGCCGGTGAAAGCGGTGAAAGTAAAAAAAGAAACCGCTAAATACGCCGTAAGCAGAAATGATTCCGGACAAAGCTCAAAAGGAATAACATGGGTAGGAACACAAGGTACGACATTTGACAAAGGCGGAAACGGATACGGATGGTACCAGGGATACAACAGAAAAATACAGACTAATATGGATCCTGTTACAGGACCTATGGTCGGATCAATTTACAGGCAGCTTAACGCGGCAGGTGCGGGCGCGGTAGGCGGTATGATAGGAGAATGGGGTTCTTCGTTCAGCGGATATGCTCAGGCGATTTACGAATCTTCGATTTATGATACCGGCGGACTTCCGGGCGGAAGGTATCCTTATTCCTGCGAGTTTATCAACGGTTACTTCTTCGGAATTTTTAACGATTACGCAAACGGCGCTTCTACTGATTCCCACGCGATGTTTTCTGTGGCAGACGCAACTTACGGGTGGGATGAATCTTACTGGTCATACCCGACTCAGGCGGAAGCGGTAGAAAGCGGCGCTACACCACCCGGAGCATGGACAGGAATCGGCGATGTAGTTTATAACCCGAACGACGGGTATTATTACTGGACCCACAACTGGATGCAGGATCTTGTTTTAATGGATGTAGCTATAACCAACAGTATGACCGGAAGGTGCCATGAGGACAATATAATGGATCCGGCTTCATGGGAATGGACAGATTACCACGAACTTATTTTTGACGGTGCCGGTGATACGGGCGATTTAACAGAAATGAACGATCTTTTTCCCGTTTATTGTAAAGATATCTACGGGAACGGAACCGGATACGGTATAGCTGTGGGAATGTATGTTGATAAAACCTATGTTATGACTAACGCCGCCGGAGATCCGCTGGATGTTACGAATCAGCCGAGGCTGGGTTATATTTATACTACCAACTGGGGCGCAGACTGGAGTACCGGAGATTTTAAATCCAACTGGAAAACGCCGGGTGATCTCGGTAACAACCTGTTTCCCGCAGACATCTATAAACTTTTCGACTGGTACGGTACGATAATTCAAACCGATTCTTTGGGCGTTGACTCTCTCGGCAATACGATTTATCAGGAATATCCTCTTAACTGGCCTTACATCACATGGAATCTGGCGGCTGTCGCAACAGAAAATAATATAGTGCATATAATAGTTAAAGTCGTTCCGGCTTCTACTGAAACTGAAGAATACTGGTTCCCGATGTTCGACGGTGAAGCTCACGCAGGTTATTACGATATCGTCGGTGAGGTTACAGCTTCAGGCGTTATCTGGCACAGCGCAAATTATATCGCGGCGTATATGGGTCTTGACGACGGTTTAACAGAATGGGCGTATTCAAATACTCATGATATGTCAATAGGTTATGCGGAAAAAGGTGTAGTCTATGCTTCTTGGATAGACAGACCCGAAACAAGATTTACAGTGAATCCTAACACAGATCCTCACAAGACTTACATCTGCGATGCATATTTTACATATTCGCCGGATGACGGAAGAACATGGGATATAAATAAAACTGTAGTGTATGATGGCACTAATCTCAGATATGCGGCAAATGTTACAAAAACCAGCACTGTTGAGGATCAGGGTTTTACAGTAGCTTCCCACGGCACCAATATTGACGGAGCAATGACAGTTTATGCCGCCTGCGAGTACTATGACGCGGCAAATATCGCCATAGATCCCCCTACCGACTGGAGCGATTATCAGCAGTTCTTAAAAGTCTGGAGAATTACTAACAACACATCTACACCGACCGGAATAGAAGCAGAAGAGGTTTCGATGGTCAAAGATTTTGATCTGATGCAAAACTATCCTAACCCGTTCAACCCGTCAACGGAGATCCGCTTCGCTCTTCAGAACAACGCGAAGGTAAAACTTTCGGTATTCAGCACGAAAGGCGAGATGATAGCTGATCTGATAAACGAAAAGATGGCAAAAGGCGCACATACGGTAAATTTCAACGCATCGGAATTAAATGCAGGTGTTTATTTCTATAAACTTGATGTAAACGGCAGAACCGAAACTAAAAAAATGGTACTGACCAAGTAATTTGATCACGAATATCACTTAGAGCCGTATTTTACGGCTCTTTTTTATTTGCGGAAAGTATTTTTTTATATTAATATTGGATATGTTGAAATTAGATTAATTAAAATAGGAAGAATGAAGATGATAAGAAAATTATTAGCAATCGCTCTTGTTCTGGCAATAGCGGTTTCAGTGGCTGCTCCGGTTAAAGCAGTAAAAGTAAAAAAAGAAACCGGCAAGATCGCAACCAGTAAAATTGATTCGGATCCGAGTTCAAAAGGATTAACATGGACAGGAACTCAGGGAACGACATTTGACAAAGGCGGTAACGGATACGGCTGGTATCTGGGCTACAACAGAAAAATTCAAACAAATACGGATCCGGTTACAGGATCTATGGTCGGATCTTTATACAGACAGCTTAATGCCGCAGGTTCAGGTACTATTGGGGGAATGATCGGTGAATGGGGCTCTTCGTTCAGCGGTTACGCTCAGCCAATATGGGAATCGTCTCCTTATACCGGTGACGGTCTTCCGGGCGGAAGATATCCTTACGCCTGCGAATTCATAAACGGGTATTTTTTCGGAATATTTACCGATTATAACGTTCCGGTCGGAAGTTTTGACGCTCAAGCAATGTTCACGGTTGCAGACGCGACTTACGGATGGGATGAATCATACTGGTCAGAACCTTTAAGGGCAGAAGCCGTAGAAAGCGGAGCTACTCCTCCCGGATCATGGTCAGGGATTGGAGATGTTGTATATAATCCTAATGACGGTTATTATTACTGGTCACACAACTGGGTTGTGGAAGGATACAATATTGACGGTGTTACCAATTTCATGACTGGAAGATGCCACAAGGACAATATTATGGATCCGGCTTCCTGGGAATGGACTGATTATCATGAAAGATCTTTTGATGCGTCAACTGATGCAGGAGATATAACTCAGCTAAGCGATCTTTATCCGGTTTATTGCAAGGATATTTATGGAAACGGAACCGGTTACGGAATAGCGGTAGGTATGTTTACCGACAAAAACTATGTAATGACAAATTTAGCCGGCGAGCCTCTTGATGTTGTAAATCAGCCGATACTCGGTTATATGTACACTACAAACTGGGGTGCCGACTGGAGCACAGGCGATTTTAAATCCAACTGGCAGACGCCCGGCAATCTCGGAACAAATCTGTTGACCGCAGACATATATAAGCTTTTTGACTGGTACGGCACTATAGTTCTGGGAGATTCCATCGGCGTTGATTCTCTCGGAAATGCGATTTATCAGGAATTTCCGCTTAACTGGCCTTATATTACTTGGAATATCAATGCTGTAGCAACAGAGAATAATATAGTTCATATTATTGCTAAAGTTGTACCCGCTTCAACGGAAAGTACTGATTACTGGTATCCTCTTTTCGACGGGGAAAATCACGCCGGATACTATGACATTGTTGGAGAAGTAACATCGTCAGGGGTAATATGGCACAGGGCGAATTTTATTGCCTCTTATATGGGGATTGACGACGGACTAACAGAATGGAAATATTCCAATTCTCATGATTTATCAATCGGCTACGCAGGTAGAGGAACGGTTTACGCGACATGGATTGACAGACCGGAAACAAGATTTACAGTAAATCCTAACTCCGATCCTCAAAAAGATTACATTGACGATGTGTTCTTCTCATATTCTCCTGATGATGGAAGGACATGGGATATAAATAAAACCGTTGTTTATGAGGGTTACAATATTAAATACGCTGCAAATATAACTAAAACAAGTACTGTTCAGGATGAAGGTTTCAACATTTCCACTCACGGCACCAATGTAGCAGGTAACTTTTTAGTATATGGAGCCTGCCAGTATTATGATGCTGCAAACATCGCTGTAGATCCGCCTGTGGACTGGTTTGATTATCAGCAGTTCTATAAAGTATGGAAAATCGCCAACAACTCGGCAACACCGACCGGAATAGAAGCAGAAGAGGTTTCGCTGGTAAAGGATTTCGTTCTTATGCAGAACTATCCTAATCCTTTCAACCCTTCAACAGAGATCCGTTTCGCTCTTCAGAACGACGCGAAAGTAAAACTTTCGGTTTTCAACACGAAAGGCGAAATGATAGCTGATCTGAAAAACGAAAAGATGGCAAAAGGTGTACACGCAGTCAGCTTTGACGCTTCAAATTTAAATTCAGGCGTTTATTTCTATAAACTCGATGTAAACGGAGTTGCCGAAACTAAAAAAATGGTTCTGACCAAGTAATTAAACAGGAATATCACTAAAAGAGCCGTATTTTACGGCTCTTTTTTTATTTGCGGAAATTAAATTATTTTAATAGAATTAGCGGATTAAGACAAGAGGATCTCGATATGATTAAAAAATCTGTAATATTTGTATTCGCTTTTATAAATATTCTTCTCTGTTCCGAAAACGGAACAATTGATAAGATCAAAAAATATTCAGGACAGAAAGCAGCTGAACTTACCGCACTGTATAATCAGACGGAAAACAGCGGATATGTCAAATTCATACTGGATAACTCATCGCCCAATGACCTGGCTGTTCTTGATTCGTCGTTTATTAACGAAAACATAAGGCTTGCATTAAAAACAAAAGAATTGAAATACGCAGGCTTGTACAGCGAAAGCGTCTTTAAACATTTCGTTCTTCCTTTAAGGAGTTCGCAGGAACCTTTTGAGAACTGGCGGGGCAGATTTTATAAAGAGATATACCCGCTTGTAAAAGATGTTGCCGATATTGAGGAAGCTGCGATTCTGGTCAATTTATGGACTGAAGAACAAATGACATACAAATCAACGCACGGAAAGGATCAGGGACCCTTAACCACGATCAGAAGAGGTTACGGCAGATGCGAGGAAATGATGATCATCTATATGGCCGCGGCAAGAAGCGCAGGCATACCGGTAAGATCATCCGGATCTCCTCTCTGGAGTTTTACCGACTCGAATCACGCATGGGTGGAAGTATGGACCCCTTCAGGCTGGAAATATTTAGGAGCGGGAGAGTCTTCGGATCAACTAAATAAAACATGGTTTACAAAAACCACCGAAAGGGCTTCAATAATTTCATCAATGGCTTTCGGCAATTATAATGATGAAGACATTGTAGAGCAGAAAAATAACTCTACCGAGACCAGTTCGATCAGATATTATACACGGGAATGGGATAAATGCACAATATCCGTAACGGATGAGTCGGGAAAACCTGTTGAAAAGGCTTTAGTCGTTTTTTATGCGGTATCATGGGGAGGTATTTCTCCGATGCAGGAATTAAAAAGCGATAAAAACGGGATTGTAAATACGCCGCTTGGAAGAGGTTCAGTATTTGTAAGCGCATACGATAAAGAAAAAGGGTTCGGATATTCGATGTTCAATACGCTTGAAGACGCAAAAGAGATCGGAATTGTTATCAGCAGGAACAATAAAATTCCTGAAACTGAACTTGTTTATAAATTTCAGATAGTTTCAAAAGATGATTCTTTCAAGAATGAACAAAGACAGTATTTTGAAGGCAAATTCGACCTGATGAAGGATAAAGCGACTTTAAAAAGAAAAGATAGGCTCAATAATTATAAAAAAACCGCGGATTTTGCAGGATACTTTTTAAAAAGCAGAAAATATGAGGATAATGAAAAATTTGTGAACTCTCAAAAAGATTTTCTGAACAATTGTGACTTACTCGGCGGAAACACAGACTCGTTCATAAAAGCTTTTCAAAGCATTGATAATACTTCTAAAAATGAAAAAATCGGTAAATTCAGGATTCTTACGGACATTATTCAAAACTGGGATGAAAAAGAATTATGCGAGATACCTGACAGCGCAGCGGTTATTGATCTTGTTGAAATTTTATTCGAAGGTAAAAAAGAATTCAGAAAATCAGTTCCGGATTCTATTTTTGTCCGGAATGTTATCTCGCCGACTTGGTCAGGCGGACAGGTAGTTCAGAACGGATGGCAGAAAGAATTCTACGGAATGATCAAAGGGCTTCGCACATCCAAGCTTAAAACTACAGCCGAAAATGTTTTATCTTGGGCAGATTCAAATATTACGGTTGATTCGAATTTTGTCTTTTACTATTATTCCTGTCCGCTTAATCCGCTTGAAATAGTAAACATGGGATCAGTACCGGAATATTACAGATCAAAACTCGTTGACAGCGCTTTAAAGATGCTTGGTGTTCCGACAATGTGGAAAGGTCAGCTTGAATATTTTAACGGAAAAGAATTCGTGATTCTTGAACCTAAAGAAGGTAAAAAAGAAGAAAAGGTCAAAGAAAAAGAGATCAGGCTGAGTTTATATGCAGACGGGAAAAAAATTAAAGCAGAACCATGGGGAAATTTTCAGATGTCCGAATTGGCAGACGGCGAACTTGACTATTATTACTGTGACGGAAAAAACGATTCTCTTGATTTTATTATCACATATCCGGAGAACAAAAAGAAGGATCTTTATATTCAGGCCGGAATAAGAAATTCAAACGGGGACGCGCATATAGTGATTAACCCGATCACTCAGGATGAAAAAGAATTGAGAATAGATCTGAAGACACCGAAAGAATATCTTGATATTTCCGGTAATTTCAAAGCTGAAGCAATAAATTCGGTAAAGAACTACATCTCTTCAATAAATTTAAAAGGTAAGAATATTTTAATGATCAGAGGTGCTGTTCAGAACGAACCGACTCAGAGAATGACAAGCCTTCTTCTTGAAAAATTAAAGGAATACAAGGAAAATTCAGCCAATCTTGTTATTTATACCGAGAACAGGGATGACAGCGAGATAAATGAAGCTGAAGGATTAATAAAAAAGAAAGGCGGAATTTTGATCCAAGATACAGCAGCTGAGAATTATCCGGTCGTAATTCTGTTTGACGAAAACAATAATGTAATTTTCGCTTCAAAAGGTTACAACATGAATATAGGTGATCTTTTATTAAAAAAAATCAGGAACAATTAATAAACCGCTATTGAGTAAATGATATATATTTAATATATTTCAACACTTTTTGGAATAGGCATGAAGAAGAGAAGAAAAAATACGGGGCTGATAATATTCGTGACTGCGGCACTCGCGCTGACTTACTACTTCTTTTTCAGAGGTGATTATTCGATCTTCAAATTGTACGAGTACAAAAGTAAACTTGAAGAAACGCAAAAGGAAATTGAAGTATTGAAAGCGAAAATCGAGGAGCAGAAAAAGCAGAATGAACTTTTAAAAAACAGAGATCCTTTCGAAATGGAAAAGAAAGCGAGAGAAAAAGGAATGACGAAAGAAGGCGAAACAATATATAAATATGAAATTGAAAAGGAGAATTAAAATGGGATTCAATTTAAGAAACAGACACTTTCTCAAAGAACTTGATTTCACAAAAGAAGAATTGCTGTTCCTTCTGAAATTGTCAAAAGATCTTAAATCGGCAAAATATTCAGGCACAGAACAACAGAGATTAACAGGTAAGAATATCGCCCTGATATTTGAGAAATCTTCAACCCGTACACGCTGCGCTTTTGAGGTAGCTGCGCACGATCAGGGCGCTCATGTAACATATCTTGAACCGACGGGAAGCCAGCTCGGACATAAGGAAACGGTTAAAGACACTGCCCGTGTCCTGGGCAGAATGTATGACGGGATTGAATATCGCGGTTTCGGTCATGAGATCGTCGAAGAACTTGCAAAGTATGCCGGTGTGCCGGTTTGGAACGGTTTGACAAACGAATGGCATCCCACTCAGATGATGGCCGATGTTCTTACAATGATAGAACACTGCGACAAGCCGTTGGAACAGATATCTTACGCTTATCTCGGAGACGCCAGGTTCAATATGGGCAGATCCCTGTTAGTAGTCGGATGCATTCTCGGTATGGATGTCAGGATCGGAGCTCCGAAAGATCTTCAGCCTGATGCAGAACTTGTAAAAACATGTAAGAAAGTAGCAAAAGAATCCGGAGCCCGCGTAACTATCACGGAAAAAGTTGATGAAGCGGTAAAAGGCGTTGATTATGTTCATACCGATGTGTGGGTTTCCATGGGCGAACCGAAAGAAGTCTGGGCAGAAAGGATCAAGCTTTTAAAACCATATCAGGTGAATTCGGCAGTTATGAAAAAAACAGGTAATCCGCATGTAAAATTCATGCACTGTCTGCCTGCTTTCCATAACGCGGATACTAAAGTGGGTAAGCAGGTTTCAGAGCAGTTCGCGCTTCATAACGGCATCGAAGTTACCGAAGATGTTTTCGAATCAAAAGCCTGCATCGCGTTCGATCAGGCGGAGAACAGGATGCACACGATCAAAGCAATAATGGTAGCTACACTGGGAAGCTAAATTTCATATGAAGAACACAAGCTTTAAAGCCTGTGTTCTTCATTTATAAACATAAGGAGAAGGCATGGGTATAAGGGCAGGAATAGTAGGTATAACTAATATAGGAAAAACTACGATCTTTAACGCGCTGACATCATCCGAAGCGGAATCAACCAATTATTCCTTTTCAACAATAAAACCCAATACGGCGGTTGTGGAAGTACCCGATTACAGGGTTGATGAAATTTTTGCTCATGTCGTAAGCAACAAAAAGGTTTATAACCATTTAGAGATAATGGACATCGCAGGTCTTGTTAAAGGCGCATCTAAAGGCGAGGGGCTCGGAAATAAATTCTTAAGCGATATAAAGCTTGTTGACGCGATCCTTCATGTAGTAAGATGTTTCGACGATGAAAATGTTGTGCATGTTGATAAAACGGTCAATCCAAAGCGTGACATCGAAAACATTGAAACGGAATTAATCATAAAAGATCTTGAAACCGTCGAGAACAGAATCTCAAAAAATGAGAAGCTTGTTAAAGCCAGAAATAAAGAGGCAATGGATATTCATCCGCTTTACGAAAAACTTTATGCCAAAATGTCTGAACTTGAGCATCCGAGATTACTGAATTTAACTGAGCAGGAAAAAGAAATGCTCAGAGATATGAATCTTCTTACTCTCAAGCCTGTAATCATGGTCTGCAACATTTCCGAAAACGAACTTCTCGAAGGGAAAGATTCTCAATATACGAAGGATGTAAAAGAAATAGCGCAGCAGACGGGATGCGGCGCGGTAAAGATCTGCGGAAAAGTAGAAGCGGAGCTATCCCTTTTAAGTCCTGAAGAGAAAAAAGAATTTCTAAAAGACTACGGATTAGAGCATCCCGGGCTAGATCTTCTTATAAGAGAAACCTATAATCTTTTAGGATTGGGAACCTTTCTGACAGAAGGCGAAATTGAAGTGAAAGCCTGGAATATTAAACAGGGAATGACGGCTCCGCAGGCAGCCGGTGTGATCCACACGGATTTCGAGAAAAAATTCATCAAAGCGGAAGTTATATCATACAAAGATTTCGTGGAATGCAATTTTGACAGGAATATAGCTAAATCAAAAGGGAAAGCGCGTCTCGAGGGTAAAGAGTATATAGTTCAGGACGGCGATGTAATAATCTTCCGGTTCGGTAAATAGATGGAACTACAGGTTATCAGGCATAAGACAGCCGCGGATTATTTTAGAGATTTTTATTATTCCGATCAGGCTGCGGTTTACGCCTACCAGCTTCAGAGAATGTTTGAATCAGGCGCTGCGGTCGAAGGCGATTACTTCCTTGTAAAAGACGGCGGGAAATCATATCTGCAGGCTGAGATCTACAGAAATAATACCAGAAGGATCTGGGAGAAAATGCCTGTATTAAGCCCGAAAGCAGTTTCAGATGATAAAAAAAATTATGAAGCATTAAAACTGATCTTTGAATTTTTAAACAGCGAAGAATACTATCACGGAAGTAAAGACAGGCTTGAAATTGCAGTAAGCAGCGGTAATGATCTATCTGATGTTATGATCCGTAATGCGGAAGAATTCAATTATGTAAAATTTGAAGATTGTAAGGAATTTTCAGTATCAGCGGGTTCCGGAAAGATCATTGAACATCCTCACACTATCAGCTTCAAACCTTTTACTGAAATCAGCCCTGAAGAAAGGTTTTCAATAATCTTTGAAAATGATATCAGTTCACAAATATTTCCGCATATTAACCCTGAATCGTTATATCAGGACTGCCTTGATGAAGGCTATTTCAGCGAAGAATTATGGCAGATGATCTTTTTCCACGGAAAATTTTGCGGTTACATGATGCCTGTTTTTACTTCAGGATTAAAAGATAAGATCAGGTTATTGAATTACAGTATCTTCAATAGCTATGAAAAAGATATTATCGGAAATGCCATTATATCCAGCATGCACGCTATAGCTAAAGCATATAATGTTCAAAAACTGGAATTTATAGTAAAATCGCAGGATGTTTCACTGATCGAAGAATTAAACAAAATGGGTTCCGTACTAACTGGTACTTTTATAAGGTACGCAAAAAATTGAATATTCTATACGAATTGGATAAAAATATATTATTTTTCTTTAACAGAACAATTCATTCTGATCTTCTAAACGGATTCTTTATTTTCTTCTCCGACAGGAAAACAATTTTATTTCTGATACCTGTAATTTTTATTATAGGATATTTATTAAAGAAAAAAAAAGACGGTTCATTCAGAAATTACATTATTATTATTATCCTTGCAGTAATAACCGTCGGCATATCTGATCTTATTTCAGTAAGGATTTTAAAACCTTTATTCGCCCGTCAGAGGCCATGCCAGATCATTGAGGGGTTAAATTTCTGGAAAGAAAAATCAGCTTTGTGGGTGATAACCGACGGAGTATCATCTTTTAAGTCATCTTTTTCATTCGTATCTTCTCACGCATCAAATGCGATGGCTGCTTCTGTGCTGTTGGGCATATTCTACAGACGGTTTATGGTTCTTTTTATTCTGACCGCGGTTATAATCGGAATTTCAAGATTGTATCTTGGAGTTCATTATCCTTCAGATGTTTTCTTCGGGTGGGTTCTGGGTGCCTGCCTGGCTTTATCAGCGTTTAAAATGCATAAAATACTGTCCGGAAAATATCCCGGACTCGGATTTTAAAACCTTTTTCTATTGATTTCGGACATAATGGGATTTATATTATATTGAAAGTGAAAAATGAACTGTTCAACTAAAACGGATAAAAAATGACAAAGTTCAGAATACTTGTAGTTGACGATGAAGAAAGTATGCTTCTGATGTTAAAAACTTTCTTTACAGAAAAGGGATACGATTGCTTGACGGCTTCAAACGGCGCTAAAGCTCTGGAAATTCTCGAGAAAGAAAAAATTGATATTGTAATCACCGATATGAGAATGCCCGAGATGGACGGTTTGGATTTATTAAGGAATATAAAAGAAACTCATAAAAATATTTCAGCTGTTATTATGACAGGATTTTCTGAAGAATATACTACTACAGAAGCTCTGAATCTTGGCGCGGACGGTTACATCACAAAACCTTTCCGCAATAAAGAGCTCCTTTTGATATTGAAAAGGATTCAGCAGCTCAATCAGTATGAATAAATCTGTTCATGCGTTCATTTCCGGAATGCTGCTGACAGTTTTATTGTTTATTTCCGGTTGTACGCCTACTTCAAGCGATAAAGGCAAAACGATCTCCGACAGAATAATTAAAGAGATGACGGTTGAACCTGAAAAAACAATTGTTAAAGAAAAACCAGATTCAAATATTGAACATAAAACAACTGTCAGAATAGGAATTCTCGAAGACGAATCGAATATACTGTTCTCTTTTTTCGGGCTGTATTCGATTTACAGCAATAATAAACCCATATTCTCGAAAAAAAAATCTTCAGGCTCATGGAAAGTCGTTTCAAAATCTGATAAGATCGTTCTTGAAAATTTGGAATCAGGTGAAAAAATAGATGTCGAAAATGAACTGATTTTTAAACCTGAACAGATTTCCTCGTATGTAAAAATAGGAAAGGTTCAGTCCGGTAAAGGATGGCACTGGGAACAAACAAGATCCAGAAGTTATAAAGGCGTCATCGAGTTCATTAATATAAAAGGAAAGATAACAGTTGTAAATGAAGTCGGAATTGAACAGTATCTTTACGGGGTAGTTCCTTCAGAAATGTCGCAGCAGTCACCGCCCGAAGCTTTAAAAGCTCAGGCCATTCTTGCCAGAACGAACATATATTCAAAGATAGGAAAAAAATATAAAGATAAACCGTATTCATTATCAAGCGATGTTTACAGCCAGGTCTATACGGGGCTTGAGAATATTTCCGACCGAACCAACCGGGCAGTTGATGACACCAGAGGAATGATACTGACATACGAAGGTAAACCTCTCGAAGCTTTATTTCACTCAGTCTGCGGAGGATATCTGGAAAGCAATGATGTTGTCTGGGGAAGCCAGAAACTTCCGTATCTTGAATCAAAACCTTGCGAATCCGGATCGAGTTTCGGTTACGGCGATCTTTCAGACGAGAACAACTTTAGAAAATGGATAGATTCAAAACCGGATTCCTATTGCAACATCGAAGATAAAGGGATTGATCCCAGCCTTAATTTCGCCCGAAAATACTTCAGATGGGAAGTCACAATAGAAAGAAGGAAATTTGAGAATATTATTAAATCAGCGACCGGTACCGATATCGGGAATTTAAAAGATCTGATTGTAGCGGACAGGGGTTCTTCAGGAAAAGCCATAAGCGTAAAAATCGTCGGAACAAAAAAAACGCTTACAATAAATAAGGAATTAAATATTAGAAAACAGCTATCAAAACCCCCGTTGTACAGCGGTAATTTTTATGTAGATAAAAAGAATATAGGGAAGAACGGGCTGGCAGAAACTTTTGTTTTACGCGGAGCCGGATTCGGACACGGGGCCGGAATGTGCCAGATCGGAGCTTGCGGAATGGCAAGCAAAGGAAAAAATTATAAAGAAATTTTAAGTTTTTATTTTAAGAATTCCAAAATAGTAGAAATAGACAAATAATTAAAAAATAAACCGCATTTTCTAAAAAAAGATATTGACAATGAAATTTAATCTTGTTATATTCGTTTTCCGCAAAATTGTGGGTGGATTGCGCAAAAAAATATATGCGTGATTTAGTGCCTGCAGTCGCGAAGAAAACGGAGCGGAGAGTTAAGAAACTATTAACATAGAAAAGATTATATTGGAGAAAGTTAATGCCGACAATTAACCAATTAGTAAAATTCGGAAGACAGGACATCAAAAAGAAGACGAAGTCTCCCGCATTGCAGAGCTGTCCTCAGAAAAGAGGTGTTTGTACAAAAATACAAACATTAACGCCGAAAAAACCTAACTCAGCTTTAAGAAAAGTTGCAAGGGTAAGACTGTCCAACTCGATGGAAGTTTGGGCTTACATCCCCGGAGAAGGGCACAATCTCCAGGAGCATGCAGTTGTTCTTATCCGCGGAGGCAGGGTAAAAGATTTACCGGGAGTCAGGTACCACATAATAAGAGGAACGCAGGATGCGGCCGGTGTAACGGGTAGATTACAGAGCCGTTCAAAATACGGAGCTAAGAAGCCTAAAAAGTAAACGAATGAGGAAGTAAATGTCTAGAAGATCTAAGACGATCAAGAGAAAGATTTTACCGGATCCTTTATATAAGGATATGGTAATCGCAAGGTTCATCAATAATATGATGAGAAGCGGAAAGAAATCTATTTCCGAGGGCATCTTTTATACTGCTCTGGATATTATCGAGCAGAAAGAAAAAGGGAAAAAAGGAAATGAAATTTTCAGACAGGCTATTGACAATGTAAAACCTGTACTTGAAGTAAAATCCCGCAGGATCGGCGGAGCGAACGTTCAGGTTCCTCTTGAGATCAGATCCGAAAGAAAAGAAGCTCTGGCAATCAGATGGATAATCGCCAACTCAAGAAAAAGAAGCGGTAAGTCTATGGCTTTTAAACTGGCTGATGAGTTCATTTCCGCATCGAAAAATGAAGGCGCGTCAATAAAGAAAAAGGAAGATATGCATAAAATGGCTGAAGCGAATAAAGCTTTTGCCCATTTTAGGTTCTAAAAGAATAACATGGCCCTTGAAAAGCTCAGAAATATCGGTATCATGGCGCACATTGACGCAGGTAAAACTACAACTACCGAAAGGATTCTTTTTTATACCGGAAAGGTTCATAAAGTAGGTGAAGTGCATGACGGAACGGCGGTTATGGACTGGATGCCTCAGGAGCAGGAAAGAGGTATAACCATAACTTCTGCCGCTACTACCTGTGAATGGAAGGATCATTCAATCAATATAATTGATACTCCGGGTCATGTGGATTTTACTGTAGAGGTCGAAAGATCGTTAAGGGTACTTGACGGAGCCATAGCTTTATTCTGCGGTGTGGGCGGAGTTGAACCGCAGTCTGAGACCGTCTGGAGACAGGCGAATCGTTATAAAGTTCCTAGGATCGCTTTTGTAAACAAGATGGACAGAGTAGGAGCGGATTTTTACAATGTTCTTGATATGATCACTGAAAGGCTTAACGCGCATCCGGTAGCAGTGCAGATCCCTGTAGGCATGGGCGAAATGTTCGCCGGAGTAATAGATCTGATCACCCTTAAAGCAAGAATGTACAAGCAGGAAGACGGGCTGATATTTGAAGAAATAGATATTCCCGAAGATCTGATGGAAAAGGCAAAAAAATATAAAGAGATACTGCTTGAATCCATTTCTGAATACGATGATGATCTTATGGAACTGTTTCTGGAAGGAAAAGACATATCTCCCGATAGACTGAAAAATGCGATAAGAAAAGCCACTTTGGATATTAAAATAGTTCCCGTATTCTGCGGATCTTCTTTTAAGAACAAAGGCGTTCAGGCTTTACTTGACGGAGTAATAGATTATTTGCCGTCGCCCCTCGATACCGATGAATATCAGGGTTTTAAATGCGACAGCGATGAAATAATCTATAGGAAACCGTCGCCGGAAGAACCGTTTTCTGCTTACGCATTCAAAGTCATGACGGATCCTTATGTCGGAAAGCTCATATATCTGAGGATTTATTCCGGAAGAGCGAAAGTAGGCGATGCAGTTATAAATTCCAATAACCTGAAAAAAGAAAGGCTTGGAAGGATACTTCAGATGATGTCCAATAAAAGAGAGGACAAAGAAAGCTGTCAGGCTGGGGATATAATCGCGGTTGTGGGACTAAAATCAACAAGAACCGGCGATACGCTCTGCGATAATAATAAAAGAATAAGGTTCGAAACTTTAAAGTTCCCGGTACCTGTAGTTCATCAGGCGATAGAACCAAAAACTAAAACGGATTCCGATAAATTAACCGATTCTTTATTAAAACTCGCGGAAGAAGATCCGACTTTCCTGATCAAACAGAATGAAGATACGGGGCAGACGATCATTTCCGGAATGGGAGAATTGCATCTTGAGATCATAATCGACAGGCTTAAACGAGAATTCAATCTCCCTGTAAATGTCGGTGCTCCTCAGGTAGCCTACAAAGAAAGATTAAGAAAAATGATCGCGGTTGATTATAAGCATGTTAAACAGACAGGCGGTAAAGGCCAGTACGCTCATGCAGTTTTAAATATCGGACCCGGCGAACCGAACAGCGGATTTGTGTTTATAAATAAGATCACAGGCGGAAGGATCCCCAAAGAGTATATTCCGGCTATAGAAAACGGTATAAAAGACGCAACGACATCAGGACCTATATCAGGCTATCCGATTATGGATGTCAGGGCGGAACTTTTAGACGGATCTTTTCATCAGGTTGACTCTTCAGAAATGGCTTTCAAGATCTGCGGTAACCTGGCTTTCAAAGAAGCTGCCGACAGAGCTGGAACTATTCTGTTGGAGCCTGTGATGAAAGTCGAGATTCACACGCCGCTGCCTTATGTCGGAAGCTTGACGGGAGATATAAGTTCAAGACGGGGAAAAGTAGACGATCTGGAGTTAAAGAACGAATATCAGATAATTAGAGCGACAGTTCCTTTAGCTGAGATGTTCGGTTACACGAACAGACTTAGAAATCTTTCGCAGGGCAGAGCGACCTCTTCAATGGAATTTAAGGAATTTGTGCCTATGTCTGAAGATGAAACCAAAAAAACAATGAAAAAATTCGGTTATGTTACTTAACTGTAGAAATTAAACAACTTATTAAAGTTTATTACGGAGGTATTTGAATGGCTAAGGAAAAATTTAATCGGAACAAACCGCATGTTAACATCGGAACCATAGGTCATGTTGACCATGGCAAGACGACTTTAACTGCGGCAATTACTCTGGTTCTGAACAAAATTACCGGTGCGAAAATCATGGCTTTTGATGAAATTGATAAAGCTCCGGAAGAAAAAGAAAGAGGTATTACTATTAATACCGCTCATATCGAGTATGAAACACTGAAAAGACACTATGCTCATGTTGACTGTCCGGGACACGCCGACTATGTTAAAAACATGGTTACGGGCGCTGCTCAGATGGATGGCGCGATCCTTGTCGTATCAGCAGCTGACGGACCCATGCCCCAAACTAGAGAGCACATTCTTCTCGCAAGACAGGTAAACGTGCCTTATCTTGTAGTGTTCATGAACAAAGTTGATATGGTTGACGATCCTGAATTGCTTGACCTTGTCGAGATGGAAGTAAGAGAATTGCTGGATCTGTACAAATTCCCTGCAGACGAAGTTCCTTTTATAAAAGGATCAGCGTTGAATGCAATGGAGCATCCCGACAATCCTGAAATGATAAAATGCATTCTTGAACTGATGGACGCGGTTGACAGTTATATACCTACTCCTGCCAGGGACAACGAAAAACCTTTCCTAATGCCGGTTGAAGATGTTTTCTCGATCACAGGAAGGGGAACAGTTGCAACAGGAAGGATCGAAAGAGGTGTTGTAAAAGTAGGTGAAGAGGTTGAGATCATTGGTCTTTCTACAGAAAAGAAAAAATCTGTATGTACAGGCGTTGAGATGTTCAGAAAGCTTCTTGATCAGGGACAAGCAGGCGATAATGTCGGATTGCTGCTAAGAGGTATTGACAAAAAAGACGTTGAAAGAGGTATGGTTGTAATTAAACCCGGAAGCGTTACTCCTCACACGAAATTTAAAGCAGAGGTTTATGTTCTAACAGAAAAAGAAGGCGGAAGGCACAAACCTTTCTTCAACAATTACAGACCTCAATTCTATTTCAGAACAACTGATGTTACCGGTTCGATCAAATTGAATGAAGGCGTTGAGATGATCATGCCCGGCGACAACACTGAAATAAATGTTGAACTGATCTATCCGGTTGCAATGGAGCTTGGTTTAAGATTTGCGATCAGAGAAGGCGGAAGAACAATTGGAGCCGGCGCTGTAGCGCAGATAGTCGAATAGAAGGTTTTGATAACTTAAGAGGTAAAAATGGCTTCGCAAAAAATTAAGATCAAATTGAAATCATACGATTATCATTTGATTGACATTTCAACCGAAAAAATCATAAAGAAAGCAAGAGAAACAGGAGCGGTCATATCCGGTCCTGTACCTCTGCCGACAAAAAAAACTGTATATACCGTACTGCGTTCTCCCCATGTGAACAAGAAATCGAGAGAGCAGTTTGAAAAAAGAATATACAAAAGACTGGTTGAAATATTAAACTCTAAAACAGAAACCATGGAAGCATTGACAAAATTAGAGCTTCCCGCTGGTGTAAACATTGAAGTTAAAGTAGTATAAAGGCGGCAAAGATAAATGGACGTCATTTTAGGAAAAAAATTAGGAATGGCAAGCTTTTTCGGACCAGCGGGCAGAGAGTTTCCCGTTACATTAGTTGAAGCCGGACCCTGCAAAGTTGTTCAGGTTAAAACTATCGAAAAAGACAAATACGAAGCCATCCAGCTTGGTTTTGACAACCAGAAGGAATCAAGGGTCAATAAACCTTTAACCGGTCACTTTAAAAAAGCCGGTGTGGAAGTTAAAAAGCACTTGAGGGAATTCAGATTCGAAGGTGCTGGTAAAATTACCGTCGGCACAGAAGTAAATGTTACGATGTTTCATGAAGGCGATAATCTATCTGTGGAAGGTATCTCCAAAGGAAAAGGATTTCAGGGGCCGGTCAGGAGATGGGGCATGAAGCTTCAAGGCAGATCTCACGGTACTCATGAATCAAAAAGGGGATCCGGATCAATAGGACAATGTACATGGCCTTCAAGAGTTTGGAAGGGTAAAAGAATGGCCGGCAGGATGGGAAGCGATCAGGTTACAATAAAGAATGTAGAAGTTCTGAAAGTTATTCCGGAAAAGAATATTGTTTTTATCAAAGGCTCTCTTCCCGGCGCGAAGAACGGAATTTTAAAAATCAGAAAGATGGAGGCATGATGAAGCTGTCAGTTTATGACATAGAAGGAAAAAAGACCTCTGTCGAAGTAGAATTGAATAAAGATGTATTCGGCATTGACCCGAACTATCATCTTATACATCAGGCGGTAAAAGTTTATCTGGCTAATCAGAGACAGGGGACTGCGAAGGCGAAAGGCAGATCGGAACTGGCTTTCAGTACAAGAAAATTGTTCAGGCAAAAAGGAACCGGCGGCGCAAGAAGAGGCGACAGAAAATCTCCGGTACTGGTCGGAGGCGGAAAGACTTTCGGTCCTTCTCCAAGAGACTATACTATGAAGATGAATAAAAAGCAAAAGCTTATAGCCAGAGTTTCCGCTTATTCCGATAAAGCATTAAACAACAAAATATATCTGATTGATAATTTTGAA
>Ga0209262_10000087_pt1 | contig 62604 bp, 50 predicted proteins | sample Lowcelwee11metaG_FD_187171 | JGI IMG/M metagenome (GOLD analysis project Ga0209262, IMG submission 187171) | Freshwater pond sediment microbial communities from the University of Edinburgh, under environmental carbon perturbations - Low... | ecosystem: Environmental > Aquatic > Freshwater >... | reverse complement strand
GTTCTTGACGCTCGTCGTCAGGTTCTTCATCGCGGCGACGGCGTTCAAACCGCGACCGATGTGGGTGCGGTAGAACTGCTCCTCGGCGGCGCTGCGCTGCGGATTGCGCACCACGCGCGCGGGAATGTCGGCAACGCCGACGTCATGCAGCAGCGCGCCCAACCCCAGATCCTTCATCTCCTCTTCCGCGAGGCCGATACTCTTGCCGATCAGGAGCGCCAGCACCAGCGTGTTCATCGCGTGGTTCGGCAATCCTGTCTCGCTTTTCTTCAGATTGACCAGATGCACGGCGACGCTGCCCGCCTTGACGAGGCCGCCGACGAGGCGGTCGACGATCGCGCGGCTTTGCGTGTGCGCTTCGTGCGGTCGCGCGCCCAGTTCGCCGAAAATCTGCCGGATCGTGCCCGTCTCCTGCTCGAACAGGCGGGCGCAACGCGCGATGCTTTCGCGCTTTTCGCGCACTTGCGCCACACGGTCGCGCTTCTCGTGGAGCATAGCGTCCAATGCGCCGGCGCTGAAATCCACCTCCTCCGCCGACGCGGGCGCCTCGGGCAAGGGCGCGCTGCTGCTGCGCGCAGGATCCCACTCGACCGTGGCAAGCCCCATGCGGCGCAGCGTCTGGATCTGCTCCGCGCTGGCGATGCGGAAGCGGTTGAGCAGGAAAGGATGCGCCATCCACCCGAGCGCTTCGAGGGAGATGAACATGCCGGGCTGGAGACGGTTTACCGGAATGGCGGGCATCGAAAACTCAAAACCAATTGCATACTTACAAACCCAGCATCTCCCGCGCGTGTTCGCGCGTCGTGTCGGTGATTTTCACGCCGCCCAGCATGCGGGCGATTTCTTCGACGCGGCCGGCGGCGTTGAGCGGCAGGACGCGGCTGACTGTGGTTTCGCCCAATAGATCCGTCCGCGTCTCCTTGCTGATCGACCACTGCCAGTCGGCGCGCGCGGCGACCTGCGGCAGGTGAGTGACGCAGAGCACCTGGCGGTCGGCGCCGAGCTGCTTCAGCATCTGGCCGACGATTTCGGCGACGCGACCGCCGATGCCGACATCGACCTCGTCGAAGATCAAGGTGCCGGCGGCGTGCGACTGGCTGGCGATGACTTGCAGGGCAAGGCCGATGCGCGAGAGTTCGCCGCCGGAAGCGACCTTGGCAAGCGGGCGCGGCGGCTGGCCGGCGTTGGCGGTGACGAGGAATTCGACGGCTTCGAGACCGTGGGCGGCGCCTTCTTCCAGCGGCGTCAGCGCGACCTCGAAACGACCGCCGGCCATGGCGAGCTCCTGCATCGCGGCGGTGACGGCGGCGCCCAGCGCCTGGGCGGCAAGTTGGCGCGCGGCGCTCAGGCGTTCCGCCGCTTGCCGGTATGCCGTTGCGGTCTGGCGCTCACGTGCGGCGAGCGCGCTCGGATCGGCGGCGAGGGTCAGCTCGGCAAGACGTGTTTCAAACCGCGCGAGGATGTCGGGCAATTCTTCGGGCGCGACGCGGTGTTTCCGCGCCATCTGGGTCACGGCGTCGATGCGCGCGTCGAGTTCGCTCAAACGCGCGGGATCGAGGTCGAGCCGGTCGCGGTAACGCCGTAGCGCCAGCGCCGACTCTTCGAGCTGGATCAGCGCGCTCTCGAAAAGCTGGGCGACATCATTCAGGTCGGCGTCGACGGCGGTGAGTTCGGACAGCCGGCCGCTCGCGTGGCGCAGGACGGAGAGCGCTGCGGCGTCGCCTTCGTCGAGCGCGTCGAGCGCGGCCGCGCTGGCTTCGAGCAGACTGGCGGCATGCGCCAGGCGCCGCTGCTCGGCTTCCGTCTCCTGCCATTCCTTCGCGTCGAAGGCGAGCGCAGCAAGTTCCTTGACCTGCCAGTCGAGCAAGTCCTTTTCGCGCAGCGCGGCTTCGACGTCCTGCTCGGCCAGCCGCCGCGCCTCGCGCGCCTTCTTCCAGGCGGCGAACAGGCCGGCGACCTCGCGCGCCAGTTGGGTTACCCCCGCATGGGCATCGAGCAACGCGCGCTGGGCGTCGGCGCGCAACAAGGAGTGATGAGCATGCTGGCCGTGAATGTCGGCAAGCATATCGGCCACCTCGCGCAACTGGCCGAGCGTTGCGGCCGTGCCGTTGAGCCAGGCGCGCGAGCGCCCGCCGGCATCGACGACGCGGCGCAGGATGCAGACATCGGTATCGAAGTCGTTGGCGGCAAGCCAGACGGCAAGCGCGGAGCCGGGGGCGACGTCGAACTCGGCGGAGATCTCGGCCTTTTCGCTGCCGACGCGCACCACGCTGGCATCGGCACGCTCGCCGAGCGCAAGCGAAAGGGCGTCGACGAGGATGGACTTGCCGGCGCCGGTCTCGCCGGTGAGCGCACCGAAGCCGGCGGCGAAATCGAGTTCGAGCCGGTCGACGATGACGAAATCGCGGATGATCAGGCGCAGCAGCATGGGGGCATTCTACGCGGGGCCGGCAGGGCCGCTGAGCAGCTTGAACAGGATATTCACCACCTTCGGGTCGAACAGGCCGCCCTCGGTTTCGCGGCGGATTTCCTGCAGCGCCGCCTCGCGCGCCCAGGGCTCGCGGTAGGAACGGCGCGAGGTGAGGGAATCGTAGGCATCGGCCACGCCGACAATGCGCGCGCCGAGCGGAATCGCCTCACCTTTCAGGCCTTGCGGATAACCGCTGCCGTTGAAACGTTCGTGTACATGGGTGACGATGCCGATCATTGCGGCGTTTTCGTAGCCCAGCTTGCGCAAAATCTTGCCGCCTTCGATGGGGTGCTGGCGGATGATGGCGTACTCGGCCGGCGTCGCACTGTCGCCACGATTGAGGATGTGGTGCGGCACGATCTCCTTGCCGATCTCGGCGAGGAAGGCGGCTTGAAGGATAGCCAGCTTCTCGGTTTCGGCCACGCCCAGCGCACTCGCGATCACATACGACAGCACCGCCACCACGCGCGAATGGCCGACGCTGTCGTCCATCACCTCGATCGGCAGGATCAGGTCGTTGGGTATCTTGATCAGTTCGCCGACCTTGCCGTAGCGGGTATAAAAGTTCTCCGGAATCTTGCGGCGGTCGAGCAAGGGGTCGCGCAGGCCGGTCACTTCATAAGCGGTGACGCGCTGGCGTCGCCCCTTGACGCTGATTTTTTCCTGTTCGCGCAACTGCATGCCGGCTTCGGCATAGGCAATCTTGAAAGCAGTGCTGCTGGGATCGAGCTTCAGCGCCTTCTCGATATGGACGAGGGCATCGACGGGTTCGAGCAGGCCCAGATAGAGCAAGCCGATGCGGTAATGCAGTTCGGCATTCTCCGGCTCCTGCACCAATTGCTCTTCGAGCGCCACCAGGTCGTATTCCTTGTGCGCGTCGGCATCGCCATGTGCCGGACCGAACTGGCGCTTCTTCTCGGCCACGACGAAATCGCCGACGCCCGCATAGGTTTCCTGGTCGATCAATACGCCGCCGGACGTGCAGGCCCGCTCCAGGCGCGCGGCCAGGTTGACCACGTCGCCGATGGCGGTGAAGGTCTGCCGCTTGAAGCCGATCAGGCCGGTCACCACCGGGCCCGAGGCGATGCCGACGCGCATCTGCCAGGGATAATTCAGCGCGCCGAGTTTTTTTTGCAGCTTGAGGCCCGCCAGCACCGCCATGGTGCGATAGGTGGCGTAATTCACCGGCGCACCGAACTCGCACATGATGCCGTCGCCCATGTATTTGTCGATATGGCCCCGGTAGGCGTGGATGATAGGCTCGACGTCGCGCAGATAGCGGTTCAGTTCGGAGATGACGACTTCCGGCGGGTGCTTTTCTGAGTAGGTGGTGAAATTCACCAAGTCGGAAAACAGCAGGCTGACATTGCGCTTTTCATTGCGCAACTGCCCTTCGATCATCAGATTGACGACGGTCGGGTCCATGGTGGAATAGAGCGCGTTTTCCACCTTCTGCTTCATGGTCTCGATGGCCTTGTGCGAACGCTCCAACTCGACGGTGCGCTCGCTCACCTTGGCTTCGAGGTTTTCGCTGTAGTCCTTGAGCGAAGCATTCGCGGCGGTCAGCGCGCCTTCGTTGGCGGCCAGTTCGTCGTTGAGATCCTGCATGGCCTCGATGCGGTCGCCCAGCAATTCGGCCAGACCGCCGACCACCGCACCGGCCAGCACCAGAAATCCGCCCCAGATGACGATATGGGTAGCGAGCGACCAGCTTGCATCACCAGTGCCGACGCCGAAAGACTCCGGCGACAGATAGGCATAACCCGACACCAGGATGACGCAGAACAGGGCGCCCAACACGGCCGTGCGCCGTCCCATCGAGTAGGCGCCGATGATGATGGGCAGGAAATAGAGGTTGAGGAAAGCCAGTTTCTGCGGGATGTAGTAATTGATGGCCGCCGTCACAAGCAGCAGGACGAGCACAAAAATCTGCTCGAAATACTCTTGTATGAAGCGCTTCATCCATTCCAACGTCGTTGCTCCCGTCCGGTTGCGCTACCTCCCGGCCTAGCGGCGGGGGGCGGCGCTCCAGTGTAGCTTCTCGCGCAACATGGCGAAATAGCTGTAACCGGGGGGGTGCAGCAGCGTCACGGCATGCGCCGAGCGCGCCACGCGCACGGTATCGCCGGCGCGGGCATCGAAGGTGCTCTGACCGTCGAAATGCACGCGCGCATCATATGGCGCCACAAGATCCAGCGTGACGCAACTCTGGTCGCAAATCGTGATCGGCCGATGCGTCAGTCCGTGCGGGCAGAGCGGCACCAGCGCGATCCCCGGCACCGCCGGTTGCAGGATGGGGCCGTTGGCGGACAAGGCATAGGCCGTCGAGCCGGTCGGCGTGGCGACGATCATGCCATCGGCGCGCAGGACATAGAGGAATTCGTCGTCGACGCGCAATTCGATCTCGATCATGCGGCCGAGATCGCCTTTGTTCACCACCACATCGTTGAGGGCGAGGGTACGGAAGACTTCGCGGCCCGCGCGCAACACGCGGGCATCGAGCAGCATGCGCTGGTCGGCGGTGAATTCGCCTGCCAGCAAACGGTCGATTGCCGCCAGCATGTCGGCACGGGCGATATCGGTCATGAAGCCGAGCCGGCCCTGATTGATGCCGACCAGCGGCACGCCATGCACAGCCAGCCGGCGCCCGGCATGCAGCAGCGTGCCGTCGCCGCCGAGCACGATGGCGACATCGGCATTGCGCGTAATGGTTTCGATGTTCGCCGCAGCGGCCACCATACCCAGTTCGGCGGCAATCTCCGCTTCGATCAGCACCGTCAGCCCGTGGCCTTGCAGGTGGTCGAGCAGGGAGACGAGGGACTCGACCACCTCGGCGCTGCCGGTCTTGCCGAACAGGGCAACGGTACGGATGGCGGTGGAGCTCATCGGCGTCCGCTTTCGCCGGCGGGCCGCAGCAAGGCTTCGAAGTCGGCCGGCAGCAGACAGTTTTGCAGGCTGCGCTGGGTAAATAAGTGGCGGCCGTCGCAGACGAAACCCAGTTCTGTCCAATCGACGCGATCGTTCAGCAGCGCGGTGGCGCGAGTCAAATCCATGTCCGGCCGCTTCGGGAAGAGCGCCAGCACGGCGCCGTCGTAGTTGTTGCAGTCATGGCAAAAAAAGGGACGCGGCCGGCGCGTCTTGGCATTGACGTAGATGCGCGGGCCGTCCGTAACATGGTGCAACCGCCCCCAGTGCCACCAGTTGGATTCGTCGAAGGGACGCACGCGCCGCGCCAGCAGCTTGTCCTTGTGCGCCTCCAGATGCGGGTGCGGCGGGCCGAAGATCATGCGTCGCGTGCTGCCGTCATCCACGGTCTTCGAACAGACGAATTCGGCATTGCCCTCGGGATGCGTGAATATCTCGTCGGCGCCGGAAACCGCGCCGACCTTGACGTCGAACAGTTCGGCAAGCGGCAAACGGTAGTCGCCGCGCAGGAACATCAACTGCCCATCCACCAAAACGAAATGGCGGCCGTCCTCCAGGCGGCGCGTGTGGCGGCCGCGCTCGAAGCGGAAGATGACGCAATTCGGATTGTGCGCACCGAAGATGCGCGCGTCGCCGGTTTCGATGAAGTGGGTAATGTCGCCCTCCGCGTAGAGGAAGGCGTTGAGCTTGCGCGCGGCGGTGAGCTTGGCGAATTCGCGCGGCACGATAAAGATCAGCTCGCCGCCGCGCCGCAAGTGGCGCACCGCCTTCTCGATGAAATACAGATAGAGGTTGCTGCGCCCGTCGAACAGCACGCTGTCGAGCCGCGCCAGGGTTTCCGGCGGAATGTCCTGCTGGCGCACATAGGGCGGATTGCCGATCACCGTGTCGAACTTTTCCGTCAGCGGCAGCGCGAAGAAATCCATCACGCGCGCGCCCTCCGGCGCCACCGTCGGATCGATCTCGATCGCCTCGCAGCCATTGACGCGGCGGCTGAAGGCGCCATCGCCGGCCGATGGATCGAGACTGCGCCCGCGCCGCTGGCGCAGGACGAGCATGCGTTCCACCACCGCGTCGGGGGTGAACACCTGGCCCAGCGCGTGGACATTGAGTTGTCTTGACATCGAAAGTCGGAGCTGACGAAAAAAGTCGGCGCTGGTGGGACGGCGCCAGCATGCGCGATTGTAATCCACAGGTTCGCTACAATCTGGACACCATGCTTGATCCCCGCGCCCAGACCCTGCTCAAGACCCTCATCGAACGTTACATCGTCGAAGGCCAGCCGGTCGGCTCGCGCACCCTGTCGAAATATTCCGGCCTCGAACTCTCCCCGGCGACGATCCGCAACGTCATGGCCGACCTGGAAGAGATGGGCTTCATCACCAGCCCGCACACCTCCGCCGGGCGCATCCCGACGCCTTTGGGTTACCGTTTATTTGTCGACACCCTGCTCACCGTGCGGCCGCTCGACCCGCAGCACATCTTCGAACTCAAGGGCGCCATCCACCCGGACGTGCCGCAGCGCGTGCTCGCCCAGGCCTCGCAACTGATCTCGGAACTCACGCACTTCGCCGGCGTGGTGATCGCCCCGCGCCGCCAGGCGCCGCGCATTCGCCAGATCGAATTCCTCAGCCTCACCGAGACGCGCATCCTGCTCATCATCGTCACCGCCGAGGGCGAGGTGCAAAACCGCATCCTGCTCACCCAGCGCCCCTACACGCCGTCCGAACTGGTCGAAGCCGCCAACTACCTGACGCAGAACTTCGTCGGCCTCGACTTCATGCAGATCCGCCACCGCCTGCGGGAAGAACTCCAGCAATTGCGCAGCGACATGACCGAGTTGATGAGCGCCACCGTCGACGCCGGCACCGCAGCCGCCACCGAATCCGCCACCCAATACGTCATTTCCGGCGAAAAGAACCTGCTCGGCGTCGAAGAACTCTCGACCAACATGGGCCGCCTGCGCCAGCTCTTCGACCTGTTCGAACAGCGCACCGGCCTGATGCAATTGCTCGACCTCTCCAGCCGCGCCGAGGGCGTGCATGTCTTCATCGGCGGCGAATCCGGCATCGCGCCGCTCGACGAATGCAGCGTCGTCGCCGCCCCCTACGAGGTCGACGGCCAGGTGGTCGGCACCATCGGCGTCATCGGCCCGACGCGCATGGCCTACGAACGCGTCATCCCCATCGTGGACATCAGCGCGCGCCTGCTGTCTTCGGCACTTAGTCCGAGCCAAACATGACAACCGCCATCCTGCTCGTCAACCTCGGTACGCCTGACGCGCCCACGCCCGCCGCGCTGCGCCGTTATCTCGGCGAATTCCTCTGGGACCCGCGCGTGGTCGAGATTCCGCGCGCGGTCTGGTGGTTTGTCCTCAACGGCATCATTCTCAACACGCGGCCGAAAAAATCGGCGGCGAAATACGCGGCCATCTGGCTACCGGAGGGTTCGCCGCTAAAGGTGCATACCGAACGCCAGGCCAAGCTGCTCAAGGGCCTGCTGGGCTCGCGTCAACACACCGGCATCGCGGTGGATTACGCCATGCGCTACGGCCAGCCGGCAGTCGCAACCAAGCTGGACGAACTGACGGCCGCCGGCGCGACGCGCATCCTTGTCGTGCCGCTCTATCCGCAGTTCGCCGCCGCCACCACCGCCAGTACGCTGGATGCCGTTGCCGACTGGATGCGGACCAAGCGCAACCTGCCCGAGATTGCCTATGTGCGCGACTTCCACCGCCACCCTGGCTATCTCGACGCGCTCGCCGCCAGCGTGCGCGAGCATTGGCAGGCACATGGCCAGCCGGGCGAAAACGCGCGCCTAGTGCTAAGTTTTCACGGCCTGCCGCAGCGCTGCGTCGAACTCGGCGACCCCTATGCCGACGAATGCCGACAGACCGGCCGCCTGCTGGAAGAACGGCTGGGCCTGCCCGCCGGCCGGATGCTGGTCACTTTCCAGTCGCGCTTCGGCCCGGCCAAATGGTTGCAGCCCTATACCCAGCCGACGCTGGAAGACCTCGGTCGGCAAGGTGTGGAACGCATCGACATCCTCTGTCCCGGCTTTACCGCCGACTGCCTGGAAACGCTGGAGGAAATCGCGCTGGAATGCAAATCGGCCTTCCTCGGCGCGGGCGGCAAGGCCTTCCATTACCTCCCCTGCCTCAACGAACGCCCCGACTGGATCGCGGGGCTGGCCGACATCTGCCTCGCCCGCCTCGGCGCTCAGGATTGAATTCCATCCGGCCGGACATATATCAGCTATCACTGATATAGGAGCCCGCCATGTCGACTTCCCCGATCGTCGTCTGCCCGCACTGCCACGCGCCCAACCGCGTACCCGCCGAAAAGCTCGCCCATGACCATCGGAGCGGCACCTGCGGCAAGTGCAAGCAGGCCTTGTTTACCGGCGCGCCGGTCGAACTCGACGCGGAGAGCTTTGACCGGCACATCGGCCGTTCCGACCTGCCGGTGCTGGTGGATTTCTGGGCGCCCTGGTGCGGTCCCTGCCGCTCGATGGCGCCGGCTTTCGCGCAAGCCGCGCGCCAGCTCGAACCGCAAATCCGGCTGGCGAAACTCGACACCGAAGCGCATCAGGCGCCGGCCGCACGCTTCGGCATCCGCAGCATTCCGACCATGATCCTGTTCCACGCCGGCCGCGAAGTCGCACGGCAATCCGGGGCAATGGACGCGGCGAGCATCGTGCGCTGGGCGCGCGCGCAGGGCTAAACTCGGCGCCCGCGCGACGGCGGCGCGCCTCCCGCTTCGACGGCGGCGCGCCGCCGTTCCGCCGCCGCCACGCTTCATTGCCACTGACTTTAGCGATATGATCGCGGACGCTTCGATAACCTCGGTCCGCCCCATGAAAACAATATTTTTGCGCGCGTCCCTCGCGCTGTTTCTGACAAGCGCCACGCACGCCGCTTGTGCCGATACCAGCCGTCTCGACCGCATCCTGGCGGAAAAGCAGCTCCGCGTCTGCGTCTGGCCGGACTACTACGGCATTTCCTACCGCAACACCAAGACCCAGACACTCTCGGGCATCGATATCGACATGGCCGAAGCGCTGGGCAAGGATTTGGGCGTGGCCGTCGAATTCGTCGACAGCTCATTTGCCAAACTGATCGCCGATGTCACCGAGGAGCGTTGCGACGTCGCCATGTTCGCCATCGGCATCAATCCGCAGCGGCTCGAGAAACTCCGTTTCACCAAGCCCCACCTCGCCAGCGACATCTACGCCATCACCACGCGCAGCAACCGCCGCATCCAGTCCTGGGACGATATCGACAAGCCCGGCAGCATCGTCGCGGTGGCCAAGGGCACGCTGCACGAACCGGTGATGAAGCAGAAACTCAAGGCCGCCGAACTGCGCGTGCTCGACACGCCGCACGCGCGCGAGCAGGAAGTCGAATCCGGCCGCGCCGACGCGTTCATGACTGACTTCCCCTTCAGCCGGCGCATGCTCGAAACCACGGACTGGGCGCGTCTGGTCAAGCCGACCGGCACCTATCACGTCACGCCCTACGCCTACGCGCTGAAGCCGGGCGACGACGCCTGGCACGCCCGGCTGGAGCGCTTCGTCGCCGACGTCAAGAAAGACGGCCGCCTGATGGCGGCAGCCAAGCGCCACAAGCTCGACCCGATCGTCGTCGGCGAATGATGCGTCGTACATGACCCAGGCAACAGCCAAACGCATGGCTGACCCCGTCGTATCTGCGCCGCCTTTCGGCGCACCGCGCCGCTTCGTCTTCCTCCTCGTCGGACTGCAATTGCTGCTAGCCGTCGTGGTCGTCGGCGGCGCAGTGCATAACGCCATGCGTATGCGCCAGGAAGCCTTGCAGGACCATCTCCGGCATGCCACCGCGTTGGTGCGCGGTGTCGAGGACCAACTGACCCAAAGCCTGTATCTGGCCAGCCTGACGCTGGCCAATCTACCCGACGTGGTTGGGTTCGATAGCAGCGCCAAACCTCTCCGCCACAACGCCGCATTGGAGAAAATCCAGCGCCAGATGCCTGCCCTGCGCTCGCTCTCGCTCGCGGATCGCACTGGCCATATTCGCGCCAGTTCGGTCGCGGCCAATGTCGGCCGACAGGTCGACCTTTCCCCGCTATTGCCGCTCGCGACGCCGGAACACACCGCCTTGGCGCGCATCGGCGTGCCCTGGGAAGGCCGCGACTTTCACGACGGCCGCCCAAGCACGATTGAGCAGCCGGTCGGTGCGCGCGCCAACACCTTCTTTCCGCTCGTACTGGCGCTGCCCGATACCGCCGGTCTGGTCGCGATTGCGGCAATCAATTCGGACTATTTCATCAATCACATCGGCAATCAGATCAATCCGGCGCTCACGCATATTTCGGTCTACGACTACAACGGCACCTTGCTGCTGTCCACCCTCACCGACCATGCGCCGGGCAGCCACATCGTGGAGACCGAACTCCTGGCGCGCGTCCTCGACCGGGAAATCGACCAAACGCTTGATGATCGCGCCCATGGCATGGATGTCCTGACCGCATTCCGCGCCTCGCGCAACTATCCGTTTTTCGTCGTTGCCCATGTTGATAAATCCACCGCGCTGGCGCAATGGCGCGACGAGACCCTGTTCATCCTGTCCGCTATCGGTCTCGCGCTCGCCGCGACTTTGGCGATCACCGGCATCCTGACCCTGCGCCTGCGCACCGGCCTGGATCAGGAAGCGCGCATGCAGGAAGAGCGCCGGCTCGCCTTCGAGCAAAGCCCGAGCAGCATCGTCATCACCAACCTCGAACCGGCCATCGAGTACGTCAACCCCAAGTTCTGTCAGGTCACCGGCTATACCCCCGAAGAAGTGATCGGCCAGAATCCGCGCCTCCTGCAATCCAATCTGACGCCGCCCGAAACCTACCGGGCCATGTGGGCCAAGCTGCTGGCGGGGGAAAACTGGGAGGGCGAGTTCATCAACCGCCGCAAGGACGGCACGCACTATTTCGAGCGCGCAACGCTGGCGCCGATCAGGGATACGCGGGGCCAGGTCGCCCGCTATCTCGCCATCAAGCACGACATCAGCGAACAGAAGCGCCTCGAACTGGCGCAGATCGAAGCGAAGAACGCAGCCGAGGCCTCCAGTCGCGCCAAATCAGAATTTCTCGCCAACATGAGCCACGAAATCCGCACGCCGATGAACGGCATCATCGGCATGATGCAGCTCGCGCTCGAATCCGGGCTCAAGCCCGAACAGGACGATCTGGTGCGCAAAGCGCATGGCGCGGCCATCTCGCTGCTCGGCATCCTCAACGATATTCTGGATTTTTCCAAGATCGAGGCCGGCAAACTCGAATTCGAGTCCCGGCCCTTCGACCTGGACGAGGTCGTCGCCCATCTGCGCGATCTGTTCGAAGTCGCTGCACGCGACAAAGGGCTCGAATTCGCGCTGAGCTGCGCCCCCGACACGCCGCGCCAACTCGTCGGCGATCCGCTGCGACTGACGCAGGTGCTGAACAATCTGGTCGGCAACGCTATCAAGTTCACCCACGCCGGCCGCGTCGAACTGCGCATCGCGGCGCTCGCGACGGAACAGGACGCAACCCGCCTGCTGTTCGAGGTTGTCGACACTGGCATCGGCCTGAGCCCCGCCCAGCTTGGACGCCTGTTCCAGGCCTTCCGCCAGGGCGATAGTTCGACCACGCGCGAGTACGGCGGCACCGGCCTGGGACTGGTGATCAGCCACCGGCTGGTGGCGACGATGGGTGGCCGCATCGACGTAGACAGCGCTCCCGGTGCAGGTAGCCGTTTCCATTTCACCGCGCTGTTCGAACGCTCGACCGAGAGTGCGCACCAACGCGCCCTACGCGACCATCCCGCCGACCTGAGCGGTCTCGCCATACTGCTCGTCGAGGACAACGCCTTGAACCAACAGTTGGCGCGCACTTTTCTCGAACGTGCTGGCATTACGGTGACAGTTGCAGATAACGGCGCCAAAGCCATCGAGATTCTCGACACGGGCAATACCGCCTTCGACGCCGTATTGATGGACATCCAGATGCCCGTCATGGACGGCCTGACTGCGACCCGTTTGATCCGCGCCGACGCCCGCCACACGCATCTGCCGATCATCGCCACCACTGCGCACGCCATGACCGAGGACCGCGCCGAGTGCCTCGCCGCCGGCATGCAGGACTACCTGACCAAACCCATCGACGTCAATCTGCTGTATGCCAAAATCGCGCAATGGACGGGGCGTCGGGACAGGGAGGCAGTGCAGACCGCTCCCGCACCCCGTCCCACCATACCCAGCACAGTCGCGCCCAGCGACGATGCACTCGCCGAACGCGCCATCGCGATTGAGCGCATCGGCGGCAGCGAGGAAATCTATCGCGAGGTGATCGCGACTTTTTGTACCGACCAAGGCAGCACCATCGCCAATTTGCGCGCCGCTCTCGCAGCGGCCGATATCGCCACGTCCCACCGCATCGCTCATACCCTCAAGGGCACCGCCGCCACCATCGGCGCCACCGGCCTGTTTGAAGCCGCGCTGGCGCTCGACCGCGATCTCAAGGCCGGCACGCTGCCGTCCGACTGGCCCGCACGCGTGAGTAAGCTGGAGGCGCGGCTCGCCGCCACGCTCGCGGCAATCGTGACGGAACTGTCCTCAAGCTCGCCGGGATAGCGTCGTAGACACTCCCACGGGCACTTACAGGATGCCCGCAGGAGTGTCCCATGAAAATCGCCAGTACCGATCTCGCCTTGCAAGCCGAACATGCCGCACTGACACGCCAGGAAAGCCAGGAAACCCTGCGTGCCTGGCGCGGTGAGCGCCCGGACTTCGAACGCAACACGACCCAATCCTCGGCCCAGCCGACTGCGTTGGCCTCAGCCATCGCCAGCATCTCGGCAACGGCACGCGAGCAGTTGGCCGCCGCCACCATCAGACCGCCCGCCGTCCCATCATCGCCGAGTTCTTCTACCGCCTCGGCAAGCGGCAGCGAAGCCACCGCCATCGAAGATGCCATGGCCAGCGCCGACAACAACCCCTTCATCCTGCTCATCAAGCGCATGATTGAGTTGATGACCGGCAAGGAAGTCAAAGTGTTCGACATGCAGTCGTTTTCCGCCGAACTGCATCACACCCAGGCCAGCGTCGATACCACCGCCGCACAGGCACAGGCAACGGCAGGAGAAGGCCGCGCCGGCTATGGCATCGAGTACGACTACCACGCGGTACGCGAGGAAATCGAGACGACTGACTTTTCCGCCGAAGGCACGATCCGCACGACGGATGGACAGGAGATCAACTTCCGGCTCGACCTCGAAATGTCCCGCTACTACCGCGAGGAAACCAACATCAGCCTGCGTGCCGGCGACGCCAAGCGCAAGGATCCGCTGGTCGTCAATTTCGGCGGCACAGCCGCGCAACTGGCCGGACAAGTCGGCCAACGCTTCCGCTTCGACCTGGATGGCGACGGACGCGCGGAAGACCTGCCGCTGTTCGCTTCCGGCAGCGGTTACCTGGCGCTCGACCTGAACCGCAATGGCCGCATCGACTCAGGCAAGGAGCTTTTCGGCCCGCAAAGCGGCAACGGTTTTGCCGATCTGGCCCGGCTCGACGGCGACAACAACGGCTGGATCGACTCAGGCGACGCAGACTTCTCCCGCCTGTCCGTCTGGACACCCGCAACGGAAGGACCGGGCAAGTTGCAGTCGCTGGAACAGCTTGGCATCGGGGCCCTCGGGCTCACCCATGTCGCCACGCCCTTTGCTCTGCGCGGCGCCGACAATACCGATCTGGGCCTGGTGAAATCGAGCGGTGTTTATCTTTCGGAGTCTGGTAAAGCCGGCAGCATTCAGGAAGTCGATCTGACGGTATAGCACCACTTTCGGCGGCAATTGCAGCGCCCCAATTACCTATCTTCGGTTACACTTTGGTAAAAGAGAGCGAGGGGTTGCGCCATGCACTTCGGCAACATGAAAATATGGGTTCGGCTGACCGCAGCCATCTGGTTGATGCTGGTGATTGCCTGGACGGGCATGATCTTCTGGGAAAGCAAGGTCAATCGCGATACCGCCATCGACCAGGCCAAGCAGTTTTCGCTATCCATGCACGAGGCAACGCTGGCCGGACTGACCGGCATGATGATCACCGGCACCGTCGGCCAGCGTGAGGTCTTCCTCGACCAGATCAAGCAGCTCTCGATCATCCGCGACCTCAAGGTCATCCGCGGCGAGGGCGTCATCAAGACCTTCGGGCCGGGCACCGCCAAGGATGGCGACGCCGATGCCGTGGAGCAGAAAGTGCTCGCGAGTGGGAAGGAAATCATTGAGGTCGAGCACGACGCCAAAGGCGAATTCCTGCGCGTCGTCCGTCCGGCGCTCGCACTCAAGAACTATCTGGGCAAGGACTGTCTGATGTGCCATCAGGTGCCGGAAAGCACCGTGCTTGGCGTCGTCAGCATGAAGGTCTCGCTCGACAGCGTGAATGAAGCCGTTGCCACGCAACGCATCAAGTCGCTGCTGGCCGCCATCGCCGTCAGCATTCCCTTGCTGGCCTTCATCTACTTCTTCGTCAGCAAGGTAGTCACGCGACCGCTGGAGGAAATGGTCTCAGGCTTGCGTTCCATCGCCAGCGGCGAAGGCGACCTGACGCGGCGGCTGGAAGTGAAAAGCCAGGACGAGATCGGTCAGGCGAGCGAGGTCTTCAACGACATGATGGCGAATTTCGCCAGCCTGGTGCGCCAGGTCGGCGAATCGGCGGCACATGTCTCCGGCGCCGCCCACGACTTGGTGACGGGCGCCAAGCAGGTGGCCGACAGTTCGCACCAGCAATACGACAAGTCGCGCGCCGTCACCGCCGCCGTCGAGCACATGGTGTCCAGCATCGTCGATGTGGCGGAGAGCACCGAGCGCGTCCATGAACAGTCGCGCGAAAGCCAGACGCGTTCGCGCGAAGGCACGCAAACCCTCGATCGCCTGATCGTCGAAATTGGCCGGGTGAAGAGCGCGGTCAACGAGATGGCCGGTGCGGTCAACGAGTTCGTCAGCAGCACAGTGTCGATCACCAACATGACCCGCGAGGTCAAAGACATCGCCGACCAGACCAACCTGCTCGCCTTGAACGCCGCCATCGAGGCCGCACGCGCCGGCGAACAGGGACGCGGTTTCGCGGTCGTGGCCGACGAGGTGCGCAAGCTCGCGGAAAAATCCGCCGCCTCGGCCAACGAGATCGACAGCATCACCCGCACGCTCAACAGCAAGTCGGACGCCGTGCGCCAGTCCATCGAGGGCGGTTTGGCCGACATCGCATCGAGCGAAAAGTCGCTCGATGCCGTCGCCAGCGCCATCAGCGGATCGAACCAGTCGGTCGAACAGGTCGGCGTCGGCCTGGACGCCATCGCCGGTGCCACCGAAGAGCAACGCCGGGTCAGCACCGAAGCCTTCACCAATATCGAGGCCATCGCCGCGATGGCCCACGACAACAGCGACGCGGTCGAACAGACCGCCGATTCGGCCCAGCGTCTGGAAGATCTGGCGAATCAGTTGCAAAGTACAGTCGGACGCTTCCGCACCTGAGTTTCTTGTTCCCTCCCCTCTTGAATACGGGGAGGGAGCCCCCATTAATTGCATGGTTTAACGTCTTCAAGGACTTTCCCCATGCAACAAGCACAGCAAGACACCCCTGCCTTGGCCGAAGCGAAAGTCGGCTCTGGCGAGACGGCGCCTGTTGGCAGCGATGCCGCCACAGCCGGCGCCGATACCATGCCCAGCCTTGAGGATCTACTCAAGACTGCGGAATTGAAGGCCGCCGAACATCACGATGCCTGGCTGCGGGCGAAGGCCGAAACGGAAAACCTGCGCCGCCGCGCGCAGGACGACGTGAGCAAGGCCCACAAGTTCGCCGCCGAGAAATTTGCCGGAGAACTGCTCGCGGTGAAAGACAGCCTCGAAGCCGCCCTGTCCAACGAAGCCCAGACCGTCGAAGCGCTCAAGGCCGGTGTCGAACTGACGCTCAAGCAACTCGTCGCCGCCTTCGATAAGTCTTCGGTTGTCGAATTGAGCCCACTGGGCCAGAAATTCGACCCCCATTTTCACCAGGCCATCGCCATGGTCGAGGCCGACCAGGAAGCCAACACCGTCGTCAGCGTGCTGCAAAAAGGCTACGTCCTGCACGAGCGCATCCTGCGCCCCGCGCTGGTCACCGTGGCCAAGGCAAAGTCGCCGCCGGCCGCTTGAAGCCTGGGGCGATAACCCCATATGGGACACAGGTAAACATTTCTCCACGAATTCGGAATAAAGGAAACAACATGGGCAAGATCATCGGCATCGACCTCGGCACCACCAATAGCTGCGTCGCCATCATGGAAGGCGGCAAGCCGAAAGTTATCGAAAACTCCGAGGGCGCTCGCACCACGCCTTCCATCGTCGCCTACGCCGAGGATGGCGAAATCCTCTGCGGCGCCAGCGCCAAGCGTCAGGCCGTCACCAATGCCAAGAACACCCTGTACGCAGTCAAGCGCCTGATCGGCCGCCGCTTCGAAGAGAAGGAAGTGCAGAAGGACATCGACCTGATGCCCTTCACCATCTGCAAGGCCGACAACGGCGACGCCTGGGTACAGGTGCGCGACAAGAAGATGGCGCCCCCGCAAGTCTCCGCCGAAGTGCTGCGCAAGATGAAGAAGACCGCCGAGGACTACCTCGGCGAGGAAGTCACCGAAGCCGTCATCACCGTGCCGGCCTACTTCAACGACAGCCAGCGCCAGGCCACCAAGGACGCCGGCCGCATCGCCGGCCTCGAAGTCAAGCGCATCATCAACGAGCCGACCGCCGCCGCGATCTCCTTCGGCCTCGACAAGCAGGAAGGCGACCGCAAGATCGCAGTGTTCGACTTGGGCGGCGGTACCTTCGATATTTCCATCATCGATATCGCGGAGATCGAGGGCGAGCACCAGTTCGAAGTGTTGTCGACCAACGGCGACACCTTCCTCGGTGGCGAGGACTTCGACCAACGCATCATCGATTACATCGTCACCGAGTTCAAGAAGGAACAAGGCGTCGACCTGAAGAACGACGTGCTGGCGCTGCAACGCCTGAAAGAGGCGGCCGAGAAGGCCAAGATCGAACTCTCCAGCAACCAGCAGACCGAAATCAACCTGCCCTACATCACGGCCGACGCTTCCGGTCCGAAGCACTTGGCGATGAAGATCACCCGCGCGAAGTTCGAGTCGCTGGTGGAAGAACTCATCGAGCGCTGCGTCGCGCCCTGCCGCATGGCCATTAAGGATGCCGGCGTCAAGATCGAGGATATCGGCGACGTCATCCTCGTCGGCGGCATGACGCGCATGCCCAAGGTGCAGGAGAAAGTTAAAGAAGTGTTCGGCAAGGAGCCGCGCAAGGACGTCAACCCCGACGAGGCCGTGGCCGTTGGCGCTTCCATCCAGGGCGGCGTGCTGCAAGGCGAAGTCAAGGATGTGCTGCTGCTCGACGTCACCCCGCTCAGCCTGGGCATCGAAACCCTGGGCGGCGTGATGACCAAGCTGATCCCGAAAAACACCACTATCCCGACCAAGACCAGCCAGGTGTTCTCCACCGCCGACGACAACCAGAACGCCGTCACCATCCACGTGCTGCAGGGCGAGCGCGAAATCTCGTCCGGCAACAAGAGTCTGGGTCAGTTCAACCTGTCCGACATCCCGCCGGCGCCGCGCGGCATGCCGCAGATCGAGGTCACCTTCGACATCGACGCCAACGGCATCCTGCACGTCTCGGCCAAGGACAAGGGCACGGGCAAGGAAAGCAAGATCACCATCAAGGCCAACTCCGGCCTGTCGGACGAGGAAATTAACCGCATGGTGAAGGATGCCGAAGCCCACGCCGAAGAGGACCGCAAGACGCACGAACTGGTCGACGCGCGCAACCAGTGCGACGCTATGGTGCACTCCGTGAAGAAGGCGCTCGCCGAACACGGCGACAAGATCGAGGCCGACGAAAAGGCCAAGATCGAAGCCGCGATCAAGGAAGCGGAAGAGGCGATGAAGGGCGGCGACAAGGCCACACTGGAAGCCAAGACGCAGGCGCTCGGCCAGGCTTCGCAGAAGCTCGGCGAGAAGATCTACGCCGATGCGCAGCAAGCCGCAGGCGGCGCCGAAGCAGCGGCCGGTGCGGCTGGCGGCGGTGCCAAGAAGGAAGGCAAGGCGAACGACAGCGATGTGGTCGACGCCGAGTTCACCGAGGTCAACGACAAGAAGTAATTGGCCTGCCACCCGTGACGGGCCGCCGCCAAATTGGCTGCGGCCCTTTGTCGTTTCTTGTCAGGACTGAATCAGGATAGCCATGTCAAAACGTGATTACTACGAAGTGCTCGGCGTCAATCGCGACGCTGGCGACGACGAGATCAAGAAGGCCTATCGCCGCCTGGCGATGAAGCACCACCCCGACCGCAACCCGGACAATCCCAAATCCGAAGAGCATTTCAAGGAGGCTAAGGAGGCCTATGAAATTCTCTCCGACGCCAAGAAGCGTCAGACCTATGACCAGTACGGCCACGCCGGCGTCGACCCGCAAGCCGGCATGGGCGCTGGCGGCGGTGCCGGATTTGCCGATGCCTTTTCCGACATCTTCGGCGACATCTTCGGCGGCCGCGCCGGCGCTGGCGGCGGACGCTCCAACGTCTATCGCGGTGCCGACTTGCGCTACAACCTCGAGGTCTCGCTTGAAGAAGCGGCGCGCGGCACCGAAACGCGCATCCGCATTCCCACCATGGCCGAGTGCGACAGTTGCCACGGCAGCGGCGCCAAGAAGGGTACCGAACCCAAAACCTGCCCGACCTGCGGTGGCCACGGTCAGGTGCGCATGCAACAGGGATTTTTCTCGATCCAGCAAACCTGCCCGAAGTGCCACGGCACCGGCCGTTTCGTTGCCGACCCCTGCCCCACCTGCCAAGGTGGCGGTCGCGTCAAGCAGCACAAGACCCTCTCGGTCAAGATTCCCGCCGGCATCGACGAGGGCGATCGCATTCGTCTGTCCGGCGAAGGCGAGCCCGGCGTGAATGGCGGCCCGCCCGGCGATCTCTATGTGCAGATCCACCTCAAGCCGCACCCGGTATTCCAGCGCGACCACGACGACCTGCATTGCGAAATGCCGGTCAGTTTCACCGTCGCGGCGCTCGGCGGGGAAATCGAAATCCCCACCCTGGACGGCGTCGCGCGCCTCAAGGTGCCGCCGGAAACCCAGACCGGCAAGGTCTTCCGCCTGCGCAGCAAGGGCATCAAGGGCGTGCGCTCGATCAGCCAGGGCGATCTGCTCTGCCATGTCGTCGTCGAAACCCCCGTGAGCCTGACCGAACGCCAGCGGGAGCTATTGCGCGAATTCGAGGAACTCAGCCAGGGCAATGCCGCAACCCACAACCCGAAGGCGCAAAGCTGGATGGACAAGGTCAAGGAATTCTTCTCAACCTGAGGCCAACCTTGCACAACTCGGCGCCGTCTCGCCAGGGCCGAGTTTCGCGTGCAATATTTTCGGGACATCTATTTTTTTGTAAGGCAATGGGATAGATTGCGCGCACGGTGCCAAGCAAGCCCAAGGCATCGAATTTTTCAGCAGTCCAACCCGAAGAGGATTGATACCGAAATGCAGAGAACGAAAATCGCGGTCATGTTGGCCGCGCTGGGGTTGTCCTCGGTACCGGCGCTCGCCGGCACCACCTACGACCCGGCAACCAATCAGGGAACCATCAGTTCCATCGTTGTCGGCAATACGCGCTACACCAATGTTGTGTTCATCCCCGCCAGCGTCGTCGGCCTCAATATGCCCGCCGGCAGCGCAGAGTCCTACGATCCGGCCACCAATCAACTGACGATTCCATCTGTCGTGGTCGGTACCACGACCTACACCGGCGTGGTCGTCACCGTCGCCAGCGTGGTGAGCGTCGGCGGCAGCGCCCCGGTAACATCGACCGAAACACCCGTGACCCCCAACGATCCGCTGTTTGCCGATCAATGGCACCTGAAAAATACCGGGCAAGTCGGTCTGGACGGCGTGGCGGGCACGGTCGGCGAAGACTTGAATGTCTCGCTGGCATGGAGCCAGGCGACCGGTAAGGGCATACAAATCGCGGTCATCGACGACGGCCTGGATATCAATCACGAAGATCTCAGCGTCGTCGCAGGCAAGAGCTGGGACTACCGGACCAATGCCTACGGCGATCCATCTGCCAATGCGTCGAGCCACGGTACGAGCTGCGGTGGTCTGGCCGCCGCGACCGGCAACAACGGCATCGGCGTCGCTGGGGTCGCCTTCGACGCCAAACTGGTCGGCTACAATCTTCTGTCGGCAACCACTGGCGAATACGGTGCCGACTCGGTCACCAAGGATCTCGCGGCGAACCACATTTACAGCAATAGCTACGGCTCCGCCGACAGCACCGGCACGCTCCAGCCGTCAGGTGCCGAATGGCGCGCGGCGATCGATACCGGCAACACCACCGGCCGCAACGGCAAGGGCGCCATTTATACCTGGGCGGCAGGCAACGGCGCCCCGACCGACCGTTCGGACTACGACGGCCAGGGCAATTATTCCGGCGTCTTTGCGATCGGCTCGCTCAACGACAAAGGCCAGAAGTCCTCCTACTCCGAACCGGGAGCGAATCTGCTGGTGATGGGCTTCGGCGGCGAATTCTGTTCCTCGCACACCACCACCACGGTGGATGTCAGCGGCGCACCGGGCTACAACGACGGCACATCCAAGCCGGAAGACTATGCCGGCAAGCCGAACTACACCCGCTGCATGAACGGCACTTCGGCCGCAACGCCGACAGTGACGGGCGTCATCGCGCTGATGCTGGAAGCTAATCCGGCGCTGACCTGGCGCGACGTACGGGCGGTCCTGGCGCAAACCGCGCGCAAGAACGATCCGACGCATGCCGATTGGGTGACCAATGGCGCGGGTTACAAGGTCAACCACAATTACGGTTATGGCGCGGCCGATGCCACGGCAGCGGTCAGGGCAGCGAAAACCTGGACCAATATTCCGGCACAGAAGTCCTCCACGGGTACGACCAGCCAGGCAGTGGCGATTCCCGATGCCGGCGCCGCAGTCACCAGCGAAATCAATCTATCCAGCACCGGTATCAGCAAACTGGAATTCGTCGAACTGACGGTCGACAGCAACCATGCCGAGGTCGGCGATCTACAGATCACGCTGACCAGCCCGGCGCACACCGTGAGCACACTCACCGTGCCACACGAGTGCCAGAGGGACGGCAACGCGGTAGCTTGCGGTTCGACGCTATCCGGCGGTTTCCGCTTCGGTGTGGCGCGCCTGATGGGCGAGGCCGCCGACGGCAAATGGGTACTTTCGGTACAGGACAGCAAGGCCGGCAATACCGGCACGCTGACATCCTGGAACATCAAAGTGATGGGCTACTGAGTCGGAGATGAAGCATATGAATAACAACTGGAAAACCTCATTGGCCCTGTCTCGCAAAGCCATGCGCGGCCTAGCGGCAACCACAGCCCTGGGCTTGGCCGCCGGATTCGCCTCGCCGGCTCTCGCAGATCCGGCGCACTATTACGACGGCGCGGCGCAGCGCAAAATCTCGCCCGAACCGTCTTTGTTCGCCGAGTTCGCGCCTCCCCCCGGTCAAGGCGCCAGTCGCGCGGCTGATGGCGCGGCCCCCTGGAACTTCGTCACCCTGCACAACGCGGGGACGCGCGCGTCCGTCGGTCGCAACGCGTCGACTTCGCCGGTGTTCCACGAAGGCGACTCCCCTGCCGGGCGCTTGATGGCGCTGCCGGGTGGGGTCATCATCAACTTCAAGCCGGACTGGAGCGATACGCAAATCATGGCTTGGCTGGCGGCCAAAAGCTATACATTGAAACAACGCTTGGCGCTTAGCGGTAATTGGTATGTGATCCAGTCGCCCCCCGGACAGGCATCGCTGGATCTCGCCAACGCAATCTACGCGTCGGGCGAAGTGCTTGGAGCAACGCCAAACTGGTGGAAAGAAACCGTAACCAGGTAGTAGTTTCAGCCGTATCGAGCAATAGCCGTTTAGATCGATTTCATCGCGTCGTTACAATGATGAAAGAACTTCTAAACGGCTATCTCGCATTCAAACGTTGAACAGGAAGTTCAACACGTCGCCATCCTTGACGACGTACTCCTTGCCTTCCGCGCGCATCTTGCCGGCTTCTTTAGCCCCGGCCTCGCCCTTGAAGGCGATGAAATCCTCGTAGGCAATGGTCTGAGCGCGGATGAAGCCGCGTTCAAAGTCGGTATGGATCACGCCCGCCGCCTGCGGTGCGGTATCGCCACGATGGATCGTCCAGGCACGCACCTCCTTCACGCCGGCAGTGAAATAGGTTTGCAGGCCGAGCAAGTGATAGGCGGCGCGGATCAGGCGGTTCAGGCCCGGTTCGTCCAGCCCCAGATCGGCGAGGAAGATCTGCTTGTCTTCGTCCGCCAAGTCGGCGATCTCAGCCTCGATGGCGGCACAGATGGCGACGACATCGGCATTCTCTTTTGCCGCATGGGCACGCACGGCGTCGAGATGCGGATTGTTCTCGAAACCGCCCTCCTTGACGTTGGCGGCGTACAAAATCGGTTTCGCGGTCAGCAAGAAGAATTGCCGCAGGTTGGCCCACTCCTCTTTCGACAGGTCGAGCGCCCGTACCGGCTTGGCCTCATCCAACTGCGCGCGGCACTTTTCCAGCACATCGACAAGCAGCTTGGCTTCCTTGTCGCCGCCGGATTTTGCCTGCTTTGTATAGCGGTTGAGCGCCTTCTCGACGGTAGCGAGATCAGCCAGCGCGAGTTCGGTGTCGATGACCTCGATGTCGGACAGAGGATCGACCTTGCCGGCCACATGCACGACATTCTCGTCGGCAAAGCAGCGCACGACATGGACGATGGCGTCGGTTTCGCGGATGTTGGCGAGGAACTGGTTGCCAAGGCCCTCGCCCTTGCTCGCACCGGCAACCAGCCCGGCGATGTCGACGAATTCGACGATGGCATGCTGGATCTTTTGCGGCTTGACGATGACGGCAAGCGCCTCCAGGCGCGGATCGGGCACCTCGACGATGCCGACGTTCGGCTCGATGGTGCAGAAGGGATAATTCTCCGCCGCAATGCCCGACTTGGTCAGGGCATTGAACAGGGTGGACTTGCCGACATTGGGCAGGCCGACGATGCCGCATTTGAGGCTCATGTTATTTCCTTGTTCGCTTCGGGTTTCGGCGGCGCGGGCCGCACGTTGATTTTCTGGGTCGCCGCGTTGAAATCGGCTTTCGCCAGTTGCGGCCAAGCCAGCAACGCCCGGTCGATGGCGGCGTCGATTTCTCCGGCTTCTTCCTTGCGTGGCGGCTTCAGCACGTAATTTACGACTTCGTTGCGGTCGCCCGGATGGCCGATGCCGATACGCAGCCGCCAATAGTCCTGGGTACCGAGGCGGGCCGTAATGTCCTTGAGACCGTTGTGACCACCGAGGCCACCGCCGAATTTGAGGCGCGACTGACCGGGTGGAATATCGAGTTCGTCATGCGCAACCAGCATCTCAGCAGGTTCGATGCGGTAGAAATGCGTGAGCGCCTGCACCGACTGGCCGGAGCGGTTCATGAAAGTCTGTGGCATCAAGAGCCAGAGATCCGTCCCGCCGAGGCGAGCTTTGGCCACAAAGCCGTGATAACGGGATTCACGCGCAAACGACACACTTAATTCGCGCGCAAGACGCTCACAAAACCAAAACCCGGCGTTGTGCCGGGTTTCGGAGTATTCGGCCCCGGGGTTACCGAGGCCGACGATGAGCTTAAGCGGAACAGCCAATTACTTCTTCTCTGCCGGCTTCTTCTCGGCCGGCTTCTTTTCGGTGAGGATCTGGGTCTCGGCCGGTGCTGCTTCTTCTTCCGTTGCTGCACCGCCACCGCGCACCACGACACCGGCAACGACCGGATCGCCTTCGCCGTGATGCACGACTTCAACACCGGCCGGCAGGTTCAGTTGAGAGATATGCAGCGACTGGCCGCCATGCAGATCCTTCAGATCCACCTCGATGAACTCGGGCAGATCGTTCGGCAAACACTTGACGTCGACTTCGGTCAAGACGTGTTGCACCATGCCGCCAGAGAGCTTGATGCCCGGAGCGATCTCGGCATTGATGAAGTGCAGCGGCACTTTCTGGTGGATCATGTGGGTGGCATCGATACGTTGGAAATCGACGTGCTTGATCTGCAACTTGTAGGCGTGCATCTGCACGTCGCGCAGCAGGCACATCTCCTTGGAGCCGTCGATGCTCATGTTGATTACGGAGGCGTGGAAGGCCTCCTTGCGCAACGACTGGTAGAGCTCGTTGTGATCGAACTCGATCATCTGCGGCTTGGCCGTACCGCCATAAATGATGCCGGGAACCCGGCCGGCGCGGCGCAGGCGGCGGCTCGCACTCGATCCCTGCATTTCGCGCTTGGTGGCATTGATTTCAAATTGCATGGTGTGTTGCTCCAGTAAAAGCCCTGCCCGCGACCAGGCAGGGTGGTTAGAAAAGCTTACTCCGCGAAGAGGGACGACACGGATTCTTCGTTGCTGATGCGGATGATGGTTTCGGCCAGCAGACCGGCAATGGGGACAACGCGAACACGATCGCAGGCCTGCGCATCCTCGCGCAGTGGAATGGTATCGGTCACCACCACTTCATCGAGGTCGGACTCGGAGATGCGGGCAACTGCGCTGCCCGACAGTACCGGGTGGGTGCAATAGGCCATGACCTTCTTGGCGCCGTGTTCCTTGAGCGCGCGCGCCGCCTTGCACAAGGTGCCGGCGGTATCGACGATGTCGTCCATGATGACGCAACTGCGGCCCTCGACATCGCCGATGATGTGCATCACTTCGGAAACGTTGGCCTTCGGGCGGCGCTTGTCGATGATCGCCAGATCGGTTTCGAGCAGCTTCGCCGCCGCACGCGCCCGCAGCACGCCGCCGACATCGGGCGACACGACCAACAGATCGTCGTGGCGCTGCTTCCAGATGTCGCCAAGCAGGATTGGTGTGGCGTAGATGTTGTCGACCGGGATATCGAAGAAACCTTGGATCTGGTCGGCATGGAGGTCGACCGTCAGTAGGCGCTGCACGCCGGCGGCCTGGAGCATATTGGCGACCACCTTCGCCGCGATCGGGACACGCGCCGAGCGTGGCCGGCGATCCTGGCGCGCATAGCCGAAATAGGGCACGGCGGCGGTGATGCGCCCAGCCGAGGCGCGCTTCAAGGCGTCGGCGAGGATGATCAGTTCCATCAGGTTGTCGTTAGCCGGCGCGCATGTCGGTTGCAGGATGAAAACATCCTTGCCGCGCACGTTTTCGAGAAGTTCGACATTGCTCTCGCCATCCGAGAAGCGGCCGACACTGACGCGACCGAGCGATATGCTCAAGCGTTTGGCAACGTCGGAGGCCAACTTGGGGTTGGCGTTGCCGGTAAAGACCATCAGACTATCGTAGGCCATGGCGCGTCTCTGCGTCTCTCAAAGAGAAGCGGGCAGACACAGATTTAAGGTCTGCGTCTGCCCGGGGTATCTGGCTGGGGAGGAAGGATTCGAACCTTCGCATGCCGGAATCAAAATCCGGTGCCTTAACCAGCTTGGCGACTCCCCAAGGTCGGCGGCCTGATGAATCCCGGCTCGTCGGAAGGACGCGAATTTTCCGTGTTTTACAAACTCATGTCAATCCAAACTGCGGATGAGTTGTTAAACCGCATGTTACGTAGCTGCGCATGTTGTCCGGCAGCAACGCCTGCGCGGCACGCGCAGCTGACTCCTCGGCAAATTCCACGAAGCAGCAGGCACCTGACCCGGTCATGCGCGCGTCGCCATGGCAACGCAGCAGTTCCAGGTGGCGCGCCACCTCGGGATAGCGGGCACAAGCCACCGCTTCGAGGTCGTTGCGACCCCAGCCAGGACGCCAGGCTGCGGGCAGGATTGCCAGCGTATCGCGGCGCAGATCCGGGGAGCGAAAAATTTCCGGCGTCGGTACGGCTACGCTTGGCACCGTCAGCAGATACCACGCGACGGGAGCGTTCACATCGGTAAAGACTTCGCCGATGCCGGTGGCGAAGGCGTTATGCCCATGAATGAAAATCGGCACATCGGCGCCCAGCGTCAGGCCGATCGCCTGCAAGGCGGGACGCGATAATCCGCAGCCCCACAAATGGTTGAGCGCCAGCAGCGTCGTGGCGGCATCGGAACTGCCGCCCCCCAAGCCGCCACCCTGCGGGATACGCTTTTCCAGATGAATGGTCGCACCCGTCGCCATAGGGCTGCGCGCCGTGCCGGCAGCGCCGACTTTCAAGGCGTGCGCCGCCCGCACGACCAGATCCTGCTCGGGCGGTACGCCAGGTGTTGGCGTCGCCAGCACGATGCGTCCGTCGGCACGCGGCGCGAAACGTAAGGTATCGGCCAGATCGATAAAGCGGAATACCGTTTGCAACAGGTGGTAGCCATCGGCGCGCCGACCGACGACATGGAGGAACAGATTGAGTTTCGCCGGCGCCGGCCAGGCGCTATCCCAGTCCATCATTCGATGTCGCTCCAGGCGTCGATCTTCAGGCGCACGGCAATATCGTCACGCTCCAGTTCGATCACTGCCGGCAAGGCGTCGGGCGCCGCGCTTTCCCGCTCCACCACCGCGATGCGCCAGCCCTCGGTATCGCCCGTCATCCCCAGCAGCCAGCGGGCGGAGGTCTTGAGCGGCAAGCGAAAGCCGAAGATTTCTTCGGACAGCGCGCTCCAGTCGGCTGCCGCAAAACGGCGCCCATCCGCCAACAACAGGCGGGCACCGTCGGCATCGCGGGTGATTTCCGCCAAGCCCTGCCCCAGCGGAGTCGTCAGCAGTATCTCGTCCTTGGCGGACGTATGGCGCCAGTCGATGCTGGCGTGATGACGGGATTCGTCCTGCCGCACGGAGACGCGGCCACTGAAGGCGAAAGCGTTAATCGCGGCAAGCGATGGGCGCGACGGCAGCGGCGGGTTGGCGACGCAGCCGCTCAGGAGAAACGCCAGCAGAGCGATCAGGATCGACCGGATCAATGCTGGAAGCGCTTGATGGTTTCCACCAGCATGGCGTTACCGGGGAATTCATGCTGGGCTTTATCCCAAGTCTGGATCGCTTCGTCTTTCCGGCCCAGCGACCACAGCACCTCGCCGAGGTGGGCGGCGATCTCGGGATCGGCGCGAATGCCGAATGCGGTGTTGAGGACCGTCAAGGCTCCCTGCGCATTGCCCATACGGAACAGCAGCCAGCCTTTGCTGTCGAGGATAAAGGGATCGTTAGGTTGCAGTTCGAGCGCACGCTCGATCAACTCGTACGCTTCGGCCAGGCGCTCGTTGCGGTCGGCCAGCGCATACCCCAGGGCATTCAGGGCATGGGCATGATCCGGACGCAATTCGATCAGGCGGCGCAAGCGCGCCTCCAGTTCGTCGATACGCCCCATCTTTTCGGCCACCAAGGCAATTTCGTACAAGATCTCCGGCTGATCGGGTTGGCCGACCAGGCCAGCGGCCAGCACGGCATGAGCGGCATCGAACTTGCCCGCATCACGCAGGATCTGTGCTTCGCCAATCAGCAATTGCACGCGATCACGCGGTGTCGTCACCTCCGATTCGGCAAGCTGGCGCTGCGCTAGATCAAGCTTCCCTTGCTTCGCCAACACGCTGGCGGCATGCAGGCGGGCCGACAAATAATGCTCGCCCCGGCCGACCTCGCCGTACCAGCGCAAGGCTTCGTCCCAGCGCTTGCTTTCCTCGGCAATCTGGCCGAGGTAGTAGCGCGCCTTGTCCGCCTCGGCATGGCCAATATCGACCAGGCGCAGCAGTTGGCGCTCGGCGTCGGCGGTATCGTTGAGTTGCAGCGACAACACGGCGACGGCGAAAATCACGTCGCCATTTTGTCCCGGCGTACTGGCACCCTGTTCGAGCAGTACGCCGAACTGGCGGCGCGCTTCTACGTATTTTTTTTCGCCGACGAGGGCGCGGGCATAAGCCATACGGGCCTCGCGCGCCTGCGGGTTTGCAAGGACGAAGCTTTCTAGCGCCGCCATGGCCTCTGCGCCATTTTCAAGCGTCTGCACGCGCAACAAGGCGGCAGCTTCCCAAGCGGGCCTGAGCTCAAGCGCACGCTCGCTGGCCTGGCGTGCCGCAATACCATCGCGGTCATCCAGCGCCGCCTGCGCGCGCGCGTAGTAGGCTTCCGGCAGATCGAGATATGGCGCCGTAATCTGCTCGATCAGCGCGCGTGCGCCCTTGCGGTCGCCTCCGCGGGCGAGCAGCCGATTCAGGCGCATCAGGTTCTGTTCTATGTTCAGCGGCTCGGAGATCAGATAGGCTGCAACCAAAGCCTTGAGTTCGCCGAAGCGCCCCTGTGCCGCCAGCAGACTGATCAATGTCTGGCGGGCCTGCGTCGAGTTTGGCTCGATTTCTATCCAGATCTGCGCAGCCTGCAAGGCAATTTCCATGCGTCGGCCATGTAGGGCAATTTCCGTGGCACGGCGGGCAATGCGCGGATCGCGCGTCTCCTTGGCAATGTCGCGATACAACTCGGCCGCACTCCCCAGTTGCCCACGTTGGCCGGCAAACTCGGCAAGCAGGAACTGGTAGAGCAACTTCGGCGTCAACTCGACCGCAGGCAGTTTGACTTCAGCTTCGTCGCGCTCGGCCGCAGCATTTTTTTCGGCGGCATCTTGCGCGCCTGCGCTTCCGCAGATGAGCAGCAGGGCAGCGCAAAACAGGGGCAATACTGGTTTCATGGGAGGGTAGCTTCCGAACGCACGTGGGACTATGGCTTAAGCCTAAAATGGGGCCATGTTAGCAGTTTCCCATCCCCCTCATGCCTGAGCTGCCCGAGGTTGAAGTCACACGGCGCGGCATTGCCCGGCAAGTGACCGGAGAACGGCTCGACCGTGCCGTCCTGCGAGCGCCGAGTTTGCGTTACCCGATCCCAGCCGACTTGGCCCGGCGTCTCGCGGGACGCATCTTGATCGAGACCAAACGACGCGGCAAATACTTGCTGCTGGATTTCGGCGACGGCCATCTACTGGTGCACCTGGGCATGTCCGGCAGCCTGCGCTTCGTCGCACCCGGCGCGGCGGCGGAAAAGCACGACCATGCCGATTTCGTCTTTGGCGACACCGTCTTGCGGCTGACCGATCCTCGCCGCTTCGGAGCGCTGCTCTGGCTGGAAGGCGATCCGTTGGCCCACCCGCTGCTGGCCAAGCTCGGCGTCGAACCCCTGACGCGCGACTTCACGCCCGCCGGGCTGCATCGCGCGCTGGCCGGGCGCGCCATGGCGATCAAGCCGGCCATCATGGATGCCGGTCTGGTCGTCGGTGTCGGCAACATCTACGCGGCCGAAAGCCTGTTCGATGCCGGCATCGATCCGCGCGCCGCCGCCGGGCGCGTTTCGCTTCTGCGCATCGAACGCCTCGTGCCCGCCATCAAGCAAACCCTGCGCGCCGCCATTCGCGCCGGCGGCAGCACGCTGCGCGATTTTTGCGGCACCGATGGCGGCATGGGCGACTTCCAGACTCACCACAAAGTTTATGACCGCGCCGGCCTCCCCTGCCTGAAGTGCGGCGGGCCGATCAAGGCTATCCGCCAGGGGCAGCGTTCAACCTACTTTTGCTCGCGCTGCCAACGCTGACGCTCCGTACAGCGCGCGTCTCGCTCGCGGTTTCATACAGTTATTCATCCCCGGCAAGATTTGCCCGGTGGCGGCAAGAAGGTTTGCCACCACCGGCAGACACGCTGCCGCGTTCTTTTCGCGTCTGCGCAGGCTCGCCCCGGAATCTTTTTATTTCATTGAATAAAGGCATTTTTTCACCCTTATTCAATGCTGGCACACCCGTTGCTTTAATCGTTCGCAAGGCAGGCTAAATCTTAATCAAGTCCTGCATCGGTTCTGCACTAACAGGATCGCCCTCGAATGCGAAACGAAGGAGAAAGCAAATGCCGCAAATCATCAATACCAACGTCGCGTCGCTGAACTCGCAACGCAACCTGAACCGCTCCCAGGCCGATTTGGGCATTGCTCTCCAGCGGCTGTCTTCCGGCTTGCGCATCAACAGCGCCAAGGACGATGCGGCCGGCCTCGCGATCTCCGAGCGCTTCACCACGCAGATTCGTGGCCTGAACCAGGCCCGCCGCAACGCCAACGACGGCATTTCGCTCTCGCAAGTGGCGGAAGGCGCGCTGCAATCGACCGCCGACATCCTGCAACGCATTCGCGAACTGGCAGTACAGTCGGCCAACGCTACGAACTCTTCCGGCGACCGCGCGGCCCTGAACGCCGAAGTCCAGCAACTCTCGCAAGAATTGCAGCGGATCGCCACCTCCACCGAATTCAACGGCCAGAAACTGCTGGACGGCTCCTTCACCGCTGCGCAATTCCAGGTCGGCGCCAATGCCAACCAGACCATCACCGCCACCTCCGGCAACTTCCAGACCCAGGCCTATGGCAACTATCGCGTTGGCGGCACCGTGGCCACCCGCGACAACGGCCCCGGCGATCTGGTCAACGGATCGCAGGTCGATGGCTTCCCGGTTCGCTTCGGCGCAGGCGATGTCTCTGCAGTAACGACAGGCGAAGTACCTCCCGGCATGACTATCGCCAGTTCGATGGGTTCGTTCAATGTCGCCTACGGCCCCAACTCCAGCGCCGAACAGGCCGCGAACTTCATCAATCTGGCACAGACCGGCGTGCGTGCCTCGGCACTTACCACTTTCGTACTCGGCGCCGACAACGCCAATGCCGGCGGCGCCTTGGCGTTTCAACAGCAGACCAGCTACAGCTTCCTGATGGCCTCCGATACTTCCGTACCCGGATCGGACCCTAACTCCTACACCACGGTCTCATTCACCATCGGCGGCTCTGTAGGCGGCGGCGCGTCCAATACGTCGGATCAACTGAATTCGGCCGTACAGGCCTTCAACGATGTTTCCGGCAAGACCGGCTTCACGGCGAAAATCGTCAAGTCGGACGGCGGGCAATATGGTATTCAGCTGACAAACGAGGCCGGCAAGGATTTGCGCTTGGTGAATAATTCGACGGCAGGCACCGATGTCGCGCTTGAAGACATCACGGTACTTGATGGCAATACAACGGCCAACCCCAACGCCCAAGCCTCCACCCTGACCGGTTCGGGCAATGCGACGACCTGGACCGCCGGCAATGCCAGTTGGATTACCGGCCAGGTGATTCTCGATTCCGACAAGTCGTTCTCGGTCACGACATCCGTTGCCGAGTTCTGGGGCATTCAGGGCGGGGCGGGCAACTTTGCCGGACAACTGCAAGCCACCGAAAAAGTCGATATCAGCACGGTCGAAGCATCGATGCGCACACTGGCGGTCATTGATTCTGCGCTTGCCGGCGTGAATGGACAGCGCGCACGCTACGGCGCCTTGCAGGCCCGGTTTGAAAGCACGATCGGCAACCTGGAAACCACCTCGGAGAACTTGAGCGCATCACGTTCGCGCATCCGCGATGCCGACTTTGCAGCGGAAACCGCCATGCTCACGCGCGCCCAAATCCTTCAGCAGGCCGGTACAGCGATGTTGGCACAGGCGAATTCGATCCCGCAGAACGTACTTTCGCTACTTAAGTAAAGTTATTGAATTAGTCGCCGTTATAAGAAGACGGCCGCCTCCTTGGCGGCCGTTTTTTATTGCAGGCTCAATAGCTTAACCGTACCGCCAGCGCCGACTTTCGATGATTTGCGCCTAAAGAATCTCCCACCGGGGTCGATAAATGCCCCAAGAGCACTAAGGCTCGAAGCCTAAAGTAACTGAAACCGGGCTTCTGAAACTCTAATCGGAGATCATCATGGCACAAGTCATCAACACCAACGTTCCGTCCCTGACCTCACAGCGGAACCTGAACACTTCACAGAACGCTTTGACCGTTTCTTTGCAGCGCCTGTCTTCCGGCATGCGCATCAACAGCGCCAAAGATGATGCCGCCGGCCTCGCAATTTCCGAGCGCTTCTCCGCCCAAATTCGCGGCCTCGACCAAGCCCGCCGCAATGCCAACGACGGTATCTCCCTCGCGCAAACCGCAGAAGGCGCCCTCCAGTCTTCCGGCGACATCCTGCAGCGTATCCGCGAACTGTCCGTCCAGTCCGCCAACGCCACCAACAGCTCCGGCGACCGCACCGCCATCAACGCCGAAGTCCAGCAGTTGAGCCAGGAACTCCAACGCATCGCCACCACCACAGAATTCAACGGCCAGAAACTGCTCGATGGCTCTTTCAGTGCCGCGACCTTCCAGGTCGGCGCCAACGCCAACCAGACCATTACCGCTACCTCCGGCAACTTCCAGGTCCAGGCCTACGGCAACTATCGCATCGGCGGCATGAAGGCCTACACCTCCAACGGTGCCGGCGATCTGGTCAAGGGTTCCACCGAAGGCGCCAACATCACTCAGTTCGGTGCCGATGCCGATACATCGAAAGTCGCCGCCAATGCCACGCTGACCTTCCAGACCGCAACCGGCTCCTACGACATCAAGTACTCCGGCGGCACCGCCGGCAGTGCGCAAAGCGCCGAACAGGTCGCCGCTGCGATCAACCAAGCGCAAACCGGCGTCAAGGCCAGCGCCCTCACATCCTTCGTCCTCGGCGCCGATACCAATGGCGGCGGCGGCACAGGTGTCGGTTTCATGCAGGGCACGACTTACTCCTTCCTCGTCGCCACCGATACGGCCAATGCCACACCGTCGTCCTTCACCACAGTCTCTTTCACCACCGGTGGCGTAACCACCACCGATGCGGTCAATACCACCGACCAGTTGAACGCCGCCGCCCAAGCCTTCAACGACGTCTCCGGCAAAACCGGCCTGACCGCCAAGCTCGTCCAAACCGACAATGCCACTTCCACCTACGCGCTGCAACTCACCAACGAAGCCGGCAAGGATGTGCGTATCGTCAATAACAGCACAACCGAAGTCGTCAGCCTCGCCGATACCAAGGTGCTGGATGGCGATACCGCCACTACCGCCGGCGCACAATCGCTCGCCTCGATAGGAACGGCCAATACCTGGACCACCGGCAGCGGCAGCTGGGTCACCGGCCAGATCCTGCTCGATTCCGACAAGTCCTTCTCGGTCACCGAAAGCACCGCCACTTTCATGAAGGCCACCACCACCACCGGCGCACAGTTGCAAGCTACCGAACAGATGGACGTCAGCACGGTCTACTCCGCCAACCGCACCATGGCCATCGTCGACTCCGCTCTCGCCGCCATCAACACCCAGCGTGCCCGCTACGGCGCCTTGCAGTCCCGCTTCGACAACACCATCAGCAACTTGCAAACCACTTCGGAAAACCTCTCCGCCTCGCGTTCGCGCATCAAGGACACCGACTTCGCCGAGGAAACCGCAAAGCTCACTCGCGGCCAGATCCTCCAACAAGCCGGCATCGCTATGCTCTCCCAAGCAAATGCCCTGCCTCAACAGGTACTCTCGCTGCTAAAGGGATAAAGTTTCCAGAATAGCTGTCGTTATAGAACGGTCGCCTCTCACAAGGCGGCCGTTTTTTATTGCAAGCTCAATAGTTTAGCCGTACCGCCAGCGCCGACTTTCGATGATTTGCGCCTAAAGAATCTCCCACCGGGGTCGATAAATGGAACAAGAGCACTAAGGCTCGAAGCCTAAAGCAACTGAACGCCGGGCTTTTGAAACTTCAATCAGGAGATCATCATGGCACAAGTCATCAACACCAACGTTCCGTCCCTGACCTCACAGCGGAACCTGAACACTTCACAGAACGCTTTGACCGTTTCTTTGCAGCGCCTGTCTTCCGGCATGCGCATCAACAGCGCCAAAGATGATGCCGCCGGCCTCGCAATTTCCGAGCGCTTCTCCGCCCAAATTCGCGGCCTCGACCAAGCCCGCCGCAATGCCAACGACGGTATCTCCCTCGCGCAAACCGCAGAAGGCGCCCTCCAGTCTTCCGGCGACATCCTGCAGCGTATCCGCGAACTGTCCGTCCAGTCCGCCAACGCCACCAACAGCTCCGGCGACCGCACCGCCATCAACGCCGAAGTCCAGCAGTTGAGCCAGGAACTCCAACGCATCGCCACCACCACAGAATTCAACGGCCAGAAACTGCTCGATGGCTCTTTCAGTGCCGCGACCTTCCAGGTCGGCGCCAACGCCAACCAGACCATTACCGCTACCTCCGGCAACTTCCAGGTCCAGGCCTACGGCAACTATCGCATCGGCGGCATGAAGGCCTACACCTCCAACGGTGCCGGCGATCTGGTCAAGGGTTCCACCGAAGGCGCCAACATCACTCAGTTCGGTGCCGATGCCGATACATCGAAAGTCGCCGCCAATGCCACGCTGACCTTCCAGACCGCAACCGGCTCCTACGACATCAAGTACTCCGGCGGCACCGCCGGCAGTGCGCAAAGCGCCGAACAGGTCGCCGCTGCGATCAACCAAGCGCAAACCGGCGTCAAGGCCAGCGCCCTCACATCCTTCGTCCTCGGCGCCGATACCAATGGCGGCGGCGGCACAGGTGTCGGTTTCATGCAGGGCACGACTTACTCCTTCCTCGTCGCCACCGATACGGCCAATGCCACACCGTCGTCCTTCACCACAGTCTCTTTCACCACCGGTGGCGTAACCACCACCGATGCGGTCAATACCACCGACCAGTTGAACGCCGCCGCCCAAGCCTTCAACGACGTCTCCGGCAAAACCGGCCTGACCGCCAAGCTCGTCCAAACCGACAATGCCACTTCCACCTACGCGCTGCAACTCACCAACGAAGCCGGCAAGGATGTGCGTATCGTCAATAACAGCACAACCGAAGTCGTCAGCCTCGCCGATACCAAGGTGCTGGATGGCGATACCGCCACTACCGCCGGCGCACAATCGCTCGCCTCGATAGGAACGGCCAATACCTGGACCACCGGCAGCGGCAGCTGGGTCACCGGCCAGATCCTGCTCGATTCCGACAAGTCCTTCTCGGTCACCGAAAGCACCGCCACTTTCATGAAGGCCACCACCACCACCGGCGCACAGTTGCAAGCTACCGAACAGATGGACGTCAGCACGGTCTACTCCGCCAACCGCACCATGGCCATCGTCGACTCCGCTCTCGCCGCCATCAACACCCAGCGTGCCCGCTACGGCGCCTTGCAGTCCCGCTTCGACAACACCATCAGCAACTTGCAAACCACTTCGGAAAACCTCTCCGCCTCGCGTTCGCGCATCAAGGACACCGACTTCGCCGAGGAAACCGCAAAGCTCACTCGCGGCCAGATCCTCCAACAAGCCGGCATCGCTATGCTCTCCCAAGCAAATGCCCTGCCTCAACAGGTACTCACGCTGCTACGCGGATAAACAAAAGGTAAGTTAAGCTAAAACAGTCGCCGGAACTCAAACCCCGGCGACCTCAGGCAAGGAGCACATCATGGCCGTTCAAACAATCGGGAACTTCGGCGGGACGACACCCCAGCCGGCACCCAGCCCGGGCATCGCGCCCAAGGCTGTGCTGCCGCAGCGGGATGCCGTAGCAGCCGAAATGATCCCCCAAGCCAGTCCGCTGCCAGAGCAACCTTCCCGCGAGCAAGTCCAGAAAGCCGTCGATCAAATGCGCAAGTCCTTGAGCGAGTCCACATCGAGCAATCTGCAGTTTGCGATTGACGATGAGACCGGCCAAACGCTGGTGCGCGTGACCGACAGGAGTACCGGCGAATTGATCCGCCAAATTCCGTCCGAGGAAATGGTCGAGTTGGCCAAATCGCTGGACAGGATGCAGGGAATGTTGTTACGGCAGCAAGTGTAACTACAAGATAAGTAGCAGGAATTAATCGGGGCTCGCGATTCTGCATGAATCCGGGCCCCGATTATTTTGCAAGCTGGCTTCTTTTTTGCTAAAGAGAGTAGTCACAACGCCGTAGAATGAGCATCAACTCCAGGATTTCAGGGGTAACACACCATGGCCATCTCTTCACCCGGTATCGGTTCAGGACTCGACGTTAACGGCATCATCAGCAAGTTGATGCAGGTCGAGCAGCAACCGCTGACAAAATTAAACACCAAGGAAGCCAGTTATCAGTCCAAGATATCTGCGCTTGGAACATTGCAAGGAGCAGTATCCTCGCTCAATAGCGCTGTAGCATCGCTGGTTCCATCGAGCACCCAAACGGCCTTGACCAAGTTCACTTCTTACAAGGCATCGGTGTCGGACAGCAGCATTGCCAGCGCCACAGCCGATTCGAGTTCGGTTTCCGGCAGCTATACGCTGGAAGTGACCCAGCTAGCCACCACCCATCGTCTCAGCACCGTGGCGCGCGCTCATACGCTGACCACGCTTGCAGGCTCTTATACAACGGCAGACGACGCCATTACAGAGGGCACCCTCGATATTACGGTGGGCAGTACGTCCGCCCAGATCACTATCGACAGCAGCAATGCGACCTTAGGTGGGCTAAAAAATGCCCTCAATGCGGCAAATATCGGGGTCACGGCAGAGATCGTCGCCGTACCCGATGATCAAGGTGGGGGTGTGCGGCTAAAACTCACCAGCGACACCGCAGGTACCGCAGGTGCTATGGCGCTTTCAGGGCTCTCCGGGTTCACTTTTGGTGTCAGCGGCTTGGGCGGGGGTGCGGATGAGCTTTCTCAAGACGCCAGCGAGGGAGGACAAGCAGCCGAAGGCGGTTACACCAGCGCATCGGCAACTATTGCAGAAGGCACGCTGGACCTTACCGTGGGCAGTGGCTCCGCGCACCAAATCACCATCGATAGCAGCAACAACACCTTGTCAGGGCTGCGCGACGCAATCAATGCCTCTGGGGCTGGAGTCACTGCAACGCTGACGACCGTTAGTGCAAACGACGTACGCTTGGTGTTAACCAGCAATACCATCGGCAATGCGGGAAAAATCACATTGGGCGGATTGAGCGGTTTCGGCTTCGACCCGACCTCCGGTACGGGCGACTTTTCCCAAGCAGTCGCAGATGGAGGCCAGGCCGCACAGGGATCGAAGATCAAGCTGAATGGCGTCGTCATCAGCAACGACTCGAATACCGTCACGAATGCTGTGGATGGCGTCACCTTGACACTCAGCAAGGTAAGCACCAGTAGCACTACGCTCACGGTCAGCCAGGACAAGAGTTCTGCGCTCAGTGCGGCGCTCACCAGTATTGTCAAGGCATACAACGACCTGAATACCTCCATTCACGATCTAGGCAAATATGATGAAAAGACCAAACAGGGAGGCCCATTGCTTGGCAACAGTACCTTGCGCACGGTTTCCTATTCGATCCGCAATGCCTTCCAATCGGCGGTAACCGGTTCCACTGGGAACTACAAGCGTCTTTCCGATCTTGGCCTTGAAATCCAAAAGGATGGTTCGATTGTTTTCACTTCTAGCAAGTTAACTACTGCAACCAGTACCGACTTCGAGTCGGTAGCCACGCTAGCTGCCGCATTCGGTACCGCGACCAAATCCCTTACCGCTGGCATGTTAGGCGCAGAGGGCAGCATCACCGCCGCAACCGATGGTGCGCAAAGGTCGATCAAAGATATCGACAATCGTCGCACAGTCCTTTCCGACCGATTGGTACAGATCGAGGCTCGCTATAAGCGTCAGTTCTCCGCTCTGGATACCCTCATTGCCAGCATGAACACAACTTCGAGCTACCTGACCCAGCAGTTGGCCAGTTTGCCAGGCGCAAGCAGCAGCAAGTAAACCTTACAGACAGGACCGCCATGTTTCCGTCCTCATCGGACCCCACTGCCGCATATCGCAAAGTCGGCCTCGAAACACAGATCGATAGCGCCTCGCCGCACAAGTTGGTAGTCATGCTGTTCGATGGTGCGCTGGTCGCAGTGGCCAATGCCCAGCGCTTCATGGGAAACAAGGAAATTGCCGAGAAGGGCAAGTCGATTTCGAGAGCCATCGATATCATCGCCAATGGCCTGCAGGCCAGCCTTGATCTCGAATGCGGCGGCGAAATCGCAGCCCAGCTTGATGCACTTTACGAGTACATGGGGCAACGCCTGCTGCATGCCAATCTGCGAAATGACATAGCCGCACTCAGGGAAGTATCCACCCTGCTGCAGGAACTTAAGTCCGCATGGGAAAAAATAGCGGACGATCCCGCAGTTCTTTCATCGACTCCGAGAGGCCAATGATGCTTAACATCGCTGCAATGCCTTCCCAGATCGAAACCTACGAACAAATCCACGCCCTCTCCACCCGCATGGTAGAGGCCGCACGTGCCAACGACTGGGATCAGCTCATTGATCTCGAGCACAATGTCGCCGACCTGCGTGCCACCCTGTTGGCAGAGGAAAGTAATCCGCTTGATCCCGCCGAAGTCGAGCAGAAGCGGCGCCTCATCCAGTACATCCTGCGGGACGACGCGGAGGTGCGCCGCCATACTGAGCCCTGGATGGAGCAGGTACGCCGTTTTCTCGGCGGCGACGCACGCAAGCAGCGCGTTGATCGCGCCTATGGCTCAGGCAGTTAAACTCAGTCCCTGACGCTCCGACCGCAGTGCGTCACGCGCCCCGCAAAGGTTAACTCCTCATGGCGCTGATTCCCCCCGATGCCGGCATCCGCATGCGGATGCAAACCGAGGCCAATCTTCTGCAGCCGGTTACCCCGGCGCACGAAATTTCCTCGGACTTGCCTGATTTGGTACCTGGGCGAGTATTCACCGCGCGCGTTCAGGAAGCGCTCCCAGAAAATACCTACAGAGCGCTGGTGGCTGGCAAGACAGTCACGCTCGCCCTGCCGGAGGGAGCCAAGGCTGGCGACCAACTCAAGCTGGTGGTCGTCGACCGCTCGGCAAAATCCATCGTTGCCAAGCAAGTCGTCTCAGATGAGGCAGCCGTTCAGGAAGCGTCCGCTCGGCCTTATCCATTCACGCGCCTAAGTCCGGCAGCTCAACTGATTGGGCAACTGCTGCCGGCCGAGGGTGAAACACTCCAGCCGGCACTTCTCAATCGCGGACAACCACTCATGAGCGCCCCGCCGACGACACAGGAAGCCGCACTACAGTTAGCACCTACTCTGTCAAAGGCTGTAACTCAGAGCGGATTATTTTACGAAGCTCACCAGGCACAGTGGGTAGCCGGCAAATTGCCGCTGTCGCAACTGCTGCAGGAGCCGCAAGGCCAGCACTCGACGCCCGCCGCCTTTCAGTTTGCCTCCAATACGTCAGCAGCAGCAGCGCTGGCTACGTTGCCCAACCAAGCTGGCTCGGGGGTTACAACGCTGCAAACAAGCGGACAACTCGATAAGGCCATACCGCCCCTTCCTCTTCCGCCGTTCTCTGAGCCACCTCAACTAACGCAGCAGAGTCAACCGGTGCAGACACCGACACCGGATGCACCCACAATCGCTGCTACCGAATCCGATCCACTCACCAACAACGATGGAGCGGAATCCGGTCGAGCGAAAGATCCGGGTGCGGGATCGACTGGCATCAATAACGCTCCGCAGCCCCAGCCAGGCAATCAGGAAAGAGTCGGCGCTGGCGGAACGGCGCCTAGCGCACAGACCCAAACTTCCGCTACAGCGTCTCAACAGGTACCGGACGAATTGCGTCCTCTGGTCCAGCAGCAACTCGAAGCCGTCGCTACCCAGCGGGTTTTCTGGCATGGCGAAGTCTGGCCGCAACAATCGATAGACTGGGAAATCGAATGGGAACAACGTAGCCAGGGGCATGGCAATGCAGATGGGGAGTCCGTATGGCGTACCGCGTTATCGCTTACAACGCCAAGGTTGGGCCGGATTGACGCCACGCTGCAACTCACCGCCAACGGCGTGAGGATCAGCCTTGACGCGAGCGATGGCAATAGCGCAGCCGACTTACGCGATGCCAGCCCAAAACTAGCTTCTGCACTCGCCGAAGCTGGCGTGCCATTGCTGGCATTACAAGTAAAACACAACGATGAATATCCCTCTGAACAAGACTGAACCGGCCGTTGCCAAAGCAATTGAGGAGCGCGCACTAGCGGTGGCGCTCAAATATGCGCCCGGCGATAATGCGCCCCGCGTTGTCGCCAAGGGGCGAGGACTGATTGCCGAGGAAATCATTTCCCGTGCCCGCGAACATGGTGTGTATGTCCACGAGTCGCCCGAATTAGTGACATTGCTTCAGCAAGTCGATCTGGACGACCATATACCGCCCGCACTTTACGTGGCCATTGCGGAGTTGCTGGCATGGCTGTATCAAGTGGAACAAAAAGGCTCAAGCGCTCCCTTCCCTACCGCCAGCCCCTAGGCCATCGAATAGAATTGGCCCTCTATATGGACCCCCTCATGGCCGCAGAAACCCAAGCTGCTACCTCGCCGCTGATCGAACCGGGCGAGTACAAACAGTTCATGTTGCGCACGCATAACGAAATCCAGTTGGTGCTGCGTGGCCTGTTTGGCCATACCGCGCAAATTTCCGTGTATTTCAACGAAGGTCAGGACATGCTGCTCACTACGCTGGCAGCCGTCGCCGACGATCACCTCATACTTGATCATGGACCTAACGCCGAATTGAACCGCAAGGCACTCGCTGCAGAGAAGCACTTTTGCGTCACCCGACTTGACAAGGTCCGGATCCAATTCATCCTACGTGGCTTTACCCAGACTGAGCAAGCTGGGCGCCCAGCTTTCCGCGCCAATCTGCCGGATGAAGTGCTACGTCTGCAGCGGCGCGAGTTCTACCGCCTCATCACACCAATTGCCCGACCACTTAAATGTCTAGTGCCCATCCCACTGGCCGACGCCAGTCTGCACCTGCACGATGCACATGTATTCGACATCAGCGGAGGCGGGCTCGGGCTTTCAGCTCCCCCCGAACACATTCCGTTCGACAAGGACATGGAAATACCAAATTGCCGCGTCGAATTACCCGAGGTCGGCGTCATTACCGGCACGCTGAAGGTACGCAGCATTTTTGAGATCACCTTGCGTAGCGGCAAGCGCGCCCACCGCGCCGGCTGCGAATTCATCAAGCTTCCCGGACCGATGCTGACCTTGATCCAGCGCTATATCATCAAAGTAGAACGTGAGCGTAAGGCACGGGAAAGCGGATTAGGCTAGTGACTACTTCAGGAGAAAACCGATGGCTTCCATACGTCCCTTTTTTCTTATATCCACAATCCTGCTTTACTCGAACCCAATCCAAGCAGAAGAATCTCTTCCGCTGGCAAGTGGTTGGTGGGAGGTCACAACGCGCCCGGACTTCATTAACATACCGGCATCGCCCGCACCAAAGATCGACCGACTCTGCCTCAGCGCATCCGACATCAAGGACGGCAAGATCGCCTTGCGCGTCGCGGCCACATGCAGAATCACCGGGGGAGAGTGGAATAAAAACAGCCTAACCCTCAACATATTCTGTCCAGACGCACCGCCCGACGCAAAGATTCCGGCTGAACTCAATGCTGCCGGGACATCCTTCACAAGCTTCATCCAACTCAACTCGAATATCAGATACAACCATAGCGGTAAATGGCTCTCTGCCCAATGTCAATAAGCGATCAGGCCAATCCCACAGAAATCATCGGCGACTTATCCCAACCTCCTGGTCCCGCCGCCCATCCTTCTGACAAGACTTCCGAACAGATATTTCTGGAGGCTCAGGGCGCTCATGCAGCGGGCAACCTGCAGGTTGCCGAACAGGGTTATCGTCTGGCGATTGAACGCGATGCCGCCAACGCGGATGCCATCCACCTGCTGGGAGTCCTCCATGCCCAACGGGATCAACATACCCAGGCCGAAGACTTGATTCGCCGAGCAATTGCCATCAAGGATGTCTGGGCCTATTACGACAACCTGGGCAAAACTCTTCAGGTACAGGGGAAGCTTGCCGAAGCCAGAGGGGCGTTCCTGCGCGCAGCAGAATTTAAACCTGACCATACGGATGCATTGAGCACCGCCGGGTTCCTTTCCCTCGAACTCGGAGACCTTAACCAAGCCGAAACAATCTACCGGCGCATCCTTGGCCGCTGGCCGGATCTCCCAGTCATTCACAACAACCTAGCCAACGTCTATTTTCAACTCAACCGACACGCCGAGGCCGAAGCCGAGTACCGCAGATCTATCGAGCTGGCTCCCGACTACGCGAAAGCACATTACAACTTGGCAATCCTGCTGAATGCCATGATGCGCAATGACGAAGCCATTCTGGCTTACCAAAACGCCATACGCTGCCAACCCAATTACCCGGAAGCGCTCAACAATCTCGCCAATCTTTACCTTGACCTGAAGCAGCACCGTGAAGCTGAAGCCACTTATCAAAAGACACTCGATTTGCAGCCCAATCTAATCGAGGTAATCACCAATCTGGGCAACCTCTATTCTGAGCAGAAACGCTATCCTGAAGCAGAGGCCTGTTACCGTCGAGCACTATCTGTCAACCCCGAGCTTGAACATGAACTTGTCCTGCTTTCATACTGCAAACGCCAGATGTGCGCGTGGGAAGGCACCGAATTCATCAACGGCAGCATCCGGGAGTTGCTGTCACAAAACACCAGTGCGGTCCTTGAGCCGCTCCAACTGTTCAGCGAGCCCGGCGTTGGTCCGGAGGACCAATTGCGCGTGGGCCACAAGAAGATCACAAAAGATTTCGCCAATACGCTGCGACTTCAGCCTTTGGTAGATCCAAAAACTTATCGCGACAAAGTGCGCCTGCGCATAGGCTATCTGTCGGCTGATTTTCACGAACATGCCACGATGCACTTGCTGTTGGGCGTTCTGGAGCAGCGGGATGTCGCTCAATTCGAGACCTACCTTTATTCCTTTGGCCCCAACCTCAATGACGTATGCCGACAGCGAGCACGCAACGCCTGCGAAAGATTCATCGACATCCGCTCGTTGAGCGACAAGGATGCCGCCGAATTGATTGCGCGTGACGGAATCGACATTCTGGTTGACCTGAAAGGTTATACGACCGATAGCCGCTTGGGCATATCGGCATGGCGGCCTGCCCCCGTTACTGTCAGCTGGCTTGGCTATCCAGGCACCTTGGGTCACCCCAGGATGGCCGACTACATCATTGGCGACAACGTTGTCACCCCAGTGAGGCATGCCGATCATTTCAGCGAAACTTTAGCGTTGATGCCCCATAGTTACCAGCCGACCGATTCGCAGCGAGTCATTGGCAATAAACCGCAACGTCAAGACGTCGGACTACCTGAAAATGGCTTTGTATTTTGCAGTTTCAATCAAGCCTTCAAGCTCAATTCAGAAACTTTTTCGATATGGTGTCGGCTGCTCACAGAGATACCCGGCAGCATCTTGTGGCTGCTTGAGCATACGCCGACAGCCAGAGCAAACTTGCGCAAAGAGGCTGAAAAACACGGCATCAATCCTGATCGTATCGCTTTCGCCTTATGGGCCAGCCAGTCCGATCACCTTGGCCGCCTGCAATTGGCCGATCTGGCGCTCGACACCTACCCGTATGGCTCGCACACGACAGGCAGCGATGCCTTGTGGGCGGGTGTTCCCCTGATATCGCGAATGGGCAACACGTTTGCCAGCCGAGTATCGGCCAGCCTGCTACATGCGATTGGCTTGTCGGAATTGGTTGCAAACGATTGGGATGACTACTTCGCGCTAGCGAAACGATTGGCATCCAGCCCCGGTGACCTTGCCGCAATCAAATCCCGCCTTCAGGCCAATCGCATATCAACTCCCTTGTTCGACACCCGTCGATTTAGCCGGAATCTCGAACGGATATACCACCAGATCTGGCAGCAGCAACAGCAAGGCATACGACAGCCCATAATACTGCAGCCCTAAACCCGGAGTCCCCCATGAATGATTTCCAACCCCTGATGCAACAAGGGATCCAACAATTCGAAAACGGCAATCTCGCCGCAGCGGAAACATCGTTCAGAGCCGCTTTGGAAATCCATCCGCAATACGACGACACATTGCAATTGCTGGGACTCACCCTTTTCCGTCTGGGCAAAGCTACCGAGGGCGAGCAACTTATACGGGAAGCCATTCGCCTCAATCCACAAAGCATCAGGGCCCGCAACAACTTAGCTTCGATGCTGCGGGATCTGGGGCGCCTGCGGGAATCTTCCGCAGAATTTCAACAGCTCTATCTGCTCATCCCTGAAGATGCCCGCGTATGCACCAATCTGGCGATTGTTTTGAATGAGCTTGGGCAATGCCAGGACGCATTGCGCTTTTCCGCTGAGGCCATTGCGAAAACCCCGCAGTCCGGCCAAGCCCACCTTGTACATGGTTTAGTGCTGAAAAATACCGGCGATCTTAGGGGCGCCGTGGAAAGCGTTCAACACGCACTGCAACTAGAACCCGGCACCCCCGAATTCAACAGTAACCTAAGCGCCCTCTTCCTTGAGCAGGAAGAGTATGAGGAAGCCGAGCATGCAGCACGGGAGGCGCTGGAGAAAGAACCCGACAGAGCAGATGCACATCACAACTTGGGCATTGCGCTAGCCAGGCAATACATAGAAGCCGAAGCCATCGAACACCTTAAACGGGCGATAGAACTCGATCCCCGCAACGCAAGAGCCTATTGCGATCTCGCCACGTCATTGTGCGATCAAGGCAAGCTGGACCAAGCCATCGACCTATACAGACAAGCACAGATGATCGCCCCGCACCTCGGTATTGCCCGTTTTGGCCTTGCCATCCTGCAACTGACGCAGGGAGACTTCACCAACGGCTGGATCAATTATGAGGCCCGCAAGATAACGCCGGAGTTGCATGCAACGACCCATGCCCCCCTCGCCCCGGTCTGGAAGGGTGAAAGCCTGCAGGACAAACATATTCTACTTTTCAGCGAACAGGGCTTCGGAGACATCCTGCAATTCGTGAGTTTTATTCCAAAGCTGCTGGAACTAGGCGCACACATCAGCCTGGAAGCTCCTCCAGAAATGAACAGCCTACTCAATGACTGCCATTGGCCAATCGAACTCATCTCGATGACCGAAGCCGAACACGAGCAATTCGATTTTGAATGTTCCCTGTTGAGTATCCCACTGGCGCTAAAAATCAACTTGGAAGATTTGCCGGGAGCCATTGCCTACCTGAAGAGCAACCCCGACAAGCAGGCCTACTGGCAAGAAAAACTCGGCGACCGACAACGGCCACGGATCGGCTTATGCTGGGCAGGCAATCCAAACCACAAAAACGACCACAACCGCTCAATTGAGGCCGAACTGTTCAGTCAGATTTGCATCGGGATTGATGCCGACTTCATCAGCCTGCAGCGCGATGCCTACGAAAACGAACTAGCGGACTTTTCCTCGCATGGAGTTGAGCTCATCAACTGGACCGACGAGTTCTTCAACTTTTCCGAAACCGCCGCTTTGATTGACTGCCTGGACCTGATCATTTCAGTCGACACAGTCATTGCCCACTTGGCCGGTGGGCTCGGCAAGAAAGCCTGGACGCTGATTCCGCATGTGCCCGACTGGCGCTGGCTTGAAAATCGTGAAGATAGCCCGTGGTATCCCGACATGAAACTATTCAGGCAACCAGCACTGAATAACTGGGAAAACGTGGTTACTCAAGTCCGTGGCGAGCTTGCAGAATTTATCAAAGCCTCCAATGCGTGCGCCACTTGATTCACCACACCGCCCCAATCGCCACGGGTGCCTTGCCGGAATAATCGCATGCTGGGATACCAGGGAGAATCCGACCGATCCAGCAACCAGCGCCAGTCAGGTGCGAAGGGGACCATCACCCAGACCGGCTTGTTCAGTGCCCCGGCCAGATGCGCGACTGACGTATCCACCGCGATCACCAGATCGAGATTTTCGATCAGAGCAGCGGTATCGGCAAAGTCGCTCAGATCATCCGTCCAATCAACGAGATCAATGACCTGCGGCTCTACATGCAACTGCTCTGCGCCGGCTCCCTTCTGCAAACTAATCCAACTCACACCATTCACGTTAGCAAGCGGGGCAAGCTGTGCCAAGCGCATGGAGCGATTGCGATCATTCACATGATCGGGATTACCTGCCCAAGCTATCCCGACTTTTACCAAACTACTCAAACCGCATATCTGCTTTGACCAATATTCAACTGCCACCGTGGCGGCACGCAAATAGGGCCCCTGGTTGGGAATATTTTCCAGCGATGTCCCCATTACGCCGGGGATGTTCAACAAGGGAATATGCAGATCAATTTCAGGCAAGGGCTCTTCCTTCACGGTCAGCACATCGATACCCGCCACTGCGCCGAGTAATCGCCTCAGTGGCGGCTGACACTCGAAAACCACGCGCCCGCCGAGCTTCCCGATCATTGGAAGATAGCGCACAAACTGCAAGGTATCGCCAACCCCCTGCTCTGCATGAATGAACAGGGTCTTTCCCGTCAGTTCCTCGCCCCGCCATTCCGGCGCCGGAATATTGCGTAATCGAGCCCCATACTCCTTGGTCTGCCAACGCCAAGCATACTCTCGCCAGCCATTTTCAAGATCTCCCTCGACCAACAGCACCATCCCGAGGACAAAATGTGCCGAGGCATTATCAGGGTCATGGCTCAGCACTTGATGAAAACTTGCCATGGCCTCAGCATGCTGCCGAAGCGATATTTGAACGTTAGCCAGGTTGATATACAGTTCTTTCATGCCGGGCCTGAGATGGATGGCATCTCGTAGCACGACTTCTGCCTCTTCCAGCCGGCCTATCTCAAACAGTGCTTTTCCAAGGTTATTCATAGCCTCGACAAATTGAGGGCTGCACTGCAAGGCGCGATGCAGTGCATCGATTGCTCCTTCGTACTGTTTATCCAGCATGCGGGTACAACCCAAATGCATCAACCAGTCAGCTTGATCGGGGAACACCTCCAGCGCCGACTCAAGCACTTCAATTGCTTGCGCGTAATCCCCTCGTCGTTCAGAGATACATGCCAATGCTGACCATGCCTCGATTGACTGACCATCAAGCTCAAGCGCACGGCGTGCATGTGTCTCCGCAGCCGATAAGTCATCGGACTCAACCAGACAGTTGGCCAGATTGGCGTTTGCAGAAACATGATCCGGTGCTAGGGTCAGCGCCTTGCGGTAATAACGCACGGCCCTCAAGAAGTCGCCCGAATCCTTGTAAAGATTGCCTAAATTATTCAAGGCCTCGGGCGCGTGAGGCGCGACCTCAACGGCTGTCTCCAGCGCTTTGATTGCATCCTCGGTTCGACCTAGGCGATGCAGAACGATACCCAGCATATTCCACGCGTCCGCATTCCCGCGTTGTTGTTTGACAACGGCTCGATAAGCATCTCCCGCCTCCTCAAGTAGCCCCAGCCGGAAAAGCTGAAAGGCTGCCTCAAGCGGGCGGGGTATTTCAGTGTTCATGGCATCCATAAGCTCTATTCGACCCTGTGTTTTCACAATGAAATCATGCGTGAAGTACTGCACACATTCAAGCGTATTCCAAGCTTAGGCGAGGAAGTTTTTGTTCATTTTTGTTATGAATTGCTCTATAGTCACGTCAGAGCATGCCGTTATGGTGCTTGACGGGTCGCTGAGAAGCATCAAGGCGGATATAGTCGGCTCGGATCATTCAATTTTCTGAAGGAGCAGAACATGTCAAACATGCGTCTTAAGGCGATACCAGCAGCAATGGCGGCTGTAGGAATTCTAACAATCGGTTCCGGTGTTTCGTTTGCGGCCGATCAAACCGACGGAACCAGAATACCCGGCGGCGTTTACGCTCAGGGAACCTTTGGTACGACCAACTATATCGTCGTAACGAAGACTATGTATGCGCCTGAGCCCACCCTTGCGGCCTCGCTAACCGGTGGCTTCATTGCGATTACGTTAAAGCCTGCACAGACAGCTTGGGGTTATGCGTTGACCGATTCGAATTTTTCTTCGCTCCGGGGAACGCATACCCTATCGCATACACTGACTACAGGAACAACCACTTGTAGCGTTAGCTACAAAGTAGTAAACGACCCAGCGGGCGCCATGACAGTTTCTTATGGTACCGCGACCGCTACACCAGCGACCGCCACAACGACATGTAAGACCGCTTTTGCCAACCAGACAGGCTTGTCTACTGCCACCTTCGGCGGCGATCAGGCTGCTAAGAGTTACACGCTGATTTATTGATCACAGTTCAATATTCATATTGATTTTTTAAGGAACACCTTGGGGTGTTCCTTTTTTTTTTGCTACAGATTGCGAGGACCATGAACGCGGCGCAGGTTTAGCGCCGCCTTCTCCATTATCCTTAACCAGGATCCTGAGGACTCCTGCCTGAATAATGTTGCCGTTGGATACCAAGGGCTAGCGTTACTCTCAAGAAGCCAACGCCAGTCGGGAGCAAATGGCAACATGATCCAGACAGGTTTTCCGAGCGCTCCAGCCAGATGCGCCACGGAGGTATCGACGGTAATGATCAGGTCGAGATGCTTGATAAGGGCTGCCGTTTCGGCATAGTCGACCAACTCATCCGTCCAGTCGATCATTGGGATCGGCAGCGCAGGCATGATCGACGATACCCCAACTGGTCGCTTATACAGGCTGACCCACTTCACATTGCCGTTATCGGCAAGCGGCGCCAAATCGCTAGCAATCATTGATCTGCATCGGTCGTTGATATGTTTCGGGTTACCCGCCCACACCAATCCAACGCGGTATCCTTCACCGATGGTAGAAAATCGCCGACCCCATTTTTCAACGTCAATTTGATCAGCCTTAAGGTATGGGGTTTTGCTCGGAATACTCCCGAACCGCGTGCCCATAAGTCCCGGCAGGTTCAATAGCGGTACATGATAGTCGAACGCAGGCAATGGCTCTCCTCGCTTAACGAGGCAACCGATTCCCTCCATGCTCTCAAGCAAACGCATGAGCGGAGGAGGAGACTCAAAAATGACCTCCGCTCCAGCCTGTGATAAGAAAGGCATGTATCTGACAAACTGCAAAGTATCCCCAAACCCCTGTTCGGCATGAACTAGCACACGCTTGCCGGCCAAACATTCGCCGCGCCACTCGGGTTGATCGAACACGCGAATATGCGGTATTGCCTCCTGAATTTTCCAGCGCCACGCGTACTCTTGCCAGCCCTCTTCAAACCGGCCTGTAACAAGCAGTAGCAGACCAAGATTATGGTGCGCGGCGGGAAATTCAGGTTTCAACTCGATCGCTTTGCGATAGTTCCATTCGGCCCCATCAAGCGACAACTCCCGCCAGAGAAGATTGCCCAGATTGTTATATGACTCTGCAAATTCTTGATTTAACGATAAAGCGGCGCGATAGGATTCCGCCGCTGCCTCGGTCTGTCCTCTCTTTTCCTGCAGGATCCCCAAGTAATTCTGCGCCAGATACATTTCCGGATCGATTGCGATAGCACGTTGCGTGGATCTTTCGGCTAGCGTCCTATCCCCGTGCTCACCCTCCACTAGGCCGAGATTGAAATGCAATATGGGATTTTCGGGCCAGCGGGAAAGCGCCTGGAGCAGTATCTGTCGGGCATCGAGAAAAATCCCGTTGGCCACGAGTGACTGGACATAATCGACCAGCACTTCCGGATCATCCGACTGCAACTCTACGGCACGCTGCAAAAGACGCATACCCTCATTCGGCTGCCCACCAAGAACAAGCAAGTTACCTAATCCTCTCAAACTTTGAGAGTCATGTGGCGCAATGGCTATGGCAGTACGATAAGCGCTCTCTGCCTGCGTATTCTGGTCGATTTCGCGCAACAGATCCCCGTAAGTCCGCCACAACTCATGGGACTGCGCGTAGCGCCGGGTTAGGTCTGCCATGATGCTGCAGGCGTCCATTGGTGAGCCAAGCAAGTAGGTCACTTTCGCCAACAACCACCCCGCTTCGGCGGTAATTGCTTCGCTCTCAGGCCAGTTCACAAGAACTTCCTTTGCCTCCGTGTTCTTCGCCTGCTCATGTAACAGGAGGGCCAGGCTATATCTGATGTTTACCTCGGTGGGGGAAAGGTCAGCAGCTAACTTAAAACAAACCAGAGCATCTTCTATTCGCTTGATTTGTTTATAGGCCACGCCAAGGTTGCACCAGGCCTTTGCATAGCGAGGGTCCAACTCGGTGGCGAGTTTGAACCAGGCAAGCGCTTGATGGATATTGTCAGACTGCAATGCCACTATTCCGGAAAGGTTATGGGCCATTGCAGAAGCCGGTTCCATTCCACGCCACATTTCGCATCTGACAGCAGCGCGGTCGATGTCATTTTCATTCAGGGCAGCCAACACCAGCGCCAATTCGTTACTCATCGAACCATCCAGCCTTTAGAATTCATCATTACCCATTGGGATCACAAACATGTCCACAAAAATCAGAAAAGCAAAACTTGCGGTATTGCTCCTCTCCATATTGGTCGTTTCTGGTATCACAATCTGGCTGTCCAATAATAAGACATATAGCGATACCGAGTACCGCCAAGAAGCAGGGCTATTGGCAGGAAAACAAGACTGGGACGCATTGGAAAAGCTCGCCTACCGCTGGCGAAACGAACATCCCCAAAGCAGCATGAGCCATACCGTACTGGGCGATATCTTTCGCATGCGGGGCAATTTCTCAGATGCAGAAGCTGAATATGCCATAGCAATAGAACGGGATGCCGGCAACCATCAGGTCTGGGCTTACCACGGCATCATGTCGCTTGAACAGGGACATTTCTCTCAGGCCGCAGCATCTTGCAAAAGCAGCGTATTGATCAACGCGCAGCATGCCGAGGGTTGGTATTGCCTTGCTCTGGCGTATGCAGAACTAAACCAGGCTGATGCCGCCAACGAGGCATTATCCAAGTTGATATCCCTCAGTCCCCAGTTGTTGGAAACAGCCAAACGCGTCATACGCGAACATACTTGCAAAAAGTCCGGTATCCAGTTGAGCGCATCGCTTTGCTGATCAAGCCGTGCAACCATACTGATCGTCAAAGGGTAATGGAACGAGCATGGTGTTCATCCTTAAGGTGGTAACGGTGCATTCTTAGTGAGGTAGCCATTTCTCAACCCACAAGCGCAAAAACATGCGGCCCACGAAAAAAGCAAACAGCAACTGATTGCGCAACGGATTCATTCCAGCGCGCCGGTAGATCTCACGCCGCTCTTTGTATGGCGCGGCGGCCTCGCGCGTACTAACCCCGCCACTGCTCATATTGGCGAGCACCTGGGGAACGTGCTCGAAGCGCGCCCCCGATTGAAAGAGGCGCACCAGAAAATCAGTGTCCATGGCATAGCGAAACGACTCATCGAAAAGTCCGTGGCGCGCATAGAGTGCAGCAGGGACAAAGGCAGCGGGATGGTAAGGCAAACGCGCCAGGGCTATCGCTTCGCGGCGCGGTGAAACAATGGAACGCCGGGCGGAAAGCCAATAGCGCAAGTCGCCATGCACCACGGCTTCTGGATTGCGCCGGTGCGCCGCAACCACAGCGGCCACTGCATCCGGCTCCAGCCAGTCGTCGGCGTTGAGAATGCCGATCAGCGCCCCGCGCGCTGCCCCTACTCCCTTGTTAAAGGCATCGGCAATCCCCCGATCCGGTTCGCTGACCCAATGAGCAAGCCGTCCCGCGTATTCGCACAATATCTCCACTGTGCCATCCGTCGACCCGCCATCAATAACGATAACTTCGATCTGCGGATAGGTTTGGCCGAACACCGAATCCAGCGTACGCCTGAGCGTCCCCGCAGCATTGAAACATGGGGTAACTATGGATACCAGCGGCCCTGCATCGTGACTCATGGCGGGTATCTCAGGACGGGTCATGCTGTTGCCCGAGAAAATCGGCATAAGCATGAGCGATGCCGGCTCGCAAGCCGATACGCGGCTGCCAACCCACGGCGCGCAGACGGCTGACATCGAGAAGTTTGCGCGGTGTGCCATCGGGACGTGAATGGTCAAACACCAATGCACCGGCAAACCCTACAACCTCTTTCACCGTTTGCGCCAAAGCGAGGATCGATTGGTCCTCACCGCAGCCGATGTTGATCAAAGCAGGCGCCGGAGCATAGTTCAGCAATGCATCGAATCGATCATCCGGCAGGTTCATGAGAAACACGCAGGCATCGGCCAGATCGTCGCTATGCAGAAACTCGCGACGCGGCTGCCCCGTTCCCCAAACCACCACCTCGGCAGCACCCGCCACTTTCGCCATGTGCATCTTGTGGATCAGCGCCGGCAGCACATGCGAATTTTCCAGATCGTAATTATCGTTGGGGCCGTAAAGATTGGTCGGCATCACCGCAAGAAAGCGCGTGCCATGCTGGTGATTGTAGGCACGGCACATTTCCACGCCGGCGATCTTTGCCACCGCGTAGGCACGATTGGTTTCTTCAAGCGGCCCGCTTAACAAACTCACTTCGCGCATGGGTTGCGGACAAATGCGCGGATAGATGCAGGACGAACCCAGGAAGATGAGCCGCTTCACGCCGTGGCGATACGCCGCATCGATGACATTCGTCTGGATCGACAAGTTGGCAAGGATGAACTCCGCTGGATAGGTGGCATTGGCGTGAATGCCGCCTACCTTGGCGGCAGCGAGAAAAACATAGTCCGGCCGTGCGTTGCGAAAAAACTCATCGACCGCCTGACGTTGGCTCAGATCCAGTTCCTGATGCGTACGCCTGAGCAGCGCGCTACCGGAACCATCCAGGCGCCGCAGCAATGCCGAGCCCACCAAACCACGATGGCCCGCGATGAATATCTTGGCTTCAGCTTCCACAATTAATCAAGGCCGCTCGGCGCAAATAAACAATTATTCGTTATAGCTGAAAGCAGTATAGCCATGTCGTTTCACCAACTCATCCCGCTCGGCAGCTTTCAGATCTTCCCTGACCATTTCCTCGACCAATGCGCGAAATGTGATTTTCGGCGCCCACCCCAAACGGGAACGTGCCCTGTCAGCATCCCCCAGCAGGGTTTCGACTTCGGTGGGACGAAAGTAGCGCTTGTCGACCTCGACCAAGCAACGACCGTTCTGGTCATACCCCTTTTCATCCACTCCCGCCCCGCGCCACTCCATTTGCAGGCCAAGTTCGGACGCCGCCAGGTCGACAAACTCGCGCACGCTATGCTGCTCGCCCGAGGCGATCACCAGATCTTCTGGGGACTCCTGTTGCAGCATCAACCACTGCGCCTCGACATAGTCGCGTGCGTGCCCCCAATCCCGCAGGGCATTCAGATTGCCCAGATAAAGTCTGTCCTGCAAGTCCAGCTTGATACGCGCCAGCGCCCGGGTGATCTTGCGCGTAACAAAGGTTTCTCCGCGCACGGGCGACTCGTGGTTGAACAAGATGCCGTTGCAGGCATACATGCCGTAGGCCTCGCGATAATTCACCGTAATCCAGTAGGCGTAAAGCTTCGCCACCGCATAGGGGCTGCGCGGGTAAAACGGCGTGGTCTCGCGCTGGGGGGTTTCCTGCACCAGCCCGTACAACTCGGAGGTCGAAGCCTGGTAGAAGCGCGTCTTACTTTCCATGCCAAGGATGCGCAGCGCCTCGAGAATGCGCAGGGCGCCCAGCGCATCCGAATTCGCGGTGTATTCCGGCTCCTCGAACGACACCGCCACATGGCTTTGCGCCGCCAGGTTATAGATTTCATCCGGCTGCACTTGCTGAATGATGCGGATCAGGCTCGACGAGTCGGTTAAATCGCCATGGTGTAAAAAGAAACACACGCCAGATTCATGTCGATCCTGATACAGATGATCAATGCGGTCGGTGTTGAACAAAGAAGTGCGGCGCTTGATGCCATGCACTTCATAGCCCTTGCCCAGCAGGAATTCCGCTAGGTAGGCGCCATCCTGGCCGGTAATGCCTGTAATCAGGGCAACGGGAGCGGCGGATTCCTCAACACTCATTTAGTATTTCTCCTGGCTTATGCAAAAGTCGGCGCTGGCGGAACGGCATCTTGCCTGCGGTTAATCCTGATGGGGCGCTCGCAGTGGGTGCAATAGGTCCGGCGGAACATGGCGCCCTGCGTAGCTCATATCAGACCTTGATAGACCTTGACGGTTTCCTGCGCACACTTTTCCCACGAGAAAAGCTTGGCCCTTTCCTTTCCTGCCTGAATCATGAAAAATCTTCTTTGCGTGTCAAAAAGCAATCTCTCAAGCGCTGCGGCGATCGATGCCGGCTCCTGCGGCAAACACAATTCCGCCGCTGCCCCGACGACCTCAGGCAAGGAGGCCACATCGCCGCATATCACTGGACAGTCGTTATACATCGCTTCCAGTGGCGGAATCCCGAACCCCTCATATAGCGAAGGGTATACGAAAGCCTCCGCATGCCGGTAATAGCGCGCCAACTTGCGATCATCACCGACGGCATGCAGAATCCTTGTCGAATCGAGGCCGGATTTTTTCATGAGCGCCCATTCACTCGCAGTAAGCCGCCCGCCCCCGAAACACACCAAACCGAAATTGTCCCGAAGCTGGGGAAACGCACCAATTGCCTCGACCAAGGAGGTGAAATTTTTGTATCCACTGCGATTCCCGACAAAGAATATGTACGGAAACGATACTGGAGAATTCGAGCCATCCTCGTCTCTGGGGAATGAGAATCCAAGATGCACCGTGCTCACCTTGCTTGGCGGCACCTGCAGCATATCAAGCACATCCGTCTGGGTGCGGTATGAATTACAAATGACATGATCCGCCCGTGCGACAGCCTCGCGCTTGCGCCGTGCAGTTTGGTCGCCGGAGGGAAAGCTCTCGGGAAATCGCTCGTGAATCATGTCATGCACGGTCACGACACGGGCTGCGCCCTTGGCATGCCCGGAAAACCGGCCAAAATAAAAAGTCTCATGTACGATATCGGCGTTGCCGGGAAGTAGAAAACTGGCCAATGCGTCGCCCAAAAACACTGCCATCTTCTGAAGGCTCGCCATCATGCCGGACGCCGAATGCAATGGAACATACAAGCCTGCTCCGCAGCAAGGATCGGCTGCCAGATATGCATTGATATGCAAAGGCGCGTCAATACGCGCGGAAAATCCATCCGCCCGATCGACGTGTTTGCACAGCTCATGGCAATAGCGCGAAATCCCGCCATAGGACTGGGATGCGAAAATTTGATAATCGTACAAAATTCGAATCATGCACTAGACTCGACGCAAACCATTCCACAACACCTCGTTTCAATCAGTCTGAAGACTGCGAAATGCTTCTCCAAACATGCCAACCAACTGATTCCATAGATGGAATCCAACGGACGTAGTGACCAACATGCGAATTCTATTAGTAGTTTATGACAACGATTCCTATATCCACTGGTTTCCGCAGGGGCTTGCCTATATTTCATCGGTTTTGCTTCGGATGGGCCATGAAGTGGTCATTTATCAACAGGATGTTTTCCATTGGCCCGAAGAACATCTTACCGACTATCTGAACAGGAGCCACTTCGACGCTGTTTGTGTCAGCGTCATCGGTGGCTACTATCAATACCGGAAGCTTCTAAAGATATCCGCAGCCATCAATAGGGCCAATCACAGACCGACTTTCATAATAGGCGGGCATGGACCGGCCCCGGAGCCGGAATATTTTCTGAAAAAGACCGGAGCAGACATCGTCGCCATCGGCGAGGGAGAAATCACCACCGTCGAATTATTCAACGCAATCGATCACAAAACACCACTGAAGGATGTAAGGGGAATCGCATTTCTTGACGGCGATAAACTGGTCAAGACCCCGGAACGGCCATTGATCCACGACATCGACACCATCGAGCCCCCTGCCTATCATCTTTTTCCCATCGACTACTACGCCTTACTGCGTGACCCGAACATGTCGAATGCGGACAGAGGCATGCCTGTTCTGTCGGGTCGGGGCTGCACATTCAAATGCAACTTCTGCTACCGGATGGACATGGGACATCGGGCCAGATCAATCGAAGCGGTACTTGAGGAAGTATCCCTCTTGCAGAAAAACCATAACATCAACTACATCATGTTTTCCGATGAACTGTTGATGATCTCCGAAGAGCGCACGGTCGAATTCTGCAATGGCATCCTTCGCTCGGGCATGAGATTCAAATGGAACTGCAATGGACGTCTTAATTTTGCAAAACCCGATGTATTGAAATTGATGCGGGATGCCGGTTGCGTGTTCATCAACTACGGCATCGAGTCGCTCGATCAGCAAGCGCTGAACGTGATGAAGAAAGGCCTTTCGGTGAAAATGATCCACCAAGGCATCCAGGCAACACTGGAGTCGGGGATCAGCCCGGGATTCAATATTATTTTTGGCAATATTGGCGAAAACAGGGATTCTCTGAAAAAAGGTGTCGAATTCCTACTGCGCTACGACGATCACTCGCAGATGAGAACAATCCGCCCGGTGACACCATACCCTGGATCCCCGCTTTATTACCATGCAATTCGCAATGGATTACTTGAAGGTGTAGAAGACTTCTATGAGCGGAAGCATCTGAACTCTGATTTATTGTCAGTTAACTTCACCGAGCTAAGCGACGATGAGTTCCATGACGCACTCTATGATGCAAACGTAACGCTATTGAGCGCCTACTTCGACCAAGCAAGAGACAAGGCACAGCAAATTGCATTTGATCTATACAAGAACCGCAACTCGTCCTTCCGTGGATTCAGGCAAACTTGACATCCAACTGGGAGGATCTCACTCGCTCACGGCACAACCCCAGCCAAGCGCTCGCGCACAAAACGTAGCACCGAACGCCAAGGGGATGCCACCACATCACGCCGCAGCACGGGATCACGGAGGATGCGCTGCACCGCATCCAGCAAATAATACGGCGTCGACAATAAGCGATTCATTAATCTTAGCGCACGATACGGCGCGATTTGCGTCAGGATGCCCGCGCGCACCATCATCGCATCGTAATAATCCGTTTTACGCAGATACCTTGGCGGCCGGCCATAGAACATGCGTGCGAATCCGAAAGCCTTTGCCCCCCACTGCCGCCGTTCGACCGATGGAAACCCCGGATCACTGCCGGCCTGGCAGGTGGCAAGAATGCTCAGCACGTCATCATGCCGGCGGGGAAACAAAGCTACATCAAAATCCTGATAGGCAGCCGGACCGAGGCAAACCACGCGTTGCCCAAGATAGGCGGCCTCGATAGCAATTAATGAATAAAAAGTCAGCACGAGATCTGCGCTTTGGACCAAGCTGTATGAATCGAACTCCGACATTGGACCGAGTACCGTCACATGAGGAAAGCGCCCCAGTGCCATGAAGCGCTCGGCACTAGCTTGGTCGCGCTTGCCAAGATGCGGGTGAACGCGCAAGGTGAAATGCAGGTTTGCGCATCCGACTGTATCGGAAAATATCCGCTCTAGTGCGCCAGCTTGATCGGGATACATCCAGCGCACCGACTCGGGAACCCCGGCCGCTTCCCATTCCGTGCTGTTGAACACGGCAATGTTGAAGCGATCGGAACTCCAGTCACCGGGTAGCCGGCCCTCGTCCTGATAGCGCGCAAACACACGTTCGTAGCCCAATTGAACCCGCTGGAGCCGCTTACGCAACCAGATATCGCCGAGACACAGGCGCTTCCGTTCGGGATAAGGATAGGCATTGAAGAACTTCAAGTATTCACGCGAGCGGAAAGCGAAGTCGTGCAGATACTGGCCTTCAAACACCACATAACGCTTGAATCCGTGGTACGGATACTCATACGTAAAGACCTTAATTCCACCACGTTGGCATTCACGCATGGCTGGGCGATAGCGCGAAATACGGCCATTGAATACCCAAACCTCGTCCGGACGATGCGCTTCGACAACCTGCCGAAAACTTGCATGCGCCACTAGGCCATCCAACATGATCTGGCGCAACAGTGGGCCATGAATTGCAAGATCGGGATCGAACTCCTTCGTGGTTGTCTGCAGTGTCGAATAGGCGGCTTCGACGAAGTCGATACCCTCTCCGGCGCTGGGTAGGGTGGATAAGGCTTCCAAGCCACGAATCGGTTCTCGCGGCAACATTGATGCCATCGACTGACGCACCTCTGGATCTAGGCAGTAGTTTTCGGCAACGACAAAAGCGGACGAAGCAAAACGCAACCAGTCGAAACCGCTTTGTGTGCGGGAACGGCATTCTGCGCAGATGCGCCGCTTCAGCGCCAGGTTCGCGGGACAAAACGTCGCCTTGCCTTGACACTGCAATGCGACAACGCGATGTCCTTCGTCCAAAAAGCGCTGGATGATATCGAGTTCATATTCCAGCACCGGCCAAAGGCCAGGCGACAAGTCGATCAGAATCGTCCGCGGCATCGCCCTAGGTCTTTCGACGCGCCACAAACACGGTATGCTCCTTGGGCGAAGCGACATACACCGGGTCGCTGGACGCTCTGGACAGAGAGCGGGCCAACCAGCCCAACTCGCCGCTCTGGGGGCGCACACGCGATGGATGCAAATTCAGCCATTTCCGCAAACTATACGGCAGTGAGAGCGCAAGCTTATAGCGCAAAGGACGCCACCCCCGGGGCCGCAATTCCCAACGATGCAGGAGTTCAAAGCCAGCGGCATGGAACGCGGCTTGCCATTCACTGACCCGAATCTCGCTTTCGCCGTTTTCACGCCGCGTCAACGGCGCTTCCGGATAACCGTAGCGGCGCTTCCATTCCGCCGAGTACCGCAACCCCAACATATAAGACTTCTGTGCCTCGCTCAAACCATCGGGGTGGGCACGATCAATCGCAACGAGCAACGCTCCTGGCTTCATGACCCGGCTCAACTCGGTCAATGTACCCACAAGGTGCCGACTATGGTGGAGCGAAGCGTATTCGATACAAAAGTCAAAATGACCGGGGGCGACATGGATATCGTCGAACGAGCCATGGACGCCGACAACCCTGTTTGCTGCATCACCGAGCAAGTGGTGGCTCACACGGGGCTGGAGATGCTCGACGACCTTGGGCACAACCTCGAGCGCATGAATGCTATCGATCGCCGTAAAACGCCGAATGGCCAAGGATGACAGCACACCAATGCCAGCACCAATTTCCAGGCCCCGCCCGGCCAACGTCCAGCCGCGCGAGGCGAGGAGATCGAAAACTTGGCCAACAGCAACGACGGCCTGCGGCAAAGGCATGCCAAAGTACAATTCGACGACCGTTTCGAGCGGCGCGTCTGCATAGTGCGCGGCAAACAGATCCCGGTTCGCCACGGCAGGCGAAGCAGCGAACTCGGCATCGATGGGCCAGCAGATCATTCAGTTTTACTCAACATCTTCCACGCTCAACATTTCACCAGCAGCCAAGTCGCGCACGGTTTTACGTCCTACAAATTCGGTGATTCGTGCAGGTGAAATTCCTGTCCCAGGCCGCTGGGCCACTAGGTCGTCGGCGCCGAGGCAAGTACCACTAGGTATGGCGATACGCAAACACAGGCTCTTGCGCGCCCAGGCGAAAGCATTTTCCTCAATGGCTTGTCGGGTCTTGATGGCTACGCCCAATGCTGCTTCTATTTCCCGTACCTGGGTCACGAAAGGAGGCAAGGTCATGGCGTCACAGGACACTTTCCAGTCTTGCGCGTTGGGAACGTCGCGGTCGAGCGTAATGTGCTTTTCAACGATATGCGCACCAAGTGCGACGGCTGCCAATGGCACCGCGACACCTGTGGTGTGGTCTGAATAACCTATCGGCCCAGGAAATAGCGAGCGCAACTCCTCCATTGCGCGCAGATGGACATCACTGGGCGGCGTCGGATAACTGGTGACGCAGTGGAGCAGTGCGAGTTCCGAGCAACCAGCATCGCCCAGCACCTGGATCGCGCGACGCACTTGATCGAGATCGTACATTCCTGTAGATAGGATCACCGGCTTGCCAGCACGGGCGACCTGCTCCAGAAAGCCCCAGTTTTCCACCTCTCCGGAACCGATCTTAAAGGCGCCCAGATCGAAGCGGTCGCGGAGCAGCGCGAAAGCCGATTCATCATGTGGGGTACAAAGGAACTCAATCCCAACTGCATCTGCATAACCCTTGATCTCGATCAGTTGGTCATCGGAGAGCTCCTTGCTGCGCAGCCTTTCGCGCCATTCCGGCGCCGCGCCGGAAACCAACAGATCAGTCTTGTAATGCTGGAACTTGACGATATCCGCGCCGGCCTGTTTCGCCAAGTCCACTAGACGAAAAGCCTTTTCGAGACTTCCAAAATGGTTCACTCCCGCCTCGGCGATGATCAGGCAAGGCTGCCCATCGCCAACCGTTTTCGTCCCGATATTGAAATTTCTTGCAAAACCGCTCGTTGTCACTTGTTTTTCCAATGGACCTTCGGCGTGAGGTGAGTGATGTCGATTTCGTCGCGATTGCGAAGCGCTTGCTCGATCATGCCAGCCACCACATTCTGGGTAAGCAGATGAGGCTCCAAACCCAGCGACAGCAATGCAGAATTCCGGGCATTGTAATAGTGCTCCTCCATTTCGACGCGCGGATTATCGATATGACTCAAGGCGACATCAATGCCAAGCTGCCTACCTGCATCGGTAACCATTGCCGCCAGTTGGTTGATGGAGAATTGCTCGGTAAATTGGTTGAACACACGGAACTCTCCCGCATTAGCTGGATTGCTGATCGCCAACTCCACGCAACGCAGGGTATCTCGGATATTCAAGTAGCCGCGCGTCTGCCCCCCTTTACCATAGACGGTTAGCGGCTGACCACAAGCCGCCTGCACGACAAAGCGATTCAGCACGGTGCCGAATACGTCGTCGTAATGGATGCTGGTTGCGAAATCAGCATGCAGGTGCGTTTCGTCCGTCTCCATGCCATAGACCACCCCCTGATTGAGATCGGTCACTCGCGTTCCCCAGATGCGGCAAGCGAACTCGAGATTCGCCGAATCGTGCACCTTCGAAAGGTGATAAAACGAGCCAGGCTTCTTGGGATACAGCATGCGGTCACGTCGGCCATTATGCTCGACCTCCAGCCACCCCTCCTCTATGTCGATATTGGGCGTGCCATACTCACCCATGGTGCCGAGCTTGATCATATGGGCATCAGGGTTGGTGTGGCGCATGGCGAACAGGACATTCAATGTACCGAGAATATTGTTTTGCTGGGTCAGAAGGCACTTTTCCCGGTCGATCATGGAAAACGGTGCAGAAGGCTGTTCGGCGTAATGCACCACGGCATCAGGCTGAAATTCATCGAAAATACGATAGATATTCCGATGGTTCTTCGCGATGTCGCACACAAAATTATGGATCTTCCGTCCTGTAACCTCCTCCCAACGTGCAACACGACGATGCATCGGACGAATCGGCAACAAAGGTTGCACACCCAATTCGGCTTCCCAAAATCGCTTGATCATGTTATCGACAACGGCCACCTCATAGCCCTTGTTCGAAAGGTACATCGCGGTGGGCCACCCGAGATAACCATCCCCACCCAAAACCATTACTTTCATCAAGATCTCCTAGTCCAAATCCGTAACAGGCGACATATGGGGCAGATCAACCATTCCCGCGCGCAACAAGGCTTCCGCCAAACTCATGTCATCCGGATAATCGATATTCACATCGTAGGGCCGCTCAATCTCCACCCCTACGGATGGTTCGTCGAAGAGGCCATGCCCTGCCAAGAGACAGGCAGTACGACATGCCAGCAAATTCCCGAAGATATAAAGTATCGGCTTTTCCTGCTTGAAGTTGACAGCTTTACGTTCGGCAAAGGCGAATCGGACATACCCCCCCTCCAGCCGACGCTGATTCCACGCATGATGAGTATGGGGAGGCAAAGCCACTGTTTGAGCAGAAACCGCATCGATATCCGCATCGAATCGTTCCAGCAGGAGCCGGATATCCGCCGGTCGAAGGAAAGGGCTGGTCGGCTCAACCACGAAGATGAATTCAGGAAGTTCCCAGTCTCCCTGGCGTGCCAGCCATTCGAGAATCGCCGCCTGCGTTGTCGCTGTGTCGCTAGCCAATTCCGCAGGGCGCACATCCACCTCAAGTCCGAGTTCCCTCGCCCGCTGGGCGATCGTGGGATGATCGGTTGAACAGACAATACGCTCGAAGCAACCACTCGCCAGTGCGGCGCGGCTAGCGTAATCGAGTAACGGGCGCCCGCCGAGCAACGCGATGTTTTTCAGCGGAATGCCTTTCGATCCGCCCCGGGCCGGGATAAATGCCCAGGCACTGCGACGTACCCTATGCACTCTGTCCATCGCTCCCGCCTCCGCCCGAAACAAAGTCGTATTCTAGCGAGAGGCTCAGTAGGTCATGCGCTTTACCCAGAGGCGAGAATCCGGCTCTGTTCCGCGCAGAAGCTCGACGACACGTACGCCAGCCCGGCCATCGCCGTAGATTTGCTGGCAGGAGGCGACCTC
>Ga0209262_10000086_pt1 | contig 62745 bp, 59 predicted proteins | sample Lowcelwee11metaG_FD_187171 | JGI IMG/M metagenome (GOLD analysis project Ga0209262, IMG submission 187171) | Freshwater pond sediment microbial communities from the University of Edinburgh, under environmental carbon perturbations - Low... | ecosystem: Environmental > Aquatic > Freshwater >... | reverse complement strand
AAAGGTCAACGTCTTCGAGCATCGCCCAAAACCGCTAAACCTACTTAGTTTTCAATGATCGCAAACTCAAACTCAGTACCTTAACCTAAGGCCTACCAGCGTTTGTGGACGGGAATTATAGGGGAAAATAGCAAAGAAGTCAAGAGGATTTTGGGTAAAGGGGCAAAATATGACAAAAAGATTTTATTTTCTATTTTGGTAATCCATATATGTAACATTTCTACCCATTTTACCCCATAATTTTTCTCTCTTTACCTCCAATATCAAATGAACGGTTAATCAAACTCTTGTATAATCACTTTTATAAAAACCCTTATAAGGAAAAAGCTATGGCTTTATATGATCGCGAATACGCACGAGAAGGTGCTTTTGGTTACGAGAGCGCTCACAAGAGTGAAGCGCAGATCGTTTCGTTTGTAAAAGATACCTATAAATTGTTTGCCGCTTCAATGTTGGCAGGCGGTGTAGGTGCTTATGTCGGTATGCCGTTTGCGGGAATCGTTGCGGCGAATTACTGGTGGATCGCTATCCCTTGGATGCTCTTTGGTATGTTCGGTCTTCAAATGATCAAAAACAAACCGGGTATCAATATGATCGGATTGTTCACCTTTACCTTTGCGAGCGGCGTTATTATTACTCCGCTTCTTAGCCATATCCTAGGAATGGCAGGCGGAGCGACGATCGTCGGAAATGCATTTTTTATGACGGCGGCATTGTTCGGCGGATTGAGTTTCTTTGCGATTAAAAGTTCTAAAGACTTTACAACGTGGACGAAACCGATCATGATCGCTTTCTTTATTATCTTGGCAGTTTCATTGATCAACGTCTTTTTCTTGAAAAGCCCGATCCTCTATGTAGCAATTCAAGCAATCTTCTTGCTTGTTATCAGTGTCATGGTGTTGATCGATACCCAAAATGTTATCCGTGGTGCCTATGAGACTCCGATGGATGGCGCTATCGCTTTGTACCTCGATTTCTTTAACTTGTTCGTCACCATGCTCCAACTCTTCGGAATTTTCGGAAATAATGACGAATAATTCACTCCCCCCGGAACTCCTCCGGGTGGTCGATGCCAATCTTAACCGTCTCAAAGAGGGAATCCGTGTGATTGAGGATATAGCGCGCTATGTTCGCAATGACAAGGAACTCTCCACCTCCCTTAAAACGCTTCGCCACCAATGCCGTATTGAGCCGCTCGAAGAACTTCTCGCTTCACGTGATAGTATCAATGATGTCTTGCGTCCGACAATAGAAAGTGAAATGAACCGTACTGACATACGATCGATCCTAATAGCAAACTACAAAAGAGCCCAAGAGTCATCGCGCGTTTTGGAAGAACTTTATAAGATAATGGAGCCGAGTTTGAGCGAACGGTTTAAAAATATTCGCTATGAACTCTATACATTGGAAAAGAAAAACATTCTGACTCAGTGACGGCACTCACCATCATGACAATGGGTTTGTTTCTCGACATACTCTTCGGAAACATGAAGATTCGCACATGAATCAAGAAGTCCATAAAGCTCCATCTCCGCTCCGCTGACGTAACGAACCATATTCCCATCTTTATCGATAAAGACAAACACTTCATATTTATGTTCATTCTTTTTAATATGTTGAGAAAAAATGACATACTCCGCTTTTTTGAGTTCAGGAAAGTGTTCACATGAAGCAATATATTTTTCACACAATTTATTGATTTTTTTAATTTCCAGAAATTCAGACTGAATCGCATCTCGAAGCACCGGCATAAGATTCGGCATAACCTCTTTTAGATTATCGTATTTTTCGATACCTAACATCTTATTCTCCTGATTTGAATTCTATTATTAGGGATAGTATAACGGTTTAGTTCAAATATCGGTAAAATTCCAACACTAACTGATTTAGAAAAGGGCTTTATGCATACGTTGGCACAACTGCGCTCCGGAACACTTCGAGGGATTACGCGGCTGACGCTTTCTGAAAGCCTCACCGTTTTCCCTGAGGAGATATTCGATCTGGCCGATACCCTTGAGATTCTTGATTTAAGCAACAATCTCCTCTCCTCACTTCCCGAAGATATAAGCAGACTGACGAATCTGAAGATCGCTTTCTTCTCCAATAACCGCTTTACCGCCGTCCCCTCGTTCAAAGGGTGTGAACACCTTTATATGGTAGGGTTTAAAAGCAATCAGATTGAAACGTTTGAGGAAGAGGTTCTCCCCGACACCATCAGTTGGCTCATCCTGACCGACAACCGCCTCACATCACTCCCAAGCTCTATCGGCAAACTCCACAAACTGCAAAAATGCGCTTTGGCCGGAAACCGTCTCGAAACGCTTCCCGATGAGATGGCAATGTGCCGAAATCTCGAACTCATCCGCCTCTCGGCGAACAATCTCCGAGAAATCCCCACATGGCTATGGAATCTACCGAAACTCTCATGGCTCGCTTTTTCAGGAAATCCATGCAGTCCCAAGTCTCAGTTTGAGCTTCAAGCAATACCCTATGAATCGTTAGAGGTCAAAGAGAAATTGGGCTCAGGTGCTTCGGGGGATATTTACAAAGCCTATTCGAAATCCCACGAAGAGGAGGTGGCACTGAAACTTTTTAAAGGTGCCATCACGAGTGACGGATACGCACACGATGAGATGAACGCCACCATGAGCACGGGGGAGCATCCAAACCTCATCAAAGTCCTCTCGAAACTCTCAGGGGACGAGCGACTGGGATTGGTACTCGAATACATCCCCGATATTTACCGAAATCTCGGACTTCCTCCCGATTTTGAGACTTGTACCCGCGATACATTTGCCGAAGAGACCACCTTTACCCCTGAGAGCATCCTCGAAGTGGCAAAAGGGATCGCATCCGCCGCCGCCCACCTGCACGCACGAGGAGTTATGCACGGCGACCTCTACGCCCACAATATCCTCATCAACGACAATGACCACTGTTATCTGGGAGATTTCGGCGCGGCAAGTTTTTATGAACCCCACCGCAAAGAGTTTGAGAGGATCGAAGTGCGGGCGTTTGGATGTCTGCTGGAGGATATGCTCTCACTCTGCCCGACCAAAGAGGGGGCTATCTATACTATGTTAGAAAAGCTAAGAGAAAAATGTATGAATGAAGCGGTGGAAGAGAGACCGCTGTTTAGTGAGATGGGGTTGTAATAAATACAACCTCAAATTCGAGATACTCCATCGGATACGTCTCCATCAGTTTTTTAGTCTGCGAAAAATCGAGAACTCTGCGTCCTCCGCTCACCCCGCTCCGCTTTATATAGCGAAACATCTCCCGCACCGAATCAAACTCTAATGTAGTGTGAAGCACTTCAAAACGGGCATCCAAATGTTTCTCGGCGATAGCCATCACCTCATCACTCGTCCTAAGCAACGGAGTGACTCCCGCACACTCGTGTAAGGTTTTAAAGGTCCCTGCGGTGAAGATCGCCAATGACATCGGGGCGTTGAGCGAGGTGAGAGACTCTATAACGCGATCCAAATCCTCTGCCCACTGCAATGCCGATGCGGAGTAGATGCGATCAAAATCCTCATCTCTGAGTTTTTCAAATAATGCAGGATTGTTAAAATCACCCAATATCAATTCGACATTGGCATCTTTAGGGTGGTGTTCCAACATTTGCTCTGAAAAATCGACACCGACAAACCGTTCCACCTCCCAATCGATCAGCGAGTAGAGGGTACCGTTTCCGCATCCCAAATCCACAATATGTTTTGGCTGATTAGAGGTGGAATCAATCAGTTTTTGGGCAACAAGCCGCTGAATAACATTGCGACTGCCGTACTGGGCCGCATAGCGGGAAAACTCATGGCGTGCATTGCTCATCGGCGGTTAATAACCAATGCGATGATAAAGATAACCAAGAGGCACAAGACGATCGCCGCACCGCTGGGGAGCGAAAAAAGATACGAAGCACTCAGCCCGATCACCACCGAGAGTAGGGCAATAGCGATAGAGAGAAGAGTAGTGGGATAAAACCCCATCCCGAATCGGATCGCGGCAACGGGAGGGATGACCATAAGGGCACCGATAAGGAGGGTTCCGACTACCCGAATGGAGAGGGCGATAATAACGGCGATAATGCTTACCAACATAAAGTTAAGCATCGTTACGCGGATACCCCCCGCTCGGGCGACATCCTCATCAAAGGCGATAAAATAGAGCTCTTTGAAAAACGCGAGCAATAACGCCATCGCCAACGAGCCGAAAATCCCCATGACCCATAAATCCTGCGTGCTTACCGAGAGGATCGAGCCGAAAAGATAGCTAAAGAGAGAGGCGTTAAACGATCCCGCCATAGAGACGATGACAATCGCCAGCGCGAGGGAGCCTGAGAGAAAAATGGCGAGTACCGAATCGGAATACATCCCGTGAACACTGCGCAGATACTCGATCATCCACGATGCGACTAAAGAGGCTAACACCGCCATCCACAACGGACTCATACCGAATAATAGTCCCACCGAGACCCCGACAAGGGAGACATGTGCCAAGGTTTCACTCAGAAGTGAATAACGGCGGAGGACGATAAACGATCCGCTGAGTGAAGCGAGAACAGCGATCATCAACCCTGCGATAAAAGCGCGCTGCATAAAGGGATAATCAAGCATTTCCAGTAGCATCAACTATCCTTTTCAATGGTTATGGCTCACGACGTGCGCCGGTGTGCCGTAGAGTCGGCTCATCTCGTCACATCGGATCATCTCGGCAGGGTTTTGGGAAACAAGGACTGTTTGGTTCACAAATAAAACACGGGTAATGTCCTCGGCAATAACCCCGATATCGTGGGTGATAAAGAGGATAGACATTTTTTTGGTGCGGTTGAGGGTTCGGAGGAGTTCATAAAAACGGTGTTGTGATTCAACATCAACTCCCGTGTTAGGTTCATCGACAATCAATACATCGGGATTAGAGGCGAGAGCACGAGCGATCATCACCCGCTGACGCTGACCGCCGGAGAGGTTTCCGATAAGACGATCCGATAAATCAGTAACTCCCATCAACTCCATCGCCTCTGAAATCGCCGTTTTATCTTCAGCTGATTCGAATCCAAGGATCCCCCGCACGGCATACCGCCCCATCCCGACCACTTCACGTACCGTAGCCGGAAACGTACTGTCCACAAGGGCGGAGCGTTGCGGAACATACCCGATACGGTTCCAATCACGAAAGCGGTTTTGAGGGATGCCGAAAAGTTTGATATCTCCTGAAGTCGGTTTTTCAAGCCCCAGCAAGAGGCGGACGAGGGTCGTTTTCCCTCCGCCGTTGGGACCGATGATGGCGCAATATTCCCCTGCTAATATACGAAATGCTGCCCCTTTGAGGACAAGAGTACCTTGCCGCTCAAAATTGAGACCGTTCACTTCGAAAAGACTCGGGAAAAATTTCAACGGCACTCCATCGCTTCACGTAATTTTTTCAAGTTCTCTCGCATAATCGAGAGATAGGTTTGATGCGATTTTAACTCATCTTGGCTAATATTTTCCAGCGGTTGAAGCGGTACCGCCTTGGCACCCGTCTCACGAGCAATGGTTTGGGAAACGTTATCGTTGATCATCTCTTCAAAAAAAATCGTTTTCACACCGTGTTCTTTTACAACCGTAATAATATCGGCAATATTTTTGGCACTTGGCTGCTCATCGCTTGAGAGACCGATCACCGAAACATTTTCAAGTTTATTCGAATGGGCCAAATATCCGAAAGCGTCATGGTTGGAAACAAGTGTCCGATTTTTACATTCTGCCAACCCCTTGGCATACTCTGCTTTGAGCTTTTGAAGTTCTCCGATGTAGGTAGCGGCATTGCCGTGAAATATCTCCGCTTTGCTCGGAAGATGTTTCGAGAACTCGCCGTCCAATGTCTGCGTCATTTTGATCATATTGTCAATATCAAGCCAATAGTGCGGATCAAACGCTCCGTGTTGATGATCTTCATGGTCATCAAGCTCACCTTCATGCTCATTGTGCTGATCTTCTTCACTTTTTTGCAATGCAACATACTGACTCATATCAACAATTTGTGTCGTTTTGGGCAGGGTGTTTTTCAAACTCTCTGCCCACGTTTCAAATCCTGCGCCGTTAAAAATAAAAAAAGCACCGCTTGAAATTTCAGCCACCTGCGTAGGGTTAGGGGAGAACATATGGGCATCACTCCCCAGAGGAATAATCGGACGAACCTCTATCGCATCTCCCCCAACCGCATTTGCCACTTCAAATAAAGAGAACGTACTGACAGAAGCTATCGGCTTACTATCTCCCTTTGTTTCTTTTTTTTGCGGTTGTGGAGAAAAAAAACTTATCCCTATAACAATTGCGGCGATCACTCCGCCAAAAACTATCAGTCGTTTTGTATCCATAATTCATCCCTTTCTAGAGTAATATAAATTCTTAATTAGTATGTATTCCGAATTAAAACCCTATCACGAAAAAATATAATAATAGGCGACTGACGAAACAACCATAGCAAAGATAAAAGCGACTTTTCTTTTTTGGGTACATTTTGAACACATATTCTCTCCCTCCTAATAAAAAGTGTATTTTAGTCCTACTCTTTTAAAAGCAAGCTTCATTCGAGACTTATTAACACTATGCTATAATCGCGAACTTTTTTAAAAATCAAGGATTAACATGACAGGTATACTGCTCATCGTGCAGATCGTTTTGGTCGTTATGATCACCATTGCGGTACTGCTCCAAAAAAGCTCAAGCATCGGTTTGGGAGCATACAGCGGTTCAAATGAATCGGTTTTCGGCGCTAAAGGACCAGGAAGTTTTTTGGCTAAAGTAACCTTCTTTCTCGGGTTCGTTTTTGTCGTCAATACCATCGCATTGGGCTATTTCTATGCTCAGCAAAAAAATGCTTCTGTTGTCGATTCTATGATCGAGACAAATGCCGTTACGGCTCCGACGATCAATATCGTCAATGATGTCAACACTACTAAATAATTGCCGGAGAAAAAGCTATGTTAGAAGAAGTGTATCAATTTTGTGAAGAAAAAATGCAAGGAAGCTGCGATCATATGGTCCATAACTTCCGAACTCTACGTACCGGAAGAGTGACAACCAAAATTTTGGACAATGTCCGTGTAGAAAACTACGGTTCAATGGTACCGCTGGATCAAGCTGCCAGCGTATTGGCAACCGATGCGACAACGATCACGATCTCTCCGTGGGACAAATCGATGCTTTCTATCATCGAAAAAGCGATCCAAAAAGCGGATATCGGTGTCAATCCAAATAATAACGGAACCGATATCAAACTTTTCTTCCCCCCTATGACGGTAGAACAACGTCAAGAGACAGCAAAAAAAGCAAAAGGGATGGCCGAAGATGCCAAAGTGGGCGTCCGCAATGACCGTAAAAAAGCGAATGACAAAATCAAAGTCCTTGAAAAAGACAAATTGGTGACCGCCGATGAATCCAAAGGTGCCCAAGACAAAGTCCAAAAGATTACCGATAAATTTATCGCAAAAATCGAAGAATTGCTCAAGGCAAAAGAGCAAGATATCTTGACGGTATAACTGTGATGGATATCAAACAAATATACCTCGATGCGAGCGCGATGCTCCAAGGGCATTTTAAACTCAGCTCCGGCAACCACTCTGCCTATTACCTCCAATCGGCGAAAGTGTTGGAACAGCCTAAAACTGCGAAACTCCTCGCCGATGCGTTAGCGGCGAAGATCAAAGAAAATGGGATTGAAATCGATACCGTATGTGCGCCGGCACTCGGCGGTTTGATCGCAGGATTCGCCCTTGCTACCGCACTCGACAAACGTTCTATTTTTGCGGAGCGTGTGAACGGAGAGATGCAAATTCGTCGTGGGTTTGAGATCACTCCGGGCGAACGTGTCCTTATCTGTGAAGATATCATCACCACAGGCGGTTCAGCGATGGAAGCGGCCAAAGCAATCGAAGCTCTCGGTGGGATCGTCGTCGGATTTGCCGCCCTTGCCAACCGTGGTTTCTGCAAACGCGACGGCAGTGCGTTGGAGCGTAAAGCTAATTGCGCACTCCCAAGCGATAAACCCCTCTTTGCTCTCGCTGATTTCGATTTTGAGATGTATGCACCCGATAATTGTCCGTTATGTGTAAACGGTTCTGAAGCAATCAAACCGGGGTCTAGAGGTAACTAATGTCTGAGAATTTCAAACTCGATATGGCACATCTCCAAAGAGTACAACGTACCCTTCGCAAAGCGGGAAATATTTTCCCCAACGAAAAACAGCTTGTCGCAACACTGGAAGATTTAATTATCAAAGCCCAAGACGATACCTCGCTCAACACCTACTATCATATGGCACAATATCTTAAACAGCGCCTTAAAGAGCTAAAAATTCATCTCGATAATCCGCTCGAAGCTGTTGATACCGCACTCGAAGATTTAGAGTGGTCAATCGCCTATCTCCAATGGCTTGTGAGCGAACAACCTAAAAAATCATAATTCACAGGTCAGTGCTTCGCTCACGAGTCGAGCAGCAACCTCTTTTTTCCCATCAATCGTAATTGATATGGGAAGCCCTCGCAGTTCCCGTTTCTCTTCTAAACTCACCACTTTCACAACCAGTTTAATATCCGGTGCATAACGAATAATACTCTCGCAGATTAGCCGTTTTTTCTCAAGATTATCAAGGGTAATAATGACGCTCACCGAATCTTTGGTGCATAGCTTGTCCAATATAGCCGTTTTGGACATATCACCGAAATAGACCTCTTGACCATCTCTGAGTGCTTCTTGGACGTGCTTATAGCTATTGTCAGCAACAACATAGTCAACTCCCGAAGCGCGGAGCTCTTTTGCCACAAACTTTCCGACCACACCGTATCCGCAGACAATAATATGGTTTTGTCGTCCGGGGAGCATCGCAAAAGTTTCCGTCACACTGACATCTTTGAAAAAATAGCCGCTGATCGTAGCCAAATGGGTAAGAACAAAAGGGGTAAGGATAATTGAAAGAACCGCTACTAAAACCAAAAGCTGAGAGAGCCCTTCAGGTATCAACTCATAATTACCCGCCAACGCAAATATAGCAAACGAAAACTCACCTACCTGAGAGAGGGCAATAGCCGTTTTAAAGGCTATTTTCGATTGTGAGTGGATTCGAATCACACTGAAAATTACGACGGCTTTCACCGCTAAAACAGCACCGAGAATGGCCAATATTTCGAAAAAATGGGTCGTAAAAAGTGCCAAATCAATCTTCATCCCAACCGTAACAAAAAATGTCCCGAGGAGCAAATCTTTAAAAGGGGCGATATCCGATTCAACTTTATGATGGTAGCGGGTTTCGGCGATGATCATCCCCGCTACAAATGCCCCCAACGAATAGGTAAAGCCCGCATAGGAAGCGAGCAGTGAGGAGGCAACGACGATGACCAAAACAGAACCCATAAACAGTTCATCCACTTCACTGCTAGAGGAGAAATGGAGCAGCCAAGTCATCACCCGCTTACCGACAATAAAAAGCGATCCGACAATGACAACCGCACTGATTGCGGTTTGGAGTAAAACATCACCGATGTCTTTACCATTTGAGCTCAAAAAACCGATCAAAATCAGGATCGGGATAACCGCGATATCTTGAAAAATCAAAATTCCCGTCGCTTTTTGACCGTAAGGGCGGGCGATCTCTTTGGTCGATTTTAGATAGCTAAGTACCACCGCCGTTGATGAGAGCGAAAGAGCCATAGAGGTAATCAAAGCGCTCTCCAATGAAAGACCAAGCACCCCGTATGAAATAGCGAAAAAGATCACGGAAGAGAGAAAGACCTGAAGCGACCCGTTAAAAAAGACATCGGTTTTCATCGTAGAGAGGCGTTGAAGCGAGACTTCAAGCCCTATCGTAAACATCAAAAAGACCACACCGAATTCGGCGATCATCTCTAAGGTATGCGAATCACTCATATGGCGTAAATCGAAAGCATACGCTACCGTCACACCCGTTAGAATGTATCCGATAATTTGAGAAATTCCAAACCGTTTTAAAATAAGATTGACAATGATCGACATTCCCAACGCTATCGTGACGTAATATAAAGCCGATTCCATCGAATTCCTCACGCCATCGGAACACGTCCCGATTGGCTACGCTAACGCTGGGTTCACCTCGGCGGTGTGCCCACGCAAGATTGCGTACTAAATTTTTGTATTCAAACGTTTTTATAAGTCTTAAAAGTATATAATACGTTCCTTAAGAAGAGCGGCTATTTGTCGACGTTTTGGATCATCACGACCCATTTAACCCATCGTAAAAACGCTAAAAGCTAAGGAATGATTCAATGACCAAATATATTTTTGTAACCGGCGGAGTTCTGAGTTCACTTGGAAAAGGGATTACGGCTGCCAGCATCGGGGCTCTCCTCAAACACTCCGGCAAACAAGTCGGTATGCTTAAAATCGATCCCTACATCAACGTCGATCCGGGAACCATGAGCCCATTGGAGCATGGTGAAGTTTTTGTCACCAAAGACGGTGCCGAAACTGACCTCGATATCGGAAACTACGAACGTTTTCTCGACGCATCGTTTCTCCGTACCAGCAACTTTACAACAGGCCAAGTTTACAGCTCCGTCATTGAGCGTGAGCGCAGCGGCGGATATTTAGGTCAAACCATTCAAGTCGTTCCCCATATCGTCGGTGAAATCGTCGATCGAATCAAAAAAGCGGGTGAGGGGCATGAGATCCTCGTCGTCGAGCTTGGCGGTACCGTCGGAGATATCGAAGGGCTTCCGTTTATGGAGGCGATCCGTACAATGAAACACGATGACGAGGTTGAGGGGACATTTTTCATCCATGTTACCCTCATTCCGTTCATCAAAGCGGCAGGCGAACACAAAAGCAAACCGACCCAGCATTCGGTTCAAGAGCTTCGCCGTATCGGGATCACTCCGCAGATGATTATCGCCCGCAGTGAAGAAAAACTCCCAAAAACATTTAAAAAGAAACTTGCCCTCGCGTGTGATGTAAGTAGTGACAGCATCATCGAAGCGATGGATGAGCAAACGATTTATGCCGTGCCTCTCAGTTTCTTGCAGCAAAATATCCTTGCTCCGATCAGCAAAGAATTAGGATTAGGCGAACTTAAACCTGATATGGAGCAATGGGATTCATTGGTTAAAAAAATAGTCTCTCCAAAATATCATGTCACCATCGGTTTTGTCGGTAAATATTTGGAGCTCAAAGAGTCCTACAAATCACTGATCGAAGCCCTCATCCACTCAGGAGCACACCTCGACACCCGTGTTGCAATCCACTGGGTTGACAGTGAGAAAATCGAAACTCAAGGTGCTGAAGCCCTTTTACGTGACTGTGACTCCGTTCTCGTTGCCGGAGGATTCGGAAATCGTGGTGTCGAGGGGAAAATCGAAGCGATCCGTTATGCCCGTGAAAATAAAATTCCGTATTTGGGAATTTGTTTGGGGATGCAGCTCTCCATTGTCGAATATGCCCGCAATGTTCTTGGGTATGAAGATGCCAACTCTATCGAGTTTAACCCGACGACAACCCATCCGATGATCTATCTTATCGATAACTTCATCGACCAATCGGGAGAAACACAACTACGCACCCATCACTCACCGATGGGGGGAACGCTCCGTTTAGGTGAATACCCATGTGAAACGAAGGAGGGTTCAAACCTCCGTGCTGCCTACAACAATGAACCGTTAATCTATGAGCGTCACCGCCACCGATATGAAGCCAATCCAACCTATCGTGCGGCATTTGAAGGTGCCGGAATGATAGTAACGGGAGAATCGCACGGTCTTATCGAAGCAGTAGAGATTCCTGCTCATCCGTGGTTTTTAGGGGTACAGTTTCACCCTGAGTTCACCTCGCGTCTCCAAAGCCCGAATGCTTCAATCCTCGGATTTGTAAAGGCGACTTTCGCGCATGCAAATCCTGCCTGAAGTTCCCCTACTCGATCATAGTGCTCTGGGGAATTTTTTAGCACGCCGATTTGAGGCGCAAAGTGAAAAGCTCTCCGATATCCCCCATCCCAGTCTTCTCAAAGATGCCCAAAAAGGTGTTGAACGGCTCACACGTGCTATCCGTAACGGTGAGCGCATTGCGCTAGTAGGTGACTACGATGTCGACGGTGTCACTTCCACTGCGATCGTCAAACGTTTTTTCGACCTCATCCCCTACCCACTCATCACCACGATACCCAACCGATTTACCGACGGATACGGTGTCTCAAAAAATGTACTGGAGCGACTCGACGCTAGAGTCATTTTTACCGTGGACAACGGAATCAATGCCATCGAAGCGGCAGAGGTGTGTAAAGCAAGGGGGATTGATCTGATCATCACCGATCATCATACTCCGGGTGACACCCTTCCCGATGCGTATGCCATTATCAACCCCAAACAGAGCGATTGCCCCTATCCGTTCAAAGAGATATGCGGTGCGCAGGTAGGATGGCTGTTGATGGGGCTTCTAAAACAAGAGCTGAAACTCTCCACGGATATGCGGCAGTTTTTCCCATTTCTCTCCCTCGCCATTATCGCCGATGTTATGCCGCTCGTGGGGATCAATCGTGCCATTGTCAAAACGGGTTTGGAGATGATGCAAACCTCAACCCTCTCCCCCTTTGTGATGATACGCGATTTTCTAAACCGTTCCGCCATTTCGGCGGAAGATATCGCTTTTCAAATCGCTCCGCGCATTAATTCGGCAGGAAGACTCGAAGATGCGAAAATTGCCCTTGATTTTCTTTTGGCCGATACTGTAGAAAAATCATATCATCAGTTCGAACTCCTGAGTGCGCTCAACACACTGCGCAAAGAGACTGAAGCTCAAACAACAGCAGAGGCGATGATCCACGTTAACCCTGATGACGCCATCATTGTCGTCACAGGAGAGCATTGGAATGAGGGGGTAGTCGGCATCGTCGCTTCACGCCTCGTCACTCATTTTCAAAAACCTGCCATTGTCCTGAGCCTCCATAACGGCATTGCAAAAGGGAGCGGTCGCAGTATCGGCAACGTCGATCTCTATACCCTTATCAAATCCCAAGAGCACCTCCTTGCCAAATTCGGCGGCCATAAAATGGCAGCAGGACTATCTATGGATCGTGATGCCATAGAGTCATTCCAACGCGGAATCAATGAAGCGGCCAAAGGGGTCAATCCTGAAGATTTTATCCCCCATAACGACATTGTCGGGGAGTTGGAACACGAGATGATCAATTTTCAGCTTCTTGAACTTCTGGAGCGATTCGAGCCTTACGGTGAGGGGAATCCCCGTCCGAGGTTTCTGATTCGTGAGGCCGATGTCGTTACAGTAAAACTCTTTGGAAGCGATCAATCCCATAGCCGTGTTGAACTTCGTCCTTCACGGCTCAGCCCCAAAACACTTGAACTGATTGCGTTTCGGCGGACACTCGAATGCCCAGAGAGCAAAAAAATGTCGTGCAGTTATACGGTGAATAAAAACGAATGGAACGGACGCGTCTCCCTTCAGCTCATGGTGGAGCGGATATTTTGATCCTCCGTATCCTCATCACCGCTCTCGTTCTTATCGGGTGCAGCACCCCAAGCGATACCCTCCCCTACCCGCTGCTCATCAGCGAAGAGGGGCTGGGTGCCATCCATCACGATACCCCATTTGAGCAAATCAGCACGTCACTAAGCGGCTTTGAATTTGAGAAATTAAGCCAAATCTCTCCGCAAGAGAGCGAAATAATATTTCAAATAAAACGGGGCAATACTGCAATTGCACACATCGTCTCCGATTCTTCCGGAAAAAAGATTGCCTCCATTCATATCCTCTCACCCCTCATTAAAAACAAGAATAACCAAGGGCTAGGAGATCTATTACTGCAAACAAAAACCCTAAAGTGCAGTGATGATCTCTGCCACTACCCCGAGGAACCCTCCCTCCTCTACCGAATCGACTCAAAAAGCAGAACGATTCGCGAAATAACCTATCAAAAGCTATAATACGTAATGGACACATTTTTTATTGAATTTCGCGATCCCCTTTTCGGCATCGTCGTTTTTTTTATCCTCCTTTTTATCCTATCCTTTCTGAGCTATTGGTGGGGGCGATACAAAAGCTCACGTGAACACCATGACCTCGAATCGTTTTTAGGTAAATTCGAATCGATCGGAGAAGGGGAAAAACTTACCGAACAGGTACAAACCAACTCCCTTACCTCTGAATCGTGGCTATTGTTGGCACAAAGTTTTGAGCATCAGGGAAACTATGAGAAGAGTGTGGAGATTTATCACGCTCTCCTTGCCAAGAATCGTGATCCTATTTTCCAAAAAGATGCCCTATTACTGCTCGGGAAAAGTTTTTTTAAAGCGGGATTTTTAGAGCGTTCGCGCCAAACATTCCTGCAGATTTTACACAATGCGCCCCGAACACCGCAGGCATTACACTTTTTGGTACTCATTTATGAGCATCTCCAACAGTATGATAAAGCCCTTGAAGTGATGGAATCGCTCCAAGAACTTTCCCCTGATACCATTAATGAAAAACTCTATCTCGAATGCCGTATTCTGATAGGAGATCACCGTATTGATATAGAAGAAAAAGCTGAACGATTGATCGCCATATATGAAACCCATCGGCACCTTGGGTACATGGTTTTTGAATGGCTTTTCACCTATCGTCCTCTGCTGGCATGGAAGTATTATGACCAATCACTCAGTGTCCGGCTCAGTGATATTCTATGGCGGCTCAGAGATGAAAATCTTGATTTGGATATAATTGCAAGCAACACTTATCTGCGTGAACTCTTTAGCGCAAAAGGTTCGATTGAGCTGGCAGAGGGGAGTTCGGTCTTCGAACTTGATACCCTTATCGCCCTCCGACGATGCGGTGCGAATAGAGCCACATTGCAGTTTGAATACACGTGCGGTGAGTGTAATGGGATCTCATTCTTGCCGTTTCACCGCTGCCCTCAATGCCATGCGATTGATTCGGTGCACAGTATTATGAATCTCTCAAAGGAACGATTTGAAGAAAATAACTCTCTTCAGTGACGGCTCAGCCCTGGGGAATCCCGGCCCCGGTGGATATGGAGCTATTTTACGCTATGGGGATAAAGAACGGATTATCCGCGGCGGTGAAGCACATACGACCAATAATCGGATGGAGCTCCTCGGAGTGATCGAAGGGCTTCGTGCGATCAAAGAGCCGTGCGAAGTGACCGTCATTTCGGATTCGAGTTATGTCATCAAAGGGATTAATGAGTGGCTCCAAGGGTGGATTAAACGCAACTTTGCCAAAGTCAAAAACCCCGATCTCTGGCAAGAGTACATCCGTGTCTCCGAACCGCACCGTATTGAAGGTGTTTGGGTACGGGGGCATAACGGCCATAGTGAAAACGAACAGTGCGACCAAATTGCCCGCGAAGAGGCAGAAAAACAGAAGAATAGTTAAGAAAAAATAGTGCGGTAACTGCGCGTGGGCTTTCCGCCGAGGAAAACTCAGCGTTAGCGTAGGATTGGGGGCTTTGCTCTCGATCCGTGTTAAAATAATGAAAGCAGAAAAATTTAAAGAAGGACTAAACAACAAATGAACAACTTAGAAGCCCTGCAAGAACGTTTAGGGTACACATTCCAAAACAAAGAGCTCCTTATTGAAGCGCTGACGCATAAAAGCTATAAACAGCCCTACAATAATGAGCGACTTGAGTTTTTGGGAGATGCGGTACTCGATTTAATCGTCGGTGAGTATCTCTACAAAAAATTTCGCGGATATGATGAGGGAAAACTCTCTAAAATGCGTGCTTCGCTCGTCAACGAAGGGGGATTTACCTCACTCGCTACCCATCTAAACTTGGGGGAACATATTTACCTCTCAAACGCCGAAGAGAACAACAGCGGACGAACCAAAAGTTCCCTCCTCTCCAATGCCTTTGAAGCACTTATGGGAGCTATCTATCTTGAAACGGGTCTCCAAAAAGTTCAAGAGATCACGATTGAGCTTCTAGAGCATGTCCATCCCGATATTTCACTCGATTCTCTCTTCAAAGATTATAAAACCTCTCTCCAAGAGCTGACCCAAGCCCACTACGGAACAACTCCCGAATACCAGCTCATCGCCGCTCACGGACCGGATCATAAAAAAGAGTTTGAAGTAGCCGTTATTATTGACGGAAAACGGTACGCCTCTGCCCAAGGAAAAAGTAAAAAACAAGCGCAGCAAGAGGCGGCACAAATCGCCCTTGAAATGTTGAGCAAGGAGCTTAAATGAATCGGTTTGGTGAGCGGTTTGCAATGACTACCTTCGGTGAGTCTCACGGAAAAGCGATAGGGTGTGTACTTGATGGTGTTCCTGCGGGATTAGCAATCGATGAATCCTTTATTCAAAGCGAATTGGATCGCCGTAAACCGGGTCAAAACGAATTTGCCACCGCTCGCAAAGAGGAGGACAAGGTCGAAATCCTCAGCGGCGTTTTCGAAGGGATCAGTACCGGTACACCGATCACGCTGGTCATCTACAACACCGATCAAAAAAGCGGTGATTATAGTAATGTCAAAGATATCTTTCGTCCGGGACACGCCGATTTTACCTATTTTCACAAATACGGTCTTCGCGATTATCGCGGCGGCGGACGCTCAAGTGCGCGGGAAACGGCAGCGCGCGTTGCGGGGGGTGCAGTGGCTAAACTAATGCTCCGCTCTTTGGGGATTGAATTTTCAAGCGGTATCAGTGCCATTCACGGTATCGAAGCCCAAAATATCGATTTTAATTACCCCAAAAATAGCCCCATCTATGCTCTTGATAAAAACGTTGAAGAGGCTCAGAAAGCGGCTATCTTGGAAGCCAAAAATGCCCACGATTCCGTCGGCGGTGTTGCAACGATCAAAATTTCAAACCTCCCTATCGGGTTGGGACAAGGGCTCTATTACAAACTCGATGCGGTTCTAGCCGAAGCGATGATGGGGATCAATGCCGTCAAAGCGGTCGAAATCGGTGAAGGTATCCACAGCGCTGAGCTTTTGGCAAGTCAAAATAACGATCCCTTAACCCCAAAAGGATTTAAATCCAACCATGCAGGGGGGATTTTAGGCGGAATGAGCAACGGAGACGATGTCGTGTTGCGTGTCCATTTCAAACCGACCCCCTCGATCTTTATCGATCAAGAGAGCACCAATACCTCCAACGAAAGTGTTAACGTTTCTCTTAAAGGGCGACATGACCCTTGCGTCGCAGTGCGCGGCTCCGTCGTTGCTGAATCGATGGCGGCGCTCGTCATAGCCGATATGATACTCCTCAATATGGGTTCTACGATGAAGGCAATTAAGAACTACTACGCTTAAGATTAGTTTTGCTACCATAAAGAATTCCTATAAAAAGGGTTCTTTGTGCTGAGTACAACTCAAAATTGTTATCTCCTCGATACCTCCGTTATCCTAGATGATCCAACCAATATTTTACGAATCAGTGACGAAAATAAAAACGGTGTCGTAATTACCAATGTCGTATTGGCTGAGCTTAATAGCAAAAAAGACGATATGCGCTCCGAAGCGGGGTTTCAAGCACGGGAATTTTTCCGTCTCGCCGATGCGGCGTGGGGAGAACCGATCAGCTTTATAGAGCTCCCTGAATGTGTCCGGAATCATGTTGATATGGATGCGTGCAAAAATGATCGCTACTATCGCTTAGCCCTCAATTATGACCGCTCCCTGCATGGAGGAGAGGCTAATCTCATTGATCTCTTTATCGTTCATCGGGAAAACTATCGCATTTCTCACAATTTCTCCGAGCCTAAAGGGATCAATGATGCCAAAATCGCTGAGATAGCGGACGATTATGATTTAACGCTGCTCAGCAATGATATGTCGTTTCGCATCGCCGCAGAGATTCGGGGAATCCAAACCCAAAGCATACGAAACAGCAGTGTTGAAGCGCCAGAGCAGATCGATTTTACTTATACCTATGAGTATGAAGAGACCCCTTCTATTCCCTCAGATGCAGTACACCATAATTTCGACCAACTCACCTTTGTCCAAAAAGCACTCAGTACTACGACAGAGATGTATGAAACGGGGATTCAGCGTCATGCTTTTAATTTCAACAACCAAATCGAATGGTGCGATTTTGATCGCCGCTTCGGAGAACATTTTAACGAAGAGCTTGTCCGTCCCCTTAATTTGGAGCAAAAATTCTATTATGCGATGATGACCCATCCGCAAAACTACGTTACCGTCGTCTCTGGTTCTACCGGATCGGGGAAAACTCTTGTCGCGCTGCAAGCAGGACTGGAACTGGTCGAAGAGGGGATCGTTGAGGGGATCGTATATGCCCGTAACACGGTCACCTCTAACGATCAAGCGGCAGAGTTGGGATTTAGAAAAGGGGATGAAGAACAAAAACTCGGTTATTTTATGTACCCTCTCTATTCAGCGGTCAACTTCACCATCGAACACCAGAGCAAACGCTCGATCGACGCACGTGTCGAATATACCGGCAATACCAATTCGGTCAAACGGGAAAATGCGACCGAAGTGTTTATGAAAAAATATAATATTGAAGTGATGGATATCGCCCACTTGCGCGGAACCACTATTTCACGCAAATTCGTTATCATCGATGAAGCCCAAAATATGACCAATGCCACCCTCAAGCTCATCGGAACCCGCATGGGGGATGAGACACGCCTCGTCGTAATGGGAGATCCGGGGCAAATCGATCACCCGTTCCTCTCCAAACGGCGCAATGCCCTTGTCAGCTTGCTCAACAAAGCGCAGCATAATAACTTTATTGCAGGGATTCAGTTGAGACATACGATTCGGTCTCAAGTAGCCGATTGGTTTGACAAAAATTTCTAAAAAGCAATGCCCTCACACCACACCAAGAGCAAGGTCGCTTGCCGAAGGGCGAAGCGTACCGCCAGCGTTCTGGCGTGAGGGTGATTTTCTTTTGGTACTTTTCTTATGAAAAAGAAAAGGACACAAAGTTATTAAATTGGTAAAACGCGGATTTTCTGTGAAAGTTTTTCTTTGAGTGTCGCTTCGATAGCGTACAACGTCCCCGTACTCGAACTCGCACAGCCGTTACACGCACCCAAATAGCGAATATAAACATCGATATAATCGGGTGAATCTTTAATATCGATAACCTCCATATTTCCGCCATCCATAATCAAGAACTGACGAATCGATTCATCCACAACACTGTCAATCGCTTTGATCTTCTGAACCAACGTCATCGCTTCGAAATCACCGTGACTTCCCGCATCTGCCGCTGAGCGCATTTTCTCTTCATCCATCTCACGACGTACATCAGCGAGGATATCGACGAGATAGTACTCACGTGCTTCATGACCGCCCGGCTTGATACACGATTTACAGAAACCGCCCGCCTTGGTATAATCGGTGACTTGCTCGATGGTTTTCAAATCATTGAGTTTGATCACTTCACGAAGGGTTCCGAGACTGACACGGGCACATTCGCACACAATAATCTCATCTTCAAAACTTGATTCATCAACCCCGAGATAAAGCCCTGCCGCTTTTTTGATAACGTCGTACGCCATAACGGAACAGTGCATTTTTTGCGGTGGGACAGCCGGTGTTTCTGGATCATCACGAAGTGACATTTCTACATCAATATTGGTGATTTTAACCGCCTCTTGTACTTTTTTACCGATACAAAGCTCCGCCATCATATCCGAACTGGCAATCGCCGTACCGCATCCGAAACTTTTAAATTTCGATTTGACGATCGTATCGGTCTCGGGATCGACTTCCCAATACAAACGTACCGCGTCTCCGCAGCTCTCCGCCCCGAAATCAGCAACAATGAGCTTATGTCCTGCCGCGTCGCACTCCTCTTGAGTGATCTCCCCTTGATTGTTAGGGTTGTTCATCAATGTCGTTACTTTGTTGGAATACTGATCCCAAAGAGATCCGCCCAATAAATCATTTTTTGCCATAATAGAATCCTTTAGTGATGTATTCCACACTCAGCAGCTTCACCGCCGGGAGTGGGTTGTACGATTGCGTACGAGCTTGAAATCGCGCGTAGACGTTTTACCGCCGTTGAAAACCGCTCAATAACGTAATCAATCTCTTCATCCGTTGTAAAACGGCTGAGGCTCAAACGGATACCCGTGTGGGCCAACTCATTATCGGCACCGATGGCTAGCATAACGGTGTTGGCTTCGAGATCTTCCGAGGCACAGGCTGAACCGGTAGAAGCACCTATGAGGGCATTGTTCAAATCCCACAGCATCCCCTCACCCTCAACTCCGCGAATAGAGATCAAAATCGTATTCGGTGTCCGGTTATCACGGTTACCGACGACCATTACATCGCTAAGCTGCGAGAGAAGAGCATCTTCGAGACGATCCCGTTTTGTTCGGATGGAGGCCATTTTTTCGGCAATATTTTCTGTTGCCAGCTCAATCGCTTTTCCCATACCGACGATATAAGGGACATTGAGGGTACCCGAGCGGCGTCCCCCCATATGTTCTCCCCCGTGTAATAACGGAGTCAATTCTTGAGAATTGCGGATATAGAGTGCTCCGATCCCTTTTGGACCGTGAAATTTATGGGCCGACATCGACATAAAATCGACGTGCACATCCTGCATATCAACCGGAATTTTACCAACCGCCTGAACTCCGTCTGTATGGAAAAGAACCCCTTTCTCTTTACAGATCTCCCCCATCTCTTTAATCGGGAAAATCATCCCTGTTTCGTTGTTGGCCCACATAATAGATACAAGCGCCGTTTTATCGGTTATGAAACTTCGAAGGGTATGGGCTTCAACGATTCCTTGATCGTTTACCGGAAGATAGGTTACTTTAACCCCTTGTTCTTCGAGGAATTTGCACGTAGAGAGGACGGATGGGTGTTCGATTTCACTGGTAACGATATGGTTTTTATCGCCGTTTACAATCTTATCGATCCATACCGATTTGAGAACCCAATTGTTTGATTCGGTAGCGCATGAAGTAAAAATAATATCATCTTTATCGCTCGCGTTAATCGCTTTATACATTTGATTAATTGCTTTTGTGATCGCAGGGTGTGATGCGGTTCCAAAACGGTGTAGTGAGTTCGGGTTTCCGTAAACCTCACTAAAATAAGGGACCATCGCCTCTACGACGGCAGGATCAACCATCGTTGTCGCGTTATTGTCCAGATAGACTTGCATATAATGCTCCTATAATAGGGTTCTAAATAAAAGACTAATTTAGTCTTGTTTAACTTTTGGGATAATAGTGCAAAGGATGTTATAGTAACCTTAAGGGTTTTTTATATTTAGGAGTGCTTAAGGATTAGATCAACTACCCATCAATTCTATCATCTGGTCGATCGACTCTTGGTACCCTGAGATGCTCATAGCCTCTTGCGAGAGAAAGGCTTCCATCTTCTCTTTTTTACTAATGGCCTCATCGAGCTCTTTATCGGTTCCCCGAACATACGCACCAATACGGATCAGCATCTCATTCTCTTTTAATAGTGTATAAAGGCGGCGAAATCGGCGAACAGCCGCTAGATGTTCAGGTGTGATAATATCGTTCATAACGCGTGAAGCAGAGTTGAGGATATGGATAGGGGGATATATCCCAAAATCGGTTAGCTCCCGCGAGAGGACGATATGCCCATCCAAAATGGAGCGAGACTGATCGGCAATCGGATCGGACATATCATCCCCCTCCACGAGAACGGTAAAAAAGGCGGTGATCGAACCACTCCCCTCCTCTTTCCCTGCGCGCTCCATCAACTGAGGTAACAGGGTCAATGAAGAGGGGGGATACCCTTTTGAGGTAGGTGGTTCACCGAGTGCAAGTCCGATCTCCCGCTGTGCCATCGCGAAACGGGTCACCGAATCCATCATAAAGAGGACATCTTTCCCTTGTCCTTTAAAATACTCCGCCACACTCATCGCACTGAATGCACCGTATTTACGCATCAAGGGAGAATCATCACTGGTTGCGACGACTAACACTGTGTTTTCGAGATTGCCGCCAAGGCTTTTTTCGATAAATTCAGGAACCTCACGCCCCCGTTCACCAATAAGTGCAACCACTTTTATGGGGGCAGCAGCACCACGGACAATCATCCCCATCAACGTCGATTTTCCGACACCGCTCCCCGCAAAAATGCCCAGCTTTTGCCCTTTGCCGCATGTCAAGAGCCCGTCAATCGTTTTTACCCCCACACTAAAGGATTCATCGATCATCCCCCGCTTCATCGCAGCAATTGGGGCCTTGATAATCGATTCGAGATGAGTACCGGAAATCGGGCCTTTACCGTCGATAGGGTTCATAAATGGATCAACGACCCGTCCAAGCAGCGCCTCACCCACCTCAATCATCATTCCGCTTTGATTCGGATAGACTTTATCTCCGGCACGAAACCCTTCCACAAAGCGAAAAGGGGTGATAAAAAAACGGTTCCGTTCTACTTCACTTACCATACCTAATGCTTCAGTGCCACTCATCTCCGAAACCATTAATACCGTATCGCCGATACTAACATGGAGCCCTTCGGCAACAATCACAGTGGGACTGATTTTACTCACCGTACCGAATACAGTGGTTAGCTTTTCAATCCCTAAACGGCTGCGAAGTGCTTTTAACGGCATAATCTAGTAACGATTCCCGGTCGAAGAGTTAATAAGGCTAAAAAATTCCATACGAGTTTTCTCATCTCGTTTAAATAATCCTCGTAATGCACTTGACGTTGTCGTAGAGCTAATCTTCTCAACCCCACGCATCTCCATGCACATATGACGCGCTTGAATCACCACAGCGACCCCTTTTGGGGAAACCGCTTCCATCAATGCATCGGCGATTTGTTCGGTAAGCTGCTCTTGAATCTGCATCCGGCGAGCAAATACATCGACCACACGGGGAATTTTAGAGAGGCCGACCACTTTTCCATCAGGGATATAAGCGACATGGGCTCGACCGATAATCGGGAGAAGATGATGCTCGCACGTTGAATAGAATTCGATATCTTTAATCAATACCATCTCATCGTTACTGCTCGCGAACATTGCCGAATTGAGTATCTCTTGTGGATCTTCCTGATATCCGCCGAACATAAATTCATACGCTTTCAAGACTCGGTTCGGGGTTTTTTCAAGCCCTTCTCTGCTGACATCTTCTCCGACATAACGGATCATTGTTTTGACCGCTTCTTCAAAATTTTGCTGTTCATTTGCTTTAGACATCGACTCTCTCATCAGGAATAATATTGTTGCTATGACTTTATCACGTCTTTGCTTTTATTTTAATTCAGCGTACAATTAACCCTTTTTGGATATTATTGCCACCATTTAGTCTGATAAGAGACGTCAACAAAAGGGATTTAATGAAAATTACTACAAACAAAATTGACTCAGCCAACGCGAAAATCAACGCGGCTATCACACGCGGCACGATCGATGCTAATGTCGAAAAAATTGCCAATCAGCTCTCTAAAGAGGCTAAAATTGCCGGTTTCCGTAAAGGTAAAGTACCTCTCAGTGCCGTAAAAAAACAATACGGTGAGCGTTTGGTTCAAGATGCGGAAGCGCAAGCGTTACGTGATCTTTTGAGCGCAGGTCTTAAAGAGATGGAAATCGCGGCTGATACATTGATTGGCGAGCCTCAAATCGCTAAGTTTGAAAAAAACGACAACGGTATCGACGTTGAAGTTATCATTGCGACCCGCCCTGCCATCACCCTCGGTGATTATGCGGCAATGGTTCCTGATGTTGCAAAACCTGCAATCGACGATGCTGCGATCACTGCGCGTATCGAAGAACTCGCTTCAGCTCAAGCACCTTTGGTGAATGTAGAAGAAGACCGAGCATTGGTAAGCGGCGATACTGCCCTTCTTGATTTTGAAGGATTTGTAGACGGTGAAGCGTTTGAAGGGGGAAAAGCAGAAGGATTCTCTCTTCGTCTTGGAAGCGGTCAATTTATCCCTGGATTTGAAGATCAAGTGATCGGTATGAAAAAAGGGGATGAAAAAACTATCGCAGTAACCTTCCCTGAAAATTACGGCGGAGCAAAACTTGCCGGCAAGCCTGCTGAATTCAAAGTAAAAATCCACGCAATCCAAACAAAAGAAGCAGTCACCATCGATGATGAACTGGCTAAAAAAATGCTTCCGGGATATGAAGATGCCAATGCCGATATGCTCAAAGAGAAAGTCAAAGAGCAACTTGAAAGCGAAGCGATGAGCGTACTCTACAACGATGACCTCAAACCTTCATTGATGGAAACATTCGTTAGCGCATTCACCATTGACCTTCCTGAGTTCATCGTTGAGCAAGAGATGGATATGGCGCTCAACAAAAAAGCGCGTGAAATGTCTGAAGCGGAACTTGAAGAGCTGAGAGCTGATGCTGAAAAAGTAAAAGCGATCCGTGAAACATTCCGTGATGATGCTTGCCGTGCCGTCAAAGCAACCTTTATCGTCGATGCATTGGCAAAAGCGGAAAACGTCAATGTAAACGAACAAGAGTTGATGCAAACCATCTACTACGAAGCGATGCAAATGGGCCAAGATCCTGCCGCAGTGTATAAACACTACCAAGAATCAGGCTATCTTCCAGCGATCCAAATGGCAATGATCGAAGACCGAGTGCTTAGTAAATTGCTCAACGATAAAATCAAGTAATCACGATGAGCTACATCCCTTACGTCATTGAAAAAACGGGGCGCGGAGAGCGCTCGTATGATATCTATTCCCGTCTACTCAAAGACCGTATCATAATGCTCAGCGGTGAAGTGAACGATCCTGTTGCCTCTTCTATCGTGGCGCAGCTGTTGTTTTTAGAAGCGGAAGATCCACAAAAAGATATTTACTTCTACATCAACTCCCCCGGAGGTGTTATCACTTCCGGTATGGCAATTTACGACACAATGAACTACATCCGCCCCGATGTATGTACTATCTGTATCGGTCAAGCGGCATCCATGGGGGCATTTTTGCTCAGCTCGGGTGCGAAAGGGAAACGCTATGCTCTCCCACATGCACGTATCATGATTCACCAACCTCTCGGCGGTGCTCAAGGGCAGGCAACCGATATTGAAATCCAAGCCAAAGAAATTTTACGCATGAAAGCCGAGCTTAACGAAATCTTGGCCAAAAACTGCGGACAAAGTGTCAAAAAGCTCGAAAAAGATACCGACCGTGATAATTTTATGTCAGCCGCTGAAGCAGTAACTTATGGTATCATTGACGAAGTATTGGTTCAAAAAGAAAAAGAAGAGAAGTAAGGGGTAAACCATGGCGGCTCTCAGTGATCTAAAACGTGCCCAGCGACAAACTACCCAAAAGGGCGGTGATGAGAACGCTTTTATTACCGCGGGGTCATTAAGTGATCCCACCAGTGATCTTGAGATTTTTGCCAAAGAGGTTTTAAATGCCCTTATTTCAGATAATCTTCCCCCTACCCCTAACAATTTTTCCCTCTATTTTGACCGTATTTTAGAAGATAAAAGCGAAAGTCTCCGTCGCCAAATCGGCTCCATTTTGGAACTAGAAGAGGATAATCACGACGAATCAAGCATTGAGCTTGAAAAAACGCTTAAACAAGGGTTTTCGTCGGTTAAAAGCATACTGCAGCTAAGTGCTACCCTTTATAAAAACATCTCACTTATGGAGAAAATTTTAGAAAAGCGTAAAGAAGAGATGAAAGAGATCCCTTCTTTAAACGGAGCAAACGATTTACTGGCCTCGCTGGGCAACGATGTCGGAAAACTAAGTTCTATCTTAAAAAAACAAGTCTCTCATATGAAAATTATTTATGACGAGACCGCTACCATCGTAAAACAAGTTGAAAATGAAACTATTTTTGACAATCAATACGGCGTCTATAACAAACGCTTTCTCATTACCAAATTGGAGCAAGAGCGCCATCTCATTGATGAGTTCAAACACAAAAGCTCCCTTATTACCGTTCGCCTCTCCAAAGCAACGGGAGAAAGTATCCAAAGCGAAAAATCACAGCAGCTCATGGTACGCACAGTGGCAAGACTTCTTCTCAAAACGTCCAGACGCAGTGATATCGTTGCCCATTACGGTGAAGGTGTTTTTGCCATGGTATTAAAACATACTGACATAGAAAGTGCCAAACGAGCTTCTGAGCGGCTTTTTGATCTCGTCTCATCGAGCAATTTTTTCATTGCTGAAAAAGAGATTCAATTACGTATCGCTATCGGAGTCACCGAGATAAATCCATCACAAGGGGTTGACCAAACCCTTGTTTGTACCCTCAATGCTATGGATGCAGCCGACAATAATTCCAAGATTCGGTATATGGTCTGCAGCGAAAACGAATAAGGTTCTTATGCTTCTACCGATTATCACCTACCCTAACAAACAGCTAAAAGTACGCTCGAAAGAGGTAGTCAATTTTGATGAATTGCTCCACCGCTTTTTAGATGATATGTATGAAACGATGATAAGTTCTAACGGTATCGGTTTAGCCGCGATTCAAGTGGCAAATCCGATCCGTGCCCTCATACTTTGTATTCCTGATGATGAGGGGAATCAGAGCAAAGAGAACGTTTTGGAGATCATTAATCCTGTTATTCACGCGCCCCAAGGGAATGTCCTCTATCAAGAAGGATGTTTAAGCGTCCCCGGCTTTTATGAAGATGTCGAACGATATGAGACACTGACTCTCCATTACAAAAATCGGCATGGAGAAACGTGTACTCTAGAGGCCAGTGATCTTCTTGCTATCGCCATTCAGCATGAAATAGACCATTTGGAAGGGAAACTCTTTATCGAAAAGCTCACCTACAATCGTCGTAAAAAATTCGAAAAAGAGTACAAAAAAGCCCTCAAAGAAAAAAAATAGCCCTCACATATATTGCATATTGCAATATATCTCTTTTCCTTCAACATTTAAGGTACCATAGCCGTTAAATAATATTCTGGAATGCACCATGAAACAGTTACTTTGTGCTACTTTTGAGGGGATTGATGCAGCGACCGTCGATGTACAATTCACCGCGACCAAAGGGCTCCCCGCATTTACCATTGTCGGAATGGCCAATACTGCCATCACTGAGTCAAAAGAGCGGGTAAAGTCTGCCCTCTTGAGCAACGATTTTACTTTTCCTCCGAAACGGCTTACCATCAATCTCGCACCGAGTGACTTACGCAAAGAGGGGTCCCATTTTGATCTACCCATCGCCGCACTTATTGCATTGGGAAATTTTGAAGGGGATTTATCGTCATGGTATGTATTCGGAGAGCTGGGGCTCGATGGAAGTGTCACCGAAAATACCCTCCTCTATCCCATCATCCTCTCCTTAGCCAATCAGGGGATAATCGAGCGGGCCATTGTTCCACGTGTAAGCCTCTCGAAACTCTCAAAAATTCCCAATATCACTTTTTACGGTGTTGATTCTCTTACGGAAACACTAAATCTTTTACGTGCAGAAATCCTCCCAGAAAGTGAGGGTCACATAAGCAGTTTTGATTTTAACCGCCTTGTTCATAAGGATGAAATCTACTATTATCAAGAACATTATCCCATTGATTTTATCGATATCAAGGGACAAGAACATGCGAAACGTTCCGCTTTGATTGCAGCGGCAGGAATGCACAATTTACTTTTGGAAGGCTCTCCCGGATCAGGTAAATCGATGATTGCCAAGCGTCTGGTCCATATTATGCCCCCACTCCATAATCAAGAGATGTTGGAATGTGCCAAACTCGAAATATTGGAGGGAAAAGAGCCGACTTTTTCCCCATCTCGTCCATTTCGTTCCCCTCATCACTCCAGCACAGGGGCAAGTATCTTCGGAGGAGGAAGTCATAAAGCACAAATAGGCGAGGTAGGCTTGGCGCATGGAGGGATCTTATTTTTTGATGAGCTCCCCCATTTTTCAAAAACAGTACTCGAAGCGCTCCGCGAACCGCTTGAAGATCGCCATATCCGTATATCTCGAGTCAATACTAAAGTAACCTATGATGCCAACTTCTTGTTTGTTGCCGCTATGAACCCATGCCCTTGCGGCAATCTCTTCAGTGCAGCGACAGCTTGCCGATGCAGTGACCTAGAAATCAATCGGTATAAATCGCGTTTATCTGATCCCTTTTTGGATCGCATAGATCTCTACGTTCAAATGCACACCGTTAGTAGCGAAGATAAACCGAGTGTCACCTCCCATTTGCTTCATACGAAAGTTCGAGAAGCATTTTTACGCCAAAAGATGCGGGGGCAAGAGAGATTAAACGGGGCATTGAATGATGCTGAGATTGCTCAATACTGCCCCCTTAACGATGAAACACAACCGATAATTGATCAAGCGATAGGGAGATTCGGATTATCGTTTCGAGCAGTGAGTCGTATCCTCAAAGTTGCACGGACAATCGCGGACATTGAGGGCTCTAAGGATATTGAGAAGGGACATTTACTCGAAGCGTTGAGCTATCGGAAGAGATAGAGTTTAAGGTCGAAAATTTCGACCTTAATGAGTATTAGAACGTCGCAACAACCCATGTCGTGATAAAGTATCCGCCGATAAGCAGCCATGCGAACATTGCTCCGGCTGTATAGAGCGGTGCCATCCCCAACCCTTTGAACTTAGCGAATCGTGTCCCCATACCCAACGCGGTCATCGCCATCGTGAGTAAAAAGGTATCGATCATGTTGATGTTCTCAACCGTAGCGGCAATAAGAGCAGAGATCGATTCGCCTGTATGCGCCATGCTGTATTGTGTGAGCAGTGAGTTAACCCCTGCCATACCGATAAAGTAGACGGCAAACCACGGAATAACGAGTTTCACCCCTCCCCCTACGCTACCGCTTTTTTTAGCGGCATACGAGAGATAGATTCCCAAAACGATAAGCATCGGTGCGATCATAATAACACGTGTCATCTTTACAATCACCGCCGCATCCGCGGCCTCTTGACCATACGCTCCGCCGACAGCAACTACTTGAGCCACTTCGTGAATCGTTCCTCCAACGAATATACCGAACGTCTTATCATCCATTCCGACAAATACTCCGGCACTGTAAAGGGCAGGATACAAAAACATCGCAATGGTTCCGAACAATACAACCATCGACACGGCGATCGCCGCTTTATGCTCTTCTGATTTGAGTACCGGTTCCGTTGCCAAAACAGCCGCTGCGCCACACACTGATGCCCCTGATGCGGTTAGCATCGATGTATCGCGGTCCATTTTAAAGATTTTCTGTCCCAAATAAGTTCCAAGGATAAAGGTCGTAGAGAGCATGATCACAGAGACCATAAACCCCTCCATCCCTACTTCCGCGATTTGTTGAAACGTGATCCTAAACCCGTAAAATACGATCGCGAAACGGAGGATTTTCTTGCCCGAAAAAGTAATTCCACCCTCCCATACAGATGGGATACGATTATGGAGGGTATTGGCAAAAAATATCCCCAAAACAATCCCCACAACCAATGGTGAAATACCTAGATTTTTGATAACTGATAGATCAGCGATCATTGTCGCGGCTGCGGCAAATATAGCGACGAAAAGGATACCGCTAAGGGTGTCTTTGCGCTTTGCGGGTGAAAACGGCATAGATTCTCCTATAAAATAAGTGTGACATTATAGGACGAATCACAAAAATCTCAAAATACCTAAGGGAGGACAATCTCCATTCGAGCGGGAACATCGCTCTCTTTTGCTGCTTTAACTGCTTCAACCCCTTTTATCACCACCCTCTTCTCAAAGCCCGGTGTCTTCAAGAGGTAATTTCGTATCATTTCACTCCGTTGCTGTGCGAGAGACTGAAGTTCTTGTGGAGTGAGAGGCTGAAGAGGGATTAACCGTTCAATCAATGCTGCCGAATAATGGCGTACAAAGGCCGCCTCTTCGGGATATTGTTCCTCTAATTTGTTTTTTAACGCTTTAAGCTCTTTTCTCTCCAGTGCATCTTCCGCCATCTCTTCCAGCATCTCCACACTCATCGCCTGAGGTGAATCGATTTTCATATCTTTGTTCTGTTTTAGGGCAGCTTGCACGAGCTTACGACCTTTAAGAGCACGCGTATCGCTCACCTCATCCCATCCTCCGTATACACTCAACGCGAGCTTAGGACGCTTGGAGAGCATCATCGTGATTTGATCGAGTTTTTCAACCTGCGGCGGTAAAAGAACAGAGGAACCTGCCTCAAAATCGATGGATGAGAGTTTGTCACTCTCAATCCCCATCATCGAACCGAGCAATCTAAAAGGGGAAGTCACCGCTTTGGTGAAGAGATTGCCTATCACCTGCCACACTACTTTCCCGTATTTAAAATCAGGCTTATTCACATCCCCCTCTATCGGAAGATCGATATCGATCACCCCATCAGAGTCTTCGAGAAGAGCTACTACAAACCGCATCGGCCATGGCGATCCCCCCTCTTTTTCAGCACCTAACTCGATCTGTTTGATAACCACTTGATTGGTACTGTTGAGCTTGCCGCCGTCAATCTTATATCCCAAATTCAAAAACAGCTTCCCGCCATCAATCTTATACCCCAGAAATTGGAGGGAATAGGGGGTGTAATGTTTCAATTCCAAATTATCGAATGCCACTTTCATATCGGTGAATTTTTTAGGCTCTTTCGTATTGAGCGATCCATCGATTTTTGCCAATCCGTACTGATCGACCCCCCCGCGAAGTTTTACAAACGTCGTGACATCTTTCGTTGTGGAAATTCCTAATACGGAACCCTCTAAGTTATGGATATAGCTCTTAAACGGCAACGGTAAAGACAAATCACTGAACGTAGCACTGCTATCGCGCAGAAGCAGTTTAACGATATCCAGCCCAAAAGGGTTCCCGCTCGGCTTAGTAGTATTCGACTCTTTCACCCCTTTTTTACTGAGGGTAGAGTAATTAAGCACTTTATTCGCGTCAATATGAGCATTCGTATAGAACCCGTCAATCGCCAATTGATTGATTTTGAGCCGGTTATCAGGATAGGCATACACAAACGGCGTTGCACCGATATTTTGCCATCCGAGTAATACCGAATCATCCCGCGTATCATTCACAACCCAGTCGCTCAGAGCAATTTTTCCTTTGAGTGCTGTTGCCGCAGGTTTATACTCATACTCTGCTACAAGCGATACATTTCCTCGACGAAGCGACGCATAGGTGCTTGGCTCGATGTAAGGGTCCAACAAGGTAATATCCAACCCTTTGATATTCACATCGCCTCTGCTGCTTAGAGGGGACCGGATCAGATCGCTTTTAAGATCAACGATACTCCTTTCATTGATCCGAGAAGAGAGGGTAAGATGGTTTTTAACCGACGGGTTGTTCTCAAACCCTTTTAGATTTATGTTGAGTTGGTCGAGAGTTACAGCCACTTTTTTCTTTGGTACCTCATCGACAAAACCGACCGATCCGTTACTCAGATCGATCTCTTCGATACGGTATCCCCAAGGAGCTTCCGAGGAGGGTGAAGATGCAGAAGTTGAACTATAAGCGTATCGAGAGAGATCGATTGATCCGTCATTCAATCGTTTTAGCGCCGCTTTAGGCTGGAGGAGTGAGAGCTTTTGAATCTCTGCAAATTTTCCGCTACGATCAACCCTCATCCCCTCAAGTGCAATCGCTTCCAGCCCCAATACCACCTCCTCATCGCGCACCCTTGTTACACGCAGAGCGTCACTCCCCAAAGAGAGATTGATAAGTGCTTTTTCATCACTCACGATAGGACCGCTCTGAAGACGTAGATTAGTCAGAGTCGCACGGTAGGGTTCAGCGGGTGCATCATCACGCCACTGCAAACCCACATTCTCGATACTAACACCGCCCAACGCAAAATTCCACGGTGTTTTCGTCTCATTGGTCTCTTCTTTTGGAAACGCTTTTTGGAATGCTTCACTATAGGTCAGCCAATCGATTTTCCCCTCACGGGAACGCTGCGCTGAAAGGTTGACTCCCCTCACGGCAAACGATTCGGCATTAAATACCTTCCGCATCGGTTGAACATTCCCCCCCTTAAGCTGAAGTGACGCCAAAGTCAAAAGATCACGCTCTTCTCCCTTAGGGATAATACGGAGTTTGTTGATATTGAAATAGAGGTTGCTAAGTTCGGTGGCATTAAGATCGCTGCTATCAAATCGATAATCAAACCCGAATCCGGCAGAACCATCAGCTACTTCAATCGGAAACTTCTCTTTAAAATAGCGCCATGGGGTATAAAGTTTCCCCGAATCGAATCCAACATTTCCGTCAATAACAAGAGGCTTTAACCCATTTATTTTCCCGCTAAGATCGATAAATCCCCCATCATTGATCGTCGCATACAAACGTACTTTCCCATCGCTGCTCGAGAGATCGCGTAAATCTATGTTGTCGAGATTAAACCCGACAGGTCCCAAATCCAAAGTATACGCCCTGCCATCGGCATAGTCACTGTAGTGCATCGTTCCATTTTTTAATGCAAAGTGGCTAATAATCAGCTTTAAAGGCTCTGAGCTCTTCTCTTCTTGTGTATCCCCTCCAAGTTCAGTGAGCCATTTAAAGTTAAAATCCCCCTTCTCATCCCGTTTCAAAGTAAGTTTCGGCTCGCTCAGGGTTATATCGCGAATTACCAATCCCCCTTTCCATACATAGGCAGTCGGATCAATATTAATCGAAAATTTTTGGAGAAAAAAAAGCTCTTGGCTCTGAGGTGTCTTGAAAGAGACTTTTTTTAGGGTGAGATGGAACGTAAAAGGGTTAAATGCGGCCTTTTCTACCGAAAACTGCCCCCCCTTGGTAGCCTCACTCACCTGTGATGGAACAACATTCTTTAGAAAATAAGGGACTGCGAAAAAGCCGACGATAGCATACGTCGTGACTACTGCCGCTAATGATTTGATAACGAGCCCTCTATTCATAATTACACCCCCATCAAAAACTCTTTTCATTTTATCATACTTAAATCTATATTTCGACATAATCAGCTACTTTATCTGCACACACAGGGATAGCCGAAATGAAGCGCAAACAAATTTACAATCCTACTTCAACTGAACATGTAAACGACCGCCAGATTTTCGGCGGTAATCCTACCGGTATTTTCGAGCTGAACAACATCAAATACCAATGGGCGTACAATCTGTGGGAGATGATGCTCAACAACACGTGGTTTCCTAAAGAGGTCGATATGACCCGCGATGCGGTCGACTACAAATACCTCACCGAGATGGAGAAAACGGCGTACGACAAAGCCCTCTCTCAACTCATTTTTATGGATTCATTGCAAACTAACAACCTGATGGACAATATCAATCCCTATGTTACCGCTCCTGAGGTAAATCTCATTTTGGTACGTCAAAGTTTTGAAGAGGCTCTCCATTCACAAAGCTATGCAGTCATGGTTGACTCGATCAGCCAAAACTCCGAAGAGATTTACGATCTCTGGCGCCGCGACATGATGCTTAAAACCAAAAATGACTCGATCGCTTCTCGCTATAACGACCTTGCGAACGACCCTAGCGAAAGTGCTTTTGTCAAAGCGTGTTTTGCCAACCAAATTTTGGAGGGAATCTATTTTTACAGCGGTTTCACCTACATCTACACCCTCGCCCGCTCAGGAAAAATGCTCGGTTCTGCGCAGATGATCCGCTTTATTCAGCGTGATGAAGTGACCCATCTCGTATTGTTCCAAAACATCATAAACACCCTTCGTCGCGAGCGAAGTGACCTCTTTACCGAAGCGTTGCTCGAAGAGGTTTATGATATGTTCCGCAAAGCGGTTGAGCTCGAAGTAGCATGGGGACAGTACATCACACAAGGTCAGATTTTGGGTCTAACGAATGAAATCGTGGAACAATACATTCAGCACCTCGCCGACAACCGTCTCACTGCTGTGGGGATGAAACCTCTCTACAATGTCGCTAACCCGATCAAATGGGTCGATGATTTCTCTAAATTCAACGACCAAAAAACCAACTTCTTCGAGGGTACCGTTACCAACTATTCCAAAGGAAGCCTCAGCTTTGACGACTTCTAAAAACCGCTCCCTCGTCTCGTTATGTTTTGAGACCGATTCTGATTTTTCTAAAAATCTTGATCGTCTCCTTAGCCTAATCGATACAGCTCCCGAAGATGCTATCATCGTCGCCCCCGAAGTCGCTTTGAGCGGCTTTGCGTATGAGCGCTTTGAAGAGGCGGCGGCATTTACCCAAACGGCTCTTGAAACACTCGCCCGCCGCGTCGGCAATCGTCTCTTAATCTTCACGGCAATCACCAAAGAAGATAACCTCTTTTACAACATCGCCTACGCACTGCACGAGAATAAAATCCTCTATCGCCAACCCAAAGCGAAACTTTTTACCCTCGGAAACGAACATGAGTATTTTTGTGCGGGTGAAGAGAAACGGATCGCCCCTTTTCTCTTCGAGGAGATAAAAATCGGGATTTTAATCTGCTTTGAACTCCGGTTCAAAGTACTTTGGCAGCAATTGGAGGGGTGTGATATCATCGCCGTTCCGGCACAATGGGGCAAACTCCGAAGCGACCACTTCGTCACCCTCACCACTGCCCTTGCGGTAATGAACCAATGCTACGTCGTAGCTTCCGATGCGGCTAATGCCGATACAAGCGGTATGAGCGGCATTATCACCCCTTTCGGCGGCGAGATCCGTAACAACGGCGAAGAGGGCATCTCCTCACACTATGAAGAGCGCACCGTCCTCTCCATGCGCCGATACCTCAATGTAGGAATAGAATGAGCATCGATAAAATCACCATCATTAAAACTACCCGTATGGCGGATGAAATTGCCAAAAAATTTCCCCTCCGTCCACTCGTTAAAAATGCGATTATCCATACCAATCGCGAGGCGTTTGTCCCTCTGGCAATGCGCCACAACGCATACCGCCTCGACGCCCTCCCTATCGGAGCCCAACAGTACATCTCCTCACCTCTGACGGTTGCTAAAATGACCCAGTATCTGAGCCCTGAGGGGTGCGACAGCGTCCTCGAGATCGGATGCGGAAGCGGCTATCAGGCGGCGGTTTTATCGAAAGTCTTCCGTCGTGTCTTTACCATCGAACGGATCGAATCACTCCTTTTAGAGGCAAAAGAGCGCTTTCGCCACCTCCATCTGGGAAATATTCATACCCGCACGGACGATGGCCAAAACGGCTGGGAACAATACGCCCCGTTTGATCGGATTTTGTTTTCGGCATCGGCCCGTTCCATTCCAAAAAAACTCTTCGATCAGCTCCGCGAGGGGGGAATCCTCCTCGCCCCCGTAGAAAAAGGTCGAGAACAGATCATAACCCGCTATACGAAGCAGGGGGGGGTGATCCACGAAGACGCCCTTGAAGTGTGCGATTTTGTCCCTGTACTTGACGGTGTTGTCCGATGAGTCTCCCTGAGGCATTTGTTGAACGTTTAGAGAAAATTGTTCCACATGAGCAACTCGAATCGATCCTTAAAACCTTTGATTCCCCTAAACAGGTCACGTTTCGAGTCAACACCCTCAAGTCAACCCCCGCAGAACTCGAAGCCGAACTCAAATCTGCCGACATTGCCTTTGAGAAAGTAGGGTGGATGGAGGGAGTTTATCGAATTTCTCCCGAAGAGAAACTCCCCCTTACCCAAAGTGACCCCTTTTACGGCGGACGTCTCTACATCCAAAATCTCGCATCTATGGTCGCCCCCATACTCCTTGCTCCACAGCCTGACGAGACGGTGCTCGATCTCGCCGCAGCCCCCGGAGGGAAAACTCTGATGCTTGCCGGTATGATGCAAAACAGCGGATGGCTCTCTGCCGTGGAGCCCTCGCGAGAGCGTTTTTTCCGTCTCTGCGACAACCTGAAATCGCAGGGTGTGACTAACGCCCACACCTATATGACCGACGGTCGCAGTGTCGGCAAAAAGTGTCCTGAGATGTTTGATCGGATCTTGCTCGATGCACCATGTTCCTCCGAAGCACGGTTTAAAACCCATGATCCAAAATCCATGAGCTATTGGAGTGTCCACAAGGTAAAAGAGACCTCCAAACTCCAGCGCCGATTATTGCTCTCCGCATTCGATGCCCTCAAACCCGGGGGTAAACTTCTCTATTCAACCTGCTCCTTCTCCCCTGAGGAGAATGAATCGCCGATTCAGCACCTTTTAGAGCGCCATGGAGAGCATTTAAAGACGTTGAGCCTTACGTTACCCTTCGATAATATTCAAAAGCCTCTGAAGCGCTGGGGGAAAGAGGTTTACGATGACCGAATCCAAAACGCCGTCCGTATTTTGCCGACCGATACGATTGACGGATTTTTCCTCTGTCTATTAGAAAAGAATATAGAGTAATTTCATTTCTCTATTTTTAACTTAAGCTATTATGGTAAAATAACACTATCCTTGATGAGGGAGCTTACTATGTCAAATTGTAAAATGGGTTTAGCATTTTTGTCACTCCTCGTAAGTCTCTCATCCCTACACGCTTCATCCATCGAACAATTAGCCAAAGAGGGTGAAGCCGCTTTTTACCACGAAAACTACATCGAAGCACGAAAAGCCCTTATCCCCGCCTCACAACAGGGCAATCTCCAGTCTCTTTATTATTTAGGAATTATGAATCTCCGTGGTTTTGGAACTCCTGCAAACTTCAAAGAAGCGCTCCGCATGTTCAAAATCGGTGCGCAAAAAAATCATCCCGATTCCCAAGTCGCACTGGGTGTTTTGATGATAGAGGGGATCGGTACTCCCCAAAACTATAAAGAGGCGTCCCGATTGTTTAAGATAGCGGCTAAAAGCGGTAATTCAGACGCTCAGCTTATCCTAGGGTGGCTCTATAAAAACGGAGTAGGGGTCAAAACGAACAATACCCTCGCCTATGCCCTATGGAATTACGTAGCGGCTCAAGGGAGTGACTGGGCACGTGTGAGTCGTGATGCTATGCATTACGAACTCAGCGAAGCAGAACTCTACCGTGGCCAAGAGCTCTCCTCCAATCTCCCGAAACTTTGGAAAGCACTCGCAGCCTCCGACAGCCGAAACGAATCCAAATATCTCCTCAAAAGACGAAGCTAGCTTTTTATGAGATCAATCCTCTTTGTTTGCCTCGGCAATATATGCCGCTCGCCGATTGCCGAGGGGGTCGCACGGGTACTGATAGAAGAGAGTGGTCATAGTATCACTGTCGATTCGGCAGGGACGGGAAGCTGGCATGTGGGTGAGACCCCGTGTAAACACTCCGTAACGGTAGCTAAAAACCACGATGTCGATATTTCAGGACTTCGTGCCCGTCAAGTAAAAAAAACCGATTTTAGCGCCTTTGATCTGATCGTTGCACTGGATCAGAGCAATTACCGTGATCTCAAAGCGCTAGGGTGTCAAAATTTGGTGAAATTAGGAGATTTTGGGCATAACGGAGCGGATGTCCCCGATCCCTACTTTTTCGATGGTTTTGAGGGATTTGAGCACGTTTACACGATGATAGAGTCGTGTGTCAAAGAGCTGCTTAAGCGCTAAAGGGGAGTTCTTCGTAGCCGATCGAGGTACCGAGGATATAAAACGGTGCTTCGTCCGCTCTGCCGCCGTAGCTTCCGATCGCTAACGCACAACTGTTGCTATCCATCTCTACCGTTATCCCCTCTGACATATCCAAACCACGTAGAACATTGTCGCTCACGAGTTTGGCGTCATTCACACCCTCTATGCGAAACAGCACATCGATCCAATCATAACCGCGTGCGATATCCTGAACACTGAATCGGATTTCGATAGATGTAGGGGAGAGGGGGGTTAGAGAGCGGATTTCGCCCTGAGCGGCAAAGTCGATACGGTCTAATAGGTTTTTGAGCGTTGAGGCGCTCAGGGGCTTTACTGGCACCCTTCACACTCCATTGAACGATCCGCCGTATCTTGTTTTTGCTCCGGTGATTGGGAACGGAGATAGTAGGTCGATTTGAGACCCAGTTTCCATGCGAGCATATAGATATCGTTGAGATATTTTCCGCTGGCACGATCGAGGGTGATAAAGATATTGAGACTTTGCCCCTGATCGATCCATTTTTGACGGATGGCCGCCGCTTTAACGAGGATCGTTTGATCGAGATCGTACGCCGGAGTATAGTATCCCCACGTATCAGGGCTGAGCTGCGGTGCAACGACCGGAATCAATCCGGAGAGATTCTCTTCAAACCATTTGCGTTTGTAGATCGGCTCAATCGTTTGTGTCGTCCCCGTGAGGATCGAAATCGATGATGTCGGTGCGATTGCCATCAAATAGCCGTTACGCATCCCTTGCTTTTTGATCGTTTCACGAAGCTCGTCCCACTCGTAATTCGGTGCAAACAATCCGCCGCGATCGATCAGGTTGAGCACTTCAGGGGTAGCATGATCCATCGGGAGGATTCCTCGGCTCCATTTGGAACCTTCATACTCTGCGTAAGATCCTTTTTCAACCGCTAAATCAGAGGATGCTTTGATCGCGTTGTAACTCACCGCTTCCATCACTTCGTCAATCTTGTCAAAATGCTCTTGTGATCCCCAAACGATATGGTTCTCCGCTAGCATTTGCGCCTCACCCATAACACCCAATCCGATAGCACGGCTGCGCATATTGGTACGTTTGACTTTTTCCAATGGATAGAAGTTCAAATCGATAACGTTGTCGAGTGCACGAATCGCAACCGGAACGATACGATCGATCTCCTCTTTGGTATTCACACGCGAGAGATTAACCGAAGCGAGGTTACAGACTGCCGTCGCACCGTCTACTTTCTCTTTTTCGACGATGTAGATCGGACGTCCGCCGAGTGAATCGAGTGCGGTAACTTTGTTTGCCGGCTTTTCGATTCCGCTGTCTACTTTAACGATCTCATCTTCTTCGTACGTGACAAACGATCCGTCCTCAAATTTGATTTTGATCAAATAGTGGTTCGGCTGGGTGTTTTGGAAAATCTCGGTACATAGATTTGAGCTGCGGATAATCCCGAAATGGTCGTTCGGATTCGCACGGTTGGCACTGTCTTTGAAACACAAGAATGGGCTTCCTGTCTCAAAATACGAGGTGAGTATCTTTTTCCATAAATCTTTTGCTTTTGTATGCTCTTTGATAATCGCAGGATCTTGTTCAAGCTCAATGTAGCGCTTCTCAAACTCTGCGCCGTAGAGTTCACTCAGCTCTTTAACATCAAACGGATCGAACATCGTCCAAATCCCGTCTTCGACGACACGTTTCATAAACATGTCATTAATCCACAATGCCGGAAATAAATCGTGGGCACGTCGTCGCTCTTCCCCTGAGTTTTTCTTCACATCAAGGAAATCTTTAATATCCATGTGCCACGGTTCGAGATAGACGGCGATAGCCCCTTTACGGGTTCCGAGCTGATCGACCGCGATAGCGATATCATTGGTAATTTTCAAAAACGGTACGGTTCCGCCGGCGGCATTTTTATGTCCGTCGATGAAAGATCCCATAGCACGTACCTGCGTCCAATCCCAGCCGATTCCTCCGCCGAATTTAGAGAGGAGGGCCATCTCTTTATAGGCGTCAAAAATTCCTTCGATATTATCAGGGGCAGAACCGATATAGCACGAGCTAAGCTGATGACGGTTTGTACGGGCGTTAGAGAGGGTAGGGGTTGCCATCATCACTTCGAATTTGCTCATCATGTCATAAAACTTTTTCGCCCAACCCTGACGATCAGACTCGTTTTGTGCCAAGAACATCGCTACGGCCATAAACATATGCTGAGGGAGTTCAATCGGATCACCTTGACGATCTTTGATCAAATAGCGGTCATACAATGTTTTAACACCGAGGTAGTTAAACTCTAAATCGCGCTCAGGAACAATGTATGCGTCCAAATCTGCTAGATTGTATTTATCTCTAAGACCCAGTAAAATGCGTCCCTCCGCTTCGCCACGCTCAAAATAGCTCTCAAGGCTTCCGTATCCGGTAAAACCGTTTACACGGTGGTATAAATCGTATAAAAAGAGTCGTGATGCTACAAACGTCCAGTTAGGCGAATCAATATCGATTTTATCTACTGCTGTTTTAATAAGAGTCTGTTGAATCTCATTGCTGTTAATACCGTCACGAAACTGGATCTGAGCATCTACTTCTAACTCGCTCTGCGAAACGTTCATCAACCCCTTTACGGCGGCAGACGTATATTTTTGAATCTTCGTAATATCTAACGGCTCACGACGTCCGTTACGTTTAACAATAGTTAACATTTTTCTCCCTCACACTCTCTAAAAGCTGTATTATAATCACTGAATATTGTATTGTTTCTTATGTCAAAAAAAACTATTTTTATGATAATTATTTAAACACCCGTGCAAAAATCTTATCCACATTTTTGGTGTAGTAATCAAAGTTGAAACATTCACGAATTGCCTCTTCACTCAAAGAGTTACGTAACTCTTCATCCGCTAACAAATATTGAAGATAGAGAGATTCCCCTTTTTCATTCGTCGCACTTTTGCCTTGTTGTAACCCTTCCCATACTTTCATCGCGTTACGCTGAACAATTCGGTACGCATCTTCACGACTCACCCCTTTAAGAGGAAGTTCGAGTAAAACACGTTGAGAGAAAACGAGTCCCCCCGTAAGATTGAGATTACGCATCATATTCTCAGGATAAACAACGAGGTTAGCGATAACACTGTTAAAACGGTGAAGCATGAAATCAGACGTCACAAAACTATCCGGCAACCAGAAACGCTCGGTAGAGCTGTGAGAGATATCACGCTCATGCCATAACGCCACGTTTTCCATTGCAGGGATAACATAGGCTCTAACCATACGGGCTAACCCTGTGATATTTTCGGTCAAGATCGGATTACGTTTGTGAGGCATAGCTGATGAGCCTTTTTGCCCTTTGGCAAAAAACTCTTCACACTCATACACTTCGGTACGTTGCCAGTGGCGAACCTGAACTGCAAATTTCTCGATTGAGCTTGCCATCAAGGCGAGCGCCGAAGCGAGACGTGCATAACGGTCACGTTGAATAACTTGGTTAGATGCAGGAGCCGGTTTGAGCCCTAACGCTTCACACGCATACTCTTCGAGTTCTAACGGTGCGTGAGCAAAGTTACCCATCGCCCCTGAAACTTGACCGACGCAGATCACTTCCATCGTTTGTTCCAAGTTTTCCAAATGACGCGCCATCTCGTCATACCAAACCGCTAACACCAAACCAAACGTAATCGGCTCACCGTGAATACCGTGAGAGCGTCCGACGAGCAATGTCATCTTGTGTTCTTCCGCTCTAGCCTTGATCGATGCCATAACCATTTTAACATCTTCGATGATAAGTGCCAACGAATCACGCATCTGAAGAGCGACAGCGGTATCAACCGTATCGGAAGAGGTCATACCGTAATGGAACCATCGACTCTCTTCTCCAAGGGTTTCTGATACTGATGTGGTAAACGCAATCAAGTCGTGGCGAGTAACCGCTTCAATCTCATCAATACGCTCTACAGAGAATCCTGCATTCTCTACAATTTTTTTCGCATCTTCATCAGGAATTAACCCTAATTTATTCCACGCAACGACTACCGCTTTTTCAACATCCAGCCACGCTTGATATTTTGCTTGGATACTCCATTTGGATTTCATCTCTTCTCTGGCGTAACGATCTACCATATCTCATTCCTTACTATGCTAAAATGCGCATTCTATTATTGTTATATATAGTCTATCTAACCCTCCCTAAAAAGGAATTAAATTGCCCTTTGTCACAAAAAAACTCCACTCTCCTACCCGTCAAAAAGCGTTTCGCTTTTTAATGCAGGAGTTGGGGATAGCCCAAAGCGAAGCGCAACGTTTAATCGCTAAAGGGAGGCTCTCGCAAGATGGGGTTGTAATGTCTAACAATGCTGGATTCATTGAAGCGGGGGATTTTGATTTCATCTGTTTTGAACCATTAACGCTAGGTCTCGTTCCGACGTTCGTTGAAGATGAGTTTGCAGTTTATGATAAACCCAGCGGCCTCCTCGTCCATCCTCAAAACAGACATACACCTTATTCACTCAATGACGAGATTAAACACCGTTTCGGGCATGAAGCCAATATCACCCACCGGATCGATCAAGAGACCAGCGGTTTGGTTTTGGCAGCTCGAAATAAGATCAGCGAGCGTGCTTTAAAAATGATGTTTGAAGAGCGCCAAATCACCAAAAAATACATTGCCATGGTTAAAGGAGATCTCAAAGAGCCGCTCGATATACAAGAGCCTCTATTGCGTCGCGAAGATGAGAGCTCTATCATCCGTATGATTGTGAGAGTTCATCCTGAGGGAAAACCCTCCCGCACCTTTATAACCCCTCTAAAATATTTTCCGGATACTGATACAACGCTTGTAGAAGCATCCCCTTATACGGGACGTCAGCATCAGATACGGGTTCATTTGTTCCACGTGAAACATCCGATTATCGGTGATCCGATTTATGGGCAAAACGAAAATGACGCTGTCCGCTTTTTAGATAGAGAGATGTCGTTGGATGAGCGCTTCAAAAATACCGGAGCATCCCGTCTATTACTTCATGCCCATTCGCTCGAATTTACTTACAATGAGGTTCCCTATCATGTCATTTCAAAAGAAGATTTTATTGCGCAGTGTTTTGATGCGATGAAAGCAAAATAGACCTATGCCGTTCATCACCAAAAAGCTCCATTCTCCTGTGCGTCAAATGGCACTCACATTTTTAATGGATGAATTAGGAATCACTCGAAGCGAAGGACAACGTCTAATTGCCAGAGGGAGATTAACGCAAAACGGTATTGTAATGTCTGATCAATTCGGCTTCATCGAAGGAGAATGTGAATTCATCTGTTTTGAAGCTGTTACACGAGGATTCAAACCTATGTTTGTTGCTAACGACTTTGCGGTGTACGACAAACCGAGCGGTTTGAGTGTCCATCCCCACAGTCGTCTCTCTCCCTACACACTGAACGATGAGATCAAACATCAATTCGGTGAAGATGCTAACGCTACCCATCGTATCGACCAAGAAACAAGCGGATTGGTTTTAGTCTCTCGTCGTAAAAAAAGCGAATCTGTTTTAAAAAGGTTATTCTCTGAGCGTCTCATTTCCAAACGCTATCTTGCTATGGTTAGAGGGGAAGTTAAGGAGCAAATTGATATTCAAGAACCTCTATTTCGTATTGATCATCCCAATCTTTTAATCAGTATGGTCGTTAAAGTTGACCCAAAAGGGAAACCGGCTCATACCATAATCAAACCTCTTCGTTATTTTCCTGAGCACGACATGACACTCGTAGAGGCATCACCGCTTACGGGACGCACCCATCAGATACGGGTTCATTTGTTCCACGTGAAACATCCGATTATCGGTGATCCGGTCTACGGTCCAGATGAAGAAGAGGTCATACGGTTTATAAAAAAAGAGTTATCACCCGAGGAGCGAATGAGAATAGGGGGATCAACACGGTTGTTGCTTCACGCTCAGTCGCTTGAATTTACGTATGAAAACGAGCACTTTAGTATTGTCTCTGAGAAAGATTTTATACAAGAGTGCTTTGAGGCGATGGGTATTACAAGAGGGTAATCAGGCAGCGTTATTAATATAGCGCTGTCGCTTGGCCTCTTTTATTTTACGGATATCGACAAGAATATACCCGTCTATACAGTTGTTAAAATCGGTATCGATCCCGAAATCCATAAACTGAACTCCCCCCTCTTCACATAGCTCGCTGTATTGTTTATAGAGCGTAGGGACAGAGACGTCCAGTGCTTTTAAATAGTCTTTGAGTACTCTAAAGTCTTCACTATAATTCTCTCCACTGAAGAGTGTTTTGAATTCCTCTTGAACATAATCGGACAAGCGAAAAGGGGATTTTGCTTTTACCATCGTATGATTTGCACCAAAATAGAGGGTATAAAAATAGACCAATGCCTCTTGTGCATGTTTAGGAAAGCTCCCCGAAATACTCACTGGACCCATCATATATTTGATATGTGGGTTATGACTGAGATACGCACCGATCCCTTGCCACAGATAATCCAATGCTCTGCTACCCCAATATTTCGGCTGAACAAAACTACGTCCCAATTCAATAGCATCTTCCAAAACCGTATCAAATTGCTCATTCATCGTACACAAATCAGACATATAGAGCCCATCCCTACCCAACCAAGAGAGAATCCACTCACATTCACCGATACGATACGCTCCTGCGATCTCTAGCGCCTCATCATCCCACAATACCAAATGGTGATAATAACGATCATATGCATCGATATCGCGTGCATTGCCACTGCCTTCGCCCACTTTACGAAATGAGTACTCTCTGAGCCTTCCAATCTCATTGATTATATTCGGAGCATTTTCATGTTCGATAAGATAAATTTCTTTGTTATCGCTTGTCAATCCTAACAATTCACCTTTCCGAAGTTCCGCTCTAAGTTCCTGACGTGAAACAGGATGAGCTATTGAACACTCTGTCGGATAGATCCCTTTTTTCCCTTGAGCGATTCGAAGAAGATGTTTTCGAAATAATTTTGCATGTCTTTTTTCGGTGAGATTAAAATCACTGAGTGCTTTTTCACTCACCATCTCCCCAATCGTAAAATCAAATATTCTATTACGAGCGGCAAATATTTCATGACTCAACAACAAAGCCCCTAAAGGCTTATAAACCCACGAGAGGAGATAAAACAACGGACTGTTTTTCCCTTTTATATAGATAGGGAGAATCGGCGTAGTATTGCGCTTGGCAAATTTTATAAATCCTCCTTTCCAACTACCTTCTTTAATACCGAATAATCCCGCACGGGAGACTTCACCTGAGGGGAAAAAGATAACAGCCTCTTCCGCTTGCAAAGCTTTATCTATCTGCTGTAATGCATATCTGGAAACTCTATCATTGAAATTATCCACACCGATCATATACTCTTTGAGTTGCGTAATTTCACCCAACATTCGATTGGCAACAATTTTTACTTTTTTATCTTGACGAACCGAACATACCATCTGTATTAAACAAAGAGCATCCAGTGCTCCCAGAGGATGATTCGCAACTATAATCACTTTCCCCATTGTCGGAATATTTTCAATTTGTTTATGGATCGTTTTATATGAAACATTTAAATATTCCAAAACGGCGTCAATAAATTCTAATCCGCTTTTTTCTTGATGGATCGCCATAAAACGATTAATCGATTTTTCATGGAGAAGCAATCGAGTTAGTCCAACAATCGTTTTATTTATCACTGACGGATATCGAAACAATTTTGGATGTTCTTTACGTAAAATATATTCTGCACTTACCATTTAACAACCTTTATATAAAGTACAAAGTTTTCTTTGTCCCCTATTTTTTGAAACGGTAAATCATGTTAATTTCAGAGTGATTACGTTTTGATTACTGAAGGATTACCTTCTAATTTTGAAAAAAATTCTCATTAAATGTGAATAACTTTTTATAACAATAGCTTAATTGATTATTAAAGAGACAAAATTCTTTGAAAGCCCTATTTATTGGGCTTTCAGGCTACTTAAAGGAAGAGTGATTCAGGGTACATTTAGATAAAAAATTTCTGAAACAAGTAATATTTTTTCAACAATTTTTGTAAAAAATGGGTTTACTTATTCACAATGCTCTCACAGTGTGAATATTACACACTTAGAAAAAAAATAAACAATTTTTATGGTATTCAGAAATCTTTTAGGAGGATAACAAAGAGTAACACTTAAGTCTTTCATCAATCAAAAATTATTAAGGGAGTCTAAGACTCTTTTGATACACTTCTGACTCGGCGACCCTCCTGGTGTGTTGGTCGCTTTTCTATAATCACTTTTTCTCTGCTTTTTTGATTGATCTCTAATTTGACCCTTTGAGCATGTGTTATTGCCACAGCCATGGCATCAGTGATATCCAGAGGCTTTATCTCTTTCGTAATCCCCAAAATCTGTTTCACCATAAATGCAACCTGCTCTTTAGCCGCTTTCGCTTTCCCCGTCAACGCTTTTTTAACCTGCAGCGGTGTATATTCTGCAAACATCCCATACTCTTGTAAAAGTTTCAATGTGATTGCTCCGCGAAACTGGGCAAGTTTTAATACTGTTTTAGGATTGTGGGCATAAAAAATATCTTCCATTGCCACTTCATCGATTTTATGGGCAGCGAAAAGTTGCTCAATCGCTTCTGCCACTTGGGGAATTTGGTATTGAAGTGCTTCCGCTTTTATTTTAATAAGGCCCGCTTCGATAAGCCGTATCTTTTGACCCTCTATAGCTACGATCGCATATCCGCAGTTTCGAGTACCGGGATCAATACCTAAAATATTCATTTTTTTCCTATTCACATGGGTGAATATCTTCAATTCACCCTATCTTTGATCCTAATTATAGGCAAATATCGGTATTATTACTCAATACTATTCACACGCAAGGGAAAAGATGAATTCGATCGGTAAACAGGTTTTAAACGCTCTCAAAGGGGAGATCAATGAGATCGATTACCAACGTTACATTAAACAGCTCACCTATGATGAAGCCGAATCAAAAAGCAATTTAGCTGTTTTTCGTGTCCCAAATGCGCTGATTGCTAACTGGATTCGAACTAAATTCGCCGATAAAATAGCTCATCTATTTGAAATTAAAACCAATATAAAACCTACCGTATCCATTTTAGTCCAATCCTCAGTTACCCCTTCATCCACTCAAAATGTATCCGTACCTGCTAATTTGGAGCGTTCCGGAGGCTCCCTTCTCAATCCCTCCTATACCTTTCAAAACTTCGTTGTAGGAGATTCCAATAATTTTGCGTTTATCGCAGCAAAAAATGTGAGCGAAAAACCGGGTGTGGTTTATAATCCCCTCTTTATCTACGGAGGTGTCGGTTTAGGCAAAACCCACCTGATGCAGTCGGTCGGAAATGTAATGTTAGCTCAAGGTAAAACAGTTATTTATACCTCAGTAGAGCAATTTTTAAATGACTTTACACGCCATTTAAGCAATAGAACGATGGATCGCTTTAAAGACAAATACCGTAAATGTGATTTACTCCTGATCGACGATATCCAATTTTTGAGCAATAAAAATCAAATTCAAGAAGAGTTCTTTCACACCTTCGATGCGCTTCGTAATGAAAACAAGCAGATTATTATCACCTCAGATAAACCTCCTAAAAAAATCGGAGGACTCGAAGAGCGTCTCAAAAGCCGTTTTGAATCGGGACTTGTCGCCGACATTCAACCTCCCGAACTCGAAACAAAAATTGAAATCATTAAGAAAAAATGTGAAATTAACAGGGTAAAACTCGACCGTGAAGTGATCAACTACGTTGCCACAATTATCGAAAATAATACGCGAGAAATCGAGGGAATCCTCTCAAAACTCAATGCTTATTCACAACTCATGGGGGTTGATATCACAATCGAATTTGCCCGAAATGTCCTCAAAGAACAAATGGCAGAAAAACGGAGCAATATCACCACTGATCTCATAATGGAAACGGTTGCTAAAGAGCTCAATATCAAACCGAGTGAAATTCGCTCAAAAAGCCGTAACAGCAACATCGTTTATGCCCGCCGTATTGCTATCTATCTTTCACGTTCGCTGACACCAAATTCAATGCCTCAACTTGCTCAGTATTTCGGAATGAAAGATCATACCGCCGTCAGTCATACCATGAAAAAAATTCAAGAACTGATGAAAAATGATGAAGATTTTAGAGTTAAAATAGAAGAACTCTCTAATAAAGTCTCTGTTGCAACACCTGAATAAACTATTTGGTTTGTAAAGCCGTTTTAAAAAAGCTATAATTCGTACATAAGTGAATAGATGTGAATGAAAGAGAATCGGTTCATCACACGCTCAAAGCAGGAGAGATGGGAGTAAATGGTGTTTTTTCACCCATTCACACCCCCTTATTACTAACTATTACAATTAATGCTTTATATAATAAAAGGAGTCTTTTATGAAAATCACCGTTGACAAGTCGGTCTTGGAAAATATCCTTCTCCATCTTCAACCTTTTTTAGAGAAAAAAGATACATCACAAATTACTTCCCATATTTTGCTTTCAACAGATGGTAGAACGCTATACGCAAAAGCAACCGATTATGAAATTGGTCTTGTCATTCATACCAATTCACTCAGTGTAGAAGAACCGGGTTCCCTAACCGCTAACGGTAAAAAGCTCCTTGATATTATCCGTATCCTCAAAGATGAAGAAGTGGAACTTACTCTTGATAAAGATACACTCCTTATCCGACAAAAAAGATCAAATTTTAAACTCCCTACCTATAAAAGTTCAGAATTCCCATCTTTCCCGACAACCGATGGAAAACCAAACATTGTCATTAACTCTCATGTGCTAATTGACTCATTGAAAAAAATCACCCCTGCTGCTGATACCAATAATCCGAAATTTGAACTTAACGGTGCTCTCATCGATATTAAAAGCAACCAAATTAATTTTGTTTCTACCGATACACGCCGTCTTGCACTGGTTCATATCGAAAGTCAAAATGATGCGGAACTTTCTATTATTGTCCCTAAAAAAGCGATTATTGAAATTCAAAAACTATTTACCGATAACATTGAGATATATTATGACAATACCCATCTCATTATAAAATCGGAAGATTCTCTTTTTTATACCAAACTGATAAATGGAAAATTCCCCGATTACAACCGGATTATTCCACGAGAATCCCATCGAATTATCACATTGCCTAAAGGGGTTATCGTAACTGCCATTAAGCAAATTACGACCATTTCCAATGACCTCAAGCTCACATTTCAAAATGATTCAATATTGTTTGAGAGTTTAAGTGATGATAACATCGAAGCTAAAACCACTGTTGAAATTGAGAACGGTTTTGAATCACCGTTTATTCTTGCCATTAACAGCCGCTATATTTTAGATTTCTTATCTCAAGTAAATTCAACTGAATTTACCCTCGAAGCAAATGAATCGAATCAGCCGTTTGTTTTAAAAGATCAAAATTTTAAAACCATCGTAATGCCGATAGTTATTTAACCTTACCCTTTTATCCACATTTTAACCCTCAATGAGGGTTATATTTCCACAAAACCTTCTTTTTAGTTTTGCTACGGTAAAATAAAGCATTAAACACGCTTAAAAGCTGGAGCAACTATGGAAAATTACGGTGCTAGTAATATTAAAGTCCTCAAAGGTCTCGAAGCCGTTCGAAAACGACCGGGTATGTACATCGGCGATACTGGTCATCGCGGACTTCATCATCTAATCTACGAAGTCGTTGATAACTCGATCGATGAAGCGATGGCAGGGCATTGTGATACGATCACCGTAACCTTGACTAAAAACGGTACGGCCATGGTGAGCGATAACGGTCGGGGTATTCCGACCGATATGCATCCGACAGAGGGAATTTCTGCCGCTACCGTTGTTTTAACGGTACTTCACGCAGGAGGGAAATTTGATAAAGATACCTATAAAGTTTCGGGCGGTTTGCACGGGGTAGGGGTATCGGTTGTTAATGCACTTTCATCTGATTTGAAAATGACGATTTTCCGTGAAGGTCAATCGTTTGAACAAAACTTTAAATGCGGTATTCCGCAAGAGCCGTTAGCCGTAACGGGAACAACACGTAAACGTGGAACAACGATCGAATTTTTTCCGGATCCTTCTATCTTTACCGAAACCATTATTTTTGATTATGACTATTTGGCAAAACGATTCCGTGAACTTGCTTACCTCAATCCTCGTATTACGATTATTTTCAAAGATGACCGTAACGGTGCAAGTAATACCTATCACTTCGAGGGCGGTATTAGTCAATTCGTTACCGATGTGAATAAAAAAGTAGTAGTAGCCGCTCCGTTTGCATTCAGTGAAAAAATCGAAGATATCGAGATGGATATTGCCGTGATGTATAACGACAGTTACGACGAAAAAATGTTCACATTTGTCAATAACATCAATACCCCTAACGGCGGTACTCATGAAGCGGGTTTCCGTGCGGGACTCACCCGTGTTATCTCAAACTATAACAAACAAAACGGTAATGCTAAAGAGAAAGATATCCCATTATCGGGTGAAGATGTCTCTGAGGGTCTTATTTGTGTTGTCTCTGTTCGTGTACCGGAACCGCAGTTTGAGGGTCAAACCAAAGGGAAACTAGGAAATACCTATGTTCGACCGTTGGTACAAAAAGTTACCTATGAGAAACTGACCAAATATTTCGAAGAAAACCCGATTCAAGCCAAAGCCATCATCCAAAAAGCTCTTATGGCGGCACGCGGACGTGAAGCGGCTAAAAAGGCGCGTGAACTCACCCGTCGTAAAGATGCTATGACAGTGGGAACTTTGCCAGGTAAATTGGCAGACTGCCAAAGCAAAGACCCCGCAATCAGTGAACTTTATCTGGTGGAAGGGGACTCTGCGGGTGGTTCGGCGAAACAAGGACGTGACCGTGTTTTCCAAGCAATTTTGCCTCTCAAAGGTAAAATTCTCAACGTTGAAAAAGCCCGTTTGGATAAAATCTTAAAATCTGAAGAGATCACGAATATGATCACGGCTCTAGGATGCGGAATCGGTGAAGAGTTCAACGAAGATAAACTTCGTTACCACAAGATCATCATCATGACCGATGCCGACGTCGACGGTAGCCATATTCAAACCTTGTTATTGACCTTCTTCTTCCGTTATTTGCCGAAAATCGTTGAAAACGGCTACCTTTATTTAGCACAGCCTCCGTTGTACCGCTATAAAAAAGGGAAAAAAGAGATCTACTTTAAAGATGACCGCGTTATGAATGCCTTCTTGATCGAAAACGGTATCGAAGCGTTAGAATCAGAAGAGTTAAATGTGGGTGTAAATGATCTCGTCTCATTCTTCAAGATGGTTGACCACTACCGCAGTACTCTCGATGCGTTAGAGCGTCGTTATGCACTCGTGGAATTGATCCGTTATTTCATCGAAAATCCAGATTTGATTGCACTGCCGCTTAAAGAGATGTACACTAAAGTCGAAGCATTCCTAACGGCACAGGGGAATAACATCCTCTCTAAAAGTGTGAGTGATGAAGATATGCACCTCTTTGTTCAAACCAAAGAGGGATTGGAAGAGTTGCATATCAATGATGAACTTTTTGCTTCTCCTCATTTTGCCGAAGCAAATTACATCTTTCAAAAAATTCAAGATTGGAATTTGCCGTTGAAGGGTGATTTATTAGAGCTATTAACACAAATTACCGATTATGCGAAGAAAGGCTCTTACATTCAACGCTATAAAGGTCTTGGTGAGATGAATCCTGAGCAGCTTTGGGAAACAACGATGACCCCTGAAAATCGGGTATTGCTCCGAATTACGATCGAAGATGCCGAATCTGCAGGAGATTCATTCAATCTCTTTATGGGAGATGATGTAGAGCCACGCCGTAACTACATTGAAACGCATGCTAAAGACGTTAAACATCTGGATATATAATTCTTTATGACATATACCGAGCAAAAAGAGAGAGAACACCGCTTTGCCTTAGCATTGCGGATGGGTTTGCCGATTTTCTTTCTCAGTTCGGTTACCCTCTTTGCCCTTCTAACACAGAAATATACGACATTCGCCTCTTTGCTGATATTATCAATAGCTCTTTTGGGGATAATGGTCTATTTTATTTTTTACCTGATTTATCAAAGTACCCATGAAAATATCACTGATTCAATAACCCACGCTTTTACTCAAGACTATTTTTTAAGGTTAGCGGCAAAAGCACTCAGAAAAAAAACTCAGACAATTATAATGATCAATGTTGAAAACTTATGGTCCATTAATGAACGTTACGGAATTAAAAATGGTGACAAAGCACTCAAAAGTACTGTACTAAAATTAGACTATTTTTTTCGTGATAAAGGGATCGATAAACTCCCAATCGGACGCTACAAAGGGGGTGATTTTTTACTTTTACTCTCAGGAGAAAAAGAGGAATATCGACCCCTTCTCGAACTCTTTTTAAGCAAATATCAAAATCATGTCGATAATGAGATCGAAATACGGCTGGAAGCGGTTATGATAGATTCTCGCCTCTCAGATGATATCGAACTTTTAACAAGCCGTCTATATGAGTTGCATAACAATCGAATAGAAGTCGAAAAAGAGGAATATTATTCTATTAATGAACTCGAGCAAGAGATTATAGAAGCGTTAGAAGAAAAACGGTTTTCGATCGGATTTTGGCCTGTATGTTGTGATGAGTATGCGATTTTTGATACGACGGTCAAATTGATTGATTCACGCAACAGGTTTATTCATCAAAGCCAATATATCCCTGTTTTGAACCGACTCAATAAAATGCGTATCCTTGAAAGTGATCTTCTCGAAACACTAGGGGGGATGTGCGACAATGAAAATAGACATTTTGTGTTGAGCATTTCTTCGGTTACATTGCGGAATCCCCATTTTTTTGAACACGCCCTTACGCTGTTTGAACGGTATCCTTTTGCACGTCATAAAATTACATTGCTGTTTGAAGAGAAAGAGTATTGTCATCAATTGGAGCGATTTGCTCATCAAATTGCCCACTACCGAAAAGCGGGATACAAAATTGGATTGGATCGTTTAGGGGGCTATCACACTACCCTTCTTTATCTCAAAGAGTTAGAAGTGGATGTTGTCCGTTTCGATACCCTTTACAGCCGTAACATTAAAAAAGCAGGGTATCAAAATATTGTACAAGGGCTAAATCTGAGTGCACATCTATGCGGTGCAAAAACGTGGATCTCGATGATTGAAGATTCTTATACCGATCAGCTTTGTCAATCCCTTAAAATTAATTACCGGCAGGGAAATTATCTGGGTAAAATTTTGAAACAAGAACAATTATAAGGATGAGTATGAAATACGGTGAACAAATTGTAGAAAATTTTAATATCGAAAAAGATTTTGAGATTTGGCCCAATCAGCACGAACGTGATTACGTGATTAAAGTAACGTTACCGGAATTTACATGTTTGTGTCCGCGTAGCGGATATCCCGATTTTGCAACTATTTATGTTGAATACACGCCGGATAAATGGGTGGCTGAACTCAAAGCTATCAAACTGTACATTAATTCGTTCAGAAACCGCCATATTTCGCACGAAAACAGTGCAAACGAGATCTATTCAACCTTTGAGACAAAAATCGCTCCTAAGCGCTTAAAAGTGGTTGCCGATTATTACCCGCGAGGCAATGTCCATACAATGGTAGAGATTGATAGTGAAAAAATGGTGAGAGAGAAGTAAGAGAGGAAAATGATAAAGGGTCAAAACCCTTTATATCAACCGAATTTACCGGTAATGTATTCTTGGGTAAGTTTTTCTTTCGGGGTAACGAAGAGCTCCTCGGTATGCCCCAGTTCAATCAAATCTCCCAAATACATAAATCCGGTGTAATCGCTGACGCGTGCCGCTTGTTGCATATTATGGGTTACGATGATAATGCTGACACGCTCTTTCAGCTCGATAACGAGCTTTTCAATCCCCTGAGTTGAGATCGGGTCAAGTGCCGATGTCGGTTCATCAAAAAGCAATACTTCAGGCTCTACAGCGATGGCACGAGCAATACATAAACGTTGTTGCTGTCCGCCTGAGAGGCCGTTTGCATCATTTTTAAGACGATCGCTTACCTCTTTCCAGAGTGCGGCATCTTTTAATGCTTTTTCAACGCGATCATTCAATTCCGTTTTGTTTTTAATCCCTTGAAGTCGCATACCATATGCTACGTTATCGAAAATAGACATAGGAAATGCGGTCGGTTTTTGGAAAATCATCCCGATTTTTGTACGGAGGTGGATTAAGTCCTCTTTAGGATCGAGGATATTACGACCTTCAAACTCAATTTCACCCTCGTATTTGTTTCCCGGATAAAGGTCATGCATACGGTTAAAAGAGCGTAAAAGGGTAGTTTTACCACATCCTGAGGGGCCGATAAGGGCAGTAACGGCATGTTTTGCAATCGGCATAGTCACTTTTTTAAGGCTTGGAGCCGGAGCACCTTTGTAAGTAAAGTCAAAATTACGGACTTGAAGTGCACACTCTTCTTTGATATCGATAATACTTGCCATAGTGTTATTTCCTTTTACCGGCTAATAAAATAAGTCGTCCCAGAATATTGAGACCCAAAATGAACATTGAGAGGATAAAGGCCGCTGCCCATCCAAGTTGCTGCCAATCATCGTATGGACTAATGGCGTAATTAAACATTGTTACGGTGAGTGAAGGCATTGCTTCATTCAAATCGGTTGTGAAAAAATTATCGTTAAATGAGGTAAAGAGCAACGGTGCAGTCTCCCCTCCTACGCGTGCAATTCCGAGAAGAACTCCCGTCAAAATCCCCGCCTTAGCGCCGCGATACACGACATCTATAATTACTTTATATTTTGGAGCTCCCAGAGCAAACGCCGCTTCACGAAGGGTTCCCGGAACCAGCTGAAGCATATCGTCTGTTGTGCGTAAAATAACCGGAATCATTATGATAGCCAAAGCAATTGCTCCGGCCCAAGCACTAAAATGCCCCATAGGCATAACGATAACGGCATAAACGAATGCTCCGATAACGATTGAAGGAGCAGACATCATGATGTCACTGATATCACGAATAGAATGGGCAAGTTTTGAATTTTTGCCGTATTCGCTCAAATAAGTTCCTGCCATAATCCCAAGCGGAACACCGATGAGGGTTGCAAGACCGACAAGAATCAATTGACCGACAAGGGCGTGTTTGAGACCGCTCTCTTCGTATCCCGGAGGGGAACCCTCAAAAATAAAGATATTCCAGCTGAGTGCATCAACACCCTTCATTACCAATACGCCGAGGATCCAGAATAAAAAAGCAAGAGCAATAACGGCACTCAATGTTGAAAAAGCGAGCGCTAAGCGGTTAATAATGATCCGTTTTTGAACTGCGGTCATTGTCCTTTCCTCACTTTACGTAAAAAGTAAAACTTTGCGATAGCGATAACAAGGAAGCTCATAATGAGCAATGTCAACGCCAATCCAAAAAGGCTGGAGAAATAAAGCGAGCTGTCCGCTTCGGTAAACTCATTGGCAAGGGTTACCGGAATCGAGGTAGTCGGATCCATAATCGAGCCTGGAGTGTGGTGGACGTTCCCCATAACGAAAGTTACCGCCATAGTTTCACCGATTGCACGACCGAGTGCGAGGATGAGAGAACCGATAATTCCCGCTTTAGCGTAAGGGATGATAACGTCTTTAATGACGTCCCATTGGGTCCCTCCTAGTGCATACGCTGATTCTTTGAGGATATCGGGGGTGGTGTTCATCGCATCACGGGTAACGGCTGCCATAAACGGCAAAATCATAATGGCTAAAACAATCCCTGCAGCGAGAAGACCGATCCCCATTCCGCCGAAGATATCGCGTAAGATGGGGACGAAGAAAAAAAGTCCCCACATTCCGTAAATGACGGAAGGGATTGCTGCGAGGAGTTCAACACTCACGCCGAAGAACCCTTTAATCTTATCATGGGCGATTTCACTAAGGAAGATGGCGACACCGATGGCAACAGGGATCGCTAAAAGCATTGCTAAAAAGGTGGATGCAACCGAGCCGAAAATTGCGGCATACGCGCCGAATTTATCAAGATTCGGCGCCCATTCGTCTTTGGTAATGAAATCGAGTCCAAACGTCTGCATCGCTTCAGTCGACTGATTAAAAAGAACCACAAAAATCCATGCAACGATGAAAAGAATCAACAGTGCGCTGGTGCGGGTCATGTTTAAGAAGATTTTATCAATCATGCCAAGCCTTGCCTTAAAATAGTGGGGAATTTTATTACATGATGATTACAGATAAGTTACGAGCCACTTTAGAGCCCCCTCATGGGTGGAAAACTCTTGATTCAGTTGAGCACTATACGCTTTGTCCAAAATCGATTTGAATTTTTCTGAGGGATGTAAACCCAGTGAGATTAAATCACGTCCCATCACCAGCGGTGGCGGAGGATTATGGAGTACACTCAATGCAGATGCACGCTCCCAAAGCCACTCTCCCGCTTCGAAAGATTTTGGCGTATCACCCTTGAAAGCTCGCCCGAAAAAATCGGCTTGTGCCACCAATATGAGATTGCTGATAGATACATGGGTGCTTAGATGGAGAATTTCACTATCGTTTGCTTGTGCTCGGTAGAGCTTGCGTGGCCATCCATGGTAACGGATGAGGGGGAGAATATGCTCAATTAGATTTTTGTCTTCGGTAATTCGACAGAGCCAATTTCGGGCAATATCAACCCCCTCTTCAGCATGTTTTGGGGCATTCAGGCTCCCATCTGCAGTGATAATCGTAGTATTGGGTTTACCGATATCATGCAATAACATGGCCAACATTAAGACTATGTCGTCTCTCCATTGACCGCTGCGCAGTGATGCCATCGTATCGAGAGCCATAAGGGTGTGGTTCCAAACGGAGCCTTCAGGGTGTGAGTCAGCTTCTTGGGGGGTAGTGTCGAGTTTGTCGAGTGGTGTGAAAAATTCCAATCCCCCCATTTCACGGAGTAGTTCCATTCCGATTGAGGGGCGAACGCTTTTGAGAAGGAGCTTTTTAAACTCTTCGAATATTCGCTCTTTGGGGAGTTCTTGGAGTGAGCCTTTTGCGATCATGTCGCGGCACAAGGTTAACAGAGTTTCATCGCATGTTAGTTCAAAGCGGGCGGCAAACTGCACGGCACGCAAGATTCGTAGCGGATCATCGATAAAGGTTTGGGGATCAACACATTTGAGTCGTTTATGGTTTAGATCTTCAACTCCTCCGTAAGGATCGAGAATGGTTTGGGTGAGAGGATCATAACCGATGGCATTGATCGTAAAATCCCGACGGCGGGCTGCGGAGGTGAAATCCATATCGCTAAACCACGCCATTTCAAACCCTTTGTGTCCGAACCCCGCCTTGGACTCGGTACGAGGAGGTGAAAAGTCGATCGAATATCCTGCAAATACGAGTTTGATTACACCAAAACTTTTCCCATAAAGCCCTATTTTTCCAAAAGGTGACAGAAGTGTTTCCAGTTGTTCTAGCGAGGAAACACCATAGAGTTCAATATCCAAATCAGAGGTTGTGTCCCCTGAGAAATGGTCACGGACGAACCCCCCGACAAAAATAGATTTTATCCCATTGCACTCAAGATGTTCTATCAGCCGCATCAAGGATAGAGGGACAGGTATCATTTTTTTGGAGTAGACTTTTTTTGGACCAGATTTTCTAGAGAGAAGCTGAACGTTGATCCGATACCTAGCGTACTCTTGATTCGAAGTTCAGAATCGTGAAGTTTGAGAATATAGCTGACGATAGAGAGTCCAAGTCCCATTGAGTTGTCCCAGCGATTTTTTTGGACACGATAAAATTTGGAGGTAATTTTGTCGAGTTCGGAAGGGGCGATCCCGATCCCTTTGTCCGTCACTGAGAGTTCATTATCACTAAGGGTAAGGGTAACATCTTCTTCGGAATATTTGAGAGCATTGTCGACGAGATTCGTGACGATAAGTTCAATCATCGTCTTATCGGCAAATACTGTTTTTGTCCCCCCTATGAAATGGAGGATGCGTGCGGGGTATTTGGCCTGCAGTATGGAGATCGACTCTCTACAAACGTCTGCAATATCAAAGGAGGTAGGTTTGATGGAGAGATCGTTATTTTCCAACTTCACAGAGAGGGCAAGACGATCGAGCATCATAGTGACGCGATGGGTATTGGAGAGGATTTTATCCAAAAACTTTTCGCGGATTTTCGGATCGATGTTTAGATCATCATGGAGAGTTTCGGCATATCCCATAATGGCGGCAATCGGATTCTTGAACTCATGACTGATAGCGGAGAGGATATCGTTTTGTTGTTTGTTAATAAGACGGAGCTTAGCGGTGTGTTTGCGTTTTTGTTTGTCGCGGTTATGGAGTTTTTTAACCAAATTTTTAAGCATGATCGAGATTTGCAAAAACTCGCGGAAGTGTTCAGGTTTGAGAACGGCTCGGTAGTTTTTAGCCGATACTTCATCAAGGTAGCGGGTAATTTGGAGAATGTCATAACGGGTTTTTTTGGAGATATTATAGGCGATAATGAGGGCAATAACGACCAACACGCTAAATGCCATAACCAGTTGAATCCATAACGTATAAAAATGAGTCATAACCCCTTCAAGCCCCATTGCTAGACGGATATAAAATGTTTTTTCCGGGGTAATTATTTTGTGTGCGACATACACATAATCGGTCTTGACGGTGTTTGAATAACGGACGGCTATCCCATAAGGCTGTGTCATAGCATGCATCACCTCGACACGTCCGGCGTGGTTTTCCATGGATTCTTTGTCCGCGTCACTTTCAGCGAGTACATCACCGTTTTCGGCAATGATGGTAACTCTCAGAAAGGTTTTTCCGGATGCCTGTGCAACAAAACGGTCAAAGTCATTTGTTGTGACGAGAAGAGGTTCCAGTAGATTGATGTTTTCGATCAGCCGATTTTCACTGTCGTGAATAATCATTGATTTGAGAGTGAAATAGCTGATCAAAGAGGCAACAAAAAGTGCCGCGATAAAGAGCCCTAACACATTAAGAAAAAAAAGCTGATGGATTCTTAACACAGTGTGTAACCGACTCCCCGTACTGTTTTAATATACTCTTTGGATTTATCGGGGTCAATTTTTTCTTTGAGACGGTTGATGGCAACATTGACGGTACGGTCTTGGTAAACATCATCACTCCCCCAAACGTGTTCCAGGAGATAATCACGCTCTAAAACAACATTTTCGTTGACTATAAGGGCATGAAGAAGGTCAAATTCAAGTTTAGTCAAATCGACAGGAACCCCCTCTATCAATACAGTACGTGCTGCAAGATTCAGAGTGATATCGCGGTGGGTGATATTTCCCTCAGAGGAGAGTTTCTTCGTACGGCGCAATACCGCTTTAACCCGTAAAATCAACTCTTTCATACTGAAAGGTTTGGTGATATAATCATCGCCTCCGCGCTCAAACCCTTGTTCGATCTCTTCATCTTTATGTTTTGCACTAACGAAAATAACAGGGGTTTGGATACCGCGTTTGCGGAGTGACTCGACAAACTCAGATCCCTCGGCACCGGGAAGGTTGCGATCCATTAAAATCAGATCGACTTTCTCCTCCTCAAGAGCATCAACGACGTGTTTTGTATTAAGAAAGCCGATAGTCTCAAATCCCTCTTTCCCTAAATGGTACTCCATGAGTTCCAAGATATCTTGTTCATCTTCGACAATCAGTATCAACGTATTCACGACTGATTCCTTTTTCCGCAGGTCTAAGTACGTTTTTCGCACTAATTATGTAATTTTAATTCGCCGCCTTTTTGTGCATAAAGCATCAATGAGGCAATATTGACGGTACGGTCACCAATACGCTCTAATTTGCGTAATGTACCTAAAACCTTGACGTATTCAACAGCAAGTTCATTGGCATCGATAATCAAATTGAGAAGTTCTTTTTCCATAATAGAAAAAAGGTCGTCATTCTTGGACTCTTCGACCATTACTTTGCGGTAAACATCATCAGCATCACACGTTTCAATGGCATTTAAACATTCAGCTATGTATTGTAACGCATTGATCGTTGTTTTGTGAAGCTGAATGATGGCATTGGACAAAACAGACATATCGCATCCCCCTTGACAATGGTCATGGAGACGTTTGCTATATTTTTTGAGACCGTCACCGATACGGTCGATCTCATTGGTCATTTTTAGATAGGCGACTAGCAGCCGTAATTCATCTGCTTCCGGACCAAACAGGGCAAATGTTTTGATGATTTCGTTATCGATTTTATTTGCATCCACTTGGATGTTTTTGATATAGGTGCGTGACGCTTCGTAGAGTTCAGCATTATCCGTTTCAAACGCTTTGAGCGTCTCTTCGCTGGATTGGATGATTTGAGATAGCATAAGCGAAATCATCCCGCGAATTTCGTTGAGTTTGTTTTCATAGCGTGGTAGCATTGATGTGCCTTTGATTAAATGATGGTGCGCGATTATACCAATGGTTTATAACCGTGAGATTACAAACTTTGTAATCGTATCGTTACCGGAGGCTTTTACAATACCGTCATCAAAATTCCAAAAGGATCCCAATATGCTAAAGAATGCTACAAAAGGTTTAGTGATCGCTGCAATTGCTGCAACGTCAATGATCGCTGCGGATAAAATCAACGGCGCGGGTGCAACATTCCCTGCACCTGTCTATTATGACTGGGCGTATAACTACCAAAAAGCGACTAAAACACGGGTCAACTACCAAGCTATCGGTTCAGGCGGCGGTATCAAACAAATTTCAGAGCGTATCGTACATTTTGGTGCGACAGACGCACCGATGACTCCAAAAGAACTTGCTGCGGCAAAATTGACACAATTTCCTGCAGTTATCGGTTCAATCGTAGTTGCGCACAACCTTCCGGGTGTTGCGGATGAAAAATTGAAATTGAAAAACTCTGTTGTAGCGGATATCTTCGCGGGTAAAATTACAATGTGGAATGACCCTGCTATCGTAGCGGACAATGCGGGGGTCAATCTTCCGGCGCAAAAAATCATCGTGGCTCACCGTTCTGACGGATCAGGAACTACCTATGTATTTACTGACTTTTTGAGTGATTCATCTAAAAACTGGAAAAGTAAATTCGGTATCGGTAAAGCGATCGGCTGGGCAGTCGGTGTTGGCGGAAAAGGGAATGAGGGTGTAACTAACCTGATCAAACAAACTCCGTATTCTATCGGATACATCGAAAATGCATATAAAGAGAAAAATAACCTCTCGGCAGCTACGCTTCAAACAGCGAGCGGTAAATGGGTTACGGCGAATAAAGCAAACTTTATGGCAGCGGTTAAACAAGCATCTTGGAAAAAATCTGAACACTTTTACGGTTCATTGGTATCTCAAAAAGGGGATACTGCATACCCGATCGTAGCGGCAACCTATATCCTTATGCCAAAAGAGACGGCTGAGACCAATGCTCAAGTTATTCAGTTTTTTGATTACGCGTTCAAAAACGGTGACAAAGCGGCTGAAAAGCTTGGTTACATCCCTCTTCCGGTGGAAACAACGAACCTTGTTCGCGAATACTGGGCAGAAACCAAATAAATTTTCCTTTCACCCTTCGGGGTGGATACCTTTAAAAACATTTAGATGTGTTTAGAGGTGTCCTAAAAGACCCAACGTTTCTTTCTCCTTCTTCAATTCCTTAAGTTTTTGCTTGTCTTTCCTTGCGTATGCGTTGAGACGAGCGTTTTTTATCCGTTTTCCTTATCGTAATCATTCTGTAATGTAACATTGGCGTAATTTAGTTTTTCTACAATGACAGCACTAAAAAACAGGAGTGATTCTTATGAAAAAAGTTGCATTATCTGCCCTTGCTGCGGCGATGATCAGTGGCGTTGCATCAGCAGATGCTTTGACCCTCTACAGTGATCCTAAAACAGGACAAGTTTATACAACTCCGGGCGAAGGCCGTGTGGAGATGGGTGATTTCGTCAGTGCGAAAGAAGTTGATATGCAGCTTCGTGATTTGGAATCAAAAGGTTCTGAATACCAAGACAAAATGTCTAAATATGTAAACGTAAAATCAAAAGCAAAAAGCCTTGAGTTTAGTGGTACTCACTATCTCGGATTTACAACGGCAGAATCTACTACTAATGCTACATATCCAAATCGTTCAAGCGGTTTTGAAATGCGTCGTAACTATGTTCAAGTAAAAGGATATTTTAACGATAAAGATTATTTTCGTGTGACGATGGATGCAACTAAAGAGTTGGCGCAAGGTGAAGATAGTGGTTCAGACAATCATGGTTATGCATCAGTATTTGTAAAATATGCTTATCTCTATTTGGACAAAGTTCTTCCGTATACCGGTGTTGAGATGGGTATCGTTCACCGCCCATGGATCGATTATGAAGAGCACAATGGATGGCATTACCGTTCAATTAATAAAGTTATTTTAGAAGAAAAAGGGACTCCAACCGAAACGGGTGTTGACCTTGTTAACTCAGCCGACTTTGGTGTGAATTTCAAAACCAAAACAGATATGTTCAGCTCTGAAATCGGTATCTTCAACGGTGAAGGTTACCATGCGGATAAAGGCGGAGCAAATCAAGAGAATGACTCTAAAATGTCAGTTGAATGGCGTCTTACAGGGCACTTGATCGGAAGTGGTGAAAAAGTGGGTAAAAACGATCGTACGAAAGATACCTATGCAAATATCTCAACTATGGGTTTAATCTCTCATAATCATAAAGATGATAATGCAAATCTTGACTCCGTCAATACGACGACAGTACAATCAAATGCACTTAAATCTGAGTATGATCGTACATTCTATGGTATCCATGCGGTGTATAACCAACCGGAGTTCTTGATCGCAGGACAATATATTACTGCAAAAGATGATATGCGTTCCCCATTGGCAGGATTTGATAAAGTAAATTATGATGTATGGTCAATCAATGCTGAAATTCGCCCAATCCAAGATTGGACTGTGATCGCACGTTATGATGATTACAAAATTGAAACCGTACAACAATCAAACGGTGCCGAAAAAGTATACAAAGACGGTAATAAAGTTATTGCTGGTTTAGCGTATAAATACAATAAAAATGTAAGTTTCATTGGCTCTGGAAAATGGTGTGATGAGAAAGACAGCACAAGTGCAACTACCGGTGAAGATAAAAAAGTTTATATGTTGACTACCGAAGTTAAATGGTAATTCTTTAACGTTTTATTCTTTCCCCCTCTCCCGCATCCGCGGGAGTCATCCCCCTTTAGATGTTTTTAGCTACAATACTTCTTATATCAATTTAAGAGAATCCCAATGATGATCACGGCAAATTTAATACTTACGATTATCGGGTTGTTGTTTCTCCTCATTT